>Ga0210409_10000444_pt1 | contig 69298 bp, 63 predicted proteins | sample IncBWH17MmetaG_FD_161649 | JGI IMG/M metagenome (GOLD analysis project Ga0210409, IMG submission 161649) | Forest soil microbial communities from Barre Woods Harvard Forest LTER site, Petersham, Massachusetts, United States - Inc-BW-H-17-M | ecosystem: Environmental > Terrestrial > Soil >... | reverse complement strand
GCAAGAAAATATACGAAGCGCGCGAGCACCTGCCCGTACCAGGGCCAGAGGGACTCCAAGGTGCGCCGTGGGAAAAACGTAATCAACACGACTAACCCAGCGATGGCTTCCGCGGTATACAGACTCAGAATTCTCCTCCACTGGACACGCGGAAGAAGGGCTAGTGTGGGAGCCAATACGCACAGTTTCATGCCGGCGAGAAGAGTTCCCCCAAGAGACACGCTGCCTGCCAGCGGCTGAAGCGCTTCCGTAAACCATCGCGCAGCGAAGACGATTAGAAGATGTGCGGCGAAAAAAGCGGTGACGCGTTGTGTCGAGAAGGAGAAGTGGAGTTGGTCGTTGCCGGGAGGAAACGAGGTCTCTCCACGACGCCATACGAGCAAAACCCAAGTCGCCGTAGCCCAAAGCGGAGAAGAGCTGTAGAGAATCGGCGAAAAGAACTGGTCCAGCGTGACGGCGATGAGCGTGAGAAGTAAGACGGACAGGAGAAATCTGGAAGCCGGCAGGCTCCCGGATAGCAGAGCGGTTCGAGGGCGGGCGCTCGCGTCTGGAGTGTTGTTAAGAGACACCATGCCGCTATGACTGCGCATGCTTACATTACCGACAACGGACGCGACCGAAGTCTTAAACTAGGTGGAGTGGTCGGCGACGGAGCAGGAAGTAGCCAGCCACGCCAAGAAGGCAGCAGCGCTAATTCCGATTCCAGTCATCTCGTTGGCACGCATGTGGTGTTTCGGATGGTCCTCCCGATCATGGTCTTCGGCCTTTGCACCAGAGGGCAATAGAGCAACTGCCAAACAGGCCAACAATAAGAGTTTTTTCAAGGATTTTCTCCTCCGTCGGTTGAGCTATGTGGCATTCCAAGGGCCAGTTCCTTCGGATTATTAAGCCCCTTAAAGCAGCATTAACCTTCTGTTTACAATGAGATGCGCGACCCCAAGAGGCCCTTTGGCTGGCCGGAACGGTCAAACTCCAGTTGTGGCCTCATCAATTTCCCAAGTGCGGGCAAGCTTTTGGCGCACTTCCGCCGAGGATCCGGGTTCGTACGCGGCCCCAAGTGGGTCCTCATTCGTCGGGAAGGAAAGACTAATCCATACCCATCGGGAAGAGAACCGTTGGCCGAACTGTGGCGACGCTTCAAACTGAAGCGCGAAACAGTGAGACCACGATTGCAAACCCTCTCAACTGGGCGGGCGATTCCACAACCTGCTTCGGAGTGATCCACGAACCTCTCCAGGGGAAAGCGATGAAACTTCCGCTCCCACGGATTGCTCAAACTTGACAGTGAGGGTGACTGGGCCTACACTACGGAGTTTTTAGATGGCCCCGGTGGACGCACTGGGGGGCGTAACATTCATACTTGAATAGCGGTTAGGCACAGACAAGGGTCAAGGCTGGCATGGACAAGAAAAGGCTGGAGTATTACAAGAAAAAACTGGTCACGAGGCGGGAGGAATTGACGAAAACAATCGCCCGGACGCAGGAAGAAGGCCGCACGGCGGACGAAGACGCCACCGTGGACCTGGCGGACAAGGCGGCCAACTCTTACACCAAGGAGTTTCTCTTTGGCATGACCAATACAGACCGCACGATCTTGAACATGATCGACGCGGCGCTCAAGCGCATCCAATCGGATGAGTACGGTGTTTGCGCGAACTGCCAGGAAGAACTGCAGCAAAAGCGCCTGGAAGCGGTGCCCTGGGCCAAGCACTGCCTGGCATGCCAGGAAAAAATGGAACAGGGCCTGCTGCAATAAATCGCGGCCATTAAAGGGCGGTGCGGCCCAACTCGCTGGAAAGTTACTGCACCGTACATTCTTCCTTTAATTAAATAGCCAAAGAGAATAAATTTCTGCCTGCGTGGCAGAAGGAAACTCAACCATCGAGAATACTCCGCTTCGACGGCGGAGTGTGCGCGAGTGGCCTCAGGCTGGCCGGCGCTGGCTCACAGGAGTCAGCGATGCGCTGGTGAGCGTTTTTTTTCCTGCAGGGTGTCGGATTTGCGACCGGCTGCTTACCGGCGCGTCCCGCGTGCCCATTTGCGGAGAATGTCTTTCTTCATTCGTCCGGGTTTCGGAAATCGCATGCGAGACTTGTGGGAGGCCTCTTCCCGGACTGGCTCAGAAACCGGGGCAGCCCCTCTTTGTCCAGCCTGCACAGACAAGCCGTACGCCGTCGACCGGGCCCGAAGCTTTGCTGTGTACGATGGCGCGCAGGTGGACGCGATTCTGCTGCTGAAATTTGAACAGATCGATCCACTTGGCGCATGGTTCGCAGAGCGGCTGGCGGAAGTTGTGCGCGGCGAAGCCAATGCCATGGCAGCGGACGTGGTGGTGCCAGTACCACTTCATCGCCAACGCGAGAAGGAGCGCGGGTACCACCAGGCAGCGCTGCTCTCCCGCCCCCTGGCAAAGCGGCTCCGCCTCCCGCACGAGTCCGTCCTGCTGATGCGCACGCGGGCCCGGCCGGACAAACGCATTCTCACTTTCGAGGAGAGGTGGGAGTCCGTACGTGGCGCTTTTGCCACACGTCCAGGCAGCCAAGTTGACAATCTACGCGTCTTACTGCTAGATGATGTATTGACCACTGGGGCGACTCTCGACGCATGCGCACGGGCGCTGCGCGACGCGGGGGCCAAATCTGTGCTCGGGCTTACCGTCGCCTGGGCCGTCAGAAACCGGATGCCCAACTCCAGCGAATAGTAAGATGACCCGAGGAAGCGCGATGGGCGCGAACCGGCACATGTCGGTGGATTCCCGGGGGCGCTACACCCCCGAAGCGGATGGTGCGGCTGTGTCCGGCGCCGAGGGTCCCGCAGGCAGTAGATCCCACAACTTGAGTTCGACTCGCCGGGCATCGTTAATGCAGGAGCCGGTGCTGGTCCTGAATGCCACCTACGAACCGATCAACGTGACCGCCGTGCGGCGTGCCATGGTGCTCATGCTGAAGGGCGTGGCGCAGGCGGAAGAGATGCACAACGCGGAAGTGCATTCTGCGGCCCAAGCGCACAAAGTTCCCTCGGTAATTCGCCTGCTCGCCTATCGGCACATTCCACAGCAGAGCCGGGCGCTTTCGCGCAAAAACATTTTGCTGCGCGACCGCAATACCTGTCAGTTCTGCGGCAGAGTTTTTCCCAGCTCGGAACTGACGCTGGATCACGTCGTTCCCCGCTCGCGCGGCGGACGTTCTTCCTGGGAAAACCTGGTGGCTTGTTGCTACCGCTGCAATAACGGCAAAGGCGATCGGACCCCGGAGGAGGCTGGCCTTAAATTGGCTCGACGCCCCCGCCCCTTCACCCTGCATACCTCGCGGCAGCTCATGCGGCTAATTGGACACCGGGATGAACGGTGGCGTAAGTATCTGTTTTACTGAGAGTTTCCCAGCTAAATCGATTTTTTGAAAAAATTTAGCCCGGGAAGAAACCTTTTTCGCCGGCGTACATCTAACTTATCAATACCACTTCGAGGACACACCCCGGGAGGCGGTTAGGGCAAGCCCCTAACCGCTTCTCTTCCTTTTAGCCGCGATTTTTCGCCACTAATGGTTTTCTACTATCTTTTTGTCCCGCCTTCCGGGAAGCTTCGCAAAGCTGCTTCTTCATCCGGAAATTCCGGGAACACCTGGTAGAGTTGCGTAATTTTTAGGACCTCTTCGATTCTTGAAGACAAGCCAATCACTTTCATCTGCCCGCTCTGCTTTACGACCGTAACGTACGCGCGCGCTAGCTCCCCAACTCCGGAGCTATCGAGATATTGCAAGCCACCGAGGTTCAGCACGATGTCCTTGCGGCCCTCTTTCAACAGTCTGGAAATGGAGTCGCGCAGCGCCTCCGTTTCGAGCGAGGTCAATCGTCCGGAAACATCCATAAGCACAACGGCGCCAGCCTCACGAATCTTGATGGAAAAACTTGAATCCGTCACGAATAACATCCTAACTGCTAGCCCGTATTTCTCACAATAAATAGAAAAAGGCTGTCACTTTAACAGCCTTGGAAAGACTCGCCTGCAGTTCGGCTGCGAATTCCACGGCTCGATTATAAAGGATACATCTTGCGGTCTATACTTTTCCAAAGGAACTAACCTGTGAGTAATTAGCGAGGTTCAGCGGCCCACAACGAGGCGCTGTACCAGCGGTTCCGGAAGCCGCGCCGCTCGCATGCGTTCCTGGACCGCGACAATATCGTAGGGCGCGCGCCAGAATTCAACGGTCTGGTGTTCAAGATCGGCGATCGCAAAAGCAGCGCGCGAATCACCATCTCGCGGCTGACCGATCGAACCCGGATTCAGGAGATAGCGCCGCGGATGCTCCACCCGCAGCGCCGCAAAAGATTCGCTGTTGCGCGGTCGAATCTGCAGGACTTCCAACTGCGAATCCTGGTAGGAGAAACCGCCCTGGTGATGCGTGTGTCCGAAGAATGTGACTTCCGCGGTGGAGTCCAGAAGTCCATCGAGCGCCTGCGCCGGCGTGAAAACGTATTCGTCCTCATCCTGAAACGCGCCATGAACAAGCACAATCCCTTCCGTGGCCAGCGGGCCCTGCGGCAACGCTGCCAGCCAGGACATGTGCTCCGGCTTGAGCTGCGCGCGCGTCCAATCCACGGCGGCTTTCGCTACGGGATTGAAATCGTCGGTTAGCATGACGCCAGTGACGGCCTTGTCGTGATTTCCGCGGATGGTCTTCGTGCCCATCTCGAGCAACCGCGCGGTTACTTCATTGGGATCGGGGCCGTACCCCACCACGTCGCCTAAACAAACGGAAAGATCCCATCGGCCGTTGGCGGCCTCCAGGACGGCGTCGAGTGCTGTTACGTTTGCGTGAAGGTCGCTAAGAACTAAAATCCGCATCCCTTGGTGTCCAGAAAATGACCTTGAGTATAGATGAACACGGGAAGCGATGCACGATTCAATGCATGACTGCTAATTAGAGAGGGCGACCGGGATGGGGGGGAAAGGTAACACAACTAATGCATGCATTTAGGAGAAATTTAGAACACCCTGCGAGAGAAGCACGCTTCTACTAACAGAATGTGCTGAATTCGCATCAAAGCCTGGGTTCGGATCTTCAAAATTTCATGCTTGCTGGCGAAACATTCGGCTGGTGTGATTCGTCTATACAGGTGCAGCTGGTATGGCAGTTGTTCCAGGCCAGATTTGAAAAACCCCGCGGTGGCAGCCGCGGGGCTATGACACGCAGTCTTTCCGGCCGTTAGTCCAGGAAGAAGAGGTGTCTTCCGGGCGAGAATACTTGCCCGCAGCGCGCGTGTCAACTCCATCTAGCCAACGGCACCCTGTTGTGCGGCTGACTCGATCCTCGAAAGGAATTTGACACGCATGAAAACCAATTCGTTTTTCCGCACGCTCGCTTTGCTGGCTGCTATCGCTATCGCCGTACCGGCCTTTGCAAAACCCTTCGCCAAGAACATCAACATTGCGCAGAACGCGAAACTCGGCAAGTCCGAGCTGCAGGCCGGCGAGTACCGCTTGCAGATCGAAGGAAACAAGGCAACCATCCAGAAGGGCAAGCAGGTTGTTGCCGAGTCCGAAGGCCGCTGGGAAGATCGCAGCACCAAGGCATCTTATGACTCTTTGCTGATCAGCGAGAATGGGCAGGTGAAGGAAGTCCGCTTTGCCGGCCAGACCCGTGTTTTTGTTTTCAGCGAATAGTCCAGGAGATTCCGTGACTCCTTTCCCAGGGACGAGAGGGAGGCTGCACTCTGCTGCGGCCTCCCTGCTTGTCTGTACCTTGTTTGGCGTTCGAATCGGCAAAACGCAAACGTAAGAGCAATTGGGATTCTTTGCGTCCTCGCGATAGATGCACCCGGCTATTCCGCAACCACTAAGGATTTTCTTCCTCGAACTAATCCCTTCACATACCCGTCAACGAATAAACATGCAATCGCCGTAGCTATAAAACCGGTAGCCCGCCTCGACGGCATGCGCGTAAGCTGCCAGCACATATTCGCGGCCGGCAAAAGCGCACACCAGCCCGAGCAGCGTGGATCGCGGCAAATGAAAATTCGTGAGCAGCCCTTCCACGACTCGAAAGTTGAAGCCTGGAACGATGAACAGGCGCGCTTCAGCCGCACCGGAAAGCACGAGATTCGCGGAACCCGCGTCTGCCGCGCGCTGCGCGGCATCTTCCAGAGCTCGCACCACGGTTGTGCCAATGGCCAGAATGGGTCGTCCGTCAGTGTGCGCAGACTCGATGCGCTCGGCGGTTGCGGCGGGAATCTCATACTTTTCGGAATGCATCACGTGGCCTTCAAGCGTTTCACTGTGAATCGGTTGAAATGTTCCGAGTCCCACGTTCAGCGTCAGTTCGCAAGTCTCCACACCGCGGGCACGAAGTTTCTCCAGAATTTCATGTGAAAAATGCAACCCCGCCGTCGGCGCCGCAATCGCTCCAGGCCGCTCGGCAAACACCGTCTGGTAGCGTTCGCGGTCTGCAGTTTCATCCGCGCGGTCGATGTACGGTGGAAGCGGCACGTGACCCAGCCGTTCGAAGTGTTGGTTTATGCTCAGCTCGTTGTGTGAGACAAATCGGATTGTTCGCACGCCGAGTTCGCCTCTTGCCAGGACCTCACCTTCAAGTTCTCCGTCCCCGAAGAATATGCGCTCCCCAACGTGCATCTTCCGTCCGGGGCGGACCAGCGCCTCCCATGTGACTGGATCGAGTTGGCGCGTAAGAAAAATCTCGACCTTCCCGGTCAGATGTTCCGAGCGCGTGGAACGAGACGACGGCTGCGAATGAACTCCCGCCCTCCTCCCAAACAAGCGCGCGGGAATGACGCGCGTGTTGTTCAGCACCAGGAGTTCATCTCCGCGGAGTAAATCAGGAAGCTCCTCAAACTTTTGGTCCGAGAATTCGCCGCTGGACCGTTCGAGAAGGAGAAGTCGCGAGGCGTCGCGCCGGTCCAGCGGTCTTTGCGCGATTCGAACAGCCGGGAGGTGATAGTCGAGTTCGTCCAATCGCATGAAATTGAGAGTCTAGCAGCAATCCCATTAACACCAAGAAAGTAAACGAGAAATCCCCAAAAACGGACACTCCGGTGTTGCTGGATGGCTGAAACATGTTGAACAGTGGAATCCTGAACGTGTACTTAACATTTGTATTTTCAGAACGTTAAATAAATTGATTAGACCTTGAATTTGTACTTGACACTAATACGCTCATGTTTTATTATGCATGCGCAGTCACTAATGGAGGTGAACGCACATGAGAATTCTTACCCGTTGGGAACCCGCTCGCGGCTTAACCACTTTGCAAGACCAGGTGAACCGTCTATTCAATGACTCTTTTCGGCGTACGGACGAGGAAGCCAGCCTCAGCGCTTGGGCTCCAGCCGTAGACGTGTACGAGACCGAGCACGAGCTGGTGGTGAAGGCCGATCTCCCGGAAGCCGATCCCAAGGATCTGGACATTCGTGTGGAGAACAACATCCTCACGATTAGCGGTGAACGCAAGTTCGAGAAGAAGGTGAACGAAGAGAACTACCTGCGCGTCGAGCGCTCCTATGGTTCCTTCGCCCGCAGCTTCACGCTGGCCAACACCGTCAATCCGGAAGCCATCAAGGCGGACTACCAGAACGGTGTCCTCACCCTGAGCATCCCGAAGCGCGAGGAAGCCAAGCCCAAGCAGATCAAGGTCAACGTCGGGACTCCCACGATGGCCGCTGCCGCCGGCAAGTAATTTGTGGAGAAAGCCGGATTGCAGCAGTAGATTAGGGGGCTGGCGAAAGGTGCCGGCCCTTTTTTCTAAGCTGGCACAGGAATTGGGGCAGTATGTTGCGATTTGAAAAAATGACCGTCAAGGCCCAGGAAGCGGTGCAAAGCGCACAGGAAGTCGCCGCGCGGCACGAAAATCAACAGGTCGAGCCGATTCATTTGCTTGCAGGCCTCGCGGCGCAAGCCGACGGCGTGGTGCCGCCGCTTCTTGCACGGTTGGGCATTCGAAACGAGGTGCTGACGCAGGAGATTGAGCGCGAGATCGGGCGGTTGCCAAAAGTCCAGGGTTTTGGACAACAGCATCTGGGCAAAGCCTTGAACGAAGTGCTTGAGCGCGCGTTTAAAGAGGCGGACAAATTCAAGGACGAGTATGTCTCCACCGAGCATTTGTTTCTGGCGATCGCGGGACAGGATCGCGATCCCGCCGGGCAGCTCCTGAAACGTCAGGGCGCTTCACACGAAGCGATTCTGCAGGCCTTAACAGGTGTGCGCGGAACGCAGCGCGTCACTTCTCAGAATCCCGAAGCCACCTACGAGGCGCTGGAAAAATATTCGCGCGACCTCACGGAACTCGCGCGCCGTTCGAAACTTGATCCGGTTATTGGCCGCGACGAGGAAATTCGGCGCGTGATGCAGATTCTCGCGCGGCGCACGAAAAACAACCCCGTACTGATCGGCGAGCCTGGCGTAGGGAAGACCGCGATTGTGGAAGGCCTGGCCCAGCGCATCGTTTCCGGCGACGTCCCGGACGTGCTGAAGACCAAGCGCATTGTGGCCTTGGACCTGGCCGCCCTGGTTGCTGGTGCGAAGTATCGTGGCGAATTCGAAGACCGGCTGAAAGCCCTTCTAAAAGAAATTACTCAAGCCGAAGGGCAAATCATCCTGTTCATCGATGAGCTGCACACTCTGGTGGGCGCAGGAGCCGCGGAAGGCGCGATGGACGCTTCCAATATGCTCAAGCCGGCGCTGGCTCGCGGAGAGCTGCGCGCCATCGGCGCCACCACACTGAATGAATACAAGAAACACATCGAGAAAGATCCCGCACTGGAGCGCAGATTTCAACCGGTGCTCGTCAGCGAGCCGACTGTCGAGGACACCATCGCGATTCTGCGCGGCTTGAAGGAGCGCTACGAAGTCCATCACGGCGTTCGAATCAAGGATGCGGCCATCCTCGCCGCGGCGACGCTTTCTCATCGTTACATCTCCGATCGTTTCCTTCCCGACAAAGCCATCGACCTGATCGACGAAGCCGCGGCGAGCCTGCGGATGCAGATCGATTCCCTTCCTGTCGAAATCGATGAGATCGAACGGCGCATCATGCAATTGGAAATCGAGCGTCAGTCGCTCTTGAAAGAAAAAGATGCTCATTCAAAAGAGCGGCGCAAGCAGATCGAGAAGGAATTGGCGTCGCTGAAAGAGGATTCGAGTGCGCGCAAAGCGCGCTGGCAGACCGAAAAGGAAGCGATCGACAAAATCCACAAGCTGAAAGAACAGATCGAGCAATTGAAGGCGGAAGAACAAAAGTACGAGCGCGCCGGCGAACTCGCGAAAGTAGCCGAGATCCGCTATGGCAAAATCGCCGCCGCGGAGCGCGAGCTAAAGCAAGCAGAGGAACAATTTGCTTCGGTGCAGAAAAACTCTCCCATGCTCAAGGAAGAGGTCGACGAAGAAGACATCGCCACACTTGTGAGCAAGTGGACAGGAATTCCTGCCGGACGCCTCATGGAAGGCGAAGCGCAGAAGCTCGTGCGCATGGAAGAGCGCCTGCGCCAGCGCGTCGTCGGTCAGGATGACGCCCTGGCGCGGGTAGCCAACGCTGTCCGGCGCAGCCGAGCAGGACTCTCTGATCCCAAACGGCCGATCGGTTCGTTCATCTTCCTGGGGCCGACAGGCGTCGGGAAAACCGAACTGGCGCGCGCGCTGGCGGAGTTTCTATTCGACGACGAAAAGCTGATGATTCGCATCGACATGAGCGAGTACATGGAGAAGCATACCGTGTCGCGGCTCATCGGCGCGCCTCCGGGCTATGTGGGCTACGAAGAAGGTGGCCAGCTCACAGAGCAGGTTCGCCGTCATCCGTACTCGGTGATCTTGTTCGACGAAATCGAAAAAGCGCACCCGGATGTTTTCAACGTTTTGTTGCAAATTCTGGAGGACGGCCGCCTTACAGACGGCCAAGGACGCACCGTGGATTTTCGCAATACTGTCCTGGTGATGACCAGCAACGTAGGATCAACGGCCATCTTCGAATTGTCGAGCAAAGATCCCGAGCTGGCGCGAAAGGAAGCCATGGAAGCCTTGCGCGCTTCGTTCCGGCCGGAGTTCATCAATCGCATAGACGAAATTGTGATTTTCAATCCGCTTGGCAAAGAACAGTTGAAGGGCATCGTCGGGCTGTTACTGAAGAACGTAGAGAAGCTGCTCGCGGAGCGGCAGATCACCCTGGAGCTGACGCCGGCAGCAAGCGATCTCTTGCTGGCCGAAGGTTTTGATCCCGCCTACGGGGCGCGGCCGCTGCGCAGGACGATTCAACGCTTGATTCAGGATCCCTTGGCAATGCAGATCCTGCAGAGCACGATATTGCCGGGCGACCACGTGCGTGTGGACCGCGATGCGCAGAAAGAGGCCATGCGCTTCGAACGCGTGCCGGCAAAGAAACCAGCGACTGCCGCGGGAATCTAATATCGCGCGGGAGATGGATCGTTTGCTTGCAGACTTTCCATTCTCGTTCGAACTGGAGACGCCAAGGCATTTCTTACGGATGGATGGGATGAGACGGACATGAAAATTCTACGAACGGGTGCGCTTTTGATCCTGCTCAGCGTGCTTCTGGTAGTTGTGGGCGGCGCGCTCGGTGGGCCGAACGGCTTGAAAATAGCTCTTGCCTTCGCCGTGTTGATGAATGGAATCTCGTATTTTTTCTCGGACAAGATTGCCCTCGCTTCCAGCGGAGCTCGGCCCGTTACGCGAGAACAATTGCCGCGGCTCTACGCGGTGATGGAGCGTCTCGCCGCGAAAGCCAACCTTCCCGTCCCAAAACTCTACGAGATTCCGGAACCGGCCCCGAACGCGTTCGCCACCGGCCGCAATCCACAACATGCTTCGGTGGCGGTAACACAAGGCTTGCTCGAGCTGATGAACGACGATGAACTGGAAGGTGTGATTGCCCACGAGCTTTCTCACGTTCGAAACTACGACATCCTCGTAACTTCGATCGCAGCGACGATGGCCGGTGCGATTACCTATTTGGCCAGCATGGCCCGCTGGGGAATGCTCCTGGGAGGATATGGAAGGGACCGCGATGAAGACCGCGGAGGCGGCGGAATTGCCGCCATCCTGATGATGATCCTCGGGCCGTTCGCCGCGCTGATGTTGCAACTCTTTCTTTCCAGAACGCGCGAATATTCTGCCGATCAAACCGGGGCACAAATGGTTGGTCAACCCTATGGCCTGATCAGCGCGCTCCAGAAACTCGGCGCCTACAACCAAAGAATCCCGACGACTTCGCTCTCGCCCTCGATTTCGGCCCTGTGCATCGTGAAGCCGCTCTTCGGCGGCGGCACGTTCTCCTCGCTCTTCAGCACACATCCGCCGTTGGAAGACCGCATTGCCGCGTTACGGGAAATGACCATTACCCCGCAGCGATAGGGCTCTTCTGCCGAAATTCTGCATATTTCAGACCATGGCCGTGTAATCTTTTCGAAGATTTACACCTTGGAAGAACAGGCTAACCTCGAAGCCGTTCTTAAATATCTGATTTAAAAACAGTTAAATGTTTAAGCGAGAAAAGCTCAGTTTGGTGTAGGAAGTGCATCACCCAAGCCGGCTAATTCTGTCGGTGTCGAGCACCAGGGGACGGGGGCTATGAGCTGTCGAGACACTATTCATCTGATTTGCTGGTACTTAGAGGGTCGCCTGTCGGAAAGCGTGGGGACCGAGATTAAACATCATCTCGAAGGCTGCTCCGATTGCCACCTCGTTTTTGACGCCGCGATAAACACTCTGGACCGCTACTTCTCCACTGATCGCCCCGTCGGGGCCGCAATTACTCCTCGCGCCGCCTAGTTTCAGCATCCTCCAACTTACTGAAAAAATTAAAGTTTACGGATGTACTCTGGATTCAAACATGGTTCTCCCCGCTGCTCTTATGCCCCAAATCAAGGCTACCTGCCGACCCAGTCCCAATTCAGCAAAATTTACGTTTGCGGAAAAGACCGCGTAATCTTTACTGGTACTAGTACCTATAGAATCACCTGTCGCCCACCCCTGAACTCTTGCTATCTCACTGACTATAAATGCTTTATAGCGGCAATGATGGCCCTCACTTCTTTTGGCGCGGTGCTTGCACTTTCCCTTGGCATCAGGCGAAAGCCAAAAGGAGATCGAAGTTTATGAGCGACTTTCAAGATTCGTCCAACACCGGCACACCCCGTTGGGTTGGACTTGCAGTGGCCTTGTTGGGCGGCATCTCTCTGCTGGGCCTGGGCGTTGGCTGGAGCGCGCTCAATCAGGCCAAGAGCACCGAGCAGACCACGCAAGCCACGCTCAAGCAATCCAACGATGCTTTGACCCAGCGGCTGGCGAAAGAAGACGAAATCAATCAGCAATTGCAGAGCGACCTGAAGGTAGTCACGGACAAGCTGAACGTGACGCACGCGGATTTGCTCAAGGCGCGCAATCAGAACAAGACCGCCACCGTTGCGGTCGATCAGAAGGTCAACAATCTCGCGACATCCGTGAAGGCTGAACTCGCCACCAAGGCGAGTACCGATGACATCAACAAGATCAACGGCGACGTAAACGGCGTAAAAGGCGATCTGGACGCGACCAAGAACAGCATTCAGATGGCGCGTAGCGAAATGGGCACGCTCATCGCTCGCAATCACGATGAAATCGACCAGCTCCGGCGTATGGGACAGCGCGACTACTTTGAATTCACCGTGCAGCGCAAGGGCGGCGCCACAAAGGTCGGCAGCATCCAGATCGAGTTGAAGGACACCAACACCAAGAAGAACCGCTACACCATCAACGTGCTGGCGGATGACAACAACTTCGAAAAGAAGGATCGTTCCGTGAACGAGCCGATTTTCTTCTACACAGGCGGCACCCGCGCGGCGCTTGAACTGGTGGTCAACAAAGTCACCAAGTCAACGGCCACGGGCTACCTGAGCGTACCCAAGGCGGCAGGCGCCACATCGGCGAGCACGGCGACCTCCGGTCAGCAGTAAGACAGTTCCTCAAGAGCTGGTTTTGTCTCTTTGAGAGCGCACCAGGAGAGGGAGGATTCCAGAGGATCCTCCCTCTTTTGTTTTTGCTCATCCAGGAATAAGACCCCGCCGTAGTAGGTTTTAGGAAGTGTCTGGACACCAGGCTCCCGCTGTGCCAAGCTACTGGGCGGCCCGGCGGATTCAAAAACCGCAGTGATTTCGGGAGGGGGAATTATGAAAGTACGATTTGCAGTGGCAGTTGCAGCGACGCTTTTCGCGGGGGCACTTGCGATGGCGGCGGATGGTTCATGGACCGGCTATATTTCGGACAGCCAATGCGGTGTAAAGGGCGCGAATGACAAGGCCGGCGAGTGCACCACCAAGTGCGTCAAGGAACACGGCGCCAAGTACGTGTTCGTCAACGACGCCGACAAGAAAGTCTACGTGGTTGATGCTCAGGACAAGGTGGCGGCGCATGCCGGCCATCACGTAACCGTAAAAGGCTCCGTGGATGGCGACACGCTCAAGCTCACCAGCATTGACATGGCCGCAGCCAAAAGCATGTAAGAGCTGTTCACGAATTATCTATTTCGGACGGGCGGGGCTTCGGCTCCGCCCGTTTTGTTTTGTGCCGCGAACTATTTCCGCTACGATGTTGTGCTGCCATGTCCACTATTCTCATTCATGCCGCCCGCGCGCTCACTCCATCCACGGAAATCAACGACGCTGGCATTCTGATTCGCGAAGACGTGATCGAAGCCGTCGGGCCGCGCTCAGCGATGACCCTGCCTGCGGGAGCCCAGGAAATTCGCGCGACCGACAAGGTCGCCGTGCCTGGCTTTCTGGACCTGCACATCCACGGCGCCGGTGGCCGCGACGTCATGGAGGGAAACAACGACGCTTTGCGCGCCGTCACCCGCAAGGTTTCGGAATACGGTACTACGTCCATCGTCGCCACTACGGTAACGGCCAGCACGGACGAAACCCTCCGTGCCGTGGAAGGAATCGCCGGCTATATCGCGCACCAGCACGACTCGGTTGAACCACGCGCGGAGATCCTCGGTATTCATTTTGAAGGGCCCTTCATCAGCAAGTTGCGTCGTGGAGTTCATCCTTCCGAATGGATTCAGCTTCCATCCTCGGACACTCTGCAACGGTTCCTCAAGGCCGCCGCCGGGAATGCACGGATCCTGACCATCGCCCCGGAATTGCTCGGGGCTGCGCCTTGCATTGACGCCGCCGTGGAAGCCGGCTTGGTCGTCTCGATCGGCCACACCGACGCTACCTATGAACAAGCTCGCGCCGCCATGGCCCGGGGAGCGCACAGCGCCACACACGTCTACAACGCGATGCGTCCCTTTACCCACCGCGATCCCGGCGTCATCGGCGCCGTGCTCACTTCGGATATCAATGCGGAACTAATTGCCGACGGCGTCCACGTTGAAGAAGCCGCTATGAAATTGCTGCTTCTGGCCAAAGGCGCAGCGCATGTCACCCTCGTCAGTGACGGTCTCTCCGCCACCGGCATGCCCGACGGAAAATACATGCTTGGCGGATTCGAAGTGACCGTCAGCGGCGGTGTCTGCCGGAATGCCGAAGGAACTCTTGCTGGCAGCACGCTGACGCTAGACCGCGCGTTACGAAATATCGTCGCCCTAGGCATACCGCTGCCGGACGTCGTACGCATGCTGACCCTGAATCCGGCATCACTGTTGGGAATTGAATTCAAGAAGGGTTCGTTACGCGCAGGCGCTGATGCCGACATCCTGCTGCTCGATGAAGGATTGCATGTAACCAACGTGTGGGCCCGCGGCGTAGCACGGAATTAGGAATCGAAGAGGTCAGGCGGGTTTACGGATTTAGCGGAATCTTGAGTTCCTCGGCAAGCTGTTCCGCATCGAAAGGACTGCACGAAAAAAACCGGCCCCCGACATTAAACGTCGGCACTACGCGCTTGCCGTCATTTGCTTTGATGACAATCTCTTCCCCGGCCGGATCTTGTTCGATATTCACTTCCTGAAATTGCACCCCGCGTTCCTTCAGAAACGATTTTGCGCGCCGGCAATCGGGACACCAGGTGGTGCTGTAGACGGTAATGGGTTCCATGTTCTTGTCCTGCCACATCAGATGCGCCCGGACGCGGTTGGTCGCAAAGCGTATTCCATGTGAGCTGTAAGCGTAATCAGCGGGAATCAACGGGAACGCCACGATACTTGCGGGCAACCTGGATGCGAATCAACGCGCGCTGCAGCGCGACGGTGACGCGGTCCCAATCGATATTCGTATCTCCAGAGGCCAGGCGCTTTTCGGCGCGCGCTTTGGCAGCCTCCGCGCGGGCGATATCAATGTCCGCGGCAAATTCGGCCGTCTCTGCGAGAACGGTGACACGATCCGGCAACACCTCGGCAAAACCGCGAATGATCGCCAGATGCACCGACTCCTTGCCGCTCGAGTCATGATAGCTCAGCTCTCCGATGCCCAGTTCGGTGATCAGCGGCGCGTGCCCCGGCAAAACCCCCAGGTAGCCGTCGGCGCCGGGAAGCTGCACTTCCTTCGTGCGCTGGCGAAGCAGTTGCTTCTCCGGCGTGACCACCACGAGCTCGATGAATTCAGGAAGCATTCTTCTTCTACGCGCTCGCCTTCATCTTCTCGGCCTTCTCGAGCGCTTCCTCGATCGTGCCCACCATGTAAAACGCCTGCTCCGGGATATCGTCGTACTTGCCTTCCACGATTTCCTTGAAACTGCGGACTGTGTCTTCGATCTTGACGTACTTGCCTTCGAGACCGGTGAACTGCGCGGCCACGAACATCGGCTGTGAAAGGAACTTTTCGATCTTGCGCGCGCGCGCCACTGTGCGCTTGTCCTCATCGGAAAGTTCTTCAATGCCGAGAATCGCGATGATGTCCTGCAGCTCCTTGTAGCGCTGCAGAATCCCTTTGACTCCGCGCGCCACCGCGTAATGTTCTGCGCCCACAATGCGCGGATCGAGAATGCGCGACGAGCTGGCCAGCGGATCAACCGCCGGATAAATACCGCGCTCTACGATTTGCCGGCTCAAGTTGGTGGTGGCATCCAGGTGCGCGAACGTCGCCGCGGGCGCCGGATCGGTGTAGTCATCGGCGGGCACATAAATCGCCTGCACCGAAGTGATCGAACCGGATTTCGTCGAAGTGATGCGCTCCTGCAATTCACCGATTTCCGTGTTGAGGTTCGGCTGATAACCCACGGCGGAAGGCATGCGCCCGAGGAGCGCGGAAACTTCCGAACCCGCCTGAACGAAACGGAAAATATTGTCGATGAACAGCAGCACGTCGAGATGCTCTTCATCACGGAAATATTCCGCGACCGTCAAGCCGGTGAGGCCAACGCGCAAACGCGACCCAGGCGGCTCCGTCATCTGCCCATAAATCAATGCCGCACGCGACTTCTCCGAATTGCCCGGTACGATGACGCCGCCTTCGGACATTTCCAGCCACAAGTCATTGCCCTCGCGCGTGCGTTCGCCGACGCCCGCGAAAACGGAAACGCCGCCGTGCTTCATGGCTACGTTGTGAATCAGCTCCATGATGAGCACGGTCTTGCCGACACCCGCACCGCCGAACAAACCAATCTTTCCGCCCTTGAGGTACGGCTCGATAAGGTCGACGACTTTGATTCCCGTCTCAAACATTTCCAGAGTTGTCGATTGATCCTCGAGCGTCGGGGCAGGCCGGTGAATCGGATAGTGCGTGTTGCTGACGATGGGCCCGAGTTGATCCACGGGTTTCCCCAGTACGTTCATCACGCGGCCCAGCGTTGCCCGGCCCACAGGAACTTCAATGCCCTTGCCGAGGTCTTGCGCCTTCATCCCGCGAACCATGCCTTCTACTGGTTCCATCGCGATGGCACGCACACGCCCTTCCCCCAGGTGCTGCTGCACTTCGGCGGTCACGTCGAGCGGCTCGGGAACGTTGTAGCCTTCGCTCGTGATGCGAACGGCGTTGTAAATCGCGGGCAGATGCCCGGCCTCAAATTGAATGTCGAGCACCGGTCCGATTACCTGCACTACGTGTCCGACGCCTGCGTGTTTCTCTGCCATGCTGTCTCCTAAGCGGTGGAAGATGCGCCGCTCACAATTTCGATAATCTCTTTTGTAATGGCTGCCTGCCGCACTTTGTTCATGTGCAGCGTGAGCGCTTCAATGACGTCCCCTGCGTTTTTCGTCGCCGATTCCATCGCCGTCATGCGCGCGCCATGCTCCGCGGCAGAAGATTCCAGCATCGCGCGCAGAACTTGCGTCTCGATGTAACGTGGCAGCAATTTGTCGAGCAACTGCTCTTCCGGCTGCTCGTAAATGTAATCAACCTGCGAGGAAGCATCGCCGGAGGTCCCTCCTTCGCCTTCGCGCACCGCTTCCACGGGGAGCAACTTCTCAACGACAAGATTTGCCGTCATGACCGTCTTGAATTCGCTGAAGATGATATAGACGGAATCGATCTCTTCCTTGGTGTAAAGATCCGTCACCAGCGTAGAGATGTCCCGAGCCGTGGCGAACTCCACCTTCGCAAGGACGTTGATGTATTCGCTGATGAGGTTGAAGCCTGCCTTCTTCAGTGAGTCGCGCCCCTTCTTCCCAACCGCAATAACCGAGAGTTTCTTGCCTTTGTGTCCCCGGAAGAATTCGTTAGCCTTGCGCAGAATGTTGGTATTGAAAGCGCCTGCCAGTCCGCGCTCGCCCGTTAGCACAATGGCCAGAATTCTTTCTTCCGGCCGTGAAGCCAGAAGCGGATGCTGCGGTTCCGCAATGCGTGACATTGTAGAGCGGAGAACGCGCGCGAGCTCCCGCGCATACGGCCGCGCCGCGAGTGCCGCCTCCTGCGCGCGCCGCAGCCGGGCCGCCGCGACGAACTTCATCGCGCGGGTAATCTGCTGGGTGCTCTTCACCGAGCGGATGCGGCGCCGGAAATCAAGAAGTGTGGGCATTGTTGATCGTTACGCGCTTGCTCCTACTTCGCAGCTGCGGCCACCGCTGCGGTAAAGCGCTCCTTAAACGCATCCAGTGCGGTCTTGATTTCCGCTTTGATTGCGTCGTCGAGCGCCTTCTTTGTTGCGATGTTCTTCAGGATCGAAGGATAGTTGGTCTCCGCGAACTGCAGAAACTCGCGTTCGAACCGTCGAATCTCGGCAACCGGAACCGTATCCAGCGCTCCGCTCGTCGCGGCGTAAAGAATCAGCACCTGCTTTTCCACCGCCAGCGGCACGTATTGATCCTGCTTCAAAACTTCCGTCAAACGCTGGCCGCGTGCCAACTGCCCCTGCGTGACTTTGTCCAACTGGTCCGCGCCGAACTGCGCGAAAGCGGCCAGCTCGCGGTACTGCGCCATGTCCAACCGAAGCGAACCCGCCACCTGGCGCATGGCCTTGATCTGCGCGTTGCCGCCGACGCGGCTGACCGAAATTCCCACGTTGATGGCCGGGCGAATGCCGCCGTTAAACAGGTCCGCTTCCAGATAAATTTGTCCGTCGGTGATCGAAATCACGTTCGTCGGAATATACGCAGAAACGTCGCCCGCCTGCGTTTCAATCACCGGCAGTGAAGTCAGCGAACCGCCGCCCAGCTTGTCGTTCAATTTGGCAGCGCGCTCCAGCAAGCGCGAGTGAAGATAAAACACGTCGCCGGGAAACGCTTCGCGACCTGGTGGACGGCGCAACAATAATGAAATTTCGCGGTAAGCCTGCGCGTGTTTCGAAAGGTCGTCATAAAACGTAATGGCGTGCCGCTGGGTGTCCCGGAAATATTCGCCCATGGCGCATGCGGCATACGGCGCGATGTATTGCAGCGAAGCCGGCTCCGCAGCCGAAGACGCGATGATGATGGTGTACTCCATCGCGCCCGCGTCCGTAAGCGTCTTCACCACCTGCGCGATCGTTGAGCGTTTCTGCCCGATCGCGCAGTAAATACAAATAACGTCGCCGCCCTTTTGATTGATGATGGTGTCGAGAATGACGGCGGTCTTTCCGGTCTGGCGGTCGCCGATAATCAGTTCGCGCTGCCCCCGCCCGATGGGGATCATGGCGTCAATCGCTTTGATGCCCGTCTGCAGTGGTTCGCGCACCGGCTGCCGATCCAGCACGCCGGGAGCGATGCGCTCCAGCGCATTGCGCTGCTTCCCGACGATCGGTCCCTTGCCGTCCACTGGTTCGCCGAGCGGATTCATCACGCGACCGATGAGCCCTTCTCCCACTGGCACCGACATGATCGTGTTCGTGCGCTTGACGACATCGCCTTCTTTCAATTCCTGCGATTCGCCGAGGAGCACCACGCCCACTTCTTCCTCTTCCAGGTTGAGCGCAATACCGTACACGTTGTGCGGAAAAGCCAGCATCTCGCCGGCCATGACCTTCTCAAGCCCATGAACGCGCGCAATTCCGTCGCCTACGCTGATGATTGCGCCGACTTCGTCGACCGAAACGGTCTGCTCGTAGTTCTCGATCTGCTCGCGCAGGATCTTGCTGATTTCATGTGCCTTGATATTCGCCATGCCTGCTCCGTCGTTTCCGTTTCGGTTTGTGAGGCCCTCTACTCCGCCGCCAGCCACGCGCGCATTTCATTCAACCGGTTGCGCAACGAACCGTCGTAAATCGTGTCCCCAATGCGCACGACCGCTCCGCCCAGCAGCGTCGCATCGAGCGAATACTTTGGCTCGATCTTCATCCCTGTAAGCTTTGCCAGCGTCGCCGAAAACTCTTCCTTCTGCGCCGCGCTCAATTCCACCGCCGAAGAAATCTCTGCCTCCGCAATACCCTGCCGCTGCCGGAGCACCTCCTGAAACGTCGCGATGATTTCCGGCAGAAGCTGCGTGCGACGGCTGTCCGCAATGATGAAAAGGAAATTGCGGATAATTTTGTTCGCGCCCAATCGCGCGACGATTTTTTCGATCACCGCATGCTTCTGTTCCTGCATAACCGCCGGACTTGCAAGAAAAGTCCGCAGCTCCGAGGATGCAGCGTACGCTGCGCCAAATTCGCCAAGCTGCTTGGCCGTCGGCTCGGCAGCCCCTTGCGCGAGCGCGACGTCCGCAAGAGCGTTTGCGTACTGCAGGCTCGCGGACTTCAATTCGGCCTCCCTGCCAGGCTTTTCACGAAATTGCTGATCAGCGCTTCCTGCGCCTGCGGATTCAGCTGCTTCGCCAGCAGCGATTCCGCGCCATCCACCGCCAGGTTCGCGGCCAGCGCTTTCAAGGCCAGGCGCGCCGCGCGTTCCGCGGCTTCGATTTCCGCTTTTGCGGCGGCGGCAATCTTCTGCGCGTCGGTTAGCGTGGCCGCTCGCAACCGCGCCACTTCCGCGGCGGATTCACGCTCGGCAAAAGCGCGAAGCTCGGCCACTTCCTTCTGCAGATTCGCGAGCTTCGTTTCCGCCTCGCGCAGTTGCGCGTCGGCGGCAGTCTTCGCAGCGGTCGCTTTCGTAATCGCTGAGCTGATGGCCGCGGCGCGTCCGCTGAAAAATCCAGGAGCCTTCTTCAAACACAGCCACAAAATAAATCCCGCCACGATGGCGAAGTTGATCCACTTGAAAATCTCCGTCGCGCTCTCCACTGCTGGATTGCCGCCACCTTCTTCGACGGCATGCACGTTCATCGCAGCAAAGAGCAACACAAATAGCGCGCTCGCGGCAAAAAGAAAACGGCGATTTCGCGTCATCGAGCCTCTCTCACGGGAGCACCGGGACGCGAAGGATTTTGCAACACGCGCTGCGCAATTTCCGCAGCCAGCGAACCGACGGTGGTTTCAATCTCGCGGCGCGCCGCCGCCAGCTCTCCCGCAACGCGCTCCTTGCCGGCGTTCACTTCACCCGACGCTTTCGTGCGCGCTTCCTTGAGTTGTGCGGCGCGTTCGTCCAGCAGCTTCTTGCGCGCGGCTTCCTGCTCGCCGTAGACCTGCGCCCGCGCCTGCCGCAGCGCTTCCTGATATTGCTTCACCTTTTCGGCGGCCGCCGCCTGGGCGGCTTCGGCGGCCTTTTGCGCCCCCAGCGTGCGCGCGTCGCGCTCCGCCATCACCGCCAGCAGCGGTTTGAAGAAAATCGCCCGTAAAATGAAGTAAAAAAGCAGGATGATCAGGACTGTAGGCACAGCCTGAAGGAACAGTTCGCCTAGCTGGTGAACAATCTGTTGCATCGAATTGTTTCGCCTAACCCCGCCACGTGTGGCCCCGAGCTGATCGGAACCTACCGGTTGGCAGCCACCCCGCGCCCCTACCCAGGGCGTATGACCGCCTCGCCGTTACACTTAACATCGACCGCTCGGCGGTCGCACATAACGAGGACTACGGTGGGCTTAACGCTGCCGACTCGAAACGATATTTTATAGCATCCACAGCAACTTCCGTCAACGCGACCGCCGCCATCATCTTCCGTAAATCAACAGGTGGAATGTTCCCGGAATGGGGGCCGGACTCGGGTGCGGCCGCTCCGCGGTGGGAGCCGGAGGCGGTCCAAAATCCGCGGTCGTCAAGTAGAGATTGTGAGTCTTGGAATCGAGCGCCATGGTCTTGGCTCCATACTCCGTCTTCACCGTCTCGACTTCGCTAAACTTGTCGGGCGTGTCTTCGTGGAAGATGTGGATATTGCCTTCCCGCGAAGAGACAAAGATTAATCCCGTCTCCGGCTCGTAGACATTGGCATCCGCCCCGGCGCTGATGGGAAACGACTGGATCGCCTTGCCATTATTCGCATTCAGGATCACTACCATCTGAGGGCCGCGGCCTGCTGTGAAGAGCCGCCGCTGCTCCCGGTCCATCGCCAAAGCCGTCGGTTGTCCTGCGGGGGCAACCGACCACCTCGCCTTGATCGTTAGCGCGCGGGAATCGATCGCTACGACTTCATTGGTATCTTCTATGTTGTTGTAAACCATTCCCGCGCCGTCGGCGACGGCGAACTCCGGGCCACCGCCCATGGGAATGGATTTCACAACCGTCCCGCTTGCCGGATCGATGACTGTCGAACTCTTGCTGTCGCCGTTGAAAACAAAAATGCGCTTCGACGCTGGGTCGTAAACGATCGAGTCCGCGTCCGGTTCGCCTTTGATCTCGCCCGTAACTTTCAGGGTCGCGATATCGAATACCACCACGCTACCTGCCTCACCGTCCGTGACGTATCCCTTACCGAGCTCCTCCACTAATGCTATCCCGTGGCAACGTTTCAACCCGGAAATCGTGCCGACCAAGGCGCCGCTGTCCGCATCAACCACTTTCACCTCGGTACCGTGCGACAGGTAGACGCGCCGCGCGCGAGAATCGACAGTTAGATAGTCAAAATACTCTCGGCCGCCGGGAGCGGCGCCGAGAGGAATTTTCTTGAGCAGGTGGTAGTGAACCGCCGGCGGACTTGCCAGCGCGAGAACTCCGAGCGGAAGCAAGGTCAGGCAACCCGCAAAACGGACCAACCCCGCGATCTTCATGGAAATCCCCCTTAACTTGCCGGATTACACAATGGGTGGCGCCAACGTGAATCGTGGCAAGGCTTCAGCCTAGCCAATTTTCTCTAGCGTGCGGATTGTACCTCAACCCTGGGGGTTGTTGCTCACCTTGCTATTTCTGGAGGCCACCCGGTTCCCGGTTTATGGCGGCGTTGGCGCTTTCCCTGGAGAGTTCATGTCCGGAGGCTCGATAGGCACCGAAGGATTCCACTCGAAGGTCATATTGAAGTTATCGTTCGACGCTCGGATGTACCTCGGCACATTGTCGGTCTCGCTCAGGCACGTGGTATAGCTCCCAAGCTTGTTATTCTGCGTGAACCGCATCACGGTCCACTCCCGGCACGGGCTGCCTCCATTGTCCCTCACTTCGCCCTTTTCAATCTTCCCGTCCCCTTCTTGTCTGATCCGATGGTACGCACTCAAAAAAGTCGGGCATCTGCGCTAAATGCCTGATCGGAGCAATGCTTGGAAGCTGGCTAACGACGGATTGAGAGCCCCGAGGGCCTGTGGGATTGCCCTACCGTTGCGGCTGCGGGGGAATTTCGTAGACAAAGCGGATTACGAGTGGAGTGTTGTTGCGGCCGCTGGTCATGTGCAGCGTTTCGTAGAGTTGCCGGCCGTCTTCGGAGAGCTCGAATGTGCGGCTCATCTTGTTGCCGTGCGGATCTTTTTCTTCGGTGACCAGCCGGTTGCCGTCCCATTTGGCGGCGATCTCCTGATAATTGTCGTCTTTGGATTTTTGCAGCTTCCTCCCATCGGTCACGAACGCGCGCTTGCGGTCACGATCATCCACTAGGTCGACTTCCGCCCCGGTCATCGAGAGTGCAATGGTGTTCGCCGGCGTGAACAGCGCATGCATTTTCTGCCGCTCGTCGTCGCTCTCCCCGCCGCGCCCTCCGTAGCCACCATGTCCTCCGCCACCGCCAGGATAGCCAATGCCGATTCCACCGCGTCTGCCGGAACCTCCGCCGTTCGAGCCGCTGGAGTTTTGCGTCCTGTTGCTGGTGTCATCGCTTTCGTCACGATTGAGTTTCCACGCGCCGAGTATCGTTGTGCGTGGCGGTGGCAGTGGCGCCGCTGTCTTGGCCGCAGCCGTGGGAACCGGCTGAGGAGGCGCGCCAGTCATCGGGCCTGGAGGCGACTGTGCGCGACTCCCTATGGGAGCCGCTAGGTAAACTCCAGCAAGTAGGGTGAAGACTATCGGCCTGGCAAAGTAGATCACTCTCATGGATGAACCCAACGCACTTTCAAGAGGGCTATCTCGTGATTCCCGCCGCGGAACCAAAAAGTTCCTCCGCTGCGCGAGCACGCGGCCCCGTGATGCACGATCCTACAGCTTACTCGTCCTAGTGATGTTGCTGCTTTGATTTCACAGTTTCCACCCGATATCGCGCCGCATCCAGACTGCGAGAAGATGACCATAGACCCGGGAATGCGTAGCGTGGAGACCTTGCCATGGATGAAATACGCTTCGAGTTGAAGGGTTGGATGGCGGTGGCGGCCGGCCTGGCCTTTCTGGCAGTAATGGGCTACCGCACCGCCACTCGATTTCAGACGGTGGATGATGCGGGGCGCGGTGCCGTTCGCGAAAGGCTGATCCGGGAATACCAGGGGCTGGGACCTAAAGAGTTGGCAAAACGCGTCGAGGAGTATCGCGCCGGTTTGCCCGTGCAAATAGAAACTCCCGCCGCCGCGATCCCTAACATTGAACTCACAACTCTCTCTGCACACGGTTTGCCCCACAGCATGATCGCAAAAGTAGGAGTCAGCGTCGACGGCGGACCGCCGCCCAACGGACCCTCCGTGCGCTATTTCCGATTGACGCGGACCGGCGAAGGAACCTGGTACGTGCTAGCGGAAACGAATTCCTACCAATATTACGAAGCCCTGATGAATTAAACAATTCAGAGTGTGGCCTTCCGCAATTCACCGGTTCTTCTCTGCAATGCATCTACTTCAACCACGCGTTGAGATCCGTGGCCCGAGGAAGCAGAGCGAGCGCGCCGAGTTCGCGGAAGCGCGCAGCACGCTGGCGAAAGCGGTGTTCGCCCTTCGCGATGATGGCCATGAACGGAACGCCGGCACCCCGCGCAGCGAGAGCGTCATCAATATTGTCGCCGAGGTAGAGCGCTGATGCTGGATCGCGGTTGCCAAGAATTCTATGCAGGCCCTCCGGATGCGGCTTCTTCTTCGCATCGTCCATGGTGATGATGTTGCGAAAATATTTTGTCGCCGGCCAGCGTTCGAAGGTAAACGAAAATTCCTGCCGCGTGCGCCCGGTAAAAAGATTCAGTTCAAACCGCCGCGCCCACCGTTCGATCTGCTTCGAAGTGACAATCAGTTTTTCGTTTCGAACATTCCCCGGCCTCCCATCCGAGCCCCAGTAGAATTTTTCGAACGCTTCGCGCGCCTTCTCATAGTTGGTGGGATGGCCCAGCGAACTCACCCACGCCGACACCATGCTCCAGTCGTCGTTGTAGCCCGGCTTGCTCTTCCACTGATGCAGCTCAGCGAACGTGACGCGCTTGCCGGTAAGATATCGCACGGTATCCAGCGCCGATCGCCAGTATGTGCCCCGCACATCCACGAGCACGCCGTCCACATCAAAAATCAGGATTTGCGGCCGGGTCGCCAGTGGCTTGCTGCGTGGCGCTTTTTTCTTTTTCGCAGACGCCAAAGTTTTTTTCGGCACGGATCCTCGTGGACTGGAAAGCCAGTGAGAAAGTTTCGCCGCTGCATCGTGCCGCGTCAAGCGAGTGTCTCTTAGAATTCTGAACGCGCTGGGTTGCCTGTGGTTGCTGGGGATTCAAGCGGGTTGCTACACTTTACCGGGACACGCGGCGCGAGGAGCGATTATGGCGGGATACGGCGGAGTGGATTTTATTGATTTTGATTCGCAGCTGAACGACGAAGAAAAACTGGTGCGGCAGACGGCGCGGCAATTCGTCGAAAACGAAATCATTCCCATTATCGAAAAACACAGCCGCGAAGCGACTTTCCCGAAACACCTGGTTCCGCAACTCGGCGAGCTGGGATTTTTCGGCGCGAACCTGCACGGTTACGGCTGCGCGGGAATGTCCAACGTTGCGTACGGATTGATGACGCAGGAGCTCGAGCGCGGCGATTCCGGGCTGCGCAGTTTTGTTTCCGTGCAGGGCGCGCTGGTGATGTATCCGATTTTTACGTTTGGCAGCGACGCACAGAAAAATAAATGGCTGCCGCTTTTACAGCAGGGCAAAGCGATCGGTTGTTTTGGATTAACCGAGCCGCAATTCGGATCGAACCCGGGCGGGATGCTTACGCGCGCGGCGAAGAAGGGCAACAAATTTATTTTGAATGGCGAGAAGATGTGGATCACCAGCGGATCGATCGCGGACGTCGCGGTGGTGTGGGCGAAAGCCGAGGACGACAAGATTCGGGGATTTCTGGTTGAAAAAGGCACGCCGGGATTCAAGACTTGGGACGTGCACGGAAAATGGTCGCTGCGCGCTTCCGTAACCTCGGGACTTTCATTCACGGATTGCGAAATCCCGGAAGAAAATCTTTTGCCCGGCGTGGTCGGATTGAAGGGACCGCTGAGCTGCCTGAACCAGGCGCGCTACGGCATTGGTTGGGGCGCATTGGGCGCGGCGATGGCGTGCTACGACACGGCGCTCCAATACGCGAAGACGCGCAAGCAGTTTGCAAACAAGCCCATTGCGTCGCACCAGCTGGTTCAGGAAAAACTGGCGTGGATGATCACGGAAATCGTGAAGGGCCAATTGCTCGCGCTGCATGTCGGGCGCTTAAAAGATAACGGAAAAGTTGATCCGTCACACATCTCCATGCTGAAGATGAATAACGTGGGCATCGCGTTGGATACCGCCCGAAAAGCGCGCGACATTCTCGGCGCCAACGGCATCGTCGACGATTACTGCATCATGCGGCACATGAACAATCTCGAAAGCGTGTACACCTACGAAGGCACGAACGACATTCACAAGCTGGTGATCGGGGAGCGCATCACCGGCATCGCTGCCTACGTTTAGAACTCGCAGGCAACGAAATGTGCCGGCCAGAGACCAGCGCTACAGATCGGACAACCCATTTTCACCCGTGCTGAATCCTGTAAGCTGTAGGGGCACGATATATCGTGCCCCTACGGGAGTACTCTCATGAATACTCGTGCCATCGTCCGCTTTCAGCTGCTCATTTCGATTTTGCTCTTTGTTGCGGCGATTTGTGATTGCACTGCGAGCGCGCAGCAGAAGATTGCGACGGACCCGGCGAAGCCGAAGATACGGGCGATTACCGCGTTTATCAATCTGGATCGGGCGCAATACAAGGAGCAGGTGGCGGATGCGTTGAAGATGCTGAGGCGGGCGCAGATCACTTTTGAATCGCGCGGGTATGAGGTGCAAACGATCCGGATCGCGACGCAGCCGTTTCCGGAGTACATCAAGGGGCTGACACCAGAGCAGGCCGTGGCGTTTTTCAAGGAATACGATTCGCTGGCGATAAAAGAGAAATTCGCGGCGGCGATCGGTCCGGCGATGCTCAACGCCGGCGACAGCGATGCGCAAGCCGACCTGCTCGGGGAAATCTTGAGCAAGACGAAAATGCTGAACGCAACGGTGGTCGTTGCCGGTGAAGAGGGCGTGCGCTGGAAGGCAGTGGGCGCCGCGGCGCGAGTGATCAAAAAACTCGAAGCCACAGAACACAGCCAGGGCAACTTCCATTTTGCGGCGATTGCCATGGTGCCGCCGCTGACTCCCTTTTTCCCCGCGGCGTATCACACAGGATTCGGACACCAATTCGCGATCGCGCTGGAATCGGCGAATGTGGTGGCCGCAGCTTTTAAGGATGCGCCGGACCTGGCAACGGCCAAGCAGCGGCTGACGGATTTGCTGGCAAGCAGCGCGTTGGATATCGAGCGGCATGCGGGACGCGTGGACCAGGAAACCGGGTGGGCTTACATGGGCATCGATCTCTCGCCCGCGCCGGCGGGGGATGTTTCCATCGGAGCGGCCATCGAAAACCTAACGACACTGCCCGTCGGGTTCAGCGGAACGCTGACGGCGGCGGCGACGATCACGGCGGCCATCAAGGACGTCAAAGTGAAGCAAACCGGATACTCCGGCCTGATGCTACCGATTCTGGAGGACACACGGCTGGCGCAGCGCTGGAGCGAAGGAGTCATCTCACTGGATGCGCTTCTGAGTTATTCCGCGGTGTGCGGCACGGGGCTCGACACGATTCCGCTGCCCGGCGACATTACCGTGAACCAGCTTTCGCTGATCATCGGAGACATGGCCAGCCTGGCGTTCAAGTGGCACAAGCCGCTTTCGGCGCGGCTGCTGCCGGTTGCGGGCAAGGGCCCGGGTGATAAGACGGAATTCAATGACTCGGCACTGGTGAATGCGACACTGCAGCCGCTAAGTCGGAAGTGACTCGTTACTCCTGGCAGGGCTCAAGTCTGCTCGATTTGACGTGTTCGACTTTGGCGGCGACGGAGAAGGATTTGGCCTAAGCCGCGTGCAAAGCCTTGCCCCTCGGCGACTTCGAGACGAACTTCAAGTAAGACTTTAGATACTGCGAACCTGCCCCCCCACACCCCTGTTTTTAAAAAAGTGCGGAAGTACATAATTTTACAGGACTTAGTCGTCACTCTTTAGATGCAAGAGTGTGCATGATCGAAAGCACATACGACTTCTCACTTTGGGGATGAGAGCGACAGAGTGCATGAGTTGTTGATGCAGCGAAAGATTGCGCACGAGACACGGTGAGAAGGAAAAAAGCGGCAGCTGCGCTGCCGCACTCCAAAAACGAAGTTATCCGCAACTTGCAGTACCTGATGGGTTAACATAGGTCAAGAGAAAAGATTGGGGGAGCGCGGCCCCGCCGGCACATGCCTTTCTAGGGGGCTATAAGGCATGCGTGGCTAGGGATCGACGTGGGTGTCGAAGGCGACGGTCTGGACGTGGCCGCTTCGTTTGACTTGGACAAAGAGGCGGTAGTCCCCAGGGTCGGGGAACCCGTAGGGAAAAGTGACTTCGGGGGGCATGGGGGCTTCGTGCATCGCGGGCATGGCTGCCATCTCCTTGTTGTCACCGGCCGGCTCTTTCTCCAGGAGCATTAATGCGGCCATGGGCATGGAGCCAGAAGGATGGACGTGGGCAAAGACGGTCAGGTCGCGCTTGACGATGACCAGGTGCCCTCCCATTCCCATGTAGGGTTCGAGGTCGGAGGCAGGCTTGCCGTCTTTATCGAAAATGCGGAAGCGCAGAAGCATGGGCTGGCGCGCGTGAATGGTCTGACCGTCACGAACCCACTCCCAGCGGCTGTGATCGGGCAATGACAAAATAGTCGTGGGGGTTTTTGCGCCGGCAGAATCGGCAAGGTAGTTCACGGCCGCTTCCGAATCATCGCCGGCGAGAGGATTGCCTAGGACGTCGGGCAGTGTCATGCGCGCAGTCATCGTGTCTGGAAAACCGGATTCGCGCACGATGTCGGCGAAGACGCCGTAATTCCCCGCACTCACGGCGGGCAATCGTTCCGCGAAAGTGTCCGCCGCTGTCTGGTCCGGATGCAGGTGATAGAAGCGATCCAGGTTGGGCAAGCTGATCAAGAAGAGATGCATGAGGTGGCCGTGGTCGGGAATGATCTTGTTGAGCAGCATTTCCTTGCGGCGGTCGTGCCAGGAGGAAAAACCCATCTTGAGCACGAGGTTATTTGTATTTTGCAGGGAGACTTCGACCGGCGGCGGTTTGTACATCATGAGGTCGGCTCTTCCGCTGGCTGCGGCGTCCCACCACATGTTTCCCAGAAAAAGAATGGCGACGAGTGCAGCCGCGGTGAGAGCCATGGCGATGCGTCCACGGCGTCGTTGAGGAGTGGAAGGCGCGGCGCCGGGTTCCAACTGGCTTTCACGCGCGGCGGCGCCAAAGATGGCAATGAGGCTGGTTACCAGCAAGAACATCAACCCCAGGAGGATCGCTCCTGTGTTTTTCTGCATTCTCAGGGTGCGGCGCGCGGCGGCGGGGACGGGCACCGCTGTTTCACCCTTACCCTGCGATCCAAAAACCTCCATGCGCACTTGCCAGGAGCCTGAAGCCATCAGCCAAAGTTTTCCGGTGAAGTATTGGGCGTCGGCTTGTGAACGCTCCATGCGGTCGGAAGGCGGAGCGTACTCCGATCCTTCCCCCACCGCGCGCAAAGGCACGATACGAATGTCGGTTACGTTTCCGTCGAGCGCGCGGATTTCGACTTCGGCGATGCCCGGAACCATCGGCGGCGTTCGAACGGTCACGAAGAGCCGGTAAGGTCCCGCCATGCCTTCGTAGAAAACATCGGGGCTGCCGACGTGGGCCCGGCAAAGTGGCACGAGAAAGACACACGCGGCAAGGAAAAGCAGGAAGGCGCGTTTCATGACCTTACCGCTTGACCCGGCGCATCCAATCGCCCCAGGCGAGGCCGATGCGGGTCATAAGAAAAGCGGCGGCAAAAGCGATGAGCATTCCCACCCAGAATTGCGTCCGCGAGTGCTCATAAAAATCAAATTGATGGTTTAGATGATAGTCGCTGGGCGGCTCTATATAAGAATAATAGTTCGTGCCGAAAATGCGATTCTCGGCGAGCGGTGAAATCAGGAACTTTCCCATGGGCCACTGCACGGCGATCATCGCGAGCAGAAAACCCGCACCGGCCACGGCGGCTTGCAACCATTTGTTGCGGCCTGCCAGTCGATCCAGGAGAAGATCCAACGCAGCGGCGCCCGCAAAAAGCAGGATGGGAAATTCCAAGGGCACCAGATGGGTAACTCGAGTGTAGACCGGACCGAGTTTCGGCTCGGCCGGCACCAGGGGAACGAGCCAGAGCGCGAGCAGCCAAAGCACAAAATAAATAAGCGCTACTTTCGTGGCGGCCCACTTGTAACCAGAGGCGCGAGCGATACCCACAAGAACCAGTGGCATGGCCAGAGCCAGTGCGCGGTAGTAGATTGCGCTGTGCGATTGCGTGTACCCGGTGTATTCGGTGATGAGCATCAAGAGAAGAATCGTGAGCATGCAGCCGACGACGAGAAAGATGCGGTTCAGGCTGGCGCGAGTCTGCTCGTTGGCGCGATTCATCTCCGCGATGATCAGGAAAAGTCCACCCAAACCCAGGATAAAGATTCCGAGGATGAGAACCACGTGTGGCGGGCTGAGAATCTGGACATCGAGGCCAAAGGCGTTGTGCCACCAATCGTCGAAAGGCGCGGAGGTGAGCATGGTGAGGCCACCCCAGAGGGACACGAAAGCGCCCAGCGGGCCGTAGAATCCCCAGACCTTTATGGAAGATTCCCGCCGGGCACGATTTTTTCCAAATGTGGTGGAGAGAATCAGGTAGGTGCTGGAAAATCCGGCGAGGATGGCGCCAAAGTGAATGCAGAGGTGCGCGGGGGTCCAGAAAGTGTCGCGGCCGATGGAGGTGTGCCAGGAAATATCCCAATAGAGGCCGAAGGCGGTGGACGTGACCGCGATGGCAGCGCACCAGACGTACCAGGGGATCGCCGAGACGCGAGACAAGACTGCGCTTTGGGAAGCGGTAGAAACGGGGTACGGAGCAGTGTGTGACATGGTCTCTCTCTAGAGGAACCTGAAATTCGGGCTGAGTTTTCAGCTGACAGGCAATATACACCCCGCCGCCCGACCGAGGAACACTTCGCCTCAAGTTTCAATACGCGCGAATGCCTTTGGGACTTTCAGAGCCCTGGAGGACGTTCGGCGGCGACGGCAAAGGCGCGCTCCAAGGCGATGCCGACGCGACAGAGAGTGCCTTCCTCGAAGAGGCGGCCGATCAGGGTGACGCCGTGGGGCACGCGCCGCGGCGGAGAAAATTTTGGCAAAGGATTTTTCGGATCGGGCGCCCAGTCCGTGCGCGCTTCGGAAACTTCGACGAAGCCGGCGCGGAGGGTGAGCGAAGGATGGCCCGTCTGGTTGCTGATGGTAAGCATTTCGTCGCGCAGAGATGGGACGAGCAAAAGATCCACTTGCGAAAAGATGCGGGCCATTTCCTGGGCTACTTTGCGGCGAAGCCGGTCCGCCTGGACGAAATCCACGGCGGAGAGGAAACGCGCCTGCCGGAAAAGGTTGGGCCACGCGTCAGGCGTCTGGACTTTGAGCTGGTCCACGCCGTTGCTGAGCGTGAGTTCCTCGAAGGCGGCGGCGCCTTCGGCGAAGAGAATCAGGTTGAGCGAGTTATATGGCCAGTCCGGTAGAGAGACTTCGACGGGAACGAGGCCGAGCTTCGGAAGCGTTTCGAGCCCGGCGCGATCGACGTCGGTAGCGGGACTCTCCTTCATCCACGCGGGAAAATAGCCGACGCGCAAACCCTTGATACTGGCGCCGGCGTCGAAGTCCAAATGACTCGGGACGCTGGAGACATCGCCGGGATCGGGCCCGGTGATGGCCTGGAGGACTAAGAGGGCGTCCTCGACGGTGCGCGTCATGGGACCGAGCTTGTCGAGAGACCAGCACAGAGTCATAGCGCCAGTGCGCGGCACGCGGCCGTAGGTTGGACGCAATCCAGTGATTCCGCAACGCATGCTAGGGCTGATGATGCTGCCGCCGGTCTCGCTGCCGACGGAGAAGCCGACCAGAGCGGCGGCTGTCGCGGCACCCGGGCCGGCGCTCGAGCCGGACGCGCCTTCTTCGAGAAGCCAGGGGTTCATGGTTTGTCCGCCGAACCAGATATCGTTGAGGGCAAGAGCGCCAAGACTGAGTTTGGCAACGAGCACGGCACCGGCAGCATGGAGGCGCTTGACGACGGCGGCATCGTCCTTTGGAACACGATTGCGGAAAGGTTCGGCGCCATAGGTGGTGGGGATTCCTGCTGTGTCGAGAAGATCCTTGCCGCCCCAGGGAATGCCGTGAAGCGGCCCGCGGTATTTTCCGGCGACAATTTCCTGATCGGCTTTCTTTGCCTGAGCGAGCGCAAGCTCGCGCGTGAGGGTAATAACGCAGCGCAGCTTGGGATCGAGTTGCTCGAGGCGTTTTAGATAGATATGCGTGAGGCGCTCGGAGGAAAGCTTGCGCTGCTCGATCCATTGCGAGAGCTGGGTTACTGAAGCGAAGGCGATGTCCGCGTCGTTGGCAGGTAAAGGACCGGGATCGGTTTTGCTGCGGATAAATTGATCGCGCTGTGGGCCGGCGGGCTGGCCGGGTAGAACGGAAATGTAACGCGACCATGGTGCGAGAGTTGGCTCAAGGGCGACGCTGTGGCGACCAGTCCTGCGTTCGTAGAGAGAAGCCATGTTGACTCGCCAGGAGTCTGCCGCCTGGACGCGATGTGCGCTGGTGAATTCCACCTGCACGAGCTTTTCTGCTTCAGCGAAGGTCGTGGGCGTCACCGCCGGTCCGACAGCGGGTCCGGTGCCGAAGGCAGGCGGCGCGCCAGGCGGGAGTTGCGCGGCGTCTTGCGCGTTTTCCGCCACATGATCCAGTGCGTCGCTGCGCGCGGCGACGGCCGCACCGAGGACCGCTAGCGAAGTGTGTCTTATGAATTGCCTGCGCGATTTGGACATGAATCCTCCGCGCAGCATTGTAGCCGAGACTCGCCCACAGTAAGCAGGAGGACATTTTCCGGGTGCGAGGGACGGCTCCGGAAGCGTAATTTGTCGACTGGCAACTCTGCTTTGGCTTATGATGGCGCCCACATTGGGTGGGTGAGGCCTCGAGAAAACCGCCGGCAAGATCCCGGCACTGGTGAACTCCCGCCGTCTTTGGAAGGACACGAGAATGGAAGAACAACTGAGCCTGGAATTTTTGCGCGTGGTGGAAAACGCGGCGATTGCCGCGGCGCGCACAATGGGATTCGGCGACCGGCACCATGCGGATGAAGTCGCCGTCGAAGCCATGCGCAAGACGATGGACTCGGTGGAGATCGACGGAACGATTGTGATCGGCGAAGGCGAGCGCGATGAAGCACCGATGCTTTACATCGGGGAGAAAGTCGGACTCGCGACGCACGCGCCAAAAGCACTTTTTCCGCAGGTGGACATCGCCGTCGATCCGCTGGAAGGCACGAACCTCTGCGCGACTGGCGCGCCGAATGCCATCGCGGTGCTGGCGGCTAGCGACCGTGGCGGGCTGCTGCACGCGCCGGATCTGTACATGGAAAAAATGGTGGTAGGGCCGTCGTGTAAGGGCGCGGTCGATCTCGATGCCCCGGTCCTCGACAACCTGAAGTCGATCGCCAAGCGGTTGGAACGCGACGTGGAGGATCTGGTGGTGGTGGTGTTGGACCGTCCGCGGCACGAGAAACTGATTGAAGACATACGCGCGGCAGGCGCGCGCATCCGCCTGATTGGCGATGGCGACCTCTCGGCGGGGATTTCCGCCGCGGTGATTGGTACGGGCGTACACGCCGTGATGGGCACTGGTGGCGCGCCGGAAGGCGTACTAACCGCGGCGGCGCTGCGCTGCTTGAACGGGCAGATTCTTGCGCGGCTGGTGGTCAGCAAGCCGGAGCACGCGGAACGGCTGGCGAAGATGGGTGTGAAGGATTTGAAGCGCATTTACGATACGGAAGATCTCGCGCCGGGCAAGAAAATGATTTTCGCGTGCACAGGCGTGACAGACGGAAACTTGCTGAAGGGCGTGCGGTTCTTCGGCGAAGGCATTCGAACGAGTTCCATGATCCTGACCCTGGACGAGCGGCAAGTGCGCTTCATTGATTCGGTACACCTGGAAAAGCGACCGGATATCAAGGTACGGTTCAACTGAAGCCTGGAATCAATGACTGGCGACTGGCCGGAGATTACGGCCGCAATTTGCGAAGTGCTTCTTTGAGCCTTTGGCAGACTTCCTCGATCTGTTCCGTCGAAATCCGATTGAAAAATGGCAGCGCGAGGGTCCGCGGCGCGATGGACTCTGTATTGCCGAGGCCCATGCAGCGATGGGCCTGCGCCCGATAGGCGGGCTGCAGGTGAATAGGCGCAAAGTACCTTCCGCAAGCGATCCCCTGCGAAGCCATCCCCCGAAGAAGCTGGTCGCGCTGGACCGCAGTAAAGCCCTCACGCAAACGGATGACGTAGACAAACCAGCTGATGCGCCGGCGCGGCAGTTCGATGGCAGGAAGTTCCAGGTGCGGATGATTTTGCAGCCGCTGGTGATAACCGCGGGCGATAGTTTCACGCCGATCGAGAATCGCTTCAATGCGTTTGAGCTGCTCGAAGCCAAGGGCGCAGTTCAATTCTGAGATTCGATAATTGAAGCCCAGCTCTTCATGCTGGAGCCATTCGTTCGAATCACCCCGTCCTTGATTTCTCAATTTGCGCACAAGCGCCGCGACCTTCGCGTTGTTTGTGACGATTGCGCCGCCTTCGCCGGTGGTGATTTGTTTATTCGGGTAAAAGCCAAAGACGCCGGCGTCTCCGAAGGAACCCACTTTGTGACCGTCATAATCGGCGCCGATGGCCTCGCAAGCGTCCTCGATCACGAAGAGATTGCGGCGGCGGGCAATTTCCAGAATCTCGAGGAGCGCCGCGGGAGATCCAAAGGTATGCACAAGAATGATGGCGCGAGTTTTCGGTGTGATGGCTTCCTCGATCCGGTTGGGGTCGAGATTCAGTGTCTGCGGATCGATGTCCACGAAAACCGGCGTGGCTCTCTCGTAGCGCAAAGCGTTGGCAACAGCAATGAATGCGAACGAGGGTACGATGACTTCGTGGCCTTCAGAGATCCTCAGCGCGCGAACGCAAAGATGCAGCCCGCTGGTTCCTGAATTGACTGCGATCGCGTGCGAGGTCCCGATATAACGCGCCAGGGACTGCTCAAACTCTTCCAGTTGGGGGCCAAGGCTCAGCCGAGGAGTGTGGAGCACCGCGGTAACGGCGGCGATATCCGATTCCGCGATGTCCGGAGCGGAGAGAGGAATTCTCATGATTGCGATTGGCGGAGGGCCCGTGGTTTCGAAGAGGGATCCACGACAGGCGTAGTTGCGCGGCGTTTCATCAGGAGTTCCTGGGAAAGCGGGACGGTGGTCAACACTTGTACGATTTTCTCGGAGGCGAACCCATCGCCATACGGATTTACCATGTTCAGCAAAGAATTTCGAAATAGCTGACTCTGTGCGGTGCGCATCGCTTCCAGAATCGACGGTGCTTCCGGAGCGGCATCGATGATGTTTTGCGCGCGCTCTCGTCCTTGCTGGCGCAAACCGACGTTAACGGTCGGAAGGGCGAAGGAAGGCGTCTCCATGATGCCGCAGCTGGAGTTTCCGACGAAAACGTCTGCCTGGCGGAGAAGACTCCAATACGTGCGAGCATCGAGATTGACGAACAAATGCGAATTCTGGCGCGAAGATTGGAAATTCTTCGTGCGAGCGATGAGTTCGCGGCTGCCCGCGTCCGCGTTGGGATAACAAAAGAGAATTTGATCCGGGAGGGCGGCAAGCGCAGCAAAAAGCGCATCTGCTTCGTGGATCGTATCCCGCGCGATCGTGACAGGATGATAGCCCACGACAATCGCGGGCTTTCCCAGTTTTATCTTCAGACGCGATTCGAGCTCTTCAAGCGTATAGAGCGTCGCGCGACGCAAGTGGTCAAGGGATGGAGCGCCGGCGCGGTGCACGCGCCATTCTTCTTCGTCCATGGCGATGATCCGGCGCCGGGCTTCGAAGGTGGAAGTGAAGTGAATGTGGCTCATTTTCGTCAGCGCGTTTCGAACCGCGTCGTCAATGGCCCCTTCGCTGATTTCTCCGCCTTCAATGTGCGCAACGGGAATGCGCAGTGCGAGCGCGACGGAAGCGGGAGCGAGCATTTCGTAGCGATCGGCGATCAGCAGAAGAATGTCTGGCCGCATCTGGCCGAGGCAATCGGCAAGGCTCAGCGTGGCCACGCCAATGGTCTTGGCCATGCCGACGTCGGAATCCGAGCTGAGCAAACACTCGATGCGTGCGGCGATGGGAAATCCGTCTTTCTCAATTTCCCGGACGGTAAGGCCGAACTCCGGCGAGAGGTGCGATCCCAGCACGATCAGTTTCAAATCCACTTTCGCGTGTGCCGAGAGATCGCGCAGCGGCCAGAAGAGATGGCTGTAGTCGGCGCGAGAGGTGGTGATGACGGCGATCTTGCGTTTCAAGTTTTTCTCAGGCCAGCAAAGGATTCAAAAGTCCGAGCAATGTTTCGCTCGGCTGGTATTCGGGAAGAAGATTGCCAAGTTCGCTGATCAGAGCCGCCAGGTTGCGCTGGTCGACACTCGACGAAATGCGGCCGAGAAACGCGTCGAGTTCCTCTGGGATCACGGGAAAGCCCTTCACCCGACGCAGCCTTTCGTCGCCTGTGGGCTCCAGTAGTTCTTGCGCGGAGAACAGCTCTTCTTCCAGTTTGTCGCCTGGGCGCATCCCCGTGAAGGTGATCTGGATGTCGCGCGGAGTTTGCAGGCCTGCTTCCTGAATCATGCGCGCGGCAAGATCCGCGATTCTCACAGGGTCCCGCATCTTTGGAACGAATATTTTTCCCGAATCGTCCAGTGCGGCCGCGGCGAGGATCAGTTCGACGGTTTCGCTCAGTGTGAGAAAAAATCGGCGCGCGTCCGGATGCGTGACCGTCACAGGTCCGCCGTGTTCGATTTGCTGCTGAAACAATGGGCCGACACTGCCTTGAGACCCCAGTACATTCCCCAGTCGCACGGCATTCATCTTCGTTTTCGAGTTTGCCATGCGCAGGAGCGCCAGCTCAGCGACGCGCTTCGAGGCGCCCATGACGCTGCGAGGAGTCACGGCCTTGTCCGTGGAGATCATCAAGAGGCGTTGCGCCCCGAAGCGGACTGCTGTCTTTGCCAGTTCCCAGGTTCCAATTGCGTTGTTGCGCACCACGGCGAGGGGATTCGATTCCATCAAAGGTACATGCTTGAACGCGGCCGCGTGATAAATGGTGTCGGGACGAAACCGTTCGAAAATCTCGGTCAGCAATGCACCGTCCAGAACGTCGCCGAGAACAGCTGCGTGGCCCAACTTACCGGCCGCGAGAATTTGCATGTTGAGTTCATGCAGATTCTGTTCGGAATGATCAAGAAGAATCAGGGAATGCGCGTCGTTCGAAAGGAGAGCATGCGTCAAGGCCGAGCCGATACATCCGCCCGCCCCCGTGACAAGGATAGTCTTGCCCGGGTTGGTGGTGTCGAGCAAAGGCGCGTTCACATCCGCAGTCAATTCTGGTTGTTGGTGATCGCCAGAAAAACGCGATCATCAACAGCGATGGAGCGCTTGAAGAGAGTCGCCGCGTTTCCGCCGGCAATCGCGACGTGATTGGCGTTGCCGCTCAACGCGGGTCCGGCCGGATTCTCGCCTATTCCGGCGCCATCACCTGGTTGAAGAGAGATGCGGGTTGTTTTTGGCGTGCAGTTGGCCGTTGCGAGACAGGTATCGCGAATGAAAACCTGGCGGTAGCCGCTGTTGCTTCCACTCGCAAGTGCCTTCGCCTGAGCAGAACTAGAATTCGAGGAATGGCTCGGTGTGACTGACAGGAACGCGATGAACCGCCCCGAGGAACTCACCGACGGCAGAATACTTTCCGTGCCCACCAGCGCGCCGTTCGAATCTAGCGACACGAGACTCGTCGAAGGTTTGCAGGAGTCTGTCGCGCCCGCGCAAGTATCACGCAAATAGACTTGCCGGCCCGCCGGAGCGTTTTCGGCCAAGTTGGTGGCGGCAGAGCTGAACGCGACGTAGCGCCCGTCGGAGCTCAACGAGGGTGTATGGCTTTCATCGTTTGCGGCCGTGCCATCGGCAGCGGCGGAGAGCAGCGTGGTGCGAGGCTGGCAGCCTGCCGCCGCACCCTCGCAAGTATCCCGCATGAAAACCTGCGCATGGTCGTTTTGTACCGCTGTATAGGCAATGTAACGGCCATCGAGGCTGACCGCCGGAGTTTCTTCGGCGACCGCCGTCGCAGCGGCGCTTGCCGCGGTGGCTCCTGTGCATGGTGCCACCGCGCAGATTGTGAACGTCAACTGATTACTCGAACCACCTCCGCCACCGCCGGTACATCCGGTGGTGCAGCCCGGCAGAGCTGGAGAGCCGGGATTGAATACATAGATGCTTGCCGTGCCAGCGCTCGCGAGCAGTGAAACCGGGATCGTGGTCGAAATCTGTGTGCCAGAGACGGTGCCCACCGCTAATTTCGTCGTGGTTGCCCCAGCAATCCAATTCACCTGGGAAACCTGTGTCGGATCCGAACTGGAAGAGAGGAAGTTGGTACCCGTCAAAGTAATCGACAGCGGCATCGTGGGGCCCGCCACAATGGCGTTTGGATTAATAGATGCAAGGGTTGGCTGCGGATTGGGCGGGGGATTAATAATGAAGGCAATCGGATTGGAGAGCCCGTTTTGCCCGGAGCCATTGAACGGGCTAAGGGTATTGACGGCGGCGGTTCCGGACTTCGCCACCAGGGACGCAGGAATTTTTGCCGTAACAACGTTTCCGAGGACGTTTCCCGAACTGTCGACAGGAACCGTGGTGACGAGCGTCTGTCCATTCCACTGCACCACCGTCTTTGCCACGAAAGTGCCACCGTTCACGGTGAGGATAAAGTCCGGGTGGCCGGCGCCGACTTCCGAGGGGGAAAGCGACGTGAGCGTGGCGCCCGTGTTGCTCTGAAAGGTGTTGCCGTAATTGTTGCAACCCGCTACCGCAAGAACCGCCACTGCTGCGACAGCCAATGCTGTCCAAGACCGCTTCATTGATGCTCCTTGATCTTTTCTGGCGGCCCCAGCCACGCCGGGGTTGCCCTGTTTCGGCGGACGGCGGGGAACCCCGCGGCGCCAGTTTGCTTTGGGAGTATGATGCCAAATTCGCGCTGTGCGTTGACCGCGAGCCTTCGCGATCAATCCGAACGTTGGGCGGCCCTTTTGCACCCCTGCTTCAGGCCACCGTTTGCCCCGAATTTCCGGGCTCAAGCAACCTTACATGCTTACCATTCTGGCATGGAAAAGGTCAATGCGCATCCCAGCCACATGGGAGCGGCCTTGGTCTGACAAAGCACGGTCTGCGCCGGCTGCTCAGTGATCACTGCTCTTGCCGCTGGCGCTGAGCGCTTCGATGGAGACGCGCGCCAGCTCTTGGATACGCGCCTGGCATTGAGCGTCTTGCACTTTTAGGGAAGTGACTGCGCGATAGCAGACGAGCGCCTCTTCCTTTCGCCCGAGCTTCACATAGAGATCGCCGAGCGCGAGCTGAAAGATGGGATTCGCGGGATACTTTTCGGCCAATGGGCCGATGACCGTGAGCGCCTTATCGTATTGTTGATCGTATCGATGCAGGTTCAAACCAAGATAGAAGCGTGCTTCGTCGGGCGTCAATATGCCCTGGGCGATGTCTTGCTCGAGCAGGCGCACACCTTCCTGTTTCGAACCACCAGGAATGCCCATGAAAAAGCGTAGGATCCTCGCTGTGGTGCTAAGCGTGTCCACATAATAGTTGTACAGTCCGAGTCCAAAGTCGGCGTCTGCGAGATGCGGATCCAGGGCCTTGGCGCGCAAGAGGTGTTCTCGTCCGTGCACGCCCGCGCGAGCCGCGTTGCGATTTTCCCAGCGCAGAGCGTAGAGCCGCGCTGCGGCGGCATCCGTCATCCCCGCGTAGAACTGGCTTTCCGCGGTTTCATGCTTCTTGATCTGCGCGTCGGCCAGTGACCCGGCTTTTGCAGCCAATTGAAGATAGCGCTGGTCCGCTTCGAGCTTCGCGCGGTGCCGGGCATCGCTCATTCCGTATTTGAAATCCGCTGATGTGCACCAGATTCGCCACCAAAGAGCTTCTGCTTCCAGCAGATATCCCAGCGGATTTTCGGGTTGTTCTTCCTGCATTTGCTTTGCGGCCGCCACCGCCCCGGAAATGTCGAACGAATAGATCTTGTCGAGGATGGCCGGAGTCTCAGGAGGCAGAGTGAGATTAGCCGCGGCCGCAGGCCGCGCAAGACAGCAGGAGACGAACAGAAAAGCGATGCAGCCAAAGCGACAGGCGCTCATCGAATCCAGGATCTCTCTCTGAATAGAAGAACTATGCAGGGTGGTCTCCGCGTCCAACAAGTTTAGGCATTTCAGGGACAGTTGCCAACGCAAATGGTTCGAATCTCGGTTAGGCGGGGCGCGGAGCATTTGCTATTCTCGGCGGACCAATGACAGCCGGTGAAAACTCGCAAGGCGTGGCGTTGGAGCGCGGCTTGGGCCTGAAAGAGGCCGTCGCGCTCAACATGATCGAGATGGTCGGCATCGGACCGTTCGTTGTAATTCCCCTGGTCATTAAGGCCATGGGCGGGCCGCAAGCGTTGCTGGCCTGGGTGGCAGGAGCAGTACTCGCGCTTCTTGACGGGTTCGTGTGGTCGGAACTCGGCGCGGCGATGCCCCTCGCCGGGGGCAGCTACGTTTTCCTGCGTGAAGCCTACGGCCCGGGGCGGTTCGGCCGCATGATGTCTTTTCTGTTTGTCTGGCAAACGCTGATTCAGGCGCCGCTCAGTTTGGCTTCTGGCGCCATAGGTTTTTCACAGTACGCGTCTTATCTCCATCCACTCGGCAAATATGGCGAAAAAGCGCTTTCCGGCGCGCTGGTGATTGTTCTTGTGGCGCTGCTCTACCGGCGCATCACTTCGATTGGGAAAATTTCCATGCTGCTCTGGTTGGGCGTCATCGGGACAATTCTCTGGCTGATCTGGGGTGGGGCCACGCATTTTAATCCTGCCCTTGTTTTCACTTACGCTCCCGGAACGTGGAATCTATCGTGGCTTTTCTTTGCCGGGCTGGGCTCGGCGACGGTCAATACGATTTACACCTACTGGGGTTACTACAACATTTGCCACCTGGGAGGTGAGATCCGCAATCCGCAGAAAAATATCCCGCGGGGCATTTTTATCTCGATTCTGGGGATCGCCCTCCTTTATCTCGTCATGCAGACGTGCATTCTCGGTGTTCTTCCTTGGCAGCAAGCGCAGGATTCACCTTTCATCGTCAGCGCCTTCGTCGAGAAACTTTATGGTTCCGGCGCGGCGCGCTTCGCCACCTTAATGGTTTTGTGGATCGCGTTCGCATCGCTTTTTTCTTCCATGCTGGGGTACTCGCGAGTGCCGTATTCGGCGGCACTGGATGGAAACTTCTTCCGCGTGTTTGCGCGCGTGCATCCCAAGGAGAAATTCCCGCATGTCTCTCTGCTGTTTCTTGGCGCGCTGACTTTTGTTTTCAGCCTGCTATTCAAATTGAGGACCGTGATCGCGGCCGTGCTGGCGATGCGCCTGATCATCCAATTCATCGGCCAGGCAGTGGGAGTAATGCTGCTCCGGCGGCGCTGGCCCCCGGAGCGGCTGCCCTTTAAGATGTGGTTGTACCCTTTGCCGGCGCTTTTGACCATTGTGGGCTGGCTGTGGCTGTTTTCGCGCACGGGAAGCGCCATCTGGTGGGGCGTGCTGGTCATCGTTTTGGGGCTGATTGTTTTTCTCGCACAAGCGCGCATTCGAACGGAGTGGCCGTTCGGCGCTCCAAACTCCGAGGTCATCGAATGAAACTATTTGGGTCCATGATTCTGCGCGCCGCGGTGCTGGTGAGCGCCTTGTTTCTGCTGGCTGCGCCACAGCGCGTAGCGGCGCAATTCCCTCCGGCTCCCGGCACGGGCCCCGGCCTCGCCGAAACCGTCGAAGCGATCGACAGCGCGCGCGTCACCGGTCGCATTCTCTACATCACCGCGCATCCTGACGATGAATCCGCGACCCTGCTTACTTATCTAGCGCGCGGTCTGCACGCCGACGTCGCGCTGCTCACGCTGACCCGCGGCGAAGGCGGCCAGAACGACCTCGGGCCGGAGCAAGCGCCCCAACTCGGATTGATTCGAACGCAGGAATTGCTCGCAGCTACGCGCGGATATGGAATCAAACTCTTTTTCGGACGTGCGCCCGACTTCGGCTTTTCGAAAACAACCGAAGAAACGCAAAAAGTCTGGGGCGAAGCGGTCCTCGGAGATATGGTTCGCGTCATCCGCACTTTTCGCCCGAACATTGTGATCAACGGATGGGGCGGAGTTCACGGTGGCCATGGGCACCACCAGACTTCGGGATTGTGGACCCCGCGCGCCGTAGAACTTGCGGCTGATCCGAAAGCTTTCGCAGAACAGCTAGCAGAAGGCCTGCCGGTGTGGGGTGACCAAGCGAATCCGGTACAACTCCTGGACACAGAACGCGGCAGCGCGACAGCCACCGCATCCAACGGCTACGCGTTGCCGGTGGATGACGTCTCTCCCCTCTGGGGAAAAACCTGGCGTGAAATCGGTCTCGATGCGTTTTCCAATCATCGCTCGCAGGGCATTACCGGGTTCCTCGGATCACCCTTCCTCCGCCGGCCGTTGGTCCTGATTCGGGAAGATGGGCAAAAATTCGATCCCTCATCCCTTGCCGAACCACTCTCTCAATTTGGAGCCGCTCTCCCCAGGCTCAACGAAAGTTTCCGAAGAGCTGACCAACTTCTCCAAAAATCGAAAGACCAGGCTTTGCAACTGGATTGGCCCGCTGCTGCAAAATCAGTGGCTGCGGCGGCGCGGGACGTCGAGGAAGAAAATCGAAAACTCTCCAATGCTTCCGGAGCAGCGGAGCGGCGCCTGCACGCCGAGTGCGAACCAATTCTTTCCCGGATTCAGCATGCGCTCGCTCTGGTCGCCGGAGTTGATCTCAAGGCTGAGGCCAACCGCAGCGAACTAGTCGTGGGCGAATCGTTTACTGTCGTCGCCGAATCACGCTGCCGCAAAGGGGTTGGTTGCGCTCTGGCTGGTTTGCAATTGAATCTGCCTCAAGAGTTCAAAGAAATAAAACGCCAGGGCGATGAAACAAAGGGTTACCTGTTCACGGTCGAAGTCACTCAACCCGCGCCTGCCTCGACCATCTGGGCCAGACTCCTGCCAGAGCCGCCGCCGCTGGTGTTCGCCGAACAAGAAGTAACTGTCGACGAATACAGGTTCCGTGTCAAAACGCCCGTGACCCATATTGCCGCGAATTCAACGCGCGTGGACCGCGTGCCGCTGCGTGTCATCCCCGCCTACACGCTCGCAGTGCAACCGAAACAGGAGATCGAAGCGCTTGCAAAGCAGAAAAAAACATTCGATGTGCTCCTGCGCGTGCACTCCTATGCGACGCAGCCGGGAAAAATAAGTGTAGGCCTCGACGTCCCGAAGGGTTGGACGAGTAGTGCGTCTATGGGGCTGGAATTCACCGCTGCGGGAGACAAGTACGCCAAGCTAACGGTCTCGCCGCCGCAAAAGCTTGCGGCCGGCGCTTACACGATTGGCGCCTACGCGAAACGCGGCGAGGAGAAATTCACGACCTCGCTTGAGCCGCTTCCTTCAATGCCAACGCAGTTTTGGGAAGAGCCGGCGCAATGCGTAGTGCGTGCGTTTGCTATCAACGTGCCGGACAATCTGCGCGTGGGATACATTACCGCCGAGGGCGAGCCCATTCCGGAGGCCTTGCGCATGCTCGGAATTCACGTTGAAACCCTCGACGCGCAAGCGCTGGCTTTCAGCGATCTTTCCAATTTTGACGCCGTCGTCGTTGGCGTGCGCGCTTATGAACTCCGCCCGGAGCTGACCAGCGCGAACCAACGCCTGCTGGACTACGTTTCGAATGGCGGCACGCTCGTGGTGCAGTACAATCGCGGCGACATCTGGGACAAACTGCAACCGGCACCCGCGCCGTATCCCGCGCTGATCTCGCCGCCACTTCCTCCCGCCAAGGACGGCGCTCCACAGACACCGCGGCCCTTGCCGCGAATCACCGACGAAAATTCTCCGGTCAAATTCCTGAAGCCGGATGACCCGCTCCTCAATACGCCGAATAAAATTACCCAGGACGATTTCAAAGGCTGGGTGCAGGAGCGCGGCCTCTACTATTGGACGCAGTTTGACCCAAAATATACGCCGCTCCTGGCCATGAACGATCCCGGCGAACCCGACCTCAATGGGGCCCTGGTTTACACGCGCTACGGCAAAGGCACGTACATCTACACCGGCCTTGCTTTCTTCCGTCAATTGCCCGAAGGCGTGCCCGGGCCCTATCGTCTCTTCGTAAATCTTCTCTGCGCTTCGCGAACCAGGTAAACCAACTGGGCACATCGCCGCAGCGTGCGAATCACCGTGCTATCCTCTTCCCTCAGAGGAGCCGCACGCGCATGAAAAAGTATTTCGCTACCCGCTTTCCCGCTCAAAACATTCGCACGGTCTTTCTTTGCTTCTTGGCAGCGGCGCTCTTCCTGAGCTGCGCTTTACCCGCGGCCGGGCAAAAAGACAAGAAAAAGAAGTCGGACACTCCAACCGACTCCTCCAAGGCGCCCCTGCCTTTCTCCGATGAGCAACAAATCGAATACACACTCTCCGAAATGCTGGGCGCCTGGCAGCTCGGCGACATCGAAAAATTGCACAAGGACTATGGCGATGACGTTGTCGTCGTGAACGGCGCGTGGGCGCCTCCGGTTATTGGCTGGACAAACTATCTAACCGTCTACCAGCAGCAGCGCACGCGCATGCAGCAGGTACGCATGGATCGTTCGAACACCTACATTACGGTGAGGGGGAATGTCGCTTGGGCGTGTTACCAGTGGGATTTTGCCGGCCTCGTGGATGGCCAGCCGGCTAGCTCACAAGGGCAGACTACCGTTGTCTTGGAGAAGCGCAACAATCACTGGGTGATTGTGCACAACCACACTTCGCAGGCACCGGCTCCTCCCGCAAATCCGCCTGCGGCGAAGCCAGAGGAACAGCCCGCAAAACCTCCCCAGCCCTGATTCCGGGCGGCCAGCTCACGCGGGTTCGAAGACTACATGCCCTTCAGCGCGGGGTAGAGCCACACTCCGGCCATCGCCAGGAGCAAAACGCCTGACAGGATGCCCGTGCTCATGATGGGCTTTGAGAGGGCTTCGATCTTGGCAACCAGTTCACGCTGCTCCCGGGCCATGTGCTCTTGCGCACCATCGAGGAAGATCTGATCGTCCTCGTGGCTGGCGAGCAGGCTCCGTCGAAGCAGTAGAACCAGGAATACGGCGGTTACGACTCCCCAGGCGATCAGCAAGTAAAGCAGTGGCCCCGTTAGCGTTGTTGATTCCCCCATGGTGACCTCCCGTTGGAACCGATACGCAGTGCCAGACCCGACCGGGCCGGCAAGGGGTATTAGGGTTGATAGGCGGAGTATAACACTCTGTATTCGAATTTCCAGTGCCAACCATTTGAGAAACGGATGCAGGTGGTGGGCGGACTCAATTCTCCATTAGCCTCATGCCCGCGAAAATCCTGTCGAAATCCAGCTTCTGCCCAACTGCGTTGACAAAGCTTCAAGCCGCAGCGCACAATTAAAAGCCACAGATTGAATCACCTGTGCCCGAATGGCGGAATTGGCAGACGCGCTAGCTTCAGGAGCTAGTTCTCGCAAGGGAGTGGAGGTTCGAGTCCTCTTTCGGGCACCATACCTCCCCGTAACGGAAAACCCAAGGGTATCGAAAGTCCGTATTCGTCCCCGTTTGCGCGACTGGCTCTTCCCTCATTCAAAACTGGCAGCACCGTCTTCTCGCCCCGCAAAAGAAGCTGCCACTCTAGGGCGCGCGTGAACCTCAGTCAACGCAGTTTCCGACTACCCGCTACGAACTTAGCTCGCTGTAACGGGAAGCCTGTGAAAGTTTGTGAACTGGCAAATCTCAATCCCACCGGGATAAATATCGCATGCGCTGGATTGAACGCCGCTCGACGGTGCTAGAATCCCATCCCAGAGTCAGCCTCCGGATAAGGTGGCACGGCAAGTTCCCTTTCACCTAGAGCGCCATCGGTTCCAGGAATGTCCCCCGAAGGCCAGACTTTATGTGAGAGGAGAATCTCAATGAGAAAATATGGGGTGGGTCTGGCATGTTTTCTTATTCTCTTGGTCGCCGCGGTCATCGTCGCTTGTGCGAAACCCTATCACGACGAAAACGAACACTACGTCTTTGTTGCTACCAATATTAATCTGCCCTACTGGCAAGAGGCGCAGGCCGGCTTTCTGGACGCGGCCAGGACTCTCGGTGTAAAGGCTGAACTGACTGGTCCGACAACATATGATCCTACTGGCGAGGTAGTGATCTTCCGGCAGGCCGTGGAACAGCACCCGGCGGGAATCTGCATTTCCGCAGCGCGACAGGATGTTTTCCAGTCGGAGATTGACAAAGCCGTTGCGCAAGGCATTCCGGTAATCTGCGTGGACGCGGATGTTCCGAATTCGAAACGCGTGCTGTATATTGGCACGGATAATTTCAAGGCTGGCAGAGAAAGCCTGAAGCGCATGGCGCCGCTGGTAGCGGGCAAAGGAAACATCGTCGTCATCACCATTCCGGGACAGAATAATCTGGACGATCGCGTGGCCGGCGTGGCCGATGCACTGAAGAATTTTCCAGCCCTGAAGCTAGCGAAGATCCTCGATGACAAGGGCGATTTGCGGAACGCCTTTGACCAGATCTACGCGCTATTTAACAAAAAAGAAAAAATTGACGGAATCATTTGCCTGGAAGCGACCGGGGGCCAGGGCGCCGCGAGCGCGCTCCACCAGTTCGGTCTGGAGGGTAAAGTACCTATCGTGGCCTTCGACAAGGATCCGGAGACACTGGCGCTGATCGAGAGCGGTGCTATTGCGTCGACGATCGCCCAGAAACCTTATGTGATGAGCTACTACGGTCTCAAATTCCTCGACGACCTGCACCACAACGCGGTGCGGGAATTCAAGGACTGGCGCACCGCCCCGGCAGCCCCTTTGCCGAGCTGGGTGGACACCGGCACGGCGGTCGTAGACAAGTATAATCTGGCGTTATTTCGCGGGGCACTCTCGACGCTCCCCAAGCCCCAGTGAACGAAGCCACGAGCGCGGAATTGGGCGTGAGCGGTTAGAGTCAGGCAGAGGCCACGCCCGCCCCAATTGACGGCTAGCGGCACGATTGCTACGGTGTTTCTGCCGGCGAAACCTGACGATCCTCGAGGTCCATGCATGCTTTTCTATCTCTTCGCACTTTCCTTTCCTGAATGGCAGCCGCACTTCTCTTTCATCGATACCCCGCACGCCAACGAAATGATCGCGTTGCGCTGGCTGCATCTTGTCTTCGGCATCATCTGGATCGGCTTGCTCTACTTTTTCAACCTGGTGCTGACGCCCGCCATGAAACAGTGCGATCCTCAGCTGCGGACCAAGATTTATCCCGAACTGATGCCCGGAGCGATGGGCTGGTTCCGTTCGTCCGCGCTGGTGACCGTGCTGGTAGGCCTCCGTTATTTCACGATTCATCTCTCGGTGGATGCCAGACTTGCGGGCGACCTCTCGCTCATCGGCAAGTGGTTTGGGTTGTGGCTGCTGGTGTGGCTCGTCGCGTACGGGTTCATCTACGCCTTGCAGCTTCCTGCGAAAGGGATACGCAACAACCTGTGGTTCCGTGTCATCGGAGTTTCAGTTGTGGTGATTGTCGCGTCCTGGCTGGTCCTCGCCCTGAACGGCGGACCCAGCGTTTCGAACGCCCACCTCGCCATCAGCGTCGGTGGCGGCCTCGGCTTGGTCATGCTGCTCAATACCTGGGGAGTCGTCTGGCGTGTGCAGAAGCGCCTGATCGCCTGGTCGCGACTCAGCGCCCAGCAAGGCGTGCCCATGCCGCCCGAAGCCGAGCGCTTGATGCGCTGGAACTATCTCACCGCGCGCACCTCCTTCTGGCTCTCCTTCCCCATGCTCTTCTTCATGGCCGCCGCCAGCCACTACCCATTCCTCAGTACCATCCCGCGCTGATTCGGGGTGAAGGCTGGTAACTCATTTATGGAGAAAAGTAATCAAATGAAAAGTGAATAGGGAGGCGGGCCAGGTCGTCCCGCCTCCCCTATTTTCCCCTTGCGGGGAACCCGGCCAGTCTGACGGAGGGTGACTAGCCGGTCGTGTGTTGGCCTGTCTATATAATCCCGGAATCCTCAAAAAAGTTCCTGAAGAAGCAAAAAAAATGGCTAGAATCACGGTGTCGAATTAGCGCCAGCCCTGCGGCGCCACACTCCATGCCACGCCCTTCACACCTCAGCCCCGATAACATATTGCGTTTTCTGCAAATTAGGAGCGAACCTGCCTCTGCAAGCGAAATCTCCCAGGGTCTCCACCTGAAAAAGGCCGACACCCGCCCCCTGTTCAAAATGCTCTCGAAACTCAAAAAACGCCATGCACTCGAGGAACTGCCGGGTGGACGTTACCGCCTGCCAGGCCGCAAGCCGGATCGCGATACACCAGGCCAAACGCCGCGTGTGGATCATGCGCAACAAATCCAGCGCTCCGCGTTCGCACAGGTTGATGAAGTTAAAGGACGCCTGGTCCTTCATCACGACGGCTACGGATTTGTCGTTCCCGATACTCCGGTGCCGCAACTGGATGGCGACGTCTTCATCCCCCGCGACGCCGTCGAAGACGCCATGCACGGTGACCATGTTCTCGCCAAGATCCAGCGACGCCCAGGCGGCGTTTCCGGCGCGCAGCGCGCGGAAGGTCGCATCATTCGAATCCTCGACCGCGCGCATCCGAGCATCGTCGGTCTATTTCGCTACGGCCCGCGCGGAAACACCGTCCTGCCGTATGACGTTCGAATCCAGCAAGAAGTGGAAATCCCGCGCGGGCAGGAACTCACTCCCGGTCTATGGAAGAAGCTGGGGTTCAGCGGCTCCGATGAAACCAGCATCCGTGGAAGACGCATCCCGCGCCTGGACGAACTCGACGGAGCAGTCGTAAATGTCGAGCTGACTCGTTACCCGCGCGGAGGCGCAGCGGCCACTGGCCGCGTCGTCGAAATCCTGGGACGACCGGGCGAGCTCGGCGTGGACATCGAAATCATCATTCGCAAACACCACTTGCCGCACACCTTCTCCTCCGAAGTCCTGGAAGAAGCCAGGCAGCGCGCGTTGCCAGTAACCGAAAACGAATTCACAAACCGCGAAGACTTCCGCCATCTGCCAATCGTTACGATCGACGGCGAAACCGCCCGCGACTTCGACGACGCCGTTTATGTCGAGCGTCGCCCGGATGGCGGCTGGCACCTCCAGGTACATATCGCCGACGTAGCACACTACGTTCGAACGGCGACTGTGCTCGATCAGGAAGCGCGCCTTCGCGGCACCTCCGTCTATTTTCCCGATCGTGCCGTGCCCATGCTCCCGGAATCTCTTTCGAACGGCATGTGCTCCCTCAAGCCTCGTGAGGATCGCCTGGTCATGAGCGCCCTCATAGAATTCGATCGCGCCGGCAACATGAAATCCTCGCGCATGACTTCCGGTGTCATTCGCTCCGCCGAGCGCATGACCTATACCAACGTCAACAAAGTGATCGAGGGCGACGCCGAGATGGGCGAGCGCTACGCCGCGCTCGCCCCGCACTTCCGCGACATGAAGGAACTCGCCCTGCTTCTCAACGCGCGCCGCAACGAGCATGGCTCGATCGATTTCGATCTCCCCGAGCGCGTCATCGAGTTCGACGAAGCACAGCGCATGACCAGCATCACCCGCAGCGAGCGCAACATCGCCCACCGGCTGATCGAAGAGTTCATGCTTTCCGCCAACCGCGCCGTCGACGGCTATCTTCTCAAGCGCGGTTTTGAATCGCTGCACCGCGTCCACGAAAAACCCGACGCCCGCAAAGTCCTGGAGTTCGAAGAGCTGGCTCGCGCGTTCGGCTATTCGCTGGGCATCGAGAATCTTCACCAGCGCGAAGTAGCCGTCCGCCATGGCCGCGTGCCCTCTCCCGCAAAAGCCGGCCGCCCCGATTCCTACGGCCACGGCCGCGAGCGCGGCATGAAGGTCTCGCTCCCCGGCGCGGAAATCCGCATCACACCGCAACATTATCAGCGGCTCATTCGAAAGGTCGTCGGCAAACCCGAAGAGCGCATCATCTCCTACCTGATGCTTCGCTCACTCAAGCAAGCCCGCTATGCCGCCGAGCTGCTCGGCCACTTCGCCCTCGGTTTTGACGAATACACGCATTTCACTTCGCCCATCCGCCGCTACCCGGACTTGATCGTCCATCGCATTCTCAAATGGGCACTCGATCATCCAAAAGATGCCGCCCCTTCGACCAATGCATTCTCCGCCGCTCCCCGCGGTTCCGAGTCCACTCTTTATTCCCACCGGAATCTTGAGGAGATCGCTGCGGAAACTTCGGAAGCCGAGCGCCGCGCCGCCGGTGCCGAACGCGAATTGATGGACTGGAAGACCGCGCAATTCATGGAAGCGCATCTGGGCGAGGAATACGACGCGCTGATCATCTCCGTGCAAAAGTTCGGCTGCTTCGTCGAACTGTTCGAAGTGTTCGTGGAAGGACTCATCCCGGTCAATGCGCTGGAAGATTTCGCCGGCGCTCGCTGCGTCTATCGCGAACGCGATCATGCGATGGTCGTTCTTTCGAGCTACGATGGCCGCCGCGGCACGCCGGGTTCACGCAGTGGCCGCGGCGCGAAGCCAAAACCCATGGAATGGCATCTCGGCGATCGCGTCCGCGTCCGCGCAGAACGCATCGATCCCATGCGAAAACGCGTGGAGTTTGCTTTAGTTGAAAAAATCTGAAGTTTACAGCGCAGGAATCAGCGAACCACCAGGTTGGAAACGCGCCGCGGGTGCATCAACCGGCGCACCGGCCGGGTCACTATGGCCACGAATCTTGCCAGCGGATACCAATAACGGCTGTGCAACGAAAGTTTCGAAATAAGTAGTCCCAAAGCGAGCTGGCCCGGCGCATCCAGATCTATCCCGTCTCCATCCCGATAAATTCGCACAACTCGGCCCAGCAATTGACCTTGTCCCATGGGGCCGTCAGATGTCGGATGTGCATCGCCCTTGGAAAAAAGTTGAGCGGTCTCCAGGGAACCCCGCTTTTCTACAATCCGGTGTACGAAGAGGTGCGTGTCGCGTCGGAACAAGACCATGTCTCCGCAACGCACGTTTTCGATCGAGATCTGCCGAATCAAGGCGACACTACCCGGCCGCACCCACGGAAGCATGCTCGTCCCGTGCACGCGCATCGAAACATACCCGCGTTTCCCCAAGGCAGCGGCAATGCGCGCCGCGTCGTCTGCCCGGCGTTCACCGCCGTGCCGGTTCAACTTCTTCCGCTGGTCCTGCCGATTTTCCATCAATGCCTCAAAACTGGAATTCCACGCGCGTTGTTTCAAGCTGCTAGCGGTCACAACTCAAAAGTGAGCCGGATTCGAAATGCACCAAATTAGGGCCTGTTCCGAACATTAGTGACACTGGAAGAGCCGTTCGGAGATGAAAGTCTTGCTGCCTCTTTGTATAAGGGTGTTGTCTCAGGGGGCAACGGTCAATGGCACGTAAGTCCTAGTTTGCCCAAAGCTACAGCACTTAACTGGTACCGTCTAGCCGTCGCCATGCCGCTTCCCGACCAGGTGCGCTGCTTCTTTAGGACCTGCGGGGGGCGCCGTTGCAAACTCCGCCCTGCCCCGGCAATTTGCCGCACGCCAGCGCCAGCGTCTCGTAAATCGGTTCAGAAACGACGCTCGGCTTCGTATATGGCTTCTTGCCGCCACTTCCGCCAGGTGTTTGAGGAGAATTTTTTTGATCGTCAGCCATTCTGTGTTCCCTCAGTCTGAACTAGAGTTTGCAAGAAATGAAACGATTTCGTTCTCCGAATTTGTCTGCATAGTGGACCCCGCTTGCTCTTTGTGCAGCGCGCTCATTGGCGCAATCACCCCTGCCAGGCCCGCCTTTTGTTCCGCGAGTTCGCAGGCGCGCTCATAAGCCCCCAGCAGGTCTCCGCCTTCCATCAGTGCCAGCCCCGGGCAGCGCTCGCAGTAGCTGCGAATTTCGCATCGCGAACAAACCGGAAGCTGGCTCTCACGAATCCCGCGGAGCCGCTCGAGTTGCGGCGCGTGATACCAGATATCCCTGAATCGCTCGCGCCGCAGGTTTCCAGCCGCTTGCGGCAATTGCACGCAGGGGAATACATCTCCGTAGGGCGAAATGTAGCAGCTGTTGTGGCCCGCGCTGCAGGGCAGATCTTCGTAAGCCGAGCTTTCGATTCCACTCGAAACTGCACTACCGATCGTTGCTGGATAATCCTGCATGGCACGGGCTGCCTCCGCGGTCGGCTGCGGTTTGCACGCATGCAACGCCGGATCCTGCATCACCGGCAAAAGCGAGGAAACCGGTATGCGGTGCGCCAGCGGCGCTTCGTTGCCGTCCATCATCGGCGTGATCGTCAGGTCCAGTACATAAGGAACGCCAATTTTTTCTGCTAAGGCCATCACTCCGCGGTACGCCAGCAGATTCTCCCGCATCAGCGGGCACGCCAGCTTAACTTGCAATCCCTGCTCAAGCAGCAACGGAATCGCCGCCAGCGTCCGTTGCAACGACCCGGGAACCTTAGTGATGGCGTCGTGCACTTCCGGAATATGGCTGTAAACGCTGATCTGCACGCGCCTCACTCCAAATTCGCGTAGCCGCGCTGCGCGTTCCTCCGTGACCAGCAGCGCATTGGTCTTCAAGCTGACGTCAAAATGCAGCCGCCGAGCCTCCGCCAGAATCTCGTAGAGGTCCGGCCGAAGAAAAATCTCTCCGCCGCTGAACGTAAGGAACAGCGTCCCCGCGCTCGCCAAGTCCTTCATCACCGTCAGGCATTCGGCTGTTGTCAGTTCACCGTGGTCGTCATGATCCAGGTAACAATGCACGCAACGTTCATTGCAGCGGTACGTCAAATCGAAATGCACGCTCAGCGGCTGGTGCCGGAGCACCGTGCGCGAAATCAGTCGATCCATCACGGGGGTGGCGCCCGCTGCTGCACTTGTGCTCAACGTGACTCTCCGCCGGACGCCGAGACCGGCACAACCAGTTTCCGCGTAGACATCTCTTCGAGCAGGGCTTGCGTGTCGTTCAACGCCACGTCTGGCGTCACCTCATAACTCTCTGCAAGCAGCTCCGCCAGCTCCGCTGCCGACCTCTGGCCATCAATGTTTTTCCAGAGAAAGCTTCCCGTATCGTTCAGCTCATGCATCACGCTGTCCGTCGGTGAAATAATGACTGTGGCCTCGTCAATTTCTCTCCACGCCAAGGCGGGATTCTTCTGCCAGAAAACGGACGGTTTGCCTGTCATTCGGGGAGAACCTCCCAGAACGTTTGATCCTTGCGAAACGCCAGCTCGTAACTCAAAATCTCCTCGGCGGCTTGCGCGAGGATTCCCAGAAGCCTCCGGTTGGCCTTGGTTTCGGCCGAGAAGAATAAAACGTTCGGCAGTAGCGCGCGGAGCATTTCTACCGGGCGCAGCGGTGTCAACCGGTTTCCCGAAGATTGCACCAGCCGGAAAATCCCTCTTACCGGCGCGCTGGTATTCGACCCTGCCGCGCGAAATTCACCCCAAAACGGAGTCCCGTACGCGCGCCATACACCATCTTCGTACCGCAGGAGCGAGATCTCATCGGTAAGAACCGTTCCTTCGGCTGATAGCGAGGCCACCGTGCTTTTCCCGGCGCCCGACCGGCCCGTGAATACGTACGCTTTTCCATTCCGAATGACCGTGGCGGCGTGCAGCAGAAAACCGTCGCGTCCTGCAAGCTTCCAGCTCAGCAGAACGCGCAGCAACGAATCCAGTGCGAACTCGTTGGCAACGCCGTAAAAATTTGTATGGCTTGAACTATCCCGCAGCACCGCGCCTTCAAATTCGTATGCAAATTCGGCCGGCTCGCGTTCCTCGATGGAAAAATCGTTCAATGCAATGTGGATGGGATGCGTTCCCGCTCCCGTGAACGCGGCGTAGCGCACCGATGCCGCGTCGTATAGCTGCGGGTCGGTCATCTGAAGCCGGAAAGGCACACAGCCGATCGACAACTCGAATTGCTGCTGCCGACCGCCCCCTGAATTGGCGTCCGGTGCGTTCAACGCGCTCCTTATGAATTCCCAGCGAGCGCGCCACAGCGGGGAAAGCAGGCGCCTTCTCGCTTTTTCAAGCCCCTCGGGGAAGGAAGCTATAGTAGTTTTGCGCGTACACCCCCCACCAAGTCAAGAGAACGGTGCTCAATTCCTCAACGAAATTCCGTCGCGCGAAATCTTCGCAACTTGGTGCTACGTGCCATCTTAGCTATCCGAAAGCGGTCGCAGGTCCAGCCCATCTAAGAGTCGCAACGCTGTTCGGATCCCCCGTGAGATTCTGTTATTCTGGAGTTCTTAGGTGGCAGTGCGAATCTCATCCCTGCACCGCTGCAATTCTTGAAGGAAAGAGGATTCTCTCGCCGTGACTTCGTCCACGCTTTCCGCACAGACCATTAGGCGCGCCTTTAATTTTAATGCAGGTCCGGGAGCGCTTCCTCTCCCTGTCCTGGAACGCATCCGCGAAGAACTCCTCGATTGGCGCGGCAGCGGTATGTCCGTCATGGAGATGAGCCATCGCTCACCAGAGTTCGAAAGCATCATCGCCACCGCGGGACAAAAGCTCCGCAGCCTCCTCGGAATTTCGGACGATTACGCGGTGATCTTCCTCCAGGGCGGCGGCAGCATGCAGTTCGCCATGGCCCCCATGAACCTCTGCCTACCCGGCAAGTCTGTCGACGTTCTTCATACCGGAATGTGGACCGCCAAGGCCATCGGTGAGCTAAAGAAAGGCATTCTCCACAACATCGCCGCCTCCACCGAACCCGTGAAATTCGTCCGCGTTCCTCGGAAGGACGAAATCAAGTTTTCACCGGACGCTTCCTACGTCCACATTTGCACCAACAACACCATCGAGGGCACGCAGTGGAACATGCTGCCGAAAACTGGAAACGTCCCGCTGGTCGCCGATATGTCTTCCGACATCGCCTCGCGCTCCATTGACGTGAATAAATACGGAGTGATTTTTGCCGGCGCCCAGAAGAACCTCGGACCCTCCGGCGTCACCGTGGTGGTCATTCGAAAGGATCTCGCCGAACGCGCCGATAAGAATGTGCCGACGGTCCTTCAATACCGCACGCACATCAAGGAAAAGTCTCTCTACCACACGCCTCCAACCTTCGCGGTCTACATCGTCGGCCTGGTCCTCGAATGGCTCGAGTCCCAAGGCGGCATCCCGGCCATCGAGAAGCGCAACGACGCCAAGGCCGGGCTCCTCTACGACGCCATCGAATCCAGCAATGGCTTTTACCGTTGCCCCGTCGAAAAAGAATCGCGTTCAAAAATGAACGTCGTCTTCCGCGTGGGAAACGGAGATGAAAACCTCGAAAAGCAATTTGCGAAAGAAGCCGCCGCTGCCAGCCTCGTCGGCACTCCCGGCCATCGCTCCGTCGGCGGTATGCGCATCTCGCTCTACAACGCCGTCACTCTCGAAGCCGTCGAATCCCTCACCACCTTCATGCGCGAATTCCACCGCACCCGTGGCTGACTCCATAACAGTCACCCCAGATGCATGGATGTCCTCCAAATAGGGGAGATGAAAATGAGCCGCCCTTTTTTGCTTTAGTTCAAGCCAGATCAAACACCAGCACCTCTGCGTTGTCCACTCCGGTCAACTCCAGGGCTTTTTCCGCGGAGAGGGCCGCGCCGTCGCCCGCCTCCAACTTCGTGCCGTTCAGCTTCACGCTGCCGCGCGCCACTTGAACGTATGCGTGACGGTCCTTCTTCAGCTCGTGGTTCACCGTTTCGCCGGCGCCAAGCACCGTCGCGTAAAGCTCGTTGTCCTGGCGGATCTTCACCGAGCCGTCGCGCCCATCCGGCGAAGCCACCAACCGCAGCTTCCCGCGCTTCTCCGCTTCGCTAAAGTTCTTCTGGTCGTACGCCGGCTTCAGCCCCTGCTTTTCCGGCAGCATCCAGATCTGGTACAGGTGCACCGGTTCCGTCTTCGACGCGTTGAACTCGCTGTGCGCCACGCCGGTTCCCGCGCTCATGTACTGCACGTCACCAGGCTTGATCACCGATCCGTTGCCCATGCTGTCCTTATGCTCCAGCGCGCCTTCCAGCACGTACGTTACGATTTCCATGTCGCGGTGCGGGTGCTTCGGAAAGCCGCCGCCCCCGGCAACGACGTCATCATTCATCACCCGCAGCGTGCGGAACTGCACGTGCTCCGGATCGCAGTACTCCGCAAACGAAAAAGTGAAATGCGAATCCAGCCAGCCGTGGTTTGCGTGCCCGCGGTCATCGCTCTTGCGAATATTAATCATGGCCTTCCTCCTAGGTCGTGCAAGGGCACAATACTCGTTATAACGACTATTGTCAAGAGGTATAGTCTCCTGCACCACCCGCCCCGCCTCTCTTCCCCGCAACTCCCTCAATTTCTTCGCTTTGCCCCGCCCTTCCGGCCAGTTCCCGGCGGCGCCCTCTTTGGTGTACAGTGGTAAAGTCACAGAAGATTTCTTCCCGCTTCCGTTGAGGTTCGCTGAATGGATTCTCCACTCTCCGCGACGCAAACGAAAAAGTCCGAAGGCACCGCTGCGCCCCGCGAAACCCTCACCATCACCGACAATCGCACCGGCAAATCCTACGAAGTCCCCATCACCCACGACACCATCCGCGCCGCCGACCTTCGCCAGATCAAAGTCGATCCCAAAGAATTCGGCATGATGAGCTATGACCCGGCGTTCAACAACACCGCTTCCTGCATCAGCCGGGTCACCTACATCGATGGCGACGCCGGGATCCTGCGTTATCGTGGTTATCCCATCGAAGATCTCGCGGAAAAAAGCACTTATCTCGAGACTGCCTACCTCCTGCTGAACGGCGAGCTGCCAACCGCCGAACAACTCAAGGATTGGACTTACAACGTCACGCACCACACGTACATTCACGAAAGCATCAAGAAATTTCTCGATGGCTTTCACTACGATGCCCATCCGATGGGCATGACCATCTCCACGATTGCCGCGCTCTCGACTTTTTATCACGACGCGAAAGACATTTTCAGTCCCGAATCGCGCAAGAAACAGACCTACCGCCTCGTCGGCAAGATGCCCACCATCGCCGCTTTTTCCTACCGTCACACGCTGGGCATGCCCTTTGTCTACCCGGACAATGACCTCAGCTATCCCGGCAATTTTCTGAACATGCTTTTCCGCACTTCGGAAATGAAATACCGGCCGAATCCCACGTTGGAGCACGCTCTCGACGTTCTTTTTATTCTCCACGCCGACCACGAGCAGAACTGTTCCACCAATACTATTCGCGGGGTCGGGAGCTCCCACGTGGATCCCTATTCCGCCACCGCCGCCGCCATCGCCGCGCTCTACGGCCCGCTCCATGGCGGTGCCAACGAAGAAGTTCTGCGCATGCTCATGGAGATTGGCTCGATCCAGAAAGTTCCGGAATTCATCAAGCGCGTCAAAGCCGGCGAAGTGAAGCTCATGGGCTTCGGCCACCGCGTCTACAAGAATTACGATCCTCGCGCGCGCATCATCAAGCACATCGCCTACGAAGTTTTCGATCTCATGGGCAAAAACCCGCTCCTGGAGATCGCTCTCGAGTGCGAGCGCATCGCCCTCGAAGACGAATATTTCGTGAAGCGCAAGCTTTATCCCAACGTGGACTTCTATACCGGCCTCATCTACCAGTCCATGGGTTTCCCCATGACCATGTTCCCCGTTTTGTTCGCCATTCCGCGCACTTCCGGCTGGATCGCCCAGTGGGAAGAGATGCTTCTCGATCCGGAACAGAAAATCGCGCGGCCACGCCAGATCTATCTCGGTCACAACACGCGCCACTACGTGCCTATCGATCAACGTACTTGAAGATTCCCGGTGTCGAGTTTGCATCCCGCTGCCGGGGAGTCTCTCGACAATCCGTTCGTCACGCGTATAGTTGTTGCAGAGAGGTTGTATGGCTCAGAGTCCGATCACACCTTCGAATTCGGGGGCGCGGCGCCGCAGCCAGCGCGTGCTGATGCAAATTCCCCTCCGTCTTCGAGGCGTGGACGCTCAGGGCCAGGACTTCGAAGAATTTACGGAAACTCTCGCCATCAACGCACACGGCGCACTGGTCTTGCTTTCCGCTCGCGTCACCAGCGGCAGCGTCGTCCAGTTGCGCCACGTCAAGACCGAAGAGGAACAGGAATGTCACGTCGTGTTTCTCGGTCCCGTGCGTAGTGGCAGGGCCGAAGTTGGCCTGGAGTTTACCGTGCCACGCCCCGCTTTCTGGCGCGTGGCGTTTCCTCCGGAAGACTGGTCACCCAAGCATCCCGACGCCCGCACGGTTATCAGCGGCCGCGCGGACAAGTAGACTGTTCCCCCCGGTTCCCGTCGCTTTTCCCCTCTCCGTGAACTCTGCACTAGGCGTGTGTTTCATCTGCTGATCGGAATCGATGCGGAGGGAAGAATTCCCGCGTGCAGTTTTCAGGATGATTTCTAATCTGGAATGCGTGGTAACCGTCGAAGAAGTGTTTCGCTGGAAAAAACGAATTGGCTAGCCGCTCACCTTTTTTCCAATCATTGCCGACAACAACCACTTCCGCAAAACCGCGATGTAATACGGTTTTGTTTCTCGAAACATCAGGCCCATGCCCTGGTTTTCATCCACATAAATGACCGAGGCTTGTGCCTCAAAAAATTCCGTCACCGTGAATACTTTTACGGTTAGTCCCGTCCCTAGCGGATAGGGATTTACCGTTTCCACGTAACAGCCATTCAAGCTGAGTTCGCGCACCTTCGCCGTGATCTTGTCTTCGGAAGTACCCTGGCGCATTTCGATCGATCCGGTGAAGGTATAGCGAGGATTTCGGCGGCGCTCTTCTTGGTCCATAGTCCTCCTGGGCAGAGGAAGAGCCTTGATTCTATCCCTCTCTCCCCCATTTTCCGCAAAGAACTTGTGACGCGTTTCCTGGCCTCTGAAAATCAGCAGTTCAGAGTGCACGGAGCTCTTCGGCGGCAGCTAATTTTGCCCGGCGGCTATCGAAAGTCCACAAGCTGTCAGCTTCGAGCAGCAGAGCGCAGGCCACATGGAGCAGATCGAGCGTCCGGGTTCCCAGGCGCGGTGTCTGCTTTCGCGCGATCTGTTTGGCTCTCTCATATGCGGTTGAAGGAAGCGCTCGGATCAGGACGACTCCGTCCCGGACGTCTTTCCGGGCCAGCGCGTGGACAGCTTTGACCATTCCGAAGGAGGAAGGCGAGTAGTACAAACCTCAGTCGCCGCAGGCGCATTCGGCGAAGGCGGGCAGCGGGATGCGCTGTTCGCGGGCGCGCTCGGCGGCGGGCAGCCGGGGAGGCGTTGCCGCTGCGGCGAGGGCCTGGAGGTCTTTCCTCGACTGCAGGAGGAAATTCAATTTTTCGCGGAGGCGGCGGTGGGCGCGGAAGAGACGCAGGCGGACGGCCATGGCGGAGATTCCGAGGCGATCGGCCACTTCCTGGGTGGAGTATTGCAAGACGTCGCGTAGCAGGCAGACCTGGCGCAGATCCGGAGCGAGCTGCTTGATGGCATCGGCGAGGTGCTTGCGCATTTCGCGGTGCGCAAAGCGCTCTTCGGGATTGTCTTCCGGCGCGGCCACGTTGCTACCGAGCGTCCCTTCGCCGGCGCCACTCGGCTCTTCGAGGGAAACAAATTTGCCATCGCGGCGCTTACGGATCACATCGATGGAGGCGTTGGCGGCGATGCGCGAGACCCAGGCGTGCAAATCGTCACGCGATTCGTCCTGGCTTCCGGTGAACTGTTCCAGGCGCGAAATGGCTTTCAGAAACGCCTCCTGGCGGACGTCTTCGGCCTCGGCGGGATTGCGGGTCAGCCGCAGCGCGCCGAGGTAGAGCGACGGCCCATAGGGGAGGATCAGCTTGGCGAGCGATTCGCGGTCGCCCTTGCGAGCCTGGAGCAGGAGCCCCGCGCGGGTGGAGCTATCGAAACTTAGGGAAGTGCTGCACATAACACCGAGTAGAATCGCAGTCGGAGCACCATGGGGCCATGTGGCGCAAAGCACAGAAAATAAAAGAGTAATGAGGGGAGGCAAAACTTTTCTCACGCGGAAAAGTGACCGCTTGTGGGACAGAACGTCGCGATTCCGGTCATCCCAAATTGGCTGGAGGCTGCGTGCCGTGCATTCCCTAACGACACCCGAAACGGACTTAGAACTATCTGAATTTATTTGTGCTTCAGGCGATTTCGCAGAGAGAGCGGCGTTTACGGGAGCGCGGGGACGCCATCAGCGCCCGAGCTTCTCCAGCGGCGGAAAGGAAGCGGGAACGGTGTACGAGCGCTCGGGGACTCCGGTGCCGGTCTTGATGGACTCGGCGATAGTGGAGATGGCTTGTCCGGCATTGGGTGGCACGACCACGGTGGCCTTCAGCGAGCCGGTGCGCACCCAGGTCTGGCCGGTCTTTGGCAGACCGTCCACGCCGGTGTAGGGCAGGCGCAGCCAATGCTCGCGCTCGTCGCCGCTGGAAGCACCTTCAAAAGTCTTGCGCGCACCGATGGCCATGGCGTCATTCTGCGCGCCCACCAAGTCCACGCCGCTTTTGTGCGCGAGGTTCAGGCGCATCCACGACGAAATACTCTTTTGGGCGCTTTCTTCGGTCCATTGACCGCGGAGCGCGGTGACTTGAATATTCGTTGGCAGCGCACTGTGCATGCCGGTGGTGCGATCCTTGGCCGCAGAATTCTCCGATGGCCCCTGAATATAGAGAATCGAGCCGCCACGAGGGAGCAGCGCGGCAAATTGCTGGCCCTGGATTTTGCCGATTTCCTTGTGATCGGAACTGATGGAGAAAATGGGAATGCGGGAAGTGCGGCGCAGCTCCGCGAGATATTCCGCTTCGCGATTCAGGACGGCCCAGCTGATCCCCGCGCTAACCGCGGTGCGCGCGACCTGTGGCAGCGACGTAGCCCCGACCGGTTCAAACACGATGGCATCGGGGCGCAATTCAGGGGCGGCCTGGACGGCTTTCAGGATCTGCGTGCTTTGCGTAATCGCGTCGTTGTCCGCGTAGAGAATTTCGAGCTCGACGCCGAGCCTGCGCGAAGCTTCCTGGGCCGAGGCGGCTTGCTCCAATTGGTAATCGTTCTCGCGCGTGGTCAACGAAACGAGGAAGCGTAGCTTCTTCATCAAGTTCCTTTCAATTTTGAAATAGAATGCACCCTTGTCCCATCATCGCATTCCGCAGGAAGTGCCAGGTTGAATCGTTTTACTACTGTGCTTTTTCAAGAAACTTCCTGGGGCGTCAAGTTCCCAGAAGATGACCGCGCGGCGAAAGGCAGAATGCGCGTGGCAGCTACTCGGCGATTTGAAGCTGATCGCCGTGCATTTCCCATTCGATGCGAACGAGGAAATCGAAATGCATGCCTTCGGTCTTGAGCCAACCCTCGAGGGCTTCGCGGGAATTGGAGCGGAACTCGACGAACATTTTGCCTTCGAGCATGTTGACGAAGACGCGCTCGGCGCGGGCAGTGCCGCCGGCCTGCATGCGCTGGGCAAGAGCTTCAGCACCCTGGCGGGTGAGGCAGGCCAGCGTGTGCTGGGTGAGGTAGCGTGGCATCGGAACTCCTGAACGTGGACTGGTGTCTAAGTATTCCACAGGAGACGAAGCTTCTGCACGACCGGGAGAAGCGGCGCTGCCTGCAATGGAGTGGCTTGTTCAGAAGTAATCTAAAAAACCGGACAACGCCGTGGATTGAGCTCGCATCTGGGTGGTCTGGCAAGCAATTCGAATCGGCGGGGTGCATCGTGAAACAGGTCCTGCCAGCATTTTGTCTTTCCATTCTCCTCTGCCAATCAAGTCTCGGGCAAGAAAAGCCAGCCACTACAGCGAAACTGCCGAGCGCGGAAACACTGCGCGAGAGTGCGAATCCAACCGCAGCGAAGCTGCCGGTACGGCGTGTGGTGCTGTACAAGAATGGAGTGGGATATTTCGAACATCTGGGACGAGTGCGGGGCAACCAGGAAGTGCATGTGGACTTCACGAGCGCACAACTGAATGACGTGCTGAAGTCGCTCACGGTTCTCGATTTGTCCGGGGGAAAAATCTCTGGCGTTGATTACAATTCGGAAGCACCCCTGGCCCGACGACTGGCGACGCTGCGACTCAATTTGGGTGAAAATCCAACCGTGGGTGATTTTCTTGGAGCCTTGCGCGGAGCGAGGCTGGAAGTGCGCAGCGGCAGCGGTGCGGCGATGTCTGGAAAACTGCTCAGCGTGGAGAAAAAATCGCGCGAGAAAGACAACGAAACGAAGGAGTGGACGGAGATTTCCCTGGTAAGCGACAGCGGGGAAGTACGCACCGCGGAGGTGACCCCGGCCACCAGCGTTCGCATCGCCGAGAAAGATTTGCAAGTAGAAGTGGGGCGATACCTTGGTCTGATCGCATCCTCGCGGGACCAGGATCTGCGGCGCATGACGATTTCGACGACTGGCGCGGGCGAGCGAAACCTGTATGTGAGCTATATCAGCGAAGTACCTATCTGGAAAACGACCTACCGAATTGTGCTGCCATCCAAAGCGGAGAAGAGACCGCTGCTACAGGGCTGGGCCATCGTGGACAATACCATCGGCGAGGATTGGAATGACGTGGAGGTATCGCTGGTGGCGGGCGCGCCGCATTCGTTTATTCAACAGCTTTCGCAACCCTACTACGGAAGGCGTCCGGTCGTGCCGCTGCCCGAGAGCGTGCAGCTGACTCCGCAGACGCATGCAGCAACATTGGAGACAATGTCCCCTCTACTCGCGCCCCGCATGATGGTTGGCGTACCGGGAGGGGTCGCGGGTGGATCGATGGGTGGCGTTATAGGTGGAGTTGTCGGTGGCATGGGAGGGGCACCGCCACCTCCAAAACCATCGAGCGTAGACGAAGCGGAAGTCGAGGAAGCGCGGGAGGAGAGCGAGCCAGTTGCGGAGGGAAACGCGCTCGGCGATCTCTTCGAATACAAACTGAAGGAACGCGTGACGATTCGAAAGAACCAGTCGGCGCTGGTGCCGATTCTGCAGACGGACATCGCGGCAGAAAGAGTTTCGTTGTGGAGCGAATCGCTCGGAGAAGCGCGGCCCCTGCGCGCGTTGTGGGTGAACAATGCGAGTTCGCTGACGCTGGACGGCGGAAGCTTCAGCGTGCTGGACGGCAATACGTTCGCAGGTGAAGGCCTGGTGGAAGCGATTAAGCCGGGCGAACGGCGACTGCTTTCCTACGCCACGGACCTGGGGCTGCTTGTGGACGCAAAGCTAGACAGCGGGCACGAGCGCGTGACCCGCGTGCGCATTTACCGCGGCATGTTGACTACCACGAGCGAGGAACGCGCAAAGAAAACGTACATCGTACGAAACGAAGATTCCACCGCAAGGGCACTCGTGATTGAGCATCCCGCACGGCCGGAATGGAAACTTGCCGAAGACGGCCCAAAGCCGGAGGAGAAGGCTTCGGGGCTGTACCGCTTTCGCTTGAACATCGAACCGAAACAGACGGAGAAGCTGGTCGTGAACGAGGCAAAACCGCTTTATACGCGATACTCTTTGACGGCCGTGACCGACGAGGAAATTGAACTGTTTCTGCGGCAGAAATCGATCAACCCTGAGATTGAGAAGGCGTTGCACGCCATCGTGGCACAGAAGAATGTCATTGCGGACTTCGACGTGAAGATTAAAGCCCAGCAAAAGGCAATCGAGCGGATTTTTGCCGATCAGGGGCGCCTGCGAGAGAACATGAAGGCGTTGAAAGGCAGTACGGAAGAAAAGGCGCTCCTGCAACGCTACACCAGACAACTCGATGAGGAAGAGACGGAGCTCGAGGGGATGCGCAAGAAAAAACAGGACACCGAAGCAGAACAGCAGCTGGCGAATGCCGTGCTCCAGAACATGATTCACGGCCTGCAAATGGATGTGGCTTTGTAATAGGGATTCTCAGCCCGCGGATCAGACATATTTCAATTCGCAGTAACTCTCGAAGCCGGCGGCGGTCAATTGGGCGAGCTGGCGAAAGAGACTGGGGGCCACTTCGGCGAAATTGAGCTTCGTGGCCACAAGTTTTTTGGGGAGGAAGCAGGTTTTTTCTTCTTCATGGTAATCCCGCTGAACTGGCAGTTAGGGCGCACGCAAGTATATGGCTGAGGCCAGACTCTGAAAAGGAATGATCACTGGCCGGGCCCTAACCAACCGGGAGGGTTCAGCCAACCAGACTGAAATACCCGGAAACATTTAGCGAAATTCATCGTTTCTAAGTCATGAACCTCCTTGCAAACCTGCGGTACACCTTCCGGCAAATCAGCAAGAGCCCTGCGTTTTTCGCGGTGGCCATCGCGGCGCTGGCGCTGGGGATTGGCGCCAACACAGCTATTTTCAGCGCGGTAGAGGCGGTGCTGCTGAAACCGTTGCCGTTTGCGGAGCCCGGGCGACTGATGATCGTGTGGGAGGACGCGTCGAATATCGGCTTCGCGTTCAATACGCCGGCGCCAGCGAACTATTTGGATTGGCGCGCGCAGAATCACGTGTTCACGGATATGGCAGCAACGCGGTTCGTCACCGCCAGCCTGACGGGAGACGGCCAGCCGGAACAGCTTTCCGGCAAGAAGGTGACGGCGAATTTCTTTGACGTGCTGGGCGTGCAGCCGGCGGTGGGGCGCCCATTCACGGCGGAAGAGGACAAGGCGCAAACGCCTGTAGTGGTGCTGGGCTACAACCTGTGGCGGAGGCGGTTCGGCGGGGATGAGTCGGTGATCGGCCGGGAGATCCTGCTGAACGGTGTACAGACGAAAGTGGTCGGGGTGATGCGGAAAGATTTCTTTTTCGGCGACCGGAAGAACAGCGATTACTGGGTGCCGATAGCCTTCACGGCGGAGCAATGGGCGCGGAGAGAAACGCACTACCTGACGGTGGTGGCGCGGCTGAAGCCGGGAGTGACGGCCGAGCAGGCGCAGAAGGACATGGAGCGAGTCGCCGCGGATCTGCAGAAGCAGTATCCGGATTCGAATGCGAAGGTGGGGGCGGTGGTTGTGCCGATTGCAAAAGATTACGCGGGAGATGCGCGCAGCGGGCTGTTGGTGCTGCAAGTAGCGTCGGTGTTTGTGCTGCTGATTGCGTGCTCGAACCTGGCGAACCTGCTGCTGGCGCGTTCCACAGGCAGGCGAAGAGAGATGGCGGTGCGGCTGGCGCTGGGAGCATCGCGGTGGCAGATTGCGTCGCAATTGTTGACGGAAAGCCTGGTGCTTTCGGTTGCGGGCGGATTGCTGGGATTGTGGGTCGGGAAGATGTGCTGGGGCCTCTTCGGGAACCTAGTGCCGGAGCAAGCGGGCGGTGGATTCGAATGGAACGGACCCGTGCTGCTGTTCACGGCGGGGATTTCGATCACGGCGGGAATGCTGTTTGGATTCGCGCCGGCACTGCGCGCGAGCGGCGTGCCACTGCAGGAATCGCTGAAGGAAGGCGGGCGAAGCGGCGAATCGAGAGGCGGATTGCGGCTGCGAGACTCGCTGGTGGTGGGGCAATTTGCGCTGGCCTTCGCGCTGCTGGTATGCGCGGGGCTGATGATCGAGACGCTCTGGAATTTGCGGAAACAGGAACTGGGATTCCGCGCGGATCATCTGCTGACGATGGGAGTGCCGCTGCCGGAAAAGAAATACGATACCGATGAGAAGGTTCGCGGATTTTTCCGCGCGGTGGTGGAAAACGTGCGCGCGCTGCCGGGAGTGAAGGGAGTGGGATTCGGGTCGGACGCACCGTTCATGACCATCGGAGACACGGAAGGCTACAACGTGGAGGGCGAACCTCCACTGCCGGCGGGAGAATACAACGACGCGCTGTACCGGGAAGTGACGCCGGGATATCTGGAGATGCTGGGCGCCCAAGTGAAGGAAGGCCGGCTGCTGGAAGAGGGCGACCACGCAGGCGGATCCCGCGTAGTTGTCATCAACGAATTTCTTGCCAAGCGTCATTGGCCCGGCCGCAGCGCGGTGGGCAAACGCATACGATTTGGAAACAACGAGGACGAAACAAAAAACCCCTGGTGGACGGTTGCCGGCGTGGTACGCGACATTCGCGAGCGCGGGCTTTTGTACGAGATGAAGCCGGCGGTGTACGTGCCCTTGACGCAGGTGCAGAAACCACAAGGGTTTTCGATGCTGGTAGTGCGCACGTCGAACGATCCGGCGAGCACGATCAAAATGGTGGAAGGCGCAGTGTGGGCCGTGGATCCGCAGCAGCCGGTATCTTACGTGCGAACGATGGATCAATTGATGGAGGCGGACGTGGCGGATCGCACGCGGCCGATGGTTTTGCTGGGAGTGTTCGCCGGACTGGCGCTGGTACTGGCGTGCCTGGGAGTTTATGGCGTGCTGGCCTATGCGGTGGCGCAGAGAACGCGGGAGATTGGCGTGCGCATGGCGCTGGGGGCAAAGCCCGAAGACGTGACGCGCATGATTCTGGGACGCGGAATGAAACTGAGCGCTATCGGATTACTGGCGGGCGGCGCGCTGGCGGCAGGGCTGGGTGCACTGTTACGAACGCTGCTGTATGGGGTGACGCTGGCGGCGCCGGGAATTTACGCGGCGACGGCGGCGGCGCTGGTTCTGGTGGCGATGGTGGCATGCGTGATTCCCGCGCAGCGCGCGGCGCGCGTGGATCCTGCCGTAGCTTTGCGAAACGAATAATTCCGCGAAAAGCGTTGAAAATACCTACCTGTACGATGTGGCAGGTTGGTGGTGCAACACATTCCCGGCGACCAGCAATTCCTATTGCCCGGCGCGCTTTACACTCAGAGACAGGAACCTGAAGTTTGCCTCGCGATGCAGGAGAGGCGCTGTTTTCCCATGCTCCGCGGAGGAGCAAGGGCGAGGATAAAAGAATGAGACGGGCACTTTTTCTCGTAACGATTTTTGTGGCGGCGCTGGCGACGGCGCGCGCGGTGTCCGCTGCGCCGCAGAGCAGACATTCGGCAACGCTGAGCGGCGTGGTGCTGGGCCCGGATGACAAGCCGGTGCCGCACGCGAGCGTGTCGTACCAGTCGTCCGGCGGCAACGCGCCGCATGCGGTGCATGCGGATTCGCACGGACGTTTCACGATTACCGAACTGCGGTCAGACAATTACGATGTCCGCGCATCCGGCAAAGGCGTTTTTTCCGAATGGGAAAAGAACATCAGCCTGCGTTCCGGGCAGACGAAAACGCTGACGCTGCGGTTGATCTATGCGAAGGAAATTCCCAAAGCGTATGTGAAGAGCAAGCCGCAGCAGTAAGTTGCCCGCCCGAGAAAACTAGCGCAGCAAAAAGGTTCCCCAGGGCGCGGAGATAGTGATGCGAGGCAAACGCTAAGAGAAACTTGGCGCGGAATTCCTTTTACTGGTAGATGAGCTGGGCCAGCTCGTAGAGATCGGAATCAGAGACGTCCGAGACAGCGCAATATTCCATGCCCTGACGCCGCCAGTGGCGCCACTGATAACCCTGCCTCAGACCGGGCTGATGAATCGGGGTGTCCGGTTCCTTGGTCGGCAGAACAAAAACGTTGATGATGTGCTTCCGGCGTGAATAGACCAGAGCGGCGACATTCTGACCGCCCAGCACATCAAGACGCCCTCCGACCAACGGAAAACCTTCATCCGCGAAATCCTTCACGGGGGGAACAAAGGCAAGCTTGCCGTCGAACCAAGGCTTGACGGTGTGCTGGTCAGTGGAAGCAACGTCGGTAAGGTGACCGGGCTGAAGAGAGCGAACGTGAGCGTCGATGAGCTCTGCGGCAGTAAAGGGAGAAGAAGAAGCGCTGTTCTGGGTGCGGTTCCAAGCAAACCACGAAACCGAGGAAACAATCAGAATCGCCGCGGCAACGGCGAACCAGCGCCAGACGGGAATCCGGGAAGCTATAGCGGGAGCAGTCGCGGCATCGAGGCCGGCGCGAATCTTCTTTCGAAGCGATACGGGAGCGTGTTCGTAAAGACCGGAGCGTTGCAGGGAGGAGCGCAGAGATTCCTCGGCTCCGAGTGTGTTGGCGCACTCCCGGCAACCTTCGAGATGGCGTTCGAATTCCGCGGCGCGGGTGGCGTCCAGCTCGCCATCGAGATAGCCGTGCAGAGCGGTACGCGTGTAATCACAGCCCACGGGAAGCCTCCTGCGCGGGGGAGAGCGTGAGGGCGCGCTGTAGCCGCTGGCGAGCGCGCGCCAGCGCGGACATCACAGTGCCGATGGGAATGGAAGTGATGGCCGCGATTTCCTTATAGGAACAGCCTTCCAGCTCTCGAAGGACGAGAACTTCGCGAAAACGCGGAGGAAGGGTCTCGAGGGCATGGTTCAGGCGGTCTCGATTGTCGCTGGCGATGGCCAGAGCCTCGGGAGACGCGCTGGGCTGCGGATGCAGTTCTTCGTCGAATTCAGTCATGAGTTCCACAGGGCGATTCTTCTCCAGCCAGGTGTAGCACGTATTGCGAACGATCTGCAGTAGCCATGCGCGCGCGTCTCCGCCGTGAAACCCGCGGAAAAAACGGTAGGCGCGAAGCATAGCCTCCTGCGCGACATCTTCCGAATCCGCGCGGCTCCTCAAGAGCCATCTTGCGAGATTGAACGCGGCGTCGAGGTGCGGCAGCACAAGCTGCTCGAAGCGCGCGCGGTCCTGCACGTCCAACAAGTCCGAGCCTCTTCCCTGGTCAGAGCCACTCATGGGCAAGAACCGCCTACAGGGCTATTTTATTCCCGAAAGCCCCATAGGTGTGACGAATAAGACCATAGGCGGGTGAGCGAAAAAAACGGGAATAACCGGCGGCCCTGGCTGGTCTGCACGAATGAAACACGTCCCATACGCGGCGCGGGCTCCCTGGACTCTCTCACCCGCGCCGCCCTCCCAAGAGAGATGGCAGGTAAGGGCGACGGCAAATAGTGAAGGAACTTGGTGTCTGCAAACATGGAGGAGGAAAGATGAGTGGCAAGTTGAAGGATGAGATTTTGCACGATCACAACCACGATGGGATTGACCGCCGTGGATTCCTGAAGTGCATGGCCTGGGCGGGAACTGGGGCATTCTGCGTGATCCAAGGCGGTGTCTTGAAGTCTTATAGCTTGAGCCGACTTC
>Ga0210409_10000443_pt1 | contig 69344 bp, 51 predicted proteins | sample IncBWH17MmetaG_FD_161649 | JGI IMG/M metagenome (GOLD analysis project Ga0210409, IMG submission 161649) | Forest soil microbial communities from Barre Woods Harvard Forest LTER site, Petersham, Massachusetts, United States - Inc-BW-H-17-M | ecosystem: Environmental > Terrestrial > Soil >... | reverse complement strand
AGGATCTGCACATCGCGCCGAACACTTCGTTCGATCCGACCATGCTCCGCCGCATTGCTGAGTTCAGCAGCGCCGATGTGGTTGTATTTGGTCAGTACGCGCGCTTCGGTGATCAGGTTCGCATCGACGCCACGCTCCAGGACCTGAAAAACAACCGCACTATCTCCATGAAAGCGGATGCGCTGGGCGAAAAGGATATTCCTGCCGCCTTCGATAAGCTCGCCGATTCCGTCCGGCAGAACCTCGCGCTGTCCAAGGATGTTTTGAAGGAATTGAAGGCGAGTTCCTATCAGCCGACCTCGACCTCGATTGAAGCATTGCGCGACTACAACCAGGGCAACGAACTGCTGAGGGAAGGCAAGAATCTCGAGGCAGAAAAGCAGTTGGAGGCTGCCACTAAGAAAGATGGCGCTTTTGCATTGGCTTTTTCCAAGCTGGCGCAAACTTACAGCAATTTGGGTTACGATGCCGAGGCCGAGCGGGCGGCTCAAAGAGCCGTAGGTTTGAGCCAGAGCCTGCCGGAGGCAGAGAAGTATCTGGTACTTGCAATTCAGGCCCAGATCGCCAAGAACTTCCCCGCCGCGATCAAAGCTTACGAGACCATCGCCAAAACTTCGCCCGGGAATACGGATGCGCAGTCGGCATTGGCGGCTCTCTACGAGCAATCTGGAGACTTTGTCAAAGCTGGCGAATATAACCAAAAGATTCTCAAAGCGAATCCCAAGGACATCAACGCGACCCTGGCCATGGGTCGTCTTGCCATCAAGAGCGACAACGCGCAAGGCGCCCTTGATCCCCTGAACCGAGCTTTGAGCCTTTCCGTTCAATTGAATAATCCAGAACAAAAGGCCGCCACCTTGCATGCGATGGCGGTGGCTTACCGGATGTTGAACAGTCCGCAGGATGGCCTGCGCAATGACCAGGAAGCACTCACCATCTGGCGAAGCATCGGGCAGAAGCGCGGGATTGCTTCCAGCCTGAACGAAATTGCGAGAACTCAAGTCTTATTGGGCAAAAACAAAGAAGCCCTCAGCAACTTTCAGGAAGCGTTGCAGATTCGGCGTGATATCGGGGACAAGCGCGGTCTGGGTGACACTTTGATTGACTTGGGTAATTTCTACGACGATCGCGGCGACCATGATCAGGCGCTCAAAATGTATAAGGAATCGCTGCAAATCGAGCGCGATATCGGCAATGAAAATTTACAGGCAGGTAGCTTGAACAATATCGCGGGCGTCTATTTTGCGAAAGGCGAATACGAAGACGCTCGAACTTATTACCTGCAAGCACTGCAATTGCGCGAAAAGTCCAAGGTGCCGGATGACATCGTTGAGACCATCCACAACTTGGCCGAAACCTCGGTCAAGATGGGCGATTACGACCAGGCTTTTTCGCAATACATGCGGGCGCTCGACCTGCGGCGCAGCATGAATGACACTCGCGGCGCAGCCATTGAGTCTTACACGCTTGGGATGATTTTGGACTATCAAGGGCGGTTCGGCGCCGCTATTAATTCCAAGCAGGCGGCACTGAAGACCTTCCAGGACTTGAAAGACAAAACCTACTGGATGGCAGAGATCCTGAGTGGTTACGCTCAGGCACTCATTCTCGCCGGTCGCGACGATGAGGCGAAGAGCTACCTTGATGAGGCGCTCAATCTTTCGCGCGAACTGAAGAACGATGGAATGCTGTCACAGGCCCTCTCGTTCCAAGGCGACGCGGCCTACTATCGCGGCAACTCAAAAGCTGCGGAAGCGTTGTATGAACAGGCGCTGCAGGCCGCCGACCAGAGTAAAGAGCCCAACAAAATCCTCATCGCCAAGATCAATCTGGCGAAGGTTGCTATACAAGAAGGACATGCGCAGCAAGCCATCACCAAACTGCAACCACTGTTGCAGCAAGCTGAGAATCTCGGATTGAAGTACACGCTCGTGGACTGCTCGGTGTCCCTGGCGGAAGCGATGTTGCAAATTAAAGACAACGCGCGCGCCCAGCAGGAATTGGAGCGAGCCCTTCTGCAGGCCGATAAGCTCGGGTTGAAACCCCTGAGCGCCAAAGCGCATTACCTGCTGGCCGGCATGTTTCGGGCTTCTGACAACCAACTCGAAGCGCAGCAGCACTATCAAGACGCTCTTCAGTTGATCGACGCCATGCATGACGATCCAGGCGCTGACAAACTTCTTCAACGCTCTGACTTCAAGACCATGTATGAAGAAGCAACCCGCTGGTCACAATCGGTCAAAAACTGACCGCAGCGAAGGCTCCCCAAAATCAGAAACACTCCAGCGACTCACGCATGACTACATTCGTCTTACGGGTGAATTGAGTCTTGAACCGAATCTGATGGCTATCGGGAAAAAAGAGGGTGCAGGCCGCGACCATCGCAGCCTGCACTTCGAAACACTCAGAAGATATATTTGAACTGCGCGGGCACTACCGATAGGCCGTTGTCGAACGTCAGCACGACGCTGGTGCAGCCCTTCGAATGCCTTTGAGTGAGCCAGAAGAAGAAGTACTCCGTGAGACCATTCTCTCCTTGTCCGAAGTTCAGCAGCCGGCTTACCGAAATAGGAGTCGGGTTCGGGGGCACAGGCTGCCCATTCGGACACGCGATCTGAATCGAGGACGGGTACACCCAAGGAGCGGTACAGCCGGTACCAGAAGCATTAGGGCACACCGTTAGATTCGGAACGTCATAGTCCCATGAAAGGGGCACGGGTAATCCTGCGATAATGGGATTTAGCTGAGTGTCCGACACCGGCCACTCAAATCCCTCGAAAGACGATGCAGTCACAACTGGCGGCGCGCCCGGAGTATATGCCGCGACAAAGCAGGACAACCCGCCGCCTCCGCCCTTGTGCGTTGTGTCCTGCGAGTAGAATTCAAAAATATTCTTGTCGAAGTTGCTCGAAGGACAACTTTGCCCGCTGGCTTTCAAGAAACCAGGACCACCAAGCCCCGGAAAGTTGGGCGGGAAACTGTAGTGGGTGGTTGCGGTGTAGAGGAAAGTCTCGCAGTCCGACGCCCCTGAACAAGTCAGTTGAAACTCCGTACACTCTGGATTCCCAGCTTCGCTGAAATCGCCGTATGGAGAGCAGCTGAAGGTGGAGAACAAGGAACCCGGATTAAACGTGTTCGCGGGGGTCGAGCCCGGATTGGACGTTGACTGCAGCACTGGAATCGGGAGAACGGTAATCTGCTCGCCTCCCAAATTATCAAGCGCGGCCAGTTCGTAGTCGTCAGTCCCGATCGGGAATATGGCGGTCGCGCCGGCGGTTAGAGTTTGTGTTTGCGGGGCATTGAATCCACCGCAGTTGCTGCTGTCCGAACTATTCGGGTTCTCAGCGTTGGGGGTACCCAAGGCTAATGTCACCGACGCGCCTGCAGCGAGCCCGCTAGTCCAAGTGTCAGAAGCCGCACCTCCTATCGCACAGTACGGCGGTCCCCCAAGTGTGGATGTGCCGGACAATGTAATCGTGCCAGCGAAACTCGAGGTACCATTGTTCGTAACCGTGAGAAACCCCGTGTCGGGATTGGCACAGATTGTACCGGCGGTGTTGCAGCCGCCGGTTTGATAGAAGGTCTTTACGTCGAACTTGTATCCAGTGCCCGCGAACTCGAACGTCCCTTGCGCTTGGTTAGTTTCGTAAACATCCCCCGGATCGCAACCCGTCGGCGATCCTCCCTGAAGCACGTAGGCATCCGTTTCGGCCGTATCGCATGGGCTGGTTTGGATGACGCCAGAGTGAATCTGACTGTCGTATACGCCCAGTTTCAAAGTGCCATCCGAGCTTTGAATTGAGAGCAGTGCTCCGCTTTCAAGACTCTGTGCAAAAACCATGGTTGGAATGAACACACTCAGTGCTACAACCGCTGCCAGCGCGGAGATCTTCATAATCGGTACCCTTTTCCTTTTGTAAGTTCGCGTTGACACAGCGAACAAATTGAGATTGCGCCCTAGGGCGACACTGAACCTCGGAGGGGGATGCCGAGGCGCGCATCCGAGAGTCAAAACCACAGGATGCCGCGCAGGAAAGCCGTCCATATAGTGGGGCTTGGGGACCGAACATGTCAATATAATTCCGGGTGAACTGCACGGACAGACCGCAATCTTTTGCACTTGTCGCGGTCTCGGTGAGGGTCGTCGAAGCCCCTGCTTGCAGCCTGACGACGTTCGTCGCAGTTTATCGGAAAACCAGCGGAAGGAAGTCGAGCGCCGTGCAGCTACTTGGCCGTTCCCATGTTCTTGATGTCGTTAACAACCTTGGGGGCGACGTGGTCCAGCGCCTGCTGCACAACTTCCCCCAATGAACCGATATCTTGTGCAACCGCTGAACCGGTTGCCGCAACGGTCGCGTCCGATACCCGATATAACTTATATTCGACAGTCGTGTGGTATTCCGGGATGTTCGTGGTCTGTCCCGGCTTGCCAGACGCACCTCCTTCGTTATGGGCTTCGGTCACCGTAGTGAATAACACGAACGTACAATTTTTCGCCTTCGCCTCGGCCGTAACTTGATCACCGGTGGCATCTATTGGCACCGCTTGCACCGGAGACTTCTTCTGCTTGCTGAAGGCTTTTACCAGCCGATCCCGGCCGGCAACGCCGGTAATCCCGCTCGCAGACCCAACCACCGTAACACCGACCCGGACGACTTGGCTGTCGTCGGCAAAGCTGAGGCCTGAAACCAGACACACGATCAGATAGAAACTGCCAACCGCAAGCCGAATTCGCTGCATATAGCGCCTCACGAAGGCAGATTTGCCCGACAAAAGAGTACAGCGAACCTAGCCGTCACACAATATTTTCTTCGGTTCCAGGTAGCACAGAGTTGAGAACGGAGTCGGGGACGACCCAACCTCACTGCATCAATCGCTTGAGTGCCGTCCGAGCTTCGCCAACCTGAGGCAGGCGCGATTGCGAAGTCGCGAAGTGAGAGAGAAACTCCTGGTATTCGTTGATCGCCTGATCGTGCTTGCCGGTACGCTCGTAGAGTTGGCCAAGATAGTAGTGGCACAGAATTCCGATCACGGGAAAACGCTGCGTCAAAGCCCCGGTGTTTTCCACCGAGCGCTCGCTCCGTAAGGCCGCCCGAAACTCGGCTTCAGCCGATGCATAGTCGTTGGTCAGCAGATGGGCACGGCCTTTGAGGAAAAGCAAATCGGCAGTTTGAAAATCGGGAATGCTGCTGGCCCGGCTCAAAGCTGCCTGCCCATCCCCATGTAGCACGGCTGCGGCGATATCGGCGAATGCTTGATCAATTTCGAGCGCCCGCGGGGCGATCCGGGGATGGCTCGCGGCGAATCGTTGCAGGCTTAGCCGTGCCGCGGAGGGATTCCCCGCCATGGTTTGCAGGAACGCGACCGTTCGCTGTTCATAATCATCGAGCTTCTGTTGTTGCACAAACGAAAGCGCAGAAGAACTTTCCCCGAGTAAAACAGACAAAATCGCGAATTGCCGCAGAAACGTCGCCGCAGCCTGGCTCTGTTTTGCCTGCCCCAGTTGGCGTATGGCCTCGCTATAACTGGCCAGTGCGCCTTCCAGATCGCCTGCCGTCTGCTTGAACTGCGCCTCGAAGCCCGGGACATAAAGTCGCGACAAGGGAGAGGCGCGGTGCGCATACTGCTGGAAGGCGGCGTTGGCCATATCGGGTTTCCTCTGATCGGTGAAAACGATGGCCAGCTTGAGGTACTCGCTGTAATCGCTGAAGTCCGGCTTCAGCTCAAGCACTTTTCGGTAGGTGGCAACCGCTTCGTCATCCCGGCCCGCCATGAACAGTATGTCCCCGCGTGTGTCGAGGGGATTAGGGTCGCCGGGACGAATCGCCATATAGCTGTCATTCGCTGCCAGCGCCCCACTAAAGTCTCCCTCTAAAGCCAGTCCGTAGGATTCAAAGTTGAGCAGATCTTCATTCTTGGGATCGAGCGCGAGTCCTTGTTGCATTACCTGCCGCGCTTGCTCTTTCTTACCCACACCGCCCAGCATGGCGACCAGGATACCCCGGTCGAAAGTCTGGCGGGGAAACTCGGACACCAGTTGTTCTCGCGCGGCGATGTCAGCCTCCGGATCTCCGGATCGACGGGCTTTGAGTGCCTGCAGCGCCAGTTGCTCGTAACGCGGCAGGCGCGACTGGTTTTCACTGACTTTGATCGCAAGCTCATTGCTGCGCCGTAGGTCGCCCTCAAGCTGGTATTGATCGGAGAGGCGCAATTCGGCCAGAGCAAATTGCGGGTCCAAACGGACCGCCTCCTCGAATTCGCGGATCGCATCGCTGGTGAGAAAGCGACGGCCATAGTCAACGCCCAACTGGTAATGGCGATAAGCCTCCACGTTGGAGGTGGAAGCCTGCTCGATCTCCGGAGCTTTTTGCGGCACCTCAGAAGCGGGCAAAAAACTGGCAGCGATACTCGCTGTGAGCCGGTCCACCATGCCGAAGATGCTCTGCACATCCTGACCTTCCAGCTTGTCGGAAAACAAAATTTGTCCCGTGGCCGTATCCTGCGCGCGCACATCGAGCCGCAATTGTGTGGGGCCGATTTTCAGCAAAGCTCCGGTAATGTAGGCATCCGCGCCGGCATCACGCGCGACATTCTGCGCCTGCGCAGGATCCATCGACTTTCCGTCCTTGCTCGCCCGCTGCACTGCACTCATCACACGCTCGGTGGAGAGTACGTCCAGACCTTTTACCTGGGCCAGGTTCGTGGTCAGCATGTCGGTAAGGCCATTGTCGAGCCAGTTGAGTGACTGTTCCTGCGAGAGATTGGAGAAATACAGAACCGCGATCGCCTTGTGGCCCGCAATGCCGGCAGGATGAGTGGCCCGACCACGGAAAAACCAGAAGCCGGCAAGCGCGGCAACAATCAACCCAGCCGCTGCAGTGACAAACAACCACGTACGTTTGTGTGCCGGGGCCGTGGTCGCTGCCGGGCTCGCCTCTCCCGAAGCGGCTGCGGTGCGAGAAGACGATCCCGCAGCACTGGCGGGAAGAGGTGCCGATTCGATTGGCGGCGGAGTGGCAACTGGTGGGACAGGCGGCGCGGCTTCAACGATCGCACTCCTGCCGGATTCTGTATCCCGCTTCAACCTCTGAAGATCAGCTCGCATGTCGGCGGCGTGTTGATAACGAAGATTGCGGTCCTTCTCCAGCGCCTTACTGACGATCTCTTCCAGCTTCGGAGGAAGATCAGGATTAAGCCGCACCGGAGGGACCGGCGCTTTGCGCAGAATAGACTCGAAAATCGCTGCCGTGCTGTCGCCGCGAAACGGGAGCGTGCCTGTGGCCATTTCGTAAAGAACAACGCCAAAGGAAAACAAATCTGTACGTGCGTCCAGCTCCTTGGCCCGTGCCTGTTCCGGCGACATATAGGCTACCGTGCCAAGAGTGCTGCCCGGGCTGGTGAGGTGCGGTTCGCTGAATGCCGTAGCGCTGGTCTCAACGGCTTCGGTTTTACGGGCAACGACCTTGGCGAGGCCGAAGTCCAGCACCTTGGCCAGGCCGCGCCGGGTGACAAATATGTTGGCGGGCTTGATGTCGCGGTGAATAATGCCTTCGCCGTGGGCGTTGTCGAGCGCATCTGCAACAGAAATGCCGATGTCCAGCAGTTGGTCAAGATCCAAGGGCCGCCCGACGATCAGATGTTTCAGGGTCTGGCCATCGAGAAATTCCATGGCGATGAAAGGCTGATTGTCGTGCTGTCCGATCTCGTAAATGGTACAGATATTCGGATGATTTAACGCCGAGGCTGACTGGGCTTCGCGCTCGAACCGCTCCAGCGCCTGACGATCCTTGGCCAAGTCTTCAGGTAGAAACTTTAGCGCGACAAAACGGTGAAGGGTTGTATCTTCGGCCTTCCAGACGATGCCCATTCCGCCACCGCCGAGCTTTTCGAGGATGCGGTAGTGCGAAATGGTTCGCCCGATCACTGGCGAAAAATGTTACGTTGCTTGTTCAAGCAAGTCAAATGATGTAGCCAGGGCTATTGGATGGTTTCGATTTCCACAGCCATCGCGGTCTATTAATTCTAAGGACGACGCGCCGGAGCAGGGCCGGGAGGGAGAATTTCAGGTTCTCCGGCGCGAACCCGCTGATAGGTTACGTAGAACACCGCAGCGGTCCACGTAGGAAACAGATCAAGGCCGGGAATGAGTTCCGCAAAAAGGGTAGGCAGGAAGGCCCAGTGCCAACCGAGACATCGGATAAGAATCGCCGCCGTAGCCACGTCGAGGAGCGTGTCCGCCGGCGACAGACCCCCGCCGGCAAACAACGGCAATGCGAAGATCTGAATGGCATCCGCGGCCATGGCAACCAGCCAAGCCAGGCGGTGTTCCGGAGGGCGGATTGCTTTAAGGAAGTCAGAGCCCCACATAAAGTACCTATCGATAGGATATAACGAACCAGCGATTCGAGCGATAGAATCGGCAGAGGCTGCGGCCACCGCAGCATGTAGGCGGATCTGAATGTTCATCGGCCACTTCGCCATCGGTTTTGCGGCCAAGAAGTTCGCGCCTCGCACTTCCCTGGCGGCGCTGCTCGCCGCGCCTCTATTGTCCGACATGCTGTGGCCGGTGTTCTTGCTGCTCGGTTGGGAGCGCGCCCGCATCGATCCCGGCAACACGCGTTTCACGCCGATCGATCTTACGTATTTCCCCTGGTCACACAGCTTGCTTATGTGTATTGCGTGGGCTAGCGCTTTCGCGTTGATCTATTACTGGATCGCGCGCTATCTGCCCGGCACGATTGTCATCTGGATCGGCGTCGTGAGCCACTGGATCCTGGACTGGGTAACACACCGTCCCGATATGCCGCTTTATCCCGGCGGGCCTCGCTTCGGTCTCGGACTGTGGAACTCGATCGCCGGAACCCTGGTGGTGGAGACTCTCATGTTCGCGACCGGCGTCTGGCTCTATGTACGCAGCACCCGCGCACGCGACAGCATCGGCCATTACGGTTTTCTCGCTTATGTGGGTTTACTTATGTTGGCGTACATTGGCGACCGCTTTAGCGACCCACCCACAAGTATCGCCGACATTGCCTGGACCGGTATTGTAGCTATCGCAATCCTCATTCCATGGGCTTGGTGGTTCGACCACCATCGTGTCTCGCGCACGGGAGGCCAAGTCTAGTTTTCAGTGAAGATTCCAGCAGGCTTGACCGGCGTGGAAGCGGATCGCTCGGCTCGCTTGAGATTCCAGCAGCTTTGCGCAATTGCCCAGTCTTCCTGCGCATGTATCACCAATGCGCGAACGGACGAATCAGAGGCAGCGATATCCTGATCGGAAGAAGCACTGAGGTTCTTATCAAGATCAAGCTTTAGCTGGACATATCCAAACTTCTCGCAGGTCGCGGCGCGCACTTCGAGAGAGTTTTCGCCCACTCCGGCGGTGAAAATTACAGCGTCCACGCCGCCGAGCACGGCAATCATCGCGCCAATAGCGGATTGCAGCCGATGGATGTAAATGTCGAACGCAAGCTTGGCCCGTTCGTGGCCAGCCTTGACCGCAGCGAGAATTTGCCGGATGTCGCCTGAGATACCCGAGATTCCGAGCAGCCCCGATTCTTTATTCAAGATCTCATCCAGTCGCTGGCCTGATAGTCCCTTCTGCTTCATGAGGTACGTGAGAATGCCGGGATCGACCGACCCAGAACGTGTGCCCATCATCAAACCTTCAAGCGGCGTAAAACCCATTGTCGTGTCAACGCTACGGCCGTCTCGAATCGCCGCCAGAGAGCATCCGTTCCCCAGATGACAACTCACGAGCTTCAACGAATTCAAATCCCGCTCCAGCAATCGCGCCGCGCGGCCGGCGCAGTACTGATGATTGATGCCGTGAAATCCATAACGGTGAATCCCGTCCAAAAACCACTCGTAGGGCCCGGGATAAACCGCGGCCGACAGCGGCATTTTGCGATGGAATCCGGTATCGAAAACCGCAATCTGTGGCACTGGTCCGAGCAATTTTTCGACGATTTCCATCCCTTCCAATTCGGCGCGATTGTGAAGTGGAGCAAAGGCGGAGACCTTGGCGATGGACGCTTTGACTTCCGGCGTGATCAGTACGGGATCTTCGTAGTGAGGACCACCGTGAACGACGCGGTGTCCAACAACATCAATTTCAGAAGGTGCAGAAATTGCCCGAGTGTCACCCTCCCAGAGATTGGCGAGCAATTGCTCAACGGCCTCGGCTCGCGATCCCACTTTTGCGCGCACTTTGCGGGCAGCTCCTTTTGCATTTTTGAGCGAGACTTCAGCAGCGTCGCCATCCCACTCGATCTTGCCCTCCCACTGCGGAGGGGGTGCGTCGTCGGGAATTGAGCCGCCAATCTCATAGAGACAGCTCTTCTGGCTGCTCGAACCAGAGTTGAGCACAAGGATTTTCACTAGTACGGCCAAGTCCAATTCTGGATTTCCGGCATATCGTCGCCGTGTTCCCGGATGTACTCTTTGTGATCGACGAGTTTGTCTCGCAGGAATTCCTTGAAGTGCGCTCCCACCTTCTGTAGTCGGGGCACGCGGTCCACTACATCACCGGCCAGATGAAAACGATCAATCTCGTTCATCACGGTCATATCGAAAGGAGTTGTAGTAGTTCCCTCCTCTTTGTATCCGCGGACGTGCATATTGTCATGATTGTGACGACGGTAGGTGAGCCGATGAATCAGCCAGGGATAACCGTGATAGGCGAAGATGACCGGCTTATCGATGCTGAACATCGAATCGAAGTCAAGGTCCGAGATTCCGTGCGGATGCTCCGATGGAGGCTGCAGCGTCATGAGATCGACCACGTTGACTACGCGAATCTTGATGTCCGGGAAGTGCTGACGAAGCAAATCCACGGCAGCCAGTGTTTCAAGCGTGGGCACATCGCCAGCGCAGGCCATGATTGCGTCTGGTTCCGTGCCCTGATCGGTGCTCGCCCACGACCAGATTCCGATTCCGTTTGTACAGTGCTCAATCGCCGCGTCCATGTTCAGCCACTGAGGCGCGGGTTGTTTACCCGCCACAATGACATTCACATAGTTGCGGCTTCGCAGGCAGTGATCTCCGACCGACAACAAACAGTTTGTGTCGGGCGGCAGATATACACGCACAACATCCGCCTTCTTGTTCACCACGTAGTCGACGAAGCCGGGGTCCTGGTGGCTGAACCCATTGTGATCCTGACGCCACACGTGCGAGGTAAGCAGATAATTCAACGACGAGATCGGACGGCGCCAGGGGACGTCGTGTGAAACTTTCAACCATTTTGCGTGCTGATTGAACATCGAATCCACAATGTGGATGAACGCTTCGTAACAGGAGAAAAAGCCATGACGCCCGGTAAGAAGGTAACCTTCGAGCCAGCCCTGGCACATGTGCTCGCTGAGCATTTCGACGACTCGGCCGTCAGTCGATTCGTGTTCATCAGTAGGTAAGAGTGGCTCCATGAAAACCTTGTCCGTCACTTCATACAACGCATCCAGGCGGTTGGAAGCGGTTTCGTCCGGGCCGAACACGCGAAAATTCTTCGATTCCAGGTTCAACTTCATCACATCTCGCAGGAAGGTTCCGAAAACTCTTGTGGCCTCCCCCACTTCTCGACCGGGCCCGGTTACCTTAACCGCGTAGTCGCTGAAATTGGGAAGCAGCAGATCTTTGAGCAGCAAGCCCCCATTTGCGTGAGGATTCGCTCCCATGCGACGATTTCCCTTTGGCGCAAGTTCAGCGAGTTCTGGAACGAACTTGCCCTCTTGGTCGAAAAGTTCTTCGGGGCGGTAGCTCCTCATCCAGTCTTCCAGAATTTTCAGATGCCCTGGTTTCGTTGCCAAGTCCGTTACCGGGACCTGGTGAGCCCGCCACGTTCCCTCGACGGGTTTGCCATCCACAAACTTAGGACCTGTCCATCCTTTCCGGCTGCGCAGAATAATCATGGGCCACACCGGGCGATGCGGTGACGCTTCTGAGCGTGCGATCTGTTGAATACTCTGAATTTCACCGATCACGGAATCCAAAGTGGCCGCCATGAGTTGATGCATGCGCTCGGGTTCATGGCCTTCTACAAAGTGTGGTTTGTAACCATATCCGGTGAACAGGTGCGTGAGTTCCTCATCGCTCAGACGCCCCAGCACCGTGGGATTCGCAATCTTATAGCCATTCAAATGAAGGATGGGCAACACCGCTCCGTCTCGCGCGGGATTGAGAAATTTATTGGAATGCCAACTGGTCGCAAGCGCGCCGGTTTCGGCCTCTCCGTCTCCGACAACGCAACAGGCCAGTAGGTCAGGGTTGTCGAAGACCGCCCCATAGGCGTGCGCGATGGAGTATCCCAATTCTCCTCCCTCGTTAATCGAGCCAGGAGTTTCGGGGGCGGCATGGCTCGGGATTCCTCCGGGGAAAGAAAATTGCTTGAAAAGTTTCCGCATTCCGTCTTCGTCTTGCCGAATGTGAGGATAGAACTCGGTGTAGGTACCCTCGAGATAAGCATTGGCTACGATTCCTGGCCCACCGTGACCTGGTCCCGTAATGTTGATCACATTCAAGTCGTATTTCTTGATGATTCGGTTGAAATGGACGTAGATGAAATTCAGCCCAGGAGTCGTGCCCCAGTGACCGAGGAGTCGGGGTTTCACATGCTCGATTGTCAACGGTTCGCGAAGCAGCGGATTCTTCAAGAGATAGATTTGGCCAACAGAAAGATAGTTGGCGGCACGCCAGTAAGCATCGATCTTTCGTACCTCATCCGCCGAAAGCGGTTGGTTCGACGTAGGCAGCGTAGTTTCCACGGGAGCTAGGGGAGACATGAAAGTTCTCCTGATCGTTAGGCTAGCTTCTTAGATTCCGTCTGAACGAGAAAGGACAGATGAATTTCACGTTAATTCGCAGCCGCAAAACGAACCTCGCGCTGGATCTTAGGTTTGCGTAGAAGCTGATTGTAAGTCCGGCGTGAGTACGGTCACATCGCCGACTTTTTCCCTATTGAGCGGCCCCCGAAGATGCGTCGCGTGATCGATCATCCACAACTCCGGAATGATTTCTCCGACCAGTTTGCCGTGGCAGAAGAGTCGCACCACCGAACTCTCGGAAACGACGATCCCGACAGCATTAGTTACCGCACTCATATTGGCGACGGCGATGTGACGGCTGCCGAGTCCCAACGGCACGTCCGCGCTCGAAACGACGGCGTCGAGGTAACGGCAAGCAGACAGAAAGATTCCGCTGCGACTGACCACAAAGCCACCATCCAGTTGCGCCAGTTCCTTGATCGTCCCCTGAAGATTGAGATCACTCACGTGACGCGACAACTCTGGATGCCCGACCAGTGGGTCGAGAATCAGGGATCTCGACCTCGCCAGAACGGCCGCCTCGTCTCCAAGCGTGAACAGAGTACCGATGCGTCTTCCCTCTCGGCCTTCGCGAGCGATCTCGACCGCAAGCTCGATAAGAGAGTCCAGAACCTCGGGATCGTATTCAGTTACCTGGCAAAGAATGCTCTCAAACATCAATCACCCTGTTCTCATCAGAATAAAATCGGTCAACTTTTCTTAACGGGCGGTTACCAACTCCTTTGCCGTTTTTTTTTTGCCAGTAACGAAGTGAGGGTGCTGCGCCCGCAACCGACTAAACCGAGGCAAACAGCAACGAAATCAAAGAGATGAGCGCGCGTTGTCCAAGACAGGCAATCGGCTAACCCTAGTACCAGAAAAGATGCGCACTCAATACCGAAGGATTCACGATGTACCGAAAGGCACAATCTGGCGCGCCGTAAAGGGAGGAGGACTGTCGGGCCGGACTGTTTTCCTTTTCTCAGTCCCAGGTCCCCATACTTTAACGCCCTTTTCCTAAGTGATGGTCAAGACGAGGGAGCCGCTGGTTCCACCGCTGCTGCAGCCAAGATTGCCCGAGTTCCCGCTAGGAGTATTGACCTTCACGCTGGCGCTACCGGCGCCGGAGATTACGGCGGTGGTGATCGTGGCCTGCAACTGCTGACTGCTGGTAGCAAGAGTGGTTAGAGTCGTTCCGTTGACCACCACTACCGAAGACGAAACAAACTGGCTACCATTCACAGTGAGCACAAAGCCCTTTTGCACTTGCACAAACGTAACCGGGTTCGGAGAAAGCGACCCAATGACCGGGACTGGCCGGGAACTTCCACATAACGGGTTGAGTGCGTTGCACCCTTGAAAGACCAGCAAGGCGAGCAGCAGCCAGCTGAACGAGCGCAAAAGAGCGTTGATTTGTTTCATACGGCATCGTACACCCCGCGTGCAGGCATCAGAACGAAAACTCGGCTCCGGCGAGGGCGCCTTTCTGCGTCAAGCGAAGGCCGATACGATCGGAGCTTGAGTTATTGGTCACTACGAGACGCGACCCCAACTGGTAGCCCGCGTTAACGCTCAGGTGGTTGGTTAGAGTCCACCCAATCGTGTCGGCCGTCGAGACAAAGTTCCCGTAGCCACCGAAGTACATCCCGTAGACGTTGCCTTCGACAAAAAGTTTTGGCGAGTCGGTCAAGTAAAGGCGGAATTCGGGTCCGGCCACCGGAATCGGGGCTAGCAACGATCCGGTCGCCGTTTCTGATTGACCGCCGTTGACGGTCACCGCACTTATCTTCGCTGAAGCATCAAAAAGATCGACCTGCACTCCGATTCCAAAGTGTCCGCGTTTTCGTCGGATGATGTCGTATTGGTATCCGGGAGCATAGAGATATGACTTCAGGCTGCTCTGGATCGTTGCGCCACCGACGAAGGTTTGGCCCTGAAAGTCGATGGTTCGATCGAGAACTGTTTGCCGAGATGAGTTGAACGGCGTGGCAACAAAATACAAATGGTTCTTGCGGGTAAATTTCCAGTCGAACTTGCCGACAAACGTGGAGTAACTGTTGAACCCCAGATCTTGTTGCACGTCAATCGTTCCGCTGTCAGCAGACCCTTGCAGGCTTCCTGAAGGAGTTGAGTAAGCCCAGAACCCGCTAAGACGGACTTTGTAGGAATCGAAGTCTTGAGCCCGGGCGGGGACGGTCAGCACGAAAGCTAGCGGCGCTACTCCCAACAATAGCAATCTGACTACGCCGAAGGCAGTCACTTTCTGCGAGAATTCTTTCTTTCGAAACAATAATTTCATACTGTGTGGGCCCCTTTTAAGCGAGACACAGTCTACACCAGACCGCGAACTGGCTCTGAATCTTGTTAACCAAGCCGAGTCCGGCCTGCCCCAACTTTGGTGCCACACACATGGCACGTTCTGGCGTTGACCGGCGGGGTTACGGTTGGTTACTGTTGAGATCATTCGACTCCCCCAGGGTAATTTTGATGGGGATTCTCGAAAAAATTCCGACATTTCTGACCGTAGGCGTGCTGGTAGTTATTTTCGTGTGTCTGAAGCGCCAAGCACGCAGCGCCCGCCTGACCCTCTGGACGTTTGGATGGGCACTCGTGTTCACGCATTTCCTGGCACAACTGCTGGAACCAGAGCGGGGCCACGTCAGTTCCCTTCTGCTGGCCGTCGACTCCGTATCGCTGCAGGCGGCTGCCGTCTGCTTTCTAGTCTCGGTCTCCTTCGCAGTGAAAAATTCCGCGAAGCGAACATTTCTTCTATTGATCCTCGGCATGCCTTCTGTCGCGTACGTGGCATGTACCGCCTATGATGTCCACGCACGTTGGCCTTACATCTTGTGCCTGGTAGCTTGCTTCGGTGGTGCGGCATTCTTCTTCCTCCGGCTAAACAGCAAGACGTTGTACCTCGTGGCCGCAACCTGCCTGTGTTCGCTTGCTGGGGCGTGGGCGATTGGTGCCGCTTTCCGTGGCTTGTTCGATGAAGGGACAATCGCACTCCTCGGAATTGGGTTTGCTTTGCCGGGCGTGTTCATTTGCGGGAACCAACGGCGAAGATCGCCTGCCATGCTGACGATTGCTGCAGGTTTCTTCTGCTGGGGTGCAGTGTTTCCCATCGGGTTGCTGATCGATCGACTCGCTCCGAACTTGATCATTCCTGGAGAGCTATGGAACACACCCAAGTTCTTCGTCGCTTTTGGAATGATTCTGGCCGTAGTGGAGGACAAGTCAAAATCGATCTCAGGCATGCAGCACAAGGCACAAGTGCTCAACCGCCAATTGGAACGCTTCTCGGCGATCACTTCCCGGCTGTTGAGCGGCGCCAGACCGGATACCATGTGTCCCGCAATCGCGGCGGCAATCACCGAAGTCAGCAACTTCCGTGTGGCTGTGGTCCAACTCGAAGATGCAGAACGCAGGCTGCGAGTGGCTGGCTCCAGTGGCCTGTCGTCGGAGTCTCTGCGGAACCTGGAAGTTCACGCACTGAATTGGACGCTCGATCACGTTAAGAACTTGTGTTCCCACGCGCAGCTCATGGGGAAGAATCTGTACCTGCTGATCCCGCCTGGAGCGTTCCCGTTTGCATTGCGCGGAAACTCGAATGGGCGCTGGGAAAACGGCGAAGAACTCTTGATACCGCTCTGCTCGGCTCGAGGCGCAACCGTGGGTTGCATCCGATTGTCTTCGCCCCGAGACCCGAATGCGATCGATGCACTTGAATTGTCCCGCATCGAAATGCTCGCAGCCGATCTTGCGGTCGCCGTCGAATTGAAAGCCCTGCACACGCAACTAGTGTGGTCGGAAAAACTGGCTGCCCTGGGCGAACTGCTGGCTGGAGTCGCGCATGAGCTGAACAATCCCCTGACCGTGATTATGGGATACGGCGAACTCATAGGCGACGCGATCGTGGCGCCCACGGTTCGCGATCAGCTGACAAAGCTGGTAAGCGAAGCTCGTCGCATGAAACGGATTATCGGCAACCTGCTCCGGTTTTCGCGTCAAGGTGCGGGCAATACGCAGTCTGTGGGCCTTTCTCCGTTAGTACAGGACGTGCTGGCTCTTCGCGAATACTACACCCGCACGCGCAACATTCGAGTTGAGCTCGACATTGCACCGGACCTGCCGTTCCTCGCAGTCAATGAAGACGAACTTAAGCAGATCCTGCTGAACCTGGTCAACAATTCCAGCGATGCTCTGGAAGGAATGCCCGGCACCAGGCAGTTGAGCATTCGCGGCTACCAGAGCGGACTACGGGCAGTGATCGAAGTGGAAGACACTGGGCCAGGTTTCGGTAATCTGAACCGGGCACTGGATCCGTTCTATACCACGAAACCCGTCGGCAAAGGAACCGGACTGGGGTTAAGCGTCTGTCACGGGATCGTCAAGGAACGCGGCGGAGATCTCAGAATAGAAAACGTGGAGCCACACGGCGCGCGCGTAACCATCGAGTTACCGCTTGCAGAAGCGGCGGCACTACCCCTCGTAGCTGTCGAGGCCCACGCCTAAGTCAATTGAAGCAGTCGAACAATGAAGAGTTCTAATCGAATTTGCACGTGCTGGCTGAGACGATCCGCCGTGGTTGGCCACATTCCCTTTAAGTAATTAATCCCGTTCTTTCTGCCAATTCACTCTGTGTTAGCATCCGGAGGACTTCAGCCCCGCTGAACGACATCTCACCGACGCAACGATGGAATTTCTCGGCCATTTTCGAAGGCTATCCTCGGTGCAGCGGAATACATTCATCGCTTGCTTTCTTGGCTGGTCGCTCGACGCCTTCGATTTTTTTATCCTCATTTTCTGTGTGAATGCGCTTGCCACCCAGTTTCAAACAAAAGTCTCGGCCATTACGGAGGCAATTTTCCTTACCCTCGCCATGCGTCCATTGGGTGCCTTCCTGTTCGGATTGATGGCCGACCGTTTTGGCCGCCGTCCCACGCTGATGGTGGACATCGTCGCCTATTCAGTTTTCGAGTTGGCTTCGGCGTTCGCGCCTTCGCTGAAGTTCTTTCTGATCATGCGGGCATTGTTTGGAATCGCGATGGGCGGCGAATGGGGAGTCGGCGCGGCATTGGCTTTCGAAACGCTGCCCGCCGAAGGACGCGGGTTCTTCTCCGGCTTATTACAGGAAGGCTACGTCGTCGGCTATCTGATTGCTGCTTTGGTCTACGGCACATTGTTCCCCGTCGTCGGGTGGCGCGGCATGTTCGTGATCGGGGCCCTGCCCGCGTTCCTGGTAATCTACATTCGCACCAAGGTCGATGAATCGCCGGCCTGGCTGCAAGGACGCGTTTCGCGCCAAGCCGAGAGCCGCCTGGGAAAAGATATTCTTTCCCATCTTGGCGGTTTTCTTTTTCTGGTTGTTCTGATGTTCGCCTTTAACTCCTTCAGCCACGGCACGCAAGATCTCTATCCCACGTTTCTTCAGAAGAACCATCAGTTCTCGCCCCAAACTGTAGGATTGATTGCCATCGTCTACAACATTGGTGCGCTGCTGGGTGGGATTTTGTTTGGCACGTGGTCGGAACGAATCGGTCGCCGCCGCGCCATTGTTATTGCCGCGCTTCTTACAATTCCAGCGATTCCGCTCTGGGCTTATTCCAAAACCGTTCCCATGCTTGCGCTGGGCGGCTTCCTGATGCAATTCATGGTGCAGGGCGCGTGGGGCGTGATTCCGGCCCATTTGAATGAGCTTTCTCCGCCCGCTGTACGTGGCACCTTTCCCGGCTTCGCCTATCAGCTTGGGACTTTTCTCTCATCGCGCAACGCGGTGATTCAGGCCAAGCTGGTCGAACATCGCTACGGCGGCAGCTATCCCCCAGTGCTGGCATGGACGGTCGTGATTGTCGCGTCGCTGGTTGCTATCGTCGCTTGGAGCGGGCATGAGAAGCGAGGCGCGGACCTTTCGAATACGAATTAGCAGGTCTTGTCAGCCCTATCGACTTAGACTACGGACGCGGACGCCGGCATATTCCTGCATCAAATTGACTGTTGCGCCATGAAACAAATGGAGTAGCATTATTTTGAGGCTTTCATAGACAGGCTGAGCCTCAGCGGCGGTAACTGATATGAAAACACTTACATTACTAAGGGTTCTCTGCGTAACAGTTGCAATGATCTTGCTCTGTGGCGCGTCGAGCTCCGTTCTTGCCCAGCGCGGTGGCCACGGTGGTGGAGGAGGCTTCCACGCTGGCGCAGGTGGAGGCCACTATGGCTATGGTGGTGGATACTACGGCGGCTATCACGGCGGTGGCTACGGTTGGCACGGAGGTTATGGCTGGAACGGAGGCTATGGCTGGCGGGGCGGCTATTGGGGCTACCCTCGTTACGGATACGGATGGGGATTTGGTATTGGCTTTGGCTGGGGACCGTATTGGCCTAACTACCCGTATGCCTACGGGTATGGCCCGTGGTGGGGCGCTCCTTACAATTATTATCCGTACAATTATTATCCGTGCGCTTATCCGTATTATCCTCCGTCGAACTGTCCCTATCCCTACAACGGCACCGGCAGCGGTTCCGCGCAAGATCCTGGATGGAACGGTTACGACAAGTCCCCGGCCAAACCATCGGGCATTCCAGCACGGGAGAGCTTTCCTAGCGCTGCCTCTGTGATCGACGTCGCAGCTTCTACGCGAACGACTTCGACTTACAAGACCGATGCAGCCACCGGCGCGGCGCTCTACCGACTCGCCTTCACGATGCAGGAACTTCCACCGGCTCGCAAAGGAGTGCAGAATGTGATTCTAGCTCTGCGAGCAATGCCGCCGGATGCCCGCCAGCGCCAAATCGACTCTGGTCGTTATGGAAGCTTCTCCCCCGAGGAGATCAACCTTCTGCGTTCCAGCTCACACCTACCAATAACCTGGTAAGAGTAACGAGGGGTGCATCGATCGGTGCACCAAAGAGGGGTGGGCCACGCATACCACAGACGCCGACAGCCCTTGGCAATAAAGCCGACGGCCGCCCGTCAGCGGCCAACTAAGTCCACGCCGATTCAAATGTAAAGATGCAGCGCGAGGAAAAGAAGCTTCATCCAATCCTCTAACAATCTCGTTGTGCAAGCAATCGCCGACGATGGAGGAGAGTCGTGAACGTCAGTGTCCGCTCCTATTTTCTTGCAGCGACAATATGCCCTACTCCATGGATCTTTCCTCTTCGAAGCTGGCGGACAGGACGCGCGCTCTCAAAGCGCCGACGTCCAGTAATCAATTGAAGGGTATTGAAAGCGAGCGAGCGCAGAACAATGCAAGCCATACCACAAAGAGCGCAGCTAAATAGAAAGTCGGCGATGGCGTTGCTGAGCGCAACCGCAGCTCTGGCATTGTGTGCTTTTCAATTCGGAGACCGGTACGGGCTAAACAATATGCCGTTCGCACAAGTGCGGGACCTAGTCTCCGACTTGGCGAAAGCGCGGAAAATGGCGAGGCAAGGGAACGTGGAACTGCTGGCCGGAGAGACGATGCCAGGACGGGCTGTGAGCCTCCGAGGTGAAGTCACCGACGCAAATTGTTATCTCGGCAGCCACACGCACGCTTACGATCACGCTTTCTGCGCCAAGCTGTGCGCCGCCGCGGGTAGCCCGTTGTTATTTATTTCCGACCAAGGAGGACAAGTCTACCTTGTCCTCACTGAGGGTAACGCCGTAAGGCTCCCGGATGAGGTTCTCGATCGCATTGGCGTTCCCGGAGTCATGGTCCAGGGCAAAACATTTGAGGCTGAGGGAGTGCGGGCGCTGGCGGTTGAAGGATTTGCGCCGTAGGTTTCCGCGTGAAATAAAACTTAGGAGGGTAATTATGAGCAAGAAGGAAGTCTCTGCAAGTCTGGCAGGAAGTGTTTCGTTTGCCGGTAAAGTGTCCGTCCATCGTCTCGGTTACGGGGCAATGCGCCTAACCGGCGAGGGTATTTGGGGTCCGCCTAAAGATCGCAAGTCAGCCCTGGCGGTTCTTCGCCGAGCCGTGGAGCTTGGCGTCAACTTCATCGATACCGCTGATTCGTACGGGCCGGGTACCAGCGAAGAGCTGATCGCCGAGGCGTTGTTTCCTTATCCGAAGGACCTTGTTATTGCCACCAAGGGCGGATGGAATCGGCCGGGAGCGAATCAGTGGACGCACGACGCAAGTCCCGCGCACCTTCGCGAGGCGATCGAAGGCAGTCTCAGGAGACTGCGCCTGGATCGCATCGAGGTTTATCAATTGCACACACCCGATCCCGTGGTGCCTTTCGAGACGTCGGTCGAAACGCTAGCTGAGTTGCAAAAAGATGGAAAAATTCATTTCGTGGGTTTATCGAACGTCACGCGGGAACACATTGAGCGAGCACGCAAGATTGTTCCCATCGTCTCGGTGCAGAACCGTTACAGTTTCGCTGACCGCGAATGGGATTATGTGGTCGATCACTGTGAGCGAAATGGAATCGCCTTCATTCCATGGTTTCCGCTCGGCGCAGGCAAAGTAGCCGGCGAGATTCTCAATCGGGTCGCGAAAGCACATCGGAGCACTCCTTTGCAGGTAGCGCTGGCCTGGCTGCTCCAGCGCTCGCCAATCATGCTGCCCATCCCGGGGACTTCTTCGGTTGAGCACCTGGAGGAAAATATTCGTGCGGCCACGCTGCAATTAACGGAGGACGAATACCAGGAACTCGCGGGTGTCGTCGAAATCGCTAAAGCCGGGTGATTCCGGAAATCAGGGCGGCCACAGCGTGCGCGCCGTTTCGGCGGTAGGTTGCGACGGAGAGGCTGAGTTCTCGTCGACCGTAACAGCCTCGTTGACTTGGCTCGCAGCGCGACCTAAGATGTCCGCGACATGCCGGATTCCAATCCATCCGTTGGCAACACGCCGCCCCGGACCATCCTTAAGAAACTGGACGGTCGCGATGGAAGTACAACGCCGTCAGCCGTCGGGCTCCAGAACGAGACTCCTGCCGGAGTGACGGCGTCATCTGTACCACAGATACGAGAACTGGTAGTGACCTTCTTTCCTCCGGGAAGACGATCGCTGCGCGCGGCAGGCTCGTTGGCTTTTATCCTCGACAATTTCATCCGTGCCACGGACCTTGCTATGCGGCTCGACGCTTTTGCGGAGCTGAAAGACTGGATCAGCCAACCCCCGCTCACCAGCGATGGCATGACGCGGTTGGAAGCGCTCCTGGCCCTCATGGAGGCGCACAGCGACCTGCGTTTCTGGTTCCAGCGACGAGTGCGGGAGATCCTCTCCGAGATTCGTTCGGTCGACCTGTTCGCGGAAGCGGGCCTGCACCCGCGGGAGGGCCTGTTCTCGGAAGCGTGGCGACGGTTGATCGAGCGAGTTCTGCCTTCAGCACGGGAGGATACCGACCTTTCCAAATTGGTGCTCCGGCTTTATCCCACAAGCGAATCCATTGACTACCTGATAGGTCTTCCCGACGAAGACTTCGAGCGCATGGCCCGCTTGCTGTCGCCCGTGAGTGACGCAAACGCGTGGGCGCAGCAGCGTGAAGACCTGACGCAAGCCTTCGATCTTCTTGGCGTGCACGTGGCGGGGATCGGCCTGTCACCTGAATTGCGGCACCGCAGTCATGAGGGGAGCATAGAAGACTCTCCCTTCTACCAACTTCAGCAAACCGCCGTGGATCTCGTGCGACAACATGGCGCCGCAGCCGCACTCGAAACCTGGCGCGGACATGTCGAGCGCTGCCGCGTGGAAATGCAGTACGTTCACCTCCGCCTGGAAGACACGGGCGTCAGCACTTCCCTGGTGTTTGACATGGGAACGATTGAGATGGCCATCTCCCGTATGGAGAGCATCGCCATGGTTTTATTTGTCGCGGAGAAGCACGAGTCGGTCGAGGCCGTGAAGCGTCTGCTTGACGACGTTATGAGGGCTCTGCGCAGGGACATGAGCCTGCGCGCGCTGTTTCGTGAAAATTCCGCGCTCATGGCTCGTAAAGTGGTCGAGCGCACGGGCAAGGCAGGAGAACCTTACATCGCCGATTCGCGGAGTGAATACCGGGGAATCTGGAAGGCGTCATTGGGCGGTGGGTTGCTTACCGTGCTGACCGCCGCCATCAAAATGCGGGTTGTGGAAGCGCACTTGCCGTTGTTCCTCGAGGGCATGGCCTCGGGAACGAACTACGCCGTCAGTTTCCTGGTGCTGCAGTACTTTCACCTCGCTCTCGCCACCAAGCAACCCTCGGTCACAGCTGCGACTTTTGCGGGGATCGTACGCGTCACCCGCGGGCGGACCAGGCTGGAGAAACTGGCGGAGTTCATCAGCCGGATCACGCGCAGCCAGCTCGCATCTGCGGCTGGAAATCTTCTGGCGGTCGGGGCGGGATGTGTGCTGTTTGCCCGCTTGTGGGTCTGGGCTTTTTCGCGGCCTTTCCTGGAAGCTCCAAGCGCGGAATACGTTTACCACACCCTGAACCCCCTGGCTTCCGGGACCATGATTTATGCCGCGCTCACGGGCGTAATCCTGTGGGTTTCAGCGCTGGCTGGCGGCTGGTTCGAGAACTTTGCGACCTACAATCACCTTCCAGCGGCCATTGCCCAACATCCCTTGGGCCGGAAACTGGGGCACGAACGAATGAAGCATCTGGCAGACACCGTGGACGCCAATCTGTCAGGCTGGACCACCAGCATTGTGCTCGGCTACTTGCTGGGTTTTACTCCAGTCGTGGGAGCATTCTTCGGCATACCTCTGGACGTTCGCCACGTGACCCTTTCAACCGGCACGCTGGCGCTCGCGGCCGCCAGTTTCGGTAGGGAGTGGATGTACAAAGGCTGGTTCATCCACACACTGTTCGGGATCGCGGTCACATTTGTTCTAAATCTGGGCGTCAGTTTTTCAATTGCGGCTGCCGTCGCCATGAAGGCTTACGGAGTCCCACGGCGTGATCAACTCAGGTTAATGCGATACACAGCGCTGAGCTTCTTGAAATCTCCCCGCCGGTTTATTCTCCCTCCGCCGAACGCGCCACCGGAAGCAGAGAGCAAGGCGGCCGCCTAGCATCTGCGAGTCACGCCTATTAAAGGAGCCCGGCCGGGCAGGGAAGGTAGTGTCGCTGGTCAGCCACGAACCCTTGGATGGTTCCTCTTAAAAACCTCGCCCCACCCTCGTCGAAGAGCTCGGCAAAGGTGGGGCGAACGCGAAAGGACGAACAGAAACCAACTTATCTGCGCCACCGGCTCAACTCAACTGCCAAAACTACCAGCCTGCGCTTGTATTCTGTACCGTCAGGTTCGAGAACCTGTTCTTACCTCTATTGTCTAGTCATAAGGTAAGGGGGCACAGCTAGGAGAATTAACAGTCCAACGGCTCCAGCCAACGAGTCAGTTCTTCCAGGGCAGGAGTGGGTGGCGCGGCCAGATGCGCAGTTACGATTCCGTTCATGTCTCGCGAGATGCTTGTAATCGTGGGTGCGGTCACCGTTGGGCATCCTTGTCCGCCTGGATAACCGACTTCGAAATTGCTCAGCGCTGCGCCATTCTGCACATTGGCGTCTCCCACTCCAATATCAAACCCTGCCACCCGGCAACCGGTGGCTATCACCAAATCCAGCACCGTTTCCTCCTGCGCCGCGATCGCCTGAACGCCACTCACTCCGGGCACATCCTGACAGTCCACCCCCAACTCCTTCACCGTAACCCGAGAGATGGCCTTGCCTGCTGCGGTCGGTCCCAGCTGAATAATTCCCTGGCCGGAGGGAAACACGTGGTTGTTGCAAACCGATGCTTGGCTCGCGGAGCAGGCTTGAATGATAGTGTTGGTTCCACCCCCGCCACCCGTGCCGACGATGTTGAGGTCGTTGTTTTGAATCACCCATGGCACTTGGGCCAGATAGGTGCCAGTGCTAAGGAGCAGCCGACCTTTCGCGCCGGAAGGAATTGGGTTCACGGAGCAGGTCAGAGGGCTGCTCCCGTTTCCCGCTAGCCCTCGGGCATCAACCGTGCCACCGGTTGAGGGAAAGGTCGAATCGGTGAACGTGGCAGCGATCTGCTGACACGCGTCGCCGCCGGTGCCAAACTGAGTGGCATCAAAAAAACTTGGGGAATTTGTTGGAATTGGCGTCATGGCGTGGTTGTACACGGCGTTCTGTCCTTTCTGAGCATATGACGAACTGCACAGAGTGACCGTGAGCATGGCCACCGACGCCAGGAGTAGAAAACACGGAAATCCGTTCCCCAACGACGGCAAGACCTGACCGTTCCGTAATGCCATACATGTCCCTCCGGGGGAAATTAACAACCCACAGCCAACGACGGCGTCCTCCGAAACCTGTCACCAGACAACACCGTTGTTAATGACCGGGTCGGTCCAAATCTTATGCGACGCGGAGACCGTTCGGTGAGAACTTATGTTTTTTGTTACAAAAACCGGAAAAAGCCCAATCCTCATCGCCCGAACACGTAAACAGCACCCTCCTCGGGGTTGGACTTTATCGGGGCATAAGGCGCACCAGCTGCGATGGCCGTGGAACTGGCCGACACAGAGAAGCCCAAGTTATCCATGTTCCGGCCGTCCGTCGCTGTGAGTCTAGTCTTGGCCTTCGAGGTTGTTTTCCACCCCGAGGCGGGTTTCGCGAACAGGTCGATAGCACCCTGCCCTTGCCACCCGGGAGCCCCACCAACTATGTCGTTCCCATCGTTATCCACCGACACCGAGTAGCCCAGAAGGTTAAATTTCAGAGGTACGGTCAGCCTCGCAGTTTCAGTCATGCTCCGCCAGCCTTGCACCGGTTTCACGTAAACATAGACTGCGCCTTCGCGATTGTTCCAGAATCGCGCTCCGACCGCGACTGTGCCGCCACTTATGGACACGGAGTATCCCAATCTGGTCCCACCTGACGGGGTCAGCTTCGCATCCTCGGTCTTGTTCTTCCAGCCGTTTTTCGGCTTCACGAAAAGGTAAGCGCCGTTCCCGGCACCGCTGGCTCCGCTCACGGGCGCACCCGCCACCACCGTGTCCCCGCTGATGGAGACAGAAACGCCCATGAACCCTCCTTTTCCGTCCGAGGGGGTCAGTCTTGCAGTCTGCGTCATATCCGTCCAGCCTGATTTCGGCTCGACAAATACATACGCCGCACCTTGCTCTCCATTGAAATACTGGCCGCCGCCAACAATCGTCTCCCCGCTTAGGGCGACGGATTGGCCTAAATTCGTGCCAGAATCCGTGGCTGTCAATCGGGCCTTTTGCGTTGCGTCGGTCCAGCCGGTTTGCGCTTTCACGAACACATATACGGCAGGCCAGCCAGGCGAACCCGCGACGATGGTGCTCCCGTCATCGCTGATCGCAACCGACTCGCCTAGGTAATCGCCCGGTTGGCCGTCCGACGCCGTAAGCAAGGCAGTTTCAGTCATGTCACTCCAGCCGCTCGTAGACTTCACAAAAACAAACACTGCGCCTTGCCCGCACCCGTCGTACCCCTTGTACCGGCACCAGCCAGCCGCGCCGACGACAACGGTGCCGCCGTCCTTGCTGATGGCTACAGACCACCCTACATAGTCCTCGCTCCTGCCTTTGGCCTCGGTCAGTTTGGCCAATTGCTTCCAAGGAGTCGCCGAATGATCGCTGCGGATCCGGTCGGCTCCCTGCGCAGCAGCGCTAGCAGAAAGTAGCAGCACCAAACTAACGATCAAATTGACGCGTACCATTCGCATTGGAGCACCTAAGGAATCTGGTTTCTTCTCAGCGGGACAAACTACGCACCGCCCTCTGACAAGTCTCCCCGGCTCCGCCACGCCTTGTCAATGTGAAAGTCCAGCTGGGATGCAAGTCCTTGTGGCCCTCCATGTGGGCGGCGTTTTTGCGGATAGATTTTGATGCCCAATTGCAGGCGGGTTGCCCACCCCATGCGCTCACTTTTTGCCTTGAAGGGGCCCTCGTCCAAGCTCGCTTGGGCGGGGATTTCCCCGAATCATGGATGGTCCATCCTTACAACGAAAAAAGATGATAGATGCGGCACGGAAGGGAGCGTGGGACGGGTCGCCCCTTTCGAACCCCGGCTCAATCACTCTTCTCCCCACACGGCTTGGGGGTGCCCCATCCTTTTCCGCGTTCCTTGCGGAAAGGGTGAGCACAAGCCTCCTGGCCTGGCCCCAATCGCTTTCCTGTTGACCGGAAGCCTCAAACCAGATAACATCAATCAAGATTCCATTATCTCGAAGATAATAAGCGGTCTTTGAAAATTTAGCGCACCGAAACTGGCTCGCTCGCCCCGCGGCCCTCCAATCGTAGTCCCAAAACGGCATCGTCCAGCCACCGCCCGCCAGCCCTAAGTCCCATGTTCTCTAGATTTTGCGTGTAAGTCCTTAAAACTCAAAGATCTAGCAGATAGTCGAAATCTAAATCTCTTGTTTTCTAGATTTTGCACCGAAAAGGGGGAGGGGGGGGTACCAGGTACTAAATAGTAATCTTCCGTCCCATTTTGGTCCCAAATACTGACCAGACGCCTTACTTTTTTTGTTGTTCCAATCGTGGCTAAGGTTGCCTGAGGTAGGAGGTTCATTCGTTATGTTTGGTCATGCTTCGCGTGGGAGGTTGTCAAGAGACGGTCCTTAGTGCAAAACGGAGAAAGGTGCGAAGGACGACCCCTCTCTCTTTTGCATCCTAGATTCGGGAAGATGCAGCAAACCTACGAACTGCCTCGCGTTTGCCCGCGTTAGAATGAACTACGATGTGGACCAAGTACATCTCCGCATGGAGTAGACATTCCAAAACTTCCTGCCGAGTCGTTTACACCCCGAAGCGTGGAACCGCCGACAGGAAACCAGGCATTATTTCTTGGTTGCGAAACTCGATGAAGTCGCTCCTGATTCCCCTTCTCCTGGTTGCTAGCGCAGGCGCGTATATGGCGCAAGACGCTACCTCGACGAGCTCGGTGCGATCCCAGATCCTCCCACTGCTCACTCAGACCATCGACTGGTACCGTCAGACTCAGCAGGAGCAACACCTGGCCACGGAACCGAGCGATTTAACCTTCCTGGCCGACAATCGTCGGATTGCTGACCAAATCGTCAGCCTGGCTTTTGCATTCGCCCGACAAGAAGAACAGCGGCTGGCTAAACAGCCGAAGACCAATCAAGCTCTGAACGCGAGTGGTGCTTTGTCCGAATACGAGAGTCTGGTTCAGGCGTCGGCACAGACGGATCAATTAGTTCAGCAAACGCAAAGTGAAGTCGAGTCTCTCAAACAGGGGTTGGAGAAGGCGCCCGCAAGCAAGCGCAGCCGCATCGCGGCTCAGCTCGCTGAAACCCAGAGCGAATTGGCACTCTTTCAGGCCCGCCAACAGGGTTTGCACAGCATGTTGGACTTTCTCAGTGAGGCTTCCACCGGAACCGGAACCATCGGACTTCGATCCCAGATTGAAGAGTTGGCTCGCAGCGTACCGACTGCGTTGAGTAACGCCGGGAGCGAAAACACTCCTCCTGCCAACCAGCAGCCCAGCCCAGCCGCAAACCTCATCAATAAAATACCGAGTGCGAACATGTGGGCGTTGGCGGAAGATCTTTTCCAACTCTCGAGCAAGCGCCACACTTTGCTCAATGAGATGGACGCAACCGAGGCGCTGGAGCAGAGTTCCAAACAGCTTCGGGCTCCGCTGATCAACCGTTTCAGACAGTTGATTGAGGCCGGGAACCAGTTGGCTAAACAGGCCGACACCAGCAATCAACAGGGGCTGGCGCAAGAAAGGCAGCAATTAGACACGCTCACCGCCGAGTATAAGCAGCTTTCGGCGACACTGGCTCCACTATCGAAGCGAGCCATCCTGCTCGATCTCTATAAGAGGAATCTTTCCAGCTGGCAGGCCGATGTTGGAGCTGAATTCAAGGACAAAATAAAAAGCTTGATCGTCAGGCTGTTTGGCTTGGCAATGGTTCTGGGCGCCGTCTTTGTGATCGGAGAGATCTGGCGAAAAGCGATCTTCCGTTATGTGCACGACTCGCGACGTCGCTACCAGTTCTTGCTGATCCGCAGGATCGTGCTTTGGACCGCAGCCGGAATCGTCCTGATATTCGCGTTTGTCGCGGAATTGGGGGCGATTGCGACCTTCGCGGGACTCATCACTGCGGGTGTCGCCGTGGCTTTGCAGAGCGTCATCGTGTCGATTGTGGGCTACTTCTTTCTGATCGGAAAATTCGGCATTCGGGTTGGAGATCGAGTACAGGCGGGGACGGTGAACGGCGAAGTTGTGGAAATCGGACTGGTACGATTTCATCTGATGGAACTGAGCACCGGAGGAGCGGATGCCGTGCCTACCGGCCGAGTGGTCGCCTTCTCGAATTCGGTCGTGTTCCAGTCGGGATCTGCACTCTTTAAGCAGATTCCGGGTACGAATTTCATTTGGCACGAGATCTCGCTGAAGTTTGCGCCAGAAATCGATTATCGCGTCCTCCGTGCCCGCCTGGACGAAGCGACGAACACTGCCTTAGCGCCATACCGTGACCTGTTGGAGCGGCAGCGAAGACAGATGGAAATGACCGTGTCTTCGATCGCAGAAGCAGAATTGAAGCCGCGGGTCCGCATTCACTTCACGACGTCGGCCCTCGAGGTTGTAGTTCGCTTTCCTGTGGTGATGGAGAAGGCGGGCGAAATCGACGAGCAGGTTATCAGTGAGTTGTTTGCCGCGGTTGATCGAGAACCCAAACTTAAACTGATCGATTCCACAATTCCTTCTGTAAAAACCGAAGCGTAATAGCAAACTTGAATTGTAGAACCGCGCCGAAGTTGCGCTCCGGTATAACGCGAGTCGGTACGAAAGCGGACGAACCTTGCCCCCAATCGGGCCTTATAATCTTGCAAGCGGATTGTCCGCGGAGGAGGCTGCGTGTCGAGGTGGGGTGTTGGGAGCTTTGAGAATGATGACGCCGCGGGTTGGCTTGGGAAACTGGGCCTAATAACCCTCGATGATCTGACCAAGATATTCCTCCATGCCGCGGACAATCCCGGATATCTGGAGGCGCTCGACGCGAGCGTCGCCGTCGCGGCAGCCGAGGTGATCGCCGCTCTGAACGGTTCCCCCGCCGCGGGAGTACCGCCAGAAATTGTCGAATGGACGAAAGGAAATCGAGAGGCGTCCACTCCCGAGCTCAAGCCTCTGGCAATTCGAGCCTTAGAACGCGTGCGGAGAAACTCTGAACTGAAAGACTTATGGCTGGAAGCCGATGGTCTGAACGACTGGACTGCCGCGATACATGAGCTGCAGACCAGACTAGCAGGCTAGAGCTTTAGCGGTCACAGAAGGTCCCTGTAGCGCTCCAGTGCCACCCGAACCAGTTGGCTCCGAGTGCGCACTTCAGTTTTTGCGAATAGTTGCTGGATCGTATTCTTAACCACGCTCTCTGAGACGTTTAATTGCGATGCTATTTCCTTATTAGCGAGGCCCTGAACCAGCAGGCGGAGCACATCCGATTCACGATTGTTCAGAGGAGATCGGTCCTGATGATTAGAATCAGCAGGTGTTGACTCTTTGGCAGCGCTTCGTTCCTCTGTGACATCGGCGATGATGGCAGCTAGTTTCGGGGTCGGCCCTTCTTTGTAGCTGGAGAACCAGACGTCAGCCAGGAACGACTCCCCGTTTCCTCGATGGCCCCGGCATTGCATCGATGTCCTGAACTGTGGTCCCTCTTCCCAGCGCAAAGCGTGATGCAGTTCGGGCAAGAATGCCGCGATAGGCTGTCTGAGCAGATGCCCATCCCGCGGAGCCATGAGTTCAACAGCCGCACGATTTGCGAGTTCAATGAAGCCATGCTCGTCGACCGTAACGATCGCTGCCGGACTCGTTTCCACCAAGACGCGTAATCGCTCCTGGGACGCCAACCTGAGCCGACGGTTGCTTAGGACTTCAGAGATAAATAGTCCAGAGCCGACGAGTGCCAGGGCTTCAAAACTCAGACGGATGGGAGCGTCCGCAGGGTCCAGGTTGCTGAAACGTTCGCTCAGCAGCGCACATCCTAAACCCATCAACACGATTCCCCAACGCGGCAAGAATCCGGCCGCGAGCATAATGGGAAACAAGTAGAGAAAGCCTAACGAAATATATGGTTTCGTCCACCAGTCCACGGCAGCGATCCCCAAGACAATGCTTACGCTGGCGAGCAGGACGAGCGTCCTGTTCCGCGGCTCCCATATCCATTCCAGGTTCAACATGGGTTTCTAATGAAGCGATCGATTATCCCATCACAGGCGGTGTTTCCCAAAATCCAATCAGCCTGTCACCGAGAGTTAAATGGCCGCAATCGAAAGATTAATCTCTAGTTGATCGAAAAACAGTGTGTGTCCGATCATTACTGAGTGTCTCAATCAAGCGATTGGAAAGTTGCCCGCGCTTCGGCAATCGAAATACTGCCATCAATACCATTTGAGTGACTTCCCCCAACCAGAACTTAAGCATATACAATCGATAGACCCGTACGAGGAGTCCGGGGAGTTGTGTTGCTCCAGGAAAAACGGACAAGGCGGTCCGGACCGCAGGCTGGAGTAGCCAGTGAATCTAGATGTGCTGAACTGTTACGTTTTAGGCGTGATCGCTTGTTTGCTCTGTGCTTGTACTTTGTGACGGTGGCGACCGGCTTCAACGAACTAAGTTCTCCTCTGCAGCAAAGTTGGGTCTCGTAAGAAGCGTTCGGGAAATCAAACCTCTGCCCGCAGATCGCGCAACCTGAAGGGGTTGCCGCGCCCTTAACCGGGAGTTTCGGTGCACGAACGGAGTGATGGATGCGAAGGCTGCCATGCTTGTACTGTGCCCTGATACTGTGCAGCGCGTACGCGCGAGCGCAGGCCCAAGTGTCTTTGACCTGGGAGCAGGTGCGCAACCGTTTCGAGGCAAACAATCCGACGCTGCTTGCCGACAAGCTGAATATCGACGAATCAAGAGCTCAGGAGATCACGGCTTTCTTGCGCCCGAACCCGACGTTCACTCTGACGGCTGATGGCACCCAAATCGCCCCTGACAACGGTGTGTGGCGACCGTTCGCTGGCACTTTTGAGTCGCCCGGCATCAGCTATCTGCAAGAGCGACAGCACAAGCGCGCCTTACGCCGGGAGAGTGCACAAAAGGCGACTCTGATCGCCGAGTCGAGTCACGCCGACTTGGACAGGACTCTGCTTTTCACGTTGCGCAGCGCGTTTGTGTCAACGCTGCAGGCGAAAGCGGTGCTCCAGTTGGCAAAAGATAACCTTGCCTATTACGACCAAGTGCTCGAAATCAGTAGAAGTCGCTTCACTGCCGGCGACATTGCGCAAATCGATCTTGACCGGTTGGAGTTGCAGCGGGTGCAGTACGAATCGGATTTACAAGCTGCCGAGGAGAATCTCGAAAACGCTAAGATCCAGCTGCTGACGCTCCTAAACGATCGAACTCCAATTGAACGAGTCGACGTGAGCGGGCTCTTCGATTTCAACGACCAACTCCTGCCGCGGGAGGAGTTTCGGAAGATTGCCTTGGATACGCGCCCCGATCTGAAAGTGGCGGTCCAAGCCATCGATAAATCACAGACCGATCACCAGTTGGCGGTTGCGAACGGTTCCACGGATCCGACCTGGAGCGTATGGTATACCCACAACTCATCCACCAATAACCCATTTGGCGTAAATACCCTCGGCGTCAGTGTCAATTTCCCATTGCGCATCTTCGACCGCAATCAGGGAGAGAAGCTGCGGACACAAATCGATATCACGCGCAACGAGAGATTACGAGACGCCACTGAAGCACAAGTACTAAGCGACGTGGACTCCGGCTACGCCACGCTCGAAAGCAATCTGACGCTGTTGCGGCCTTACAAGGCCAAGTATTTGCAAATGTCTGTCCGGGTGCGGGACACAATTACGTTTTCCTACCAGCACGGCGGGGCGTCGCTGCTGGATTTCCTGAACGCACAAGCGGAGTACCGCGGTGTGCAGTTGAATTACGTGAACTTGGTTGGCTCGTACTTGACTGCCGCAGCCCAACTGAACATGGCCGTTGGCAGGGAGGTGATCCAATGAAACTCAGGTCTGGCGCTTTAATTTTAGCGGCGCTTCTTTCTCTACCCCTGAGCTTGTTCCTTCTCGGCTGTAATGAGCCCAAGGCGGATCCCAAGGCCGAGGCGCCGCCTCCGGCCAGGGTTGAGCCCGACCTGGATGCCAACAACTTCAAGGTGGACCACCCCGAACAGTTTCCCTTGGTGACCGCGGTTGAGTATAAGGCCGTGCCCGCCTTGAACGTCACGGGGACTGTCCAGCCCGATATCGCCCGTGCCGTGCCTGTGATCTCGCTAGCCTCAGGCCGGGTCGTGGAAATCAAGGCCAGGCTCGGCGATATGGTGCAAAAAGGCCAGCTCTTGCTGAGAGTCCAGAGCAACGACGTTTCCGGAGCTTATCAGACATATCGGAAGGCCGTGAACGATGAGCGCCTGGCTCGCCAACAACTGGAGAGGGAACAGATCCTTTTCGACAAAGGTGCCATTGCCAAGAGTGCCCTCGAACAAGCGGAAGATACCGCACAGGACGCCAAGGCAGATCTCGATGCGGCCACCGAACAGTTGCGGCTTCTTGGCGTCGATAGGGACCACCCTTCGGGGATCGTCAATATCTTCGCACCCGTATCGGGCATCATTACGGACCAGCAGGTTACAAACGCCGCAGGCGTGCAAGGGCTGGGCTCACCCAATCCGTTCACCATTTCTGATCTTTCTTATGTCTGGATCATCTGTGACGTTTACGAAAATGATCTCGACGCGGTGCACGTGGGCGAGTTCGCGGACATCCGCTTGAACGCCTACCCTGACAAGGTCTTGAAGGGCCGAATCGATAACATCTTGCCGATTCTTGATCCCAGTATCCGTACGGCAAAGGTTCGAATCGAAGTCCCTAACCCGGGATTGATGCGTGTCGGAATGTTCGTTACTGCCACCTTCTATGGGAGACAAGCGGAAACGGTGGTGTCAGTTCCCGCAACCGCCATCCTGCACTTACATGATCGCGAGTGGGTCTACACCCCGATTGGCGCGGGACATTTCAAACGGTTGGAAGTGGTCACGGGAAACATGCTTCCCGACAACATGCAGGAGGTGGTTTCCGGGCTCAAGCCCGGAGATCGAGTAGTTTCAAATGCCCTGGTGTTGCAAAGCACGGTGGAGCAATAGATGATTCGCCGAGTCGTCGACTTTGCTTTGAACAACCGGCTGCTGGTGTTGGGTTTCGCACTGCTGCTTTTCGCCGGAGGAATCGTTTCGTTCAAACGGCTGCCTATCGAAGCCTATCCCGACGTAGCCGACAACTACGTCGAGATCATTACCCAATGGCCAGGCATTTCGGCGGAGCAAATCGAGCAGCAGGTCACGATTCCGCTTGAAGTTGTCATGAACGGTATCCCGCAGGTTGTGCATCTGCGCTCGTTCTCGTTGTTCGGTCTCTCGGACCTGAAGCTAATTTTCGAAGACGGTTCGGACAATGCCTGGAACCGGGAACGGGTTCTGGAGCGACTTGCCCAGGTTACGCTTCCGCCAGGCGTGGTCCCGCAAATGGGCACGGACTGGAGTCCAGTCGGCCAGATCTATTTCTTCACTTTGCACAGCACGAATCCCGCCTACGACCCCATGGAGCTGAAATCCATTGAAGACTGGGTCATCGAAAAGAATTTCAAAGCAGTACCCGACATTGTCGACGTATCCAGCTTCGGCGGTCCCACCCGCGAATACCAGGTTCGGGTTGATCCCAACAAGCTCGTCGCCTACGGCCTGAGCCTGTCCCAGGTCGAGCAGCAACTCACCAACAACAACATCAACGCCGGTGGAAGCTTCATCCAGGAGGGTCTGCAGCAGATCAACGTGCGCTCCGTCGGATTGGTCGACCGTGCCCAGGACATCGAACAGACGGTCATCGTGACCAAGAATGGCACGCCGCTCCGGGTGAAGGACATTGCCGTGGTTTCGCAAGGTCCCAAGATCCGGCTCGGCCAATTTGCCAAGGCCATTCACCGCGAAAACGGCAAGATCGTCGATAACGGCGATGTCGTGTCAGGCATCGTGCTATTGCGGAAAGGCGCGGTGGCCGATGCAGCCCTGCAAGCCGTTCACAAGAAAGTGGAGGAACTGAACGATCATATTCTGCCTCCCGGTGTGAAGATTGTTCCTTTCATTGATCGCAGCGATCTGGTTCATTTCACGAGTCACACGGTGCTGCACAACCTCACCGAAGGAATGATCCTGGTATCGATCATCCTTTTTTTATTCCTCGGCAATGTGAGGGGCGCCCTGATCGTTGCTTGCACAATTCCGTTTTCGCTTTTGTTTGCGTCAATCTGCCTAGACGTGCGGCAGATTCCCGCCAATCTCCTTTCATTGGGTGCGCTGGATTTTGGCATGGTGGTCGACGGCGCGGTAGTCATGATCGAGAATATTGTGCGCCATTTGGGCCATCAAGACGGGGTCAAGACAGCGCGCGAAAGAATCAGCGATGCCGCGCACGAGGTGCAGCGCCCGGTGTTCTATGCCATCGCCATCATCATCACCGCTTATTTGCCGATCTTCACACTGCAGCGTGTGGAAGGCCGTCTTTTCCATCCCATGGCCTGGACCGTGGCTTTTGCGCTGCTCGGGGCCTTACTGTTTTCCATCCTGATCGCGCCCGTGCTGGCGAGTTTTGCCTTCCAGAAGGGGGCGAAAGAATGGCACAACCCCGTCATGCAATTTCTAACGGAGCGCTATCGCTTCGGTGTTCGATGGGCCATTCGGCGGCGTGGCTTAACAATCGGCGCAGGCGTGCTCGGGCTCTTCGCAACGCTTTTCCTCGCTTTCAGCGGCGTCATCGGTTCCGAATTTCTGCCCCACTTGGATGAAGGTGCGCTCTGGGTCCGGGGCACGCTCGCACCCAGCACCGGGCCGGACGAGGGAATCCGGGTAATGAATCAGGCCCGAGTTGTTCTCTGCTCTTTTCCCGAGGTCCCGCAATGTACCAGTCAAACCGGGCGGCCGGATGACGGCACGGATACAACCAGCTTTTTCAACACCGAGTATTTCGTTGACCTCAAACCTAAAGAACAGTGGCGGCCTGTCTTCCATGAAAACAAGGACGAGCTAATCGGTGCCATGAATCGTGAACTCAACAAAATCCCCGGCGTAGTCTGGGGTTTTTCGCAGCCCATCGAAGACAATATGGAAGAGGCTGTGAGCGGAGTCAAAGGCGCACTGGCTACGAAGATCTACGGTGATGATTTGAGAGTTCTGGAGGAGAAGGCCGATGAGATTGTCAGCATAATGCGTGGAATCAAAGGGGTGGAGGATCTCGGAGTGTTTCGCGTGCTCGGCCAGCCCAACCTCAATGTCATTGTGGACCGCGACGCCGCCGCTCGGTACCAGATCAACGTCGCGGATGTGCAGGATGCGGTTCGGACTGCGGTCGGCGGGAACGCGCTGACCCAGGTTCTGAAGGGCGAAGCGCGTTACGACCTCACCCTGCGCTACCTGCCAAAATATCGTGATACACAAGAAGCCATTAAGAGCATTCGTCTGCTTTCGCCTTCTGGGGAACGCGTGTCGCTCGCCCAACTCTGCAAGATCAGCGTGACCGACGGTGCTTCGGAGATTTATCGCGAGGGCAATCGGCGTTATGTTGCGATCAAATATAGTGTCCGCGGCCGCGACCTCGGCAGCACGGTCGAAGAGGCAATCAAGAAGGTGAACGAGCAGGTCAAATTGCCCACCGGCTACAGCATTGATTGGGAAGGAGAGTACGAGAGCCAGAAGAGGGCGGACGAGCGGCTGCTCATCGTGCTTCCGATCACGATCCTGGTCATCTTCATTCTTCTTTACACGATGTTCAAATCGTTCAAATGGGCCCTGCTGATCCTGGCAAACGTTGCCATGGCCCGCTTCGGCGGTCTCCTGGCTCTGGTAGTCACCGGCACGAATTTTAGTGTTTCCTCTGGTGTGGGCTTCCTGGCGCTGTTCGGCGTGTCCGTGCAAACTGGAGTCATCATGCTGGAATACATCAATCAGCTTCGAGCTCGTAGATATTCCATAGAGGACGCCGCAGTGGAGGGTGCAGTGTTGAGACTGCGGCCCATCATGATGACCATGCTGGTGGCTACCTTGGGACTGTTGCCAGCCGCCCTATCCCATGCTATTGGCTCCGACTCTCAGCGACCTTTTGCGATCGTCATCGTAGGCGGATTGATTGCCGACTTGGTAATGAGCATCTTTCTGTTACCGACGTTGTACGTGTGGATCGCCGGCGAGCGAGATGTTCTCCCTTCTGGGGATGGAGGGTTCGAAGAAGGGGAGCACATCGATTGACGTACAGCGAGACTCTTACTCGACCGAACTCTAGACGTGTTAAATGCGGTCCTACTTGGTGGAAGGGACTGCAGTGGAGCCCGGCGGAGTTTCGGCGCTGGTCGCACTATCAAGCCAGGCCGTGTACCAAAGATCCAAGAGCATCTGAGAGCCGGCTGCCAGTCTGTGGGTCGTGAAGTCAAAAGCTTCAGGGGAACCCTTGCCATTGAAACCACCGGCCTTCTCGATCGCATAAACATTTTCAACCTGCCGATTCGAGTCCCTGAGGTAATTGACGTAATCCGTAAACGGATTGGCGAGGCGCTCGGGAGTATGCACGAACTTCGCAAAATCTTTGGCAGTTATATTCTGCGCCACGTAAGTGCTCTCGAACTTAGCGTGAATCCCGTGCTCAGCGGTGTAGCCTTTGGGATTCGGTCCGACCCATCCGTTGTACTGAATCGTGGTGTGCAACGGCTGGGAACCATCTGCTACGTAGTGCCCGAGCCACCCGGCGTAGAAAACTATCGCGTGTTCCACAGGAGCGATTGGCTGATGGACTTCGCGAAGGTGACGGTACTCCCTGAAAGCCGCTTTTAGGCGTCCGAAAATTTCCATGGTGATGTACGGCTGAAGGCCCACATGCTCCGGCAGGTAGTCGTCGGGATGATCGGTGGTCTCGGCACGCTTCTCGTAAAGTTTGCGATAAAACTCGTACCGGCCTTGCGGAAGCGGATCGAGCCACGCAACGCGCTCGAGATCAATGTAGTGGTCGGGTTCCTGGGCATTCTTAAGCGCGTACTCCGAAGGACTTCGCCAGCGGTCGGGTTCTGGACCAAGGTAGCTGAGCTCTGCAACCGCGTGCCGAAAGAAGCGAGGCATTTCAGCGGGGATTTTCTCAGCCGCAACCCGATTGACGTATTCGTGTCCTTCGTTGCCCCACCCAAAACCATTGACGCTCTGGAACCAGAACAGTGCGATCAGCGCGGTGCTAACCAGCTTGCTCCCGAATGTAGGTGCTTTCACAATCAAATTCCAACCAGCGTGCTTTTATCCAAAACTGCTCTCAGTTTTAAAACTGCAAATGTAGCGCCATCTGAACGAAGCGCGGACTGCCAATCGTGTGCTGGAGCTGGCCCAGATTCCCGAATGGCGGAAATGAGTATCCGAACGGCGAGCACGAAAAGCTCGGAGACGGCGGGTTGCAGAAGCCCGGATTGAAATCGACGCTGTTGCTGGGAATGTCGAAGCTCGGGTGATTGAAGATGTTGAATGCGTTGACATCGTAGCGCAAAGAAAATCGCTCGGTCAGCTGGAAATTCTTGAATGCCCCGAAATCGAAACGATTCTGGAACGGGCCTCGAAAGATGTTGCGCCCGCCTGAAGCATAACCGTTCTCGAAAGTATCGCAGACGCCAGTCTTCGGATCACAAGGCGGCACGCCGTTTGTACCCGGCGTATAGGGAGTCGGAATGCCGAAGGCGGCTGCATTCAGCACGGGCAGGTTTCCATTTACACCGGTCGTGCCCTGAAGTATGGGATTGCTCGCGACAGCGCCGAAGCCGCCGACCGGGACGATCGGATTCGTAACCAGGTCCTGTCCGCCGCCCCAGTAGATGCTGGCCGCGCCTCCGCTGTAATCGATAACGCTATAGGGCTGGCCGCTCTGCAACACGATGATCCCGTTTAACCCCCAGCCGTTCGCCACCTGTTTCACCCATCCGCTGCCGTTCGCGACTTTCGGAAACTCGTAGTGATAGCTGACGTTGAACACGTGGGTGCGGTCGAAGTCCGAATTGCCGTAAGACGAAGCGGGATTGTTGGGGTCGTTCCCACTGTAGAAAAGTCCCAGACCGCTTTGTTCATCGAGGGTGTGCGAGTAGGTGTACGAACCGGTTACCTGAAGGCCATGGCTGAAGCGCTTGTCCACGTGAACTTGCAAAGCGTCATAGTTTGAAACGCCGACGGTCCGGTTGAAATCCGAATTTGGGTCGTATCCCAGGTAAGGCGCACGCAATGCCACATTGCCGGTGCCAAACCCCTCGACGAGCGCGGAAACATTTTCGGCGGCCACGCCGGGAACGTTGTATCCGTAAGAGTAAATCTGCTGGTTCGGACCTCCGGCAAGCAGGGGATGCTGCGGGGTAGCAATTTGAGCTTGGTTGAATGGAAGCGGGATCACTTCGTGGGATCCGTGGTTGCCGACATAGCCCAAGGTAAATACGAGTGTATTGCGGGGCTGCCATTGGATGTCGAACGTCCAATTCTCGGAATAAGGCAAAACATTTCTGGGATCGTAACCTCCGAAAACCAGTGGGCCACAGCCCGACAGGTTGTTTGCCGTGCAGTACGGGGTAGTGTTGGCGATGAGTTGGCCCGCGTTCGGAATCAAACTTGCTACCCCAGAAAGATTCTGCGGAGGCGGCGGAGGAGGGGTGGTACCGAATGGGTTCGCAAAAGTAGCCCCGGGAGGGGCGAAGAACGGCACCACGAAGGGCTGCTCCACGGTTACGCCAAACGGTCCACTAATGCCTCCGCCAGCAGGTGGAGAAAGCTCCGCAAAGTATTCGCCTCGATCGTAGTACATCCCGAATCCGGCCCGGATGACCACACTATTGTTGAGCGAAGCTGGACTGTAAGCGAACCCGATTCGTGGCGCGAAACCCCATTGCCTTCCAGTAAGGGTGGATGCGCTCACGCCCTTAGTGCCAAATGTTGGATTGTTTCCAGCAACCACCAAACCGATGTTGTTAACGGTGTCGGACGCCACATTGTAGGAATAATTCTGCGAGTAGAAGTTGGTCAGCAGTCCGTTCTCTTCCACGAGCGGGCCATCCCAATCCCATCGCACACCAACGTCCAGGGTGAAATTCGAGCTCAGTCGAATATCGTCCTGCACATAGGCACCAGCCTGCTTGGTCCGGTAGTGGCGATTGCTCGCCCCGTTCAAGAGTTCGGTGGGGGATTGGCTACCGCAAGAAGCGCCATTCGGTCCGCAAACCTGACCCAGCAAAAAGCCGGGGAAATCGTTGAACGTGACGCTGGCCAGATCGTTATTCTTGTTGATCACATTGAGTTGGGTGTAGTCGAAAATAAACCCAGTGGATATCGCGTGCCGGCCGCGTACCCACTTGAGATTACTGGCTGCTTCGAAATTGTTCTGGAACATGCCGGCGTTCGCGAAATTGGTGGCCGGGCCGATCGATAAACCATTGAACGTAACGTTGTCAGCGTTTTTCAGGCTTATCTGAGGAAAGAGATTGAGCCCCAGAAGATTCATCCCAATGTCCGAGGGTTTTATCGATTGACTCTGATTCGCGTACGCCTTTTGTCGAATGAAGCCGAAACGCTGTTCCCAAGTCAAATTTGGCGTGATTGCGGTCGTATTGTCGAGGGAGAACGTTTGGCTACCGGCATCCATGGTCTGGGGGAACCCAAGCAGTTGGCTGTTCGCGAACGGGGTGGTATTGGGATCGCGCTGGAAATAATACTTCCCTGCCAGACGATCCTTGGCGCTGAACAAGTAATCGATATTGCCATTAACCTGATCCGCCACAAACAGCGAACCAGGACCCTGGACAATGGCGTCCGTCCGGGAATTATTCTGCAGGTTCGCGAGGATTGTTGGGTCCGTTTCTGCACTCGGGATGAAGTAGCTTCCGTTCGACGCCTTCGCCTGCAACAGCGCTAGCGCCTGCGGCGTAATCTGGCCAGGCGAAATGCAGGCTGGCTGGCCACTTCCGCCGCACGGGCCAAAATCTTTGTTGGCAACATTGGCGATGGCCTGGGCGCTGCGGTCGTCCGTCAGATCCGGAGGCACAGCCACGAGGGATGTTCCCAGCAACTGGTCGGCGACGCGTTGACCCTGATAAGAGACAAAGTAGAAAAGCTTGTCTTTCATAATCGGACCGCCCACGTAACCGCCAAAGACATTGCGGTTCATGTGCGGCCTTGGTAGTTCGAAGTGGTTATAGAACCACTGGTTGGCATTCCATCCGGTCGATTGGTGGTATTCATAAGCTCCGCCATGGATCGCGTTGGTGCCGGACTTGGTCGTAAGTTCGATGTGGGCGCCGCTGTTTGCTCCTTGCGAAGCGTCATACATCGAGGAACTGACGTGCAGTTCCTCAATTGTTTCAGGGGGCGGACTGGGAAGGGCCTGGCCGATCGCGCCGTAGACGGATGTGCTGGTTACAATCTCGCCACTTGGATTACTTTGACCGTTGCCGCCCTCGCCAATGTTGACAGCCACTCGGCCCGAAGTCACCTGACTCGAGGACTTGCCATTAAAGACGTTGTTTCCGGAAACGCCGTTGATGGTGAAGCTGTTGCTCGTATCGCGTTGCCCGTTAGCCCAAATAGACTGGTTGCCCAAACCAGCATTAGTGCCCGCGGTGTTCAGAAAGTCAGCGCTGACGCCCGGGCTTAGAATTGCAGCCTGAGTAAAGCTCCCGGTGCCCAACGGTACTTCCGCAATTTGCTTGTCGTCGAGAGTGTATCCGGTCGTAGTGTCTGTCGCATTTAGCAATGGCGTGGCGGTGACCGTGACCTCGGAAGCTACCGCACCGGGCTGAAGCTTGGCGTTGAGCGTCACTGTTCGGTTGCCCTGCACCAAAATCTGGTTATAGACGGCGGTTTTGAAACCATCCTTGGTGAAAGTGACTTCGTATGTGCCAATCGGGAGGTCGGCAGCGCTGAACGAGCCGTCATTTTTCGACTCCGCCGTCACTACCAGGTTGGTGGCCGCATCTCGGATCTTGACAATAGCTTTCTGCACCACGGCTCCGCTCGGATCCGTTACCGTACCGCTGAGCGAACCTAACGTCTGTTGGCCGATAGCCAGGTGCGGCACAAGTGCGAAGGTCAGAAGCGCGGCCAGGACCAACTTGACAATCTTAGAGGGACGAAGGGGGACCGATAGACGACAAGAGCTCATGGGACAGGCCTCCTGTAATTGGAAGACGGTTTTATAGCACAGGAATGTTACATTGCAGTTAAGAAAACCGATCAGTCGCTGTGGAAAACCGAGCCGCGCAATCCGGGACGAGGACACCAACTTTGAAAAGAAGATGCCGCATTCTTGGGGAAATCAGAGACAATGTTAGACAACGTTTGGCAGGCTCGGGTCCACGCGCCGCACCTGAATCCCTGCAGCTAAGAGGTTGATCGGCATGAGTAACGCAAATGCAGCAGCGCCCGCGCCTTCTGAGACCGTCGGAGGCGTGCTGCTTCTTTCGAACGATCCGGCCACGATTGAGCAAGTCAGCGAATCGATGCGCCAACTGGCAATGTCCCCAGAGATATGTGCGGACGTGCAAGCAGCGCTCGGCCTCTTGGCCCAGCGAAAGTTCGAGGCTGTAATGGTTGATCTCCAAGTCGGTGGTCGCGCCAGCGCGGTGCTGGAAAAAGTACGTCTCTCCCCTTCGAATCGAACCGCCGTGCTATTCACCATCTGCGGCGACGAGGCTGAAACCGCCAGTGCGTTCAAGGCAGGCTCCAATTTTGTTCTGACGAGACCTCTTTCCCTGGCTTCGATCGACCGCAGTTTGAAAGTTGCCTATGGCATGATTGTGCGGGAGCGGCGACGTTACTTCCGCTGCCCGGTTGAGATTCCGGTTACGATCTGCAAGCCTCCCACGCCGGAGATCCACGGCCGAACCGTGAACATCAGCGAAGGCGGCATCGCAATCGCCACAACCGTCTCGCTCGAACCGGGCATTAAAGTCCAGGTGCAGTTCACGCTTCCTGGTCATGAAACCCCGTTCGCGGTCGACGCCACGATCTGTTGGTGCAAAGAGACCTACCTCGGATTGCAGTTCACTTCCCCGTCCCCGGACCTGAAGTCTGAGCTCCAGGAGTGGCTCTCACGGCGCTTGGAACAGAGCCTCCCCCAGTCGGTCGCCGACAAGTTCCGAAAGACCGACGGAGTTTGAGCGATTGCCCTTGAGAATCGCTGTGGGTCGGGAGAGTGAGCGGCTAGCCCTTTACCGGCAACGCTCCCCTTCCCATTAGATTCCATTGCTCGCGAATGAAATTGAACAGTCCGCTGCGGTCCCGAAATGCTTCCGTACCGCCCTCCTTGGTCACCGAGTAAGCAGCCGCAAGGTTGGCGAAAGCCAGGCAGTCCTCCAGTTCCGCGCCCAGCAGATACATGTGAACGAATCCAGAATCAAACGTATCCCCCGCGCCGATGTCGTCCACCATCTTGACGGGCGGGGGTGCCAGGCTCCACTGCTCGTCGCCCCTGCGACATATGGCGGCGGAGGAGCCACGTTTCACGGCTACCACTTTGGTGAGCCCGGCTAAGAAATTGAGTGCCTGTGAAAGGTCATTCGTTCGCGCAATCTTCTTTGCCTCGCGATCGTTCGGCAGGAAGACATCAACGTACTTCAGAACTTCGAGCAGGTCTTGTGCCCAGTCGTTTTCGGGATCATCGTTCGTGTCGAGCGATGTGCTGAGACCGGCTTCCTTGGCTTGCCGAAACAGGTGCACGATTTGAGGCCGGAGAGCTCGGTGCAGGAAGTAAGAGGAAAGATGGAAGTGACGGGCGGTCCGGACGTAGTCCATATCGATGTCGGAATATTGCATTTCGAACATCGTCCCCGGATACGTCAGCATATATCGATGTTGAGGATAAGGCAGCACGACGGTCAGGCCGGTGGATGTTTGCCCTGAGCCTTGTTTCATCCGGCTGATGTCAACTCCGGCTGCGGAAAGACGCTCCACTGCGATCTTGCCGAGAGGGTCGCGGCCCGTTTTCGATATGAAGCCGACTTGCGTGCCGAGCGTACACAAGTTGTGTGCGAAGATCGCTGACGAACTTCCCAGGGTAAACGCCATATTACTGGCCAGATGTTCCCGGTCGAGCACCAGATCTTTGGGCAATCCGTAGAGGATGAGGTCGAGATTGATCTCACCGACTACGCAGACTTCGATCATGCGAAGATCCTTTCATGAGCTTTGCGTATGCGGAGCTTCAGTCAGGAACGGATATCACATTTTGTACCACGCGGCTGATGGCGCCGTTTGGACTTGGACAATCGGGTCGCAGGTTCCATCGTAACGAAAAAAACAACCCGAGCACTTGCCCGAAGATGACGTCCACCGCCGGGCGATAGTCATCGGCGACAGGAACAGGCACGGCTGGCGCAAGATTTTTTTCTGCTACGGCGTTCATCCCGGAGACTGCACTTCCGGCGACGACAACCCGGGTCGTAACCAGCCGCTTGCTTCCAATTTCCTCGAGCAAATTGCGCTCGTACTCCTGCACCCGCTTGTTGCTCGAAAGAAAACATACGAACAAGGTCTTCTGGTCCAAGGCTGCCATGGGACCATGACGCAAGCCCAACGCCGATTCTGACATAGTGACGACCTTGCCCGCGGTCAACTCCAGCAACTTGAGAGCGGATTCCCTGGCCACAGCTCGCAGCGGCCCAGACCCGACAAAGCACGCTTTCGTGTACGGCCCTCGCGCCAATTCTGCCGCAGCATCAGCGGCAATCGGTAGAAAACTCTGTCCCGCACGTATCAGTTGGGGCAGAACGTGCTCATATCTTTCGATCTCGCCGTAGTGAGACAGGCATTGACCGAAAATCGCCATGTTGGAGAAGGAACTGGTCATGGCCAATCCGCGATCGTTCACGGCATCGTCCAAACAGACGCTCAAGACTTGCGGGTTGCCCACGCTGGCGCGGATCATTCGCCCGTTCGCGTTGCAGGAAATTACAAGGTGGTAAATGTCGGGGCGCCGCTTATAAGCCCTCTCCAAGACCGAAACGCCTTCAGGGCTGTCGCCCGATCGGGAAAAGGAAATCCAAAGATACTTCTTTCCTGGAAGGCACAGTTCATCCATGTGCGTCAGAAGGTCGGTGCTTGGGATCGCGACTGCATCGCACAGCCACGTTTTTCGAAACAGATAAGCGAGGGACTTCCCAATATAGTCGGAGGTTCCAGCGCCGACGAGGAAAACCGTTGGCCTGACGCGCGGGTCCACCGCCAAGCCCGCAGACGCCAGAAACTCCCTGATCTCCGCGCGCCTCCTTTTGAAGAGGTCGAATGTGGACTGCCATGTGTCGGGCTGCTGGGCGATTTCCGCGGGCGTATGAACGAGCCCGCGAGTCTTCCGCTCGCTCTCCGGCAGGTCCAACAATTGAGAGAGGGCATTCACCTTCATGCGCTCCGCGATTGAATCAGAGATGTCTCAGCCAACCTGTAAACCGTTTTCAATATCACGATTCAAATGGTCGAAACCACTTGGCTTTCGTATACTTGCGTTTATTAACTGTTACTTTCGTTTCACCGACCTGTCAAGTGTAAAATACAAAGACTCTCGAGTGAGCCAGTGCTGAACGAAGAACGACGTCGACTGATCGTTGAGATGTTGAATCGCGAGGGGCGCGTGCTGGTCGGCGCCCTGGCCAAGCATTTCCGAACCTCCCAGGTCACCATTCGAAAAGATCTGGACATTCTCCAGGCGCATGGCCGCATCCATCGCACCCACGGCGGCGCCTTGCCGGCGCGGGCAAGTGCGCTGGAGGATCCCACTTTACGGGAAAAAGAAAAGCTGCACCGCAAGGAAAAGCTGCAAATCGCGGCCGCGGCTGCCCGCATGGTCAGGGAAGGCCAGGTCATAATTCTTGATTCCGGAACCACAACCACTGCCATTGCCCGGGCTCTGCGCGAATTCCAGAACCTGACCATTATCACGAACGCGGTCAACATCGCTGCGGAGCTTTCTGGTTCGGCACTCGAGGTCATTCTGACTGGTGGCACTCTGAGAAAGAATTCGTTTTCGCTGGTGGGCCCCATCGCGGAAGAAACGCTGCGGCGCCTGAACGCCGACATTCTTTTTCTGGGAGTCGATGGCTTCGATGTGCACTACGGTCTGAGCACGCCCAACCTGCTCGAGGCCAAAGTTAACCGAGCCATGATGGACGTTGCCCGAATTGTGGTCGCGGCGTGTGACTCCAGTAAGTTCGGGCGGCGCAGCCTGTCTTCGATAGCGCCGCTCTCCGCCGTACATCATTTAATAACCGATGGAGGCATTCCCAAGGGCGACCTCGCGGCACTAAAGAAAACCGGAATCCAGATCACGCTGGTCTAGTGCCCGCAGTGAATTTATTGGCGAGCGCTAACTCCACGGAATTGTCCGAAAACGCGCTCGGCATTTTTGTGGTAGACCTTTTCCAAAACATCATCCGGCAGTTCCATCCCGTAAATCTTCCAGCGACCCTGCCCCGGATACCCCCAATAGTTGAAGTATTCGTCCCCGGTTTCGAGCCAGCGAAAGTGGTTTCGATACATCGCTTCATCCATGCCATTATCGGTTCCGAACATAATGCGGTCCTGATACTTGAGGAAGAACTCGCGGGCGCGCCGAGGCTGGCGGCCCAGCTCGGCTTCGCGCGCGCCGAATTCGACCATCACATTGGGAAGCGTATCCAGCAAGTGAGAAACGTAGTCGAGGTTTTCCGGCCAGTTCGCGACGTGAAGCGCGATAAACGTCGTGTGCGGATGCTTGGCAAACATGCGATCGCGCGCGGCCAGAATCGACTCCTTACTGGGAAACTGCGGGCCATAAAAGCTCCAGTCGGGATGTTCGATCAACTCCTCGTATCGCTCATTCGTGTTGTCCACCGGGTGGAAGAAGGCTTCAGGGTCGGTGGAGTGAATCGATACAGGGATGCCCAGCCGTCCGCATTCTTCCCAGATGGGATCGAGACGCGGATCATCCACCGCAACCAGTTTTCCCGACTTGTCGCGCACGCTCAAGCCCAGATCCTTCAATTGTTTTAGCCCGCGAGCGCCTCGCGCGACCGCGTCGTCGAGCTGCGCCACCATTTCCCGGCCAAAATTAGGATCGTCAACCTTGCTCCAATCGATTTGCGAGAAGACCATGAACCGTCCAGGGTAAGGCTTGACCATCTCATCGATTACCCGTTGCAATTTGTCACCCCACATGCCAGTCAGAATCACCACCGTCTTCACGTTGGTGTTATTCATGATCTCGATCACCCGCTCAGGGGGCACGTGCTCATCGATTCCCATGGCATCGTTGACGTGATTGTGAACGTCGATCACGTAATACTTGGCGCGGTCGATGTTGTGCACCGGAGCGTGCAACATCGGGACAGGTTGAAAGTCCTTCAGCAAAAGCGTCTTTTTCTGTTCCGCGCCGGCGGCGGACCGGTAGCCAATCTGCCCCTGGGACTGGCCCTGCTGTTCGATGGCGTTCTGTGCGACCAGCCCCACTGAAGTGCTGAACGACAAGATGCAAACCAAACTCATTTTGATCGACATCGACTCCGTCCTCCGCTAGCCCTGCTCTTGACAATATCCAGTAAACGAAAGTAAAAGTAATTGATCGCAACATATCGCAACTCGCATGTTTGTCCAAATAAGCTGCAGGACAAACTGCTATTCGTATCAGGGCATGCCTTCAGGCATGCCACAAGTCGGAACAATGGGTGCGGCTTTAGCCGCTGGCGTCCGATGTCGCACCACATGACCATGAAAATCCGACCAAACATGATCGGTGGTACCCTGCGATGATGAAGAGCATGAGAGCCGTCGCCCTATTGTGCTGCGTTCTGCTTGCTCTCGCACTGCCGGGCTGGAACTCACGCCAAATCGATTCAAGCCAAAAACCCATCCCGCCAGCTGTTGACAATTCTGCGACTGATCTACAGATCCAAAGCTCAGTCTTGCGCATCGAATTCGATCGCAATCTGCACAGCCGGATCGTCGCGTTGTTGGACCACAGCCCGAAACTCCTGACCCCGTTTTCGGCATCCGAAAGGGTCACCGGCGTCGGCCGCACGTGGACTGACTTTGCCCTAACCTCGTCTCACCGCGACACCGTGACTGACGCTTTTGGCGCGGGTGAACGGTTGTCGCTAACTGGCCTGTCCGGAGACTTGCGCGAGAGCATTTCTGTCACGATCTATGCCGACTTCCCTTCTCTCGCCATCTTTGACGTTGAGTATTCGAACGCCGGCACGGCTCCGCTGAGCATTCGCAGTTGGAGCAATAATCAATATTCGCTCATTTCATTTCCAACTGCGCGAGGACCTGCGTTCTGGTCCTATCAAAGTGGTTCGTACAAGAAGCGTCCTGATTGGGTTCTTCCCTTGCGACCCGGCTTCCGGCAGGAGAATTATCTCGGCATGAATGCCAGCGACTACGGCGGAGGAACTCCGATTGTCGACGTATGGCGCAAAGACATTGGTCTCGCAGTAGGCCACGTCGAGCCCGGGCCGCGCCTCATATCCCTTCCCGTCTCCATGCCGGATGCGCGTCATGCGCAGGTGGCCGTCCGCTCGAATAAGGAGCGAACGCTTGAGCCGGGAGAAAGCTTTCACACCCTTCGCACTTTTGTCTCGGTGCATCAGGGCGATTACTTTCGCACCCTCACGGAATACCGGCGTTTCATGATGCGCCAGGGATTTCAAATGGCCTCCGCGCCCGACAGCGCTTTTGGTCCGATCTGGTGTGCCTGGGGCTATGGTCGATCGGTAAAGCTCAAGCAAGTGTACGACACGCTTCCGACCGTCAAGAAAATGGGCTTCTCCTGGGTTACGTTGGACGATGGTTGGCAAAACAACTATGGCGATTGGGCCGTCGACCCCGAGAAATTTCCGCACGGCGACGCCGACATGAAAGCCCTGGTCGATCGCATCCATCAAGAGGGATTCAAGGCGCAGCTTTGGTGGTCGCCGCTGAGCGCTGTCCCGGATTCGCAACTGCTCAAAGAGCATCCCGACTTCCTTCTGCTGAATGAGGATGGGTCGAAGCGGAAAATCTCCTGGTGGAACTCGTTCTATCTTTGTCCGGCCGATCGGGCAGTTGTGGAATATCACAAAGCATTGGTTCGCAAGATCCTCGTCGAGTGGGGATTCGACGGCCTGAAGCTGGATGGCCAGCACATGAACGCCGTCCCTCCCTGCTACAATCCCGCGCACCATCACAAACGACCGGAAGACTCGGTTGAAGCTCTGCCGGATTTCTTTCGGGAAATTTATGAAACGGCCCGCAGCGTGAAACCGGACGCGTTGGTAGAGTTCTGCCCTTGTGGCACGGCTTACTCGTTTTTTACCATGCCACATTTCAATATGTCGGTGGCGTCGGATCCAGAGAGCTCGTTTCAGATTCGCTCCAAAGGCAAAACGTTGAAAGCTCTCATGGGCGACAACGTTCCCTACTTTGGCGATCACGTCGAATTGAGTGACGGAGCGATTGACTTCGCCTCAACCGTCGGAGTTGGCGGCGTTGTGGGCACCCAGTTCGTGCTCCCGGATCTCGTCAAGAAGCACACCACGTCCGACCTGACACCAGAACGCAAAAAGGTCTTTGAGAAATGGCTCCAGATTTACAAAGAAAAAATGCTTTCACGGGGAGAATATCTCGGAAAACTTTACGACATCGGCTTTGATCGCCCTGAGGCTCACGTCATCCGCAAAGACAACGAACTGTATTATGCATTCTTCGCCCGCCACTGGAGCGGCTCGATCGAGTTGCGAGGGTTGCAAGACCGCACCTACCACATCGTGGATTATGTGAATAACAAGGACTTCGGAAGCGTCCACGGCCCCACGGCTACGATTTCTGCCGAGTTCAACAAGCACCTGCTCCTCGAGGCTCAGCCCGAGTAGATTGCCGACTGTGAAACCAAAGCCCAAGAATGCGAGCGAGCGATTACAAGAGATCATAGGTCGCAATCGTGACGGCGAGAAAGTGGGTGTGTACGCTGTCTGCTCCGCTCACGCCAGCGTCATCGCGGCCGCCGTCCAGCAGGCCATCGAGGATGAATCAGTTCTACACGTCGAATCGACATCGAGCCAAGTGAATCAAGCGGGCGGCTACACCGGACAAACTCCGTGTCAGTTTGCGGAGTTTCTTCACTCAGCATCGCAGCAGGCTGGACTTCCCCGAGAACGAGTGCTGCTGGGCGGAGACCATCTCGGTCCGTACCCCTGGCGAGAACAGCCCTCGGCTACGGCGATGAGCAATGCGTGTGAACTGGTTCGCGCGTGCGTGCTCGCCGGATACAACAAGATCCACCTTGATGCAAGCATGGCGTGCGCCGATGACGGCAAGATCGGTCCTGACGAACAAACCATCACGCAGCGAGCCGCTATCCTATGCCGCGCCGCCGAAACCGCATTTGGACATTTGCCTCACGGCTCTTCGCCGCTCCTGTACGTCATTGGCACTGAGGTTCCAGCTCCCGGCGGAGAATCAATCGCGGGAAATCCACCGACTGTGTCCCCGGCCGATCAGATCCCTCGTGCCCTGGAACTCTTCCACGCTGCCTTCGCTGAGCAAGGCGTGACTTCTGCGTGGGAAAGGGTGATTGGCTTGGTCGTGCAACCCGGAGTTGAGTTTGGAGAAAACGTGATCTTCGATTACGACCGCGGGAAAGCCAGCGCACTCTCGTCTGCCTTGCCACAGCATCCTGCTCTCGTTTATGAAGCGCACTCCACCGACTACCAGAAGCCGGTAGCTCTTGCTGAAATGGTCCAAGATCATTTCGCGATCCTGAAAGTAGGGCCGCAGCTGACATTCGCTTTCCGCGAGGCGGTCTTTGCATTGAGCGAAATCGAGCGGGAATCGTTGGGGCGTCGCGAGGGAGTTCGGCTCTCACAAGTCCGAGAGGCCCTCGAAGCTGCGATGCTGCGCAATCCGTCCTACTGGCGTTCGTACTATCGAGGGAGCGAAGACGAGCTTCGTCTGGCCCGCATGTACAGTTACAGTGACCGCTGCCGATACTACTGGGGCGATGTCGCAGTTCAGCAAGAACTGGCCCAGCTTCGTGCCAACCTTGATGCTTCTCCTCCGCCTCTCACGCTGGTGAGCCAATACCTCCCAATGCAATACGAAGCGATCCGTTCCGGACGCCTCGAGGCGAGTGCCGAAGACATGATTCAGGAGCACGTTCGAGCCATCCTGCGCGTCTACTCCGCGGCGTGTGGAAACAAAGGGGAAAAACTACGGAAGACCAAACGCATACAATGAACTGCCCGCGGCGATGGCCACGTATTGTTTTCCGTCGATCGCGAACGCCATTGGGGAAGCGTAGACGGCCCCGCCCATCTGAAAGTGCCAGAGCGGCCTTCCCAACGCTGCATCGAGTGCGATGAAATTCCCTTCCGCGTCGCCGGTGAACAAGAGCCCACCAGCGGTCGAGAGCACGCCCGACCATGTGGGCGAGAGGTGACGAAACTCCCACTTTATCTCACCGCTTGCGGGATCGATGGCGCGCAGCGCGCCCCAGTACGGCTCGGCTTTATCGGAGGGAAAATAAGCGCTTCCGTAATAAGCATGGCCCACGTCGTAGGGCTGTGGCGCGGTGCTGAAGATGTCGCACTGCTCTCGCGCGGTCACGTAAAAGAGATCGGTTCGCGAATCGAAGCTTGGCGACATCCAGTTCGTCGCGCCCAGGGCTCCTGGGCAAACCGTTCTTCCCTCGGGCGTTGGCGAGCTTTTGTCGTTCGCGACCGGACGACCTTCCGCATCTTTGCTGTCGGTCCACGTGGTTCGGCCATAGGGATTGGCCGAGAGCAGCTTGCCCGTGGTGCGATCGAGCACATAGAAAAAGCCGTTGCGATTGGCCTGGGCGATCAGGTGTTTGTCGCCGGAATCGATCATGATTGGAACTTGGGTCGCGTCCCAATCATGTTCGTCGTGCTTGGTGAATTGAAAATACCAGTTCAGTTTTCCGGTGTCGGCGTCGAGAGCCAGAAGAGAATTGCTATACAGGTTGTCGCCGGCGCGTCCTTCTCCACGATTGGACGGCGAAGGATTTCCGGTCGGCCAAAAGAGTTGATTGCTTCCCGGATCATAAACACCCGTGTTCCAAGCAGGCGCGCCGCCGATCTTCCATGAATCGCCTTCCCAAGTATCGTGACCCGGCTCGCCGGGACCCGGGACAGTGTAGAACCGCCATTTTCGCTGCCCGGTTTCCGCATCGTAGGCATCGATGAAGCCGCGAATTCCGTATTCGCCGCCGGAGACACCGAGAACCACTTCGTTCTTTACCGCCAGCGGCGACAGGGTGAAGCTGTATCCTTCTTTGTAGTCGACTGCAACAACATCCCACACGACGTTTCCAGTTTTGGAATCCAGCGCGATGACGTGGGCGTCGAGCGTGCCGAGAAATACTTTGTCCCCCAGAATGGCGAGCCCGCGATTCACCCGGCCACAACATGGCCGAATATCAGAGGGCAGTGGATGCTGAAACAGCCAGATTGGTCTGCCCGTGCGGGCATCGAGTGCAAACGCGCGATCGTCCTGCCCGGTGGCGTACAGGATTCCGTCGACGACCAGCGGCGTGGTCTCAAACTTTCCCGTAGCGGCAGTTTGGTAGACCCACTTTGCTGTCAGTGAATGTACATTCGCCTTGTTCACTTGATCCAATGTACTGAACCGATGACCTGCGTAGTCGCCTGAGTAGGTGAGCCAGTTCTGCGGTTCATTGGAAGCATTGAGGAGCCGCTCGAATGTGACTTGCGCGCGAGCTTCGACAAACAGGACACTGCAGACGATCAGCAACGTTAGAATGCCAGAATGCTTGTTCATTGTCGTTTTGGTGATCGCCGCGCTCATTTCGTACCCACGCTAAGCAGGTAAGCGATGATGTCGTTCAAATCCTGATCGCTCAAAATGGTCGGGTTATAGATGGGCATCAGGGAGTCGCGGCTTTTGTGCATCGAACGCAGTTTGTCTTTTTCGAATAGATGAATGTGTTCGGCTGTGTCCATCATTTGCAGGCTGAACTGGTCCTCATTCAAAGTCACGCCCTTAATCTCGTGCCCATCCGGAGTTACGACCGTGACCGTTTCATACTCCTGCGCAAACTCTTTCGTGGATTCGGTGAGCCCCCAAGCCAGCCGCTTGCTGGGAGTGCGAACGGACTCGACCAGGGACTCAACGGTTCGGGCCGTACCCACCGTGGTCAAATCCGGGCCAAGGCGTCCTCCCTTGCCTTCCACCATGTGACATGAGGAACAGTTGGCGTCGCCATAAAAGAGCTCTTGGCCGTGGGCAGCATTGCCGATCGGCCTGATTGGCGCCTGAACCTGAACGCTTCGCAGATACGCAATGATCTGCCAAATCTCATCGTCGGTCATGCCGACGCCTTGACCGTTGGTTCCGTTGGCGGGCATCACAGTGCCGGGAATTCCCTGGCTGATGTTCTGGAACAGATCGGCGTCGGAATCTCCGTGACGCTTGTGAGCGCGGGTGAGATCGGGACCGCGGCCACCACCGCGTGCGCCGAGCCCGTGGCAGAAAGCGCAGTTTATGCGGAATTCAAATTCACCTGCCTTCGCGGCTTTGGGGTCCGCTGCCAATGGATTGTGGGTTTCTTCGGCACGAGCTGAGCAAGTCAAGAACGTTGCCAGGGCGAGCACTCCCAATGTGGGAAACATAATCGCGATTAGGGTGCGAGCGCCGATCAGAGATTTTCCCTGAACCGACCTTGTCGGCGTTACCATTCTTGAGTTTCCGAGGTCACGAGATTGCGCGAATGATAGCACGGGGCGTTGGCTCGGATTTCCCACAATGGGACAGAGTTTACTGTTTAGTACCGGGCACCCCCCCCTTTTCGTGCAAAATCTAGAAAGCAAGGCAGTTAAATTTTGACCATGTGCTAAATCTTTGAGTTTGCAGGAGTTACTCGCAAAATCTAGACAACATGGGAGTTACGCGCGAAACAGTTCCACTTTGGAACCCAGTTTCAGATGCTCGGGCCGCGATTGGGTTCGATTGTCAAAGAGCGGAGATTATCTCGCAGAAAACTTTACCAGGTTAAGATTATCTTAGTTGAAAGATGCGGTCAAGGCTAAAAACCGGCACACACCGGTCACGGCGGGGAGGAACGAGTGAGGCTCCCGGGCCAACCTGGGACCTGACTTCGGTCCTCCGAAGAAGGGCGCAAAGAAGCCAGAGAAAAACCAGCGGGCAGTTGCCAGTTCTCGGTTCTCAGTTTGTTCCTCGTATACCTGAGAAACTCTCAGACAGGCTACGATCCTGGCCGCACCAGTTCCATATCAATTGTTATGGGCACATCGTCGCCAACCGCAGCGCCCGCCCCGTTCACGCCGAAGTCTCTGCGGTTGACCGTGGTCATGGCGGAAGCTCCCATGTGGAGGTTGCCTCGTGGGTCCTTAATCGGCGCGGTGGGGCCGTCGACGTCGAGGACGACTTCCTTAGTCACGCCGTGAATCGTGAGATCGCCCACGACTTTTAGTTTTCCGGTTCCCGCTAACTCTACATGCTTGGATTTGAATGTGAGCGTGGGGTACTTGGCCACATCAAAGAAATTAGGACTGCGCAAATCGTTGTCCCGCATCTCAACCCGCGTGTCGACGGACGTGGCATCGATGGTCGCCTCTATCGTGGTCTTGGCGGGGTCGGAAGGGTCATATTGAACCGAGCCGCTTACTTTGGTGAACGCCCCCCGAACCGTCGAAATTCCCAGGTGGCGTACGGAGAACTGTGCCGCGGTGTGGTTGGGATCAATGTTCCAGGTTTGCAAGTTTGAAGTTTGCATCTGGGCGGGTGCGGGAAGGATCAGAATCAAGGACAAGACAACGATAAGAACAAAAACACGCATGTGCGATTTTCTCCTCGGAATTAGATGTGGCGTGTAGTCTGCAGGCTCTTTCTTATGTCGCTTACGGTTCGAGATTAAACGAGCCCTTCAGCTTGATGTCACGCGACGAAGATCCAACCAGAACTTCGAACTGGCCGGGCTCTGCTATCCAGTCCTGCTTCGCGGTGCTGTAGAACGCCACTGCGCCGCGGTCGAGCGTGAAATGGATATCTTTTGTTTCTCCCGGGGCGAGATCAACTCGACGAAAGCCTTTTAGTTCCTGCGCAGGGCGATCCACGCTCGAGTGTCCGTCGTGCACGTAGAGCTCTACCACTTCCGCTCCTGACCGTGATCCGCCATTGTGAACCCGGAGGCTTACTTCGACAGGCTTGCTGGCCGATACGTGGTCCGGCGAGACCTTCAGATCGCTGTAATCGAACTTCGTGTAGGAAAGGCCGTAGCCGAAGGGAAAAAGAGGCTCTATCTTGTGCTTGTCGAAATATCTGTAGCCTACGTAAATGCCTTCTGCATAATCAACCTGGAGGTTCTCGCCGGGATAGTGTCCGTAAGCCGGAGAATCTTTCCATTCCTTCACAAAAGAGACAGGGAGTTTTCCTGAAGGATTTGCATCGCCAAATAAGACATCCGCGATTGCATTTCCGCCTTCCTGCCCGCCATACCACAAATCCAGAATGGCAGGAACCTGCGCGATCCACTTGCTCATGACGACCGGACCGCCGGCGTTGATGACGACGACAGTATTCTTGTTGACCTTGGCCACGGCCTCGATGAGATCGTCCTGCCCGGCAGGCAAATCGAGCGACTTGATATCGAAGCCTTCCGACTCGAGCTTCGCCGATCTGCCAACCACGATGACGGCAGCATCCGCTTTCGCGGCGGCGTTGACGGCTTCATTTCGTAATTGCTCTCGCGCCTCCGGAGTGTCTTTGCCTGGATCCTCGCCTTCCAGGGAAACGCCCAATGCATAACTCACTTGCATGCGCTGACCGGCTCGATCCTGAATACCCTTCAGCGGAGTTATGGAATATTTGGGAGTGACCAGTGAACTGCCGCCCCCGCCGGTTCTGGCCACTGCAGCACTCGGCCCTATGACAACGACGGAGTGAATCTTTGCCGGATCGAGCGGGAGTAAATCGTTTATGTTCTTGAGGAGGACAATACTTTCGGTGGACGCTTTGCGCGCCAAGGCCCGTTGCTCGGGTGTATCGATCACGCCGGTTGCGGTGTGTGGCTTGTCGAATTGGCCGCTGACGAACATCACGCGTAACATGCGCCCTACGTTGTCATCGATGGTCGCGGTGGATATCTTGCCGGACGATATTTCCGGAAGCACCTTCTCGGGCACCAGCCAGCCAGCTCCGTTACCGGACGCTTGCGTTTTCGGCTTTGCCAGCCACTCTTTCATGGGCTCCCCGCCGGGCATCTCCAGATCCATCCCGGCATTCACCGTACCGGCTGTGCTGTAGGTGCTGCCCCAGTCGGAGACTACGAATCCTTGGAACGCCCACTGTTTTTTGAGAACGTCTTTGAGTAAGGCAGCGTTCTCGGCACAATAGACTCCGTTGAGCTTGTTGTATGCGGACATCACAGACCAGACGCCAGCCTCCTGAACCGCTGCCTTGAAGGCGGGGAAATAAATTTCTTGTAACGCCCGCTCGTCGACCTCGGCATTGATGCGATGCCGTTCAAACTCCTGATTGTTCGCGGCAAAATGCTTGACAGTCGCGATGACGCCCTCGCTCTGAACGCCCTTGATGTACGCCACCGCCATGCGGGTAGCAAGATAGGGATCCTCGCCATACCCCTCGAAGTTTCTTCCCCAGAGAGGAGTGCGGTTAATGTTCACGGTTGGGCCCAGAATCATGTCGCGGCCTAAGGCTTTCACTTCCTGTCCGATGGCTTGACCTTCGCTTTGCGACAATTCCGTATCCCAGGTCGCGGCCATCGCAATTCCCGCGGGGAATGCTGTTGTAGTGACTTGTTTCTCGGCCACCTCCGCACTCGTCTCAGAGGAGGGCCCGGCCCATGACCTTATGCCGAGCGGGCCATCGGCCATTTTGATCGAGGGAATGCCGAGCCGCTGATTGGGGACGCTCTGCATCCAATCGGCCCCACTCAACATGGCAACCTTTTCCTGTAGAGTCATGCGGCCCAGCAGATCTTGAACGCGTTGCTCAACCGGCAGGCTGCGATTCTTGTAGGGGGGAACGTCGGAACTGTTGGGGTTCTGAGCGAGACATATACTTGCCGCGAAGAGAATCGAAACCAGACAAGGGAGACGCCTCATGGTTATACCTTCTCAGATGGTCTTGAATTCACGGGTAAGTTTATCGTACATGCCAAGCATTCGTTGCTGGTCTTGAATCTAGCCCGTCGGCAAACTCCGACAAGCGCCCAGTCTATTGGTGAGGTCGCGAGCAACCCTCGGTTGAGGTTTCGCAACAAAATCACGGCGTCACACAGGTTCTTAAGGGTATTCGATCGCGATGAAACTAACGGAGCATTGATGAAACAAGGGGATAGCCGGAAGCAAGCACGCAGGTCGCGACCTCATACTGGACAGCGCAGGCAAGATTCAGGTAAAACAAAAACGGCCAAGATCAGTCCGCAAGACGTTTCAGGAACGAACCCCACTCCGGAAAACAGCTCGCCGCGGAACCGGGATCAAGAAAATCAGCGCGGGATACGTACGAAAAAGCATCGTGGTTCCGAGTGGAATTGGGACGCGCAGGGTTTATTACCATGAGCTTTTTGTCGTGATCGGTTTCCATGTCAAGCACGACACACATTTTTCATGGAGAAGAAAAGCAGCATGGCAGGGGCGTGAAAACGTAAAGATGCAGAGAGTTGTGCCCTGCTGGAAAAGTCGCCTCACCTCCACGCAACCCGTAGCAGCAAAGCAGCACCGGGCAAGCGAAGGATGCCAGGCAAGAGGAAACGCAATGCGTATTGTAAAGTCCATTCGTACTTTGTTGTTCGCCGTTGTAGTGCTGGCAATGTCGGCGGCGTCATTTGCTCAAGTGGGGATCGGGATATCGGTGAATTTCGGCCCGCCTGCCCTGCCTGTGTACGAGCAGCCTCCGTGTCCTGCTGAGGGTTATATCTGGACACCCGGCTACTGGGCCTACGGTCCGTACGGTTATTACTGGGTGCCGGGCACGTGGGTGCTGGCTCCTCAGCCTGGATTCCTATGGACTCCGGGGTGGTGGGGATGGGGCGGCTCCGCGTTCATTTTCCACGTTGGCTACTGGGGTCCGCAGATCGGATTCTACGGCGGAATCAATTACGGATTTGGCTACTTCGGGAACGGCTATGAAGGTGGACGTTGGGATAACGGACGCTTCTTTTACAACCGCTCAGTAAACAATATCAATGTTACCAATATTCACAACGTTTACAACACCACCGTGATCAATAACACCACCGTGAACCGCGTCAGCTACAACGGCGGCAACGGGGGAATCACGGCGCGCCCTACGCCTCAACAAGAAGCGGCTGAGAGGGAGAGACACATTCCGCCAGTAGCTGCTCAGACTCAGCATGAAGAAGCTGCGCGCAACGACCCGCAGCAACGGGCATCAGTGAACCAGGGCAGGCCCGCGGTCGCAGCCACAGCGAGACCTGGAGAGCTGAAGGGCTCCGGCGCTGTGCCGGCGAGAGAGGCAGGAGCGCCATATCATCCGCCGGCCGGCAACGAACAAGCTGGTCGTCCGGAGAACAACGTTCCTCGACCGGGTAACGAAGCGGCTGGTCGGCCGGAAAACAACGCCCCTCGACCGGGAGGTAACGAGGCGGCTGGCTATCCGGGGAACAACAATGTTCCTCGGCCACCAACTCCAACGCATGCCAAGGATATTCAGCCACACGAACGTCCTCCGGCACCAAACACGGGAAACCCCAAAACGGATCAGAAATACCAGCAACAGCAGGACAAGCTTTACGCGAAGCAGGAGCAGCAACACCAGAAACTCCAACAGAAGCAGGAGCAGGACCATCAGCGGGCAGCCCAACAGAAGGCCGACGAAGCCAGAAACCAGCAGATGGAGCAAAGGCACGCGCAACAAACGCAGCAAATGGAGCAAAAGCATACTCAGCAGCAACAGCATTTGCAACAGAAGCAACAGCCACCGCAACAGCACAGTGAACCCAGGCCTGCAAAGTAAGTCCGTTCGCAAGCGGAATACTTAAAGGCAATCAATAAGGCTGCGGCCGCGCCGGATGTGATCCATCCCGCGCGGCTCAGCGCTTTAATCTTCTGCAACGATCACGTTTCGATCGAGCTCCGCAAAACGCCCTCCATCACCGAGTCCCGAGCGTGCATGCCTGCTGTTCCCTGTTTTTCTCGTGTGCGCTGTGGCCGCATCAGCAGGCTTTGCCTTAGACTCTCTATGCATAAGGTTTCCCGGAGGTCTATTTGGCCAGTGTTCGCAAGATCGCTCCCGCACTCAAGAAGCGCGCAGCGCAAATCAAACTGATCCTCATGGACGTGGACGGCACCATGACCGACGGCAGCGTCACTCTGCTCTCGCAAGCCGACGGCACCGCCCTCGAAATCAAAACCTTCGACGCGCACGACGGCCAGGGGCTCACGCTCGCGCACACCGCCGGTCTCCGGACCGGCTGTATTACGGGTCGCGAAAGTGCCGCGCTACTTCGCCGCGCGAATGAAATGAAAATGGAATTTGTGTACATGAAACAGCCGTTAAAGATGCCGGCGTACGAAGAAATCCTTCACAAGGCAGGGGTCTCCGATTCGGCTGTTGCCTACATCGGCGATGACCTTCCGGACATTCCGTTGATGCGCCGAGCCGGCCTCGCGGTTGCGGTAGGCGACGCCGTCCCCGAGGTGAAAGACGCCGCGCACTATACGACGAAATCGCTGGCTGGACACGGTGCAATTCGCGAAGCCATTGAACTCGTTCTCAAATCCAAAGGCATCTGGGAAGCAATGATCGACAAGGCGCGTGCCTGACCCGTTAATTCTTCTTCAACGCTGGATCATTCGCCGGATCGAAGTAGCGCGTGTCGGTTGGACCGTAGCCGGAGATTTGGACAATTACCGACGAATCTTCAGTCCGGGCAAAGTGATCGACGCCGCCCGGTTCCGAATAAACGCTTCCCGGGGGCAGCGTCTTCAGCGACTTCTCATCGAATGCCGCGCCATAACCGAAGTGCCAATCGCCGGAGACAACAGCGGCCATGCGGTCGTCGCGATGGGAGTGGGCCTGTATCGTGGTGTGGGGCGGTATAAAAAGCAGAATCGTATAAAAGCCTACTTTTGACGGGTCGCCGAACAACACCTTCGAACGAACTCCAGGTACAGCTGAACTGCCGGTCAGGCTATCGTTGAAGGCGCTCGCTGAGACCTCCTTCGGCGTCATGCGCATTTGAGGAACGTTAGTCGGGTTCAAAGCAAATGCGGCGCAGAAGCAGAGTAAGACAAGCATTGTGTTCTTAAGCATCGCTAATGTTCCTTTCGACCAGTTGCTGCTGTGTGTCGATGAATCGTTCGCCTCGAGAATCTAATACACCTCACAGGAACTTTATCAGCGCGTCGGTCGTTTCCCACACTCTCGAGGTGTGCGCGCCAAAACAGCTTTTCTATTCTGCGGCCTTCGTCGCCAATGTTTCGACAACCGCGATGTTTTGCAAAAGCTCGGGTGGCAAGCTGTGCCGCTCCTGCAAATAGGCTGGGCTGTTGTAACTGACCCAAACCTTTCCCTGAGCGTCTTCAGAGATCAAAATCTTCAGAGGAAGGTCGATGGCAATACTGGGCGCGGCCAGCATCAGAGGAGTACCAGCTTTCGGGCTGCCGAAGATCAGCAGCTTGGTGGGCGGCATTTTCATTCCCACCTTTTCCGCTTCACCGCTGTGATCGATGAGGGCAAAGAGCGCGACTCCTTTGGATTGCAGAATATTCTTGATTCGATCCACGGTTTGCTCGACCGAATGATTGCTCGGCTTCACGACGATTCCCCTATCTGCCGCCGGTGTCATGGATGCCTCCTGATAATTAGTCTTAGTGTTTTCAAAATTTGCGTTTGCGGAGCCGTGTACGGAAACCAGGTAGATCGCCATTGCCAGTCCAACCAACGCCAGAAACAAAGCGATCAAGACAGCCTGCATCGACGGACGCGGCGGCACAGGACCTCTCCGATCCAACTGCCGGACCAATCGAACGTGATCCCATGCAGAATGAACATTCACCACCACTCCCACTGCGATCAGCGCGGTGCCGAACCAGAGCGACAACCCATAAGACTGGGCTGCAGGGGCGTGCTCGACGACTTGGATCTGCTGCAGGAAGAGACCGAATCGTGCGACAACAAAACCAAATCCCATCAACGCTAGACCCGTGCGAATCCAGGCGAGGAAGGTTCGCTCGGCAGCAAGATAATCGCTCAAGCTGGCTCGCTGCTGCGTATCGGTTGGCGCATCCATTTTGCTTTCCTTTCGGGCGTCCTCATCGAAACCGGCGACATCGCCGCGGCTGTGTCTCACTGTTCCATGCGCCTTGCGGCCCGAAGGAGACCCACTCCGAGGCTTAGAACGGCGGCCGCGAGAAATAGTGCGCCGACGTAAGCGAGATTCATCAAGGCACTCGGCGCCGTCGCCGTTGGCGAGAGGACGGAAAGAAAAAACGCGGCTGGGATCAGAATCGCGGCGATTGGTGCGCCGGTTCGGGCGATCCACTTCCAAAAGGGCGAAAGCACTGCCTCGTCAACGTAACGAAGCATGACCAGTGACAGAACGAGATAGACGCCTGCGTGCGCATGCCCAGCTCGCCAGAGATCGTGTCGCAACGGATTGTCGGTGTACCCGGGCGAATTCCTCGTCAAGAAACTGAGGAGCGACAAGCCGCCGAACATCACGGTGGGAAGAACAACCAGAAGGATTCCTGCAAGCATTCGCGATTCTCGTGACATGATGCTCTCCGTCAAAAGTCTTCTATGCTGATCTACGGACACCCAATTCGCGTCGTCTCTCGATCTTGCGGATGAATTGCCTCCATACCCTCTTACACTTTCGTAAGCAGATGACCAGGAATGCATAACGGGATGCAGTGTTTTTTCGCTACCACGGAAGTCCTTGGGGATGCGTAACACCGTCGGGGTAGTCGGCGTGGGTCCAAGTCATATTTAATAGCCGCCCACTCTGCGGTTGTTGGATAATTGCATCAAACCATGCTGAGGGTTTTCCAGGTGCACAGCATTTTGAGAGGTAATTCCCATGAAACGCATGCTTTGGCTCAGTCTGATCGTGTTATCGGTGGATTTGTTTGCTCAGAACACAATTCCCGCCGGCACAATCCTTCCTGTTGCTTTGAACTCTTTCCTTAATTCACGGAAAGTCAAACCTGGACAAGTCATTTCTGCACGAGTCATGCAAGATGTTCCGTTGCCAGGATCAACGATTCATGCTGGCGCCAAAGTTGTCGGTCGCGTGAACGATGTCAAGCCAGCAAATGGTGGCAGCGGCGCGCAAATATCTTTCCGGTTCGACACGCTCGTGGTTTCGAAGCGGCGGATTTCCATCACTACTAATTTGAGGGCAGCGGCGTCGATGATGGCAGTAGAGGCGGCACAACTTCCGGAAAGTGGCCCGGATCGGGGAACGTCACAAAATGCCTGGACCACCGATCAGATCGGAGGCGAGGTCGTCTACCGCGGCGGTGGGCCGGTTGCTGACGGACTGCGGGCTGTCGGAGAACCGGCGTACGGCGGCGTGCTGGTTCATGTGTCTGCCAAGCCCGGCACGCCGTGCCGGGGTGAGATTGAGGGCAACGATCGGCTGCAAGCCCTGTGGGTGTTTTCCTCCGACGCCTGCGGAGTTTACGATTTCGCGGACCTGGCGATCGTCCATGCAGGTAGGAGTAATCCGGTGGGGGAGATCACGTTGGCGTCCGACAAGGGCGACGTGAATGTCAGGGCCGGCAGCGGAATCCTATTGCGCGTGAATAAGACACCAGAGCCATGACAGTGGTTCCTTACGACTCAGAGGTGGTTGTCATCTCGTTACATCCACGACGGCGACTTTATTCACTCCGCTGCATGCCAGGTACAGCCGTCGATCCGGCGTGGCGACCATGTTGCGTACCACGCCACCGCCGGATGGGATCTCTTCCCTACTGAAGCTCTCGGATTTGGGATCGAACCTGACCAGCGTATTTGGCTTCACGCCCGACTCGCTATACCAGACTTCGCCGTCGTTCGTGATTGCGATTCCGTATGGCTCCGAGTCCGCCCCTCCGGGCGATGCCCATTCCTTGAGCAACTTTCCGGCTGCAGGATCGAAGCGCCCCAAATACCCACGCGCGAAGTCGGTATAGAAGACAGACCCGTCGGGCGCCAACGCAAGTCGGCGGGGGTGCGCCTTGGCAGCCGGCAGGGTGTATTCGTGGATCGTCATCGTCCGGGGATCGATCATTGCTAGCTTGTTTGTACCGAACTCGCAAAAGAATGGCATATTGTTCTGCAAGATCACGATGCCGTACGGCACCGCGTGCGGCGAAGGCACTTTCGTCAGAGTCATCTTGCCGGTTTTCGGATCGAGCCGCCCAATGTAATTCGTTTCTTCGTTGGTGAACCACAGAATGCCATCTTGATCGAAGACGGGCGTGTGGGGATCAATCTCGGCGCCGCCGGATGGGCGATACTCGGTAATTTCGCCCGTCTTTGGATCGAGCTTGCCCACGTAACCTCCGGAGATTGCCGTGAACCAGATGTTACCGTCTTTATCCGCGGCCAAGCCGTGCGGCCCGGACCGCGGCGTCTTCAGGGGGTATTCCTTAAACTCCCCAGTTTTGGGATCGAGCCGTCCCAGCTTGTTCGCTCCCTGTCCCGTGTACCAAAGCGAGCCGTCAGGCGCGAGTGCGGGGTCGTGCGGCCGTGATTTCGGCGTCGGAACCTCGTATTCCCTTATCTGCACGCTTAGCGTATTCACCGCCGCGAACGCGGCGATCGCAGCGACCAGCGTAAATAACCACAATTTGCGCAGAGACATGACTGCTCCCCCTCAGCCGAAAATTGTAGTCTTCCGTTCCGAGGCTTTCCATATCTGGGGTTACCCACTTTCAACCCGGGTCACTCTTGACTGCCGAAGCGGCGCGATCTATAACGCTCTCACGCTGGAAAAATTCTTCAGTCACCAGAGACCCCGTATTGAAGAATCCGCTTATCCAACTCTCCTCCGTCCAGGCCCGCCGAATCTGGCTGCATGCCCAGCGCCTGGACACGACCGAACCCTTCGGCTCCGGCCCGACGGCCACGCCAGCAGCGGTGGCGCACCTGGGCTACTTGCAGATTGACACCATCTTCGTCATTGAGCGCAGCCATCACCACATCCTCTACACGCGCATCCCTACGTATCGGCGCGAGCATCTGCATCAAGCACAGAGCATCGACAAGACCGTTTTCGAGTATTGGACGCATGCCCTATCGTATGTGCCGACGGAGAGCATGCGGTTTTTTGTGCATGATATGCGCGGGGATTGGGAGCGCCGCGTCTATTGGCTCGGCAAGGTTTCCCATGGTGACCTGCGCAGAGTGCTGTCGCGCATCCGCAGACATGGCGCACTCACCATCCGCGACATGAAGGACGAGCCGGTAGAAAAAGACTACGCGTGGGCTAGCCGCAAGCCTTCCAAGCGCGTTTTGGAAGTGGCCTTCTACAAGGGCTTGGTGACGATTAGTCAGCGAGTTGGAATGCTGAAGACTTATGAGCTTATGACTCGCCATTTCGGTTGGAACCGCCTGCCACGCGCAGCGACCGAAAAGGAAACTTTGAACTACCTGCTTGATCGTGCCCTGCAATCGCAGGGGATCGTGAGTGTGGAATCGATCTGCCATCTGGACGCTCCGCGCAAACCAGCGATGAGGCGTCTGGTGGAGTCGCGAGTCCGTCGAAAGGAGCTGATCCCTATGCAACTGGAAGGAGCGGGCCAATGGCTGTACTGGGTCCGCCCGGATACCCTCGATGCCATTCCCGATCCGGCGCAGGAACAGATTCATATCCTGTCCCCCTTCGACCCGCTGATTATCCAGCGCAAGCGACTCCGGCTCTTCTTCGATTACGAGTATCGCTTCGAAGCTTACGTTCCCAAGCACAAGAGGGTATTTGGCTATTTCGTTTGCCCAGTCCTGATCGGGGATCGGATGGTTGCCGCCCTCGACCTCAAAACCGACCGGTCACGCCAAAAACTTCTGGTGCAGCGCTGGAACTGGATCGGCCGCGGGAGGTCCCGCGCCTATAAGCAACAGGTAGAAACCGCGTTGCACAAGTTCGAGCAATTTCAGTTGGGTCGGAGTTAGATCGAGCGCCAGCCATTCAGCGATTGCCGCGCGTCAGTCAAAGATTGGCTCTGCACCTTCGTGCACTGGCATGCACTGGCATGCACCCGGAAGAGAAGAAGTTCGATCACGATCCGAGGTCAGCACGGGAGGTCGCCCTGGCTCGGGGAACGATGAGATTCAATAAGAAAGCTATTTCGCCGTAACCAGGTTGTGAGTGATGGCGTGCACCGACAGAGCAATCCGGTTCTGCACTCCCACTTTTCGCATCAGCTTGGCGACGTGAGCCTTCACGGTACGTTCTTCGATGCCCAGCGCTGAACCGATCTCCTTATTGGAGCGGCCCGCCACAAGCATTTCCAGAACTTCTTTCTCGCGATCGGTAAAGGTAACCCGGCCAGCTGGGAAGATACGGCCCGGAGACGACGACACCCGCTCGATGAACATGGAAAGCACCCGCCGTGGCGCCCATACCGAGCCTTCATTCACTACCCGGATGGCCTGCACGAATTCGGTTGGCGAGGCAGCCTCGTCTACATAGCCCTTGGCGCCTGAGGCAATGGCCTTCAGAATGGTCTCTTCATCAATGCCGGAACCTGTCACAATAATGCGCAGGTCCGGGCGCGTAGCTTTCATGGTGGCCATCAGGTCGAACAGGTTCTGGCCATTGCGATTGCCGAGCAGGATCAGATCGATACCCTGCAAGTTGCCAATATCGGGAAGCGAGGCAGAGATCAGTTCGAAATCCGACTCATTATCAAACAGGGCCCTAAATCCCACGAACCGCAGCGGATCGCTTTCCACCACGGCAATACGGATCGGCGCTTTCTTTACCGGTGCAGCTTTCGTGGCCATTGCAGATTTCATAGCTTTCCTACTCGGGTAGATGGGGCTAGCATAATTGCAATTGCCCCCGATGGAAAGCTCAGTAACGGTTTGGCAATTACGCCAGTAACATGGAACATTTTCAAGGAAAGAGGCTGGAAACTCATGAGAGTACCCTTCCGATTACCCTCGCGAAGACAGTTGGCCCGGACCGCGGTGTTGATGGTTGCAGCTTTAATGGCCAGCGGAACGCTGTTTTCAGCGGCACAGACCGCATATCAGCCAAAATTTAAGGGGGATCCGGCCCGGTCGGAAGCCGAAGCCAATGCGCTCGGTTACATGCGCACCGTGATCCGGGCGCAGCAGCAATACTACAAAAAAGATAATAAGTACGCCCCTACCTTGGCGGATCTGGTTCATTCCGGCTCCTTCACCAAACGCATGACCCAGACCGATCGGGGAGATTACACCGTTGGTTTCCACTCGCGCAAAGATGGTTACGAGCTGACGATGACTCCCAAGCAGCTGGACGCAGAACATCGGGCATTTTATGCCAACGAGGATGGCGTGATTCACGCCGATGAGGCAAAGGCGGCGGATGAAAATTCGCCGAGTGTGAAGTGAACGACGCTTTGTGGGTTTCCATCCGTTCGAATGGGAATTTCACATGGCCACTGCCGGACGGACGCCCGGTCTCCATTTGGCAGCTTTTAGCTCGTCGGCCCGGGTTTGATTTCCGTTGCCTTGTCGTCTCGGTAGGTGATGCTAAGGGGGTTGCCGCCGTTCGGATAATTCACCGTCCGATTCCCCGGCTGTCCTGTGGTCTCCGGAATGCCGAGGCCGATGGCAAAATCTGTTTGCAGTTCGCTCATCCCCGGTTTGACCTGGTGCTTGTCGATCGCTTCCCACACTTCCGCTGGCCAGTGTTTGTAGAGCTCGTGGGGATCCTGGATGAAAAGCATATCGTCGGAGTAGAACTTGTAGTTGTCGTCCTTGATTGATCCGATAGAAAAGGCGTAGCTCTTGCCGTCTTTCTCAAACACCGCCATTACTTGTCGCTCACCGGGCGATTGTGGCGCGACCTCACTGATAACATCCTTGATCTCCAGTTTTTCCAACGGCAGCAGCTTCCCAGCCTCCTTCGAGAAATCCACGTGATGGCGCGCCGGATCGTAGGGATAATCCGTGTAACCATAACCGACCTTGACCCACACCGGCTGCTCGGTCAGTTGACGGGCGGACTTCAGATCGTAGGGATACAGCTTCTTTGGAGTTACGTAGTAGTCAGGGTTTAACGGAGGAGGCGCCGGCTTCTTGGCTAGCTCCATTGCGCTCTCATGCCGCTGGTACAGGACGAACGCCAGCCGGGTGCCGGATACCAGAAGAGCCACGATCAGCACCAATTGAATCCTCTGCTTAAGTTCGGGGCTGATCTGCATAAACCGTATACCTTATCAGACTCACCGGCTAGACCGCGCCTCGGATGATAATTCGAGACCAACGCGTCGCGAACCCCACCCTGATGCGGTAAACTGGGTGTGGGCGAGACGCACTGTTCGCGCCCATTTCGAGGAGAAGACCATGGCTGCTGTGACTGAAGACGAAGTTCGAAGCGCTCTAAAGCAGTGTTATGACCCGGAGATTCCGGTAAACATTGTGGATCTGGGCCTGATCTACGCAGTGCGCTTTGAAGCCGCCGCGGACGACCGTCAGGATGTTTCGGTAGACCTGACGCTTACCTCCCCGGGCTGCCCGTCCCACGTGATGATCGGCGAACAAGTAAAAGCCCGCCTCGAGCAGTTGCCGGGTATCCGTACCGCAACCGTGAACGTAGTATGGACTCCGCCGTGGACGCCCGAGCGTCTAAGCCCCGAGGCCCGGACGCAGTTGGGTATCGAATAGCCTCAGTAGATCGCATGCCCCGGCGCCTGACTGCGCAAGTCCGGTTTCGACGCCATCAGCAGTAAGCCGCCAATCCTCTTAAACGCCCGTAAGTCCTCCAGGCTGTGAAAGGACTTCGTCTGATAGTCGTCCGGCGTGGGCGTGTCATCGGAAATGCGCCGGGCTTCGACATTTTCAAATCCCTGCTTCTTCAGCAGCTCGATGTATTCGGCTTCCGAGCGAACATGCACCGGCACGTTCAGCTTGTCCACCCATTGCAGGGAGTATGGATTGTCCTTGTACAGATTGATCAGAATGAAGATGCGGCCGCGCGGCGCCATCACCCGAAACAACTCCGCCAGCGCGCGCTCCTGATCCGGGTAATAATAAAACGACTCAACCGACAGCATCTTGTCGAAGAAGTTCTCTTCCCACGGAATCTGCTGGGCCGATCCCCACACGTACAAAATGTTCTCGAAATCTTTCGACGCCGCCCGCGCTTGACGGATCATTTCATCCGCGACGTCGACCCCTACCACTTGCCCGAACCCTTCGGGCCCGTCGGCCACCAAACGCGCCAGCAGCCGTGTTGCCCAACCCGAGCCGCAACCCAGATCCAGCACGCGATCACCGGGACGAAGACCCATCAATCGGATGGTCTTGCCAGTGATGTCCAGGTGATGGCGCTCCATCTTTTCGCCTTCACCCGCTTCGGCCCAGCGATTGAATTCCCGCTGAAGCCGCTCGTCGGGAGTTGGTGTAGTCTCTGCCATCGGCTCTGCGTCAACAAACAATTCTTGGTAGAGGAGAGGCGTCTCGCCAGTCCAAGCAGGCGAGCACACCCGATCTCCATTGTAGCCTGAGCCGCGGAAAAACTCCGATTTCGGCTGGCGCAGCGCTTCCAGCGCAGCGGCGGAAGCGTTCCACCAACACCGCTGTCATCCTGAGCACCGCTACCATCCTCCAACCGCGCTGTCATCCTGAGCAACGCGAAGGATCTATGTACTTGACTTACCCATGCAGCATGACGACTTTCTCTTCTGCTGCCGGACTCGGTTCCCTGCTCAGGATGGCAGGGCGTTTGGGAAGGGCACGACTTCAGTCGTGCCGTAAGGACGAAAATATTCAGGGCTTCAGCCCCTGACGAAACCGGGTGCCCCACGTCTCGCGCCTTTCGAGACGTGGGAGAGCGGCATCCTCACTCGGCTTTCACCAAGTAGTTTGGCCCCGGAAAACTTAAACCATACAAACAAGAAGGGTGCCCCATCTTTCCGCGTTCTTTGCGGAAAGGTGGGAGACGAGAACGCAATCCGGACGCCTTCCAGGTAGGCTGCGCCAGACCCTCAACCTGCTCGGCATCAACCAGGCCGCAGTCTCGAAGATGGAGCGCCGCGCCGATATGTACATCAGCACTCTGCAATCCATGATTCGAGCCATGGGATGCCAGTTGAAGATTGAAGCCGTGTTCCCCGAGGGCAAAGTGGAGATCAATCAGTTTCGCAAACTCAAGAAGGCCGCCGGCGCGGATTGAGAGACGTCGTCCCCACTTTACAACGTAAAGGTGGGCCAGCCGCCACTACATACGCCCACCCAAGATGCGGTCGATCTGCCGAAGATGGTTCAAGTCGTGTGCCGCTTCCAAGCGGACGAACTCCTCGACCGTTTGCCGTCCGCGTACCTCGTGGACCCCATAGCACTCC
>Ga0210409_10000442_pt1 | contig 69357 bp, 68 predicted proteins | sample IncBWH17MmetaG_FD_161649 | JGI IMG/M metagenome (GOLD analysis project Ga0210409, IMG submission 161649) | Forest soil microbial communities from Barre Woods Harvard Forest LTER site, Petersham, Massachusetts, United States - Inc-BW-H-17-M | ecosystem: Environmental > Terrestrial > Soil >... | reverse complement strand
CCGCATCATCGTGGTGGTAAGCTTTTTCATCGCCGGTCTCCTCTATCTCACGCGCTTCGAGCGCGTCGATAACTTGGGAGCTTAACGCATCCCGTTGGAGACCGGCCTTCTCATCCCATCTGTTAACTTGCAAGGGCGGCGTATTATTTGCAGACGACAAGCAGTGCAAGGGTGTGCAAGGAATGAATGGGTCGGCTGAATATGCCGACTGGATTCAGGTTCAATGACCCGCGGCGATCAGGGCGCAGACCGCTTCGAACATGTGCGCGCTGGCAAGTACTACTCTCTGACGCCCGGAGTCAAGCTTCTATGATCTGGCTTCTCGCACTCCAACTCGCAGTCGGTCCAGCGCAGCATTACGAGAAAGCAGAACAGGATTTTGCCCAACGGAAATTTCCCGAGGCTGTTAGCGAAGTCGATACAGCTCTGCATGAGAACCCGGATATGGTCCCAGCCCTGGTCCTCAAGGCCCGGCTGGCCATGTTTGCGCATCGTCCGGATGTTGCCAAGAGCTGTCTGATCACCGGCATTACGGCTGATCCAACATCTGAAGAGGCGCAATTCTTCCTCGGGGTGGTTTACTACGAGGAAAACGATTTCAAAGTGGCGATTTCACCGCTTCGGACAGCCCAAACGCTCTCTCCCAAAAGTCCCCTGCCCGTGTTCTATCTTGCAATGACGCACGAGGCGCTGGGAGATGCGGCCCAAGCGTTGGACCTCTACCAGCAGGCTGAGTATCTCTCCCCGGAGAAATCGCCGCAAAGCGCATCTATTCTCGTCGCATACGGGCGGTTCCTGCTCTCACTGGGCCGGATCCAGGACGGTATGGAAAAATATCGACGAGCCATGAGCGAGACCGCGAGTCCCGCGATGCGCACTATGAATTGGCAAAGGATTTAGACCAAGAGGGAGATTTCAACAATGCCGCACTCGAAGGAGAACTGGCCCTGACTCTGCCAGAGTTCGGCACCAGCGATGCCCAGATTCATTTTCTCCTGGCTAAACTCTATTGGAAGTTGAAACAACCTGATTGGCAAAGGCCCATTTGGAGAAATTCAAAGCAGCTTCCCAGACAACACACAGGTGATTTGTGCCTCGCCAAAATCAGCAAGGGACATTCGACTTGGGTCGGCTATGGCTCAAAGACCAAGCTGCGCCTGCAATCTGGAATGGAATGCTTGCCGCCTAATCGCCACGGCCTCACCCGCCACCTCCGCCCATATCAATAATTGCACCTAAGCCAGATTCCTTCGCAGTTGAAGTAACTCAATTTCAAATGACAATCCTGCTCATGGACTTGTTCAACCCAATTGCCTGCTCCGCGCCGCTTTGCTAGGATGGGAAACCTGATCATGTCCAACGCTGCCCAAGTTGCTGAGCGCTCCGCAGAGATTGCAAGAATTCTTGAGACCGAGAGTGACCTGAAGGCGTTCCAGCAACATTTGGAAGAGGTCCTCTGCGGTGAAGCCTTTCGAGGCAGTCATCGCAGCGGGCAGTTTCTGCGGTATGTCATTAATCAATCCGTAAACGGTCACTGCGATGAACTGAAGGAGCGCCTGATCGGGGTGGAACTCTTTGGCAGATCTCCCAGCTACGATACGGGCGAGGACGCGATTGTGCGTGTGACCGCGAGCGATGTTCGCCGACGCCTGTTGCAGCACTATGGGACGTATGGTACTGGGTCTGAGTTCCGCATCCGCCTTCCCTTGGGTTCCTACATACCTGAGATCGCACGAGATGTTCAGGTGAACATGGAAGCCCTGGAGGAGAACGAGATCGAACCTCCGAGAGGAGCGCCCATTGACTTTCTCGTTCCATCTCCTCCTTTGATGATTCTGTGCTGCCTGAGTATCGCAGTCTCCGTCATCTATGCCGTATGGCTGACGGCACGGATGGACTCTCTGTGGGGGCCACTGTTTGGTTCCCAGTTGAGCACAAAATTGATCACAAACGACCCGAATATAGCGGAGGTGCAGTCTCTTACGAGCCAGATCGTGACTTTGTCCGATTACGCAAACCAGCGATATGTCCCAGATCCGGAGAAGGTGCCGCTACAGATTTAGGAGGAGTTAGCGTAAATTGGTGCGCCAATCTATATATCCTATTTTGTTTATTCAAGAGAGTTACTTGGACAGAGAATGCGGGTCCGGAGGAGAGCGGTCTACGGCTTCTCGAAAGCAAAGGTCGGCTGCAAACCCTGCGTTGAATAGCAAGCCGGCGCAGGTCTCTACTGTTAGGACAGAAAAGCTCGTGTTTTTCCTAACTTATGAAAGGTTAGGGAACCGCGCTAACGTTGCGGGAACTGGGACTTCGCTCTGTAGATTGATTGGCGGATGGAAGATTGGATCGCGGGCTTCGCCTAAACGATGGAGGAGGCGGGAATGAGCAACATCGGTATCGCAGTGAAGTCTGGAAGCTTTCTGAGGATTGCGTACGGCAATAAGTTGGGCGTGTCAGGACAATCTCGGACCTAACAACGGAGACAATGACATGGGGGCCCAACGATTTATCATCCGCCTAACTCTATCGGCGATTGTTGTTGTTGTCATCATGCAGCTTCTATGCGATTCTTGTTTCGGCCAGGGGGCAAGTGCCTCAGGAGAGACGGAAACCGGGATCCACTTGACGGCGGATGCGAAGGGGACGGGCGTTCCACTCGGGAGCGCCGAAAGGTAAGGGCTATCCATCGGGTTGGTTGACTCGCTCTCCTATTGGACGTTTACCGATGTCTTCGAAGAGAACAGGAATGGGGACACTGTTTTTCATGACGGTTTCGGGCTGATCAACTACCAGGAGATCGTCAAGCCGGCCTTCCACGCATACCGATTCATGAATGAGCTTGGCGACGAAATGCTGAATCAAGAGACGGGAGGGATCGTCTCGCGCGACAACGAGACTGGCCGTGTGACGGTCGTTGCGTACAGTTACCCTCCGGAGATGAAGGTGTCTCTTCCTGTTACAAATACGCCCGCCGCAGCGAACGCAATCGATGCGAATGGAAGTGTGAGGGAGCTGACGCTGGACCTGGACCACGTGCCGGCTGGGGCTCGTCTGCGGTGGAGGTGTTGGATTGGCAACATAATGATGGGTGCCGGCTTGGGAAGCGATGGGACGACCGGAGCCGCCGACGCGAGAGCAGACAGCTGAGCTTCAGAAGCTGGCTTGGAATACGAAGAAAGAAGTGCTGCACGCGAATAAAGATGGCCAACTGCATTTCAGATTGAACATGCCTGCATGGAGCCTGGTGCTGGTGAAACAGATGTAGCAGAAGGATTAGCTGGAACGAATGAGAGACAGATTGAGAGTCAGTGAAAGCTTTGATTTTGGTATACGGAATCTTGCGCAATTTGTGCCTGTGAAAGAAGTTTGGATGATCTCTGCCGGCGCGATTTCAACGCATTTGTCATGGCCTCTGTCGCAGGAGGTCATATGACGCTACTTAGCCCTGTCCTTCGGAGACGTTCATCCACGGCTGGTCGCCGGATTTTTTTGCTTGTGATCTGTTGCGTTGTGCCCATTCTTTCGGTGCTGGCACGTAACGCAGCCGGTCAGTCAAAATCTGATACTGTTCCCGTGTACAGGCAGGTGGCGACGCCGATTGAGGCGCGCGTTCAGGACCTGATGGGCCGCATGAAGCCGGAGGAGAAGGCCCGGCAGCTCGATCTCTACGCAGGTGCGCCGGCTCTGATGAGCAGACATACAGACGATACACATGCCGCGAAGGATGCGGTATTTCTGCCGGAGAAGGCGGGGGCACTGTGGGGCGATCTAGGGGTGGGTGGCATACACGATCTGAACCCCACGCCGGAACAGTCAAATGCGATCCAGCGGTGGGTGATCTCCCATAACCGGCTTGGAATCCCTGCGCTATTCATCGAGGAGGGCCTGCATGGTTTCGATACAGGTACGGTATTTCCTGCGCCGATCAATATTGCTGCAACATTTGATCCTGGCCTTGCGCAGCAGACCGGCGGGGCAATTGCAGCCGAGGCGCGAGCAACGGGCGTGGGCATGATTTTGGCGCCTGTACTTGACCTTGCGCGGGAGCCGCGCTGGGGCCGGGTAGAAGAAGACTTTGGTGAAGACGCTTACCTTACCGGGCAGATGGGGCTGGCTTATGTACGCGGCGCACAGGGCGAGAGCTTGGGCACGGACCATACGGTGGTGGCGGAGCCGAAGCATTTTGCTGGCCACGGCTCACCAGAGGGCGGAACGAATACTTCGCCGGTGCATATCGGCGAGCGCGAACTGCGCAGTGTGATGCTGAAGTCGTTCGAGCCGGCTTTCCGCGAAGGGCATGCCATGGCGACCATGGCGGCTTATCACGAGATCGATGGTATTCCCATTACCGCCGATCCGTTTCTGCTGAAGACGGTGTTGCGCGAGGAGTGGGGATTCCAGGGGATGGTGCTGTCGGACCTCGGTGCGATTCAACGGCTATACAAGGTGCATCATGTCGCAGCCACACCCAAGGATGCAGTTTGCTTAGCGATCCGGTCGGGCGTCGATATGCAGTTCTACGACTTCGATCATGATGTGTTCCAAAAATCGCTGTTGGACTGCCTGCGGGAGGGGACGCTGCGGGAGGCGGATCTGAATCGGGCTGTGGCAGCGGTGCTTCGGTTGAAGTTCTCGCTTGGTCTTTTTGACCATCCCTTTGTCGATCCAGCTTTGAGCCAGAGGACGAATCGTTCGCAGGCGCATCTCGATGTCTCGCTGGAATCTGCGCGTGAATCGATGACGCTTTTGAAGAATGAGAACCACCTGCTGCCGCTGTCGAAATCGACTCGCCAGATTGCGGTCATTGGGCCAAACGCCGATGTTGCGCGGTATGGTGACTACGAGAAAGAAACAAACGGAAAACGCATCAGCCTTCTGCAGGGAGTGCGGAGTGCCGTGCCGAAGGCGGCCGTGATCTTCGATGAGGGAAAGAATTTAGCCGCGGCGCAGGCGAAGGCTAGAGCTGCGGATGTAGTGATCCTTGGACTGGGAGAGCGGCAAGGCATCTCAGGTGAAGGGTTCGATCGCTCGGAGCTTGGGCTTCCAGGGCAACAAGAACAACTGCTTGAGGCTGTGGTGCAAACGGGCAAGCCGGTTGTATTGGTGCTTGAGAATGGACGGCCGCTGACGATCGGCTGGGCGAAGAAGCACGTCGGAGCAATCATCGAGGCATGGTACCCAGGAGAGTTTGGAGGCAGAGCCATCGCTGAGACGCTTTTTGGCGATAACAATCCATCGGGCAGGCTGACGATCACCTTCCCACGCAGCGTAGGGCAGTTGCCCGACTTTTATAACGCGGATCCTTCAAGCGTTCGTAAGTATGTCGACGACGATGGCAAGCCATTGTTTCCCTTCGGCTTCGGGCTGAGCTATACGAGCTTTATCTATGGAGAGATATCTCTGTTCAGACTCCTGCGCCAGGAAGTAAAGCTGATGTTGTCGTGTCGTTTCAGGTGACTAACTCTGGAGAGAGAGAAGGCACGGAGGTGCCTCAGCTCTATGTGCGCCAGGAGGTTGGCAGCGTGGAGACCCCGATTCGTTCCCTGGAGGGTTTCACCCGAGTTCACTTGAGGGCGCATGAGAGCAAGATGATAACGATGCATCTGCACCAGAAGCAACTTGAGGTTTGGAATGTAGAGAAAACCTGGGCGGTGGAGCCGGGCTATTACACGCTCTGGGTTGGGGGATCGTCGGAGGCAGCGCTGACGGTGCGTTTTCTATTAAAGCCGTAGTGCGCCCTTTGAGTGCGCAATCTGAAGACAGAAGAAATGGAGAGCTATGCGAACGCAGATCTGGACGTGTAGAACAGTATCGTGGATGTATGCAACATTACTGCTGGTCCTTTCAGGAAGCTCTGAAGCTGGCGCTGCAGCGAAACGTATGGAGCCAGTGGACTATGTTTCGCCCAATATCGGCGGCATCGGTCAACTGCTGACTGCGACTGTTCCTTACGTGCAGAGGCCTCATGGAATGGCTCGTCTTACGCCGATCACGATGCCGGAGATCAACGACGCCGTACTATTATGCGGCTGATCTGCAGAGCTGGAACATTAAGGCGGAGCTTACAGCCAGTCATACGGCAGCATATTATCGGTTCACACGGCCGGCTGATTCTACCGCTCACCTGGTTTTGAGTATGGAGGATGGGTCAGCACTGAGAGTAGTTGGTGACTCGGCGGTTGAAGGAAGTGAGAAGGTGGGTGGATCTGTTGCCCAGTTGTCTGAGAATGATGGTGAGACAAGGGAATACTTCTATGCTGAGTTTTCAAAGCCGTTCCGGCACTACCAGACTTGGCAGAAGGATGCGCTATCGCAGAATCCAAACCAGGCAGGGAATCACATCGGCTTCGTTGCAGACGAGTCTGGTGCAGGAGGAGATCAAATCGAGGTCCGCGTCGGACTCTCATACATCAGTACGGAGCAGGCGCAGAAGAATCTGAAGAGGGAGATGTCCGGGCGAAGCTTCGATCAGGTAAAGGAGGCGACGCGGGAACTATGGAACAACAGGTTTGAAGCGGTAAAGATCGATGGTGGAAGCGAGCGGCAGCGCACAATCTTTTATACCGCGTTGTATCGATCCCTGGGCCGCATGACGGACATTACGGAGGATGGTAGGTATTTCAGCGGGTACGATCATAAGGTACACGAGAGCAATGGGCATGACTTTTATGTGGACGATGGCCTGTGGGATACCTACCGCTCGCTTCATCCACTGCAGCTACTTCTCGAAGCTCCGCAACAGGAGGATATGATCCGCTCCTATCTGCGAATGTATGAGGAAAGCGGCTGGCTGCCATCGTTTCCCTCGGTGGCCGGCGAACAGTCGGCGATGATCGGGCATCATGCGGCTGCCTACATCCTCGACGCGTACATGAAGGGCTATCGCAACTTCAATGTTGAAGAAGCTTACCAAGCGATCCGGAAGAATGAGACGCAGAGTACGATGCTGCCCTGGAAGCGTGGTCCGCTAACGAACCTGGACTAGGTGTACTTCGATAAGGGCTTTTTCCCAGCTTTGGCCGCAGGGCAAGTTGAGACAGTTCCGCAGGTGACGCTCGAGACGAGCTATGACGACTGGTGCTTGGCCCAACTCGCGAAGGCTCTCGGCAAGCAGGACGACTATGTTTATTCCATGAAGCTGGCGCACAACTATCGAAATGTATTCGATCCGAAGATCGGCTTCATGGCTCCGAAGAGCGAGGATGGGCAATGGGTCGCGCACTTCGATCCGAAGCTCGGTGGAGGACAGGGTGGGAGGGACTATTTCACCGAGGTAAACTCTTGGCTGTATACGTTCCATGTGCAGCACGACGTTGCGGGTTTGGTTCATCTGTTGGGGGGGCGCGACGACTTTAATGCCAGGCTGGATCAGCTCTTTGTGGAGCAGTATGGGACATCGAAGTACAGCTACCTCGATCAGTTTCCCGACTCGACGGGTCTGGTTGGGCTTTACGCCCCGGGGCAATGAGCCTAGCTTTCATATTCCATATCTATACGATTTCTCCGGGCAGCCGTGGAAGACGCAGCAACGCGTGCGCATGCTGATGGACACCTGGTATGGAGACGGGCCGATCGGTATTCAGGGAGACGACGATGGAGGTGAGACCTCGTCGTGGTTAGTGCTCAGCGCGATGGGATTTTATCCGGTCTGTCCGGGGAGTCCGGTGTATGAGATCGGCAGTCCGATTTTGAGAAAAGTTCGATTCGAATGGCGAACGGCAAGGAATTCACGATCGTCGCGAACCATGTCTTGGCGCGGAACAAGTACATCCAGTCCGCGCAGTTGAATGGAGAGAGCCTTGATACACCTTGGTTCGCACATGCGGCGATTTCGAACGGAGGCAGCCTTGTGCTCGAGATGGGAGACAAGCCAAACAAGACATGGGGCAGCGCTCCTGCGGAGGCCCCACCCTCCATGTCGCGGATAGGAGACGATCTCGACGTTTCAGTGTCGGGAAAGAGGTGAAGGATGATCGATCCTGGGATGCAGATGGGGTCACGCCGTAAACTGCTTTCGCTTGGCTGCGCTGGAGGAATGATGAACCTCCTGGGTATGTCGGGTATTGCGCAGACATCGGAGAGTAAGAGCAACCCTGTCTTGATTCCAGAGGTGAAGAGTGTCGTGAGCTTTGGTGCTCGAGGTGACGGGAGCACAGATGATACGGCTGCGTTCCAGCGAGCGCTCGATTCTGTGCATAAGGCAGGTGGTGGCACGGTGTATGCCCCGCCGGGACGGTACCTCTTTCGCGGTACGCTCGATGTGCCGGAGGGCGTCTCGCTCTGCGGTTCCTATCTTTGCATGCCGTCGCATACGGGTATACGGGACAAGGGGCAAACGAAGCCTGGCGAGGACGACACAGCCCTCTTCGTGACGAGTGGGCGGGGTGAAGAGGATGGGAAACCGTTTCTCACGCTGAACAGCAACAGTTCGGTGAATGGCCTTTGTATCTTCTACCCGGAGCAGGACGCAGGGAGCATACCCGCGGCGTATCCGTGGACGATTGCGATGCGGGAAAAAAAATCCGGCCGTGCAGGATGTTGAGCTGCTCAATTCATATCTCGGTATCGATGCAAGCCAGAATGAGCGACATAACATTCGCAACGTAACAGGCCAGCCGCTGCGGCGCGGCATCTGGGGCGATGCGATCTACGATATTGGCAGAATCGAGAATGTGCACTTCAATCCGTGGTGGAGCTCGCGCGAGAAAGCCTACGATTGGCAGATGAAGAATGGGGAAGCATTTGTCCTTGGCCGTGCGGAGTGGGAGTACGTGCTCAACACATTCTGTTTTGGCTACCACATCGGTTACAAATTTTTAGAGACCTCGGCGTGAGGATGCAACGATAACTATGTCGGTATCGGTGCGGACGATTGCAATCGTGCCATCCTTGTCGAGCAGTGTGCGTCGTATGGTCTTCTGATCGTGAACGGGGAGTTCACCTCGTTTCATGGGGAAGACCCTACGATGGTCGAGGTTCTTGCAAGCAACCGCGGCGTGCTTCGCATCAGCAACAGCGCTTTCTGGGGTCCATGCCAACAGATTGCGAAGGTCGGGGGAAGTGGCTCCCGGGAAGCCCAGAAGGTACCCGAGCTGACCAGTGTTACAAAGTGTCTTGTGTTTTCCGCCCTGGCACATGGCTCCCCGCGTCGTCGCGTCGCTCGTTTCCTACGAGGCCGAGCGACGCACGATGAGGGCCGCGCATCCAAGCGCCCAATTCGCAGCGGAACAGAAAGGCTTGCTGCCGCCGCCCGACGATCTTCTTCACGTTCTCGCTCTTACGGCTTCAGCCGATCCGGCGACAGCCTCCCTACGGGCCTTCGCGCGTGCGAGCAGAAGCGATCCCGCTATCGGCTTGGAATTGCGCGACACGGCAGCCACAACCGGAAGAGCGTTCATGACGCTTTTCAATCATGCGGAAGTCATTGAAGCGGTCCGTACCGAGTTTGGTAGCGGGCCTTACTGGGAGTGCGTTCTCCAATACGCGCACGCTGGCGGCCTGCAAGCCGTCCTCGATGAGTATGCGCACCTGCTGCGCGAATCGCTCGCGGTGGAGTCTCTGGCGCCAGCGGCCATGGCCGATAAGATCGGAACGGAAATCATCTCGACACTGACGATTCGCACGGCCTCGCTGCGAATTGATAATGTAACGGCGCCGCGCTATGCGCGGGAGCTGAAGCTGCAATCCGAGCCGATGCGCATCCGCTTCGCGATGCGGTTTGGCGATGACCGGGCCGATGAAGAAGCGCTCCCGACTAACGATGGTAGCTCTCCGTCTAGCCGAAAGGAGCGAGTACGCGCCGCCTTCAATTCACCTCTTCTGGCCCTTCGTTTTGGTTTCAACCTCGGTCGGGCAGGAGGCCTAGATTTTCACCACTACTGCCATTCGATCACGCATTGGAACCTGCCATCGAACCCGGTCGACCGGGAGCAGCGCGAGGGCCGCATACACCGCTACAAAGGACATGCTGTTCGAAAAAACGTTGCGGCTATGTTTGACTTCGAAGCTCTAAAGAATTCCGACCCGGATGCGTGGGAGACCCTGTTTGAGATGGGCCGCGACATCAGACTGTCCGGCGAGAATGACATCGTCCTTATTGGCTATTTCCGGGGGACCCAAAGGTCGAGCGGTACGTCCCGGCATTGCCCTTCAGCCGCGAACTGGACCGATTGTCAGCGCTGCGCCGTGCTCTTGCCATCTACCGGATGGTATTTGGTCAGAGTCGCCAGGAAGACCTCATCAGCTATTTGCTTGCTCAGATACCGAACGAGAAATTGGAAATGATCGTAAAGGAACTGACGATCGATCTGAGTCCAACTACTCCGGCAAAATCTGCTGCTGAATCTTAGAAAACCGCTGTCCTTCGGAACTGGACTACTTTGGTGATGGGAAAGTTGCAATGCGTACGGGCTCTCATCCGCGTGGGAGAGCGAAAGTACACCCGATATTACCTCAACCATCCCAGCGAAGCGGTTCGTGGAGAGCGTTCAAGCTTTCGGAGTTCCGAGCTGAGAAGGGGTCTGTGGGTGGCCGATGCCGGACAAACGAGTGGGTTCTTCCACGCTCAGGTTTTGCAGAACCAGCTTGGTCCAGAATTTGGTCCAGTTGTGTGCCACAGGGAACTCCGAATTCTCCTATGTGCTCCTCTCTATGCCCTTGAAAACATAGGTGCTCCGGCCTTTACCCTTGGGCTGTTAACCGAAGGTTTGTAGGTTCGAGTCCTACATCAGGAGCCATTCAAATCAATCACTTCCATCACCTCCCTCCAAAAACTTCACCGAACTTCACCGAATTGCCTCCGGATCCCGCTTTTCCGCGGGTACGCTTCTGATGTTGCGGCCCTTCAGCCCAAGGCTCGCGACCGTCGGCGTCCAGCCATCCAGGACCGCCGTGGCGTGAGAATTGACGGCTCGCATCACGCTCGCCTCGATCACCTGCACATACACATTGCCGGTCGTCGTGATGCTGGCGTGTCGCAGAACGCTCTGGGTATCTTTCAGTGTTCCGTGCTCCTGCAGGTGGGTTCCCAGTGACCGTCGAATCACCTGGAAGGTGGCCAGACGATCTGGAATCCCCAGCTTGCGAGCGATCGGACAGATCCGCCAAAACGAGGAAGTTCTTCGCCTGACGCGGTACGGCCTCGCCTTTGGGTTCGCCGCGTCCGAAGGTGGGAAACAGCAGCGCCTCGGGAGACGGGTCCCGACAGAGCCTCGCCATGCCTCGATCATGTGGAGCATACTGCGTTGTGATCGCAATGGTCTTGTGGCTAATTCCTGCTTCATAGCCTGCAAATTCTAGCCAGGTTCAATCTGGGATTGACAAGAAGGAGCTCAGCCGGGTCGCTGAACCCTTCCTGTTATTTGGGAATCAGTGGTCCCCATTGTCGCGGTCGTCGCTCCGTTTGCAGCCCGTCCCGTCGATGACAGAGGTGAGCTTCTTATCGGCGGCGGTGAGAGTGCGGCTGTAGCAGTGACCTAACGAATCATTCGCGCGGTAGGTCTGCGTCGTCTGGTTGCCGGAAGGTCCGAAGGACGCGCCGCTACGTGTGTCGGTTGCATGGACCTCGTTGCTCAGCTTGCTGTCATAGAACCTAAAGTCGTTCAAGGTCTTTGATTCGTTAATGAGGTCCTTTTGGTCGACAGTAGTGGTCTGGCTTAGGCTTCCGTCAGGATTAACGAGGAAGGAGAAGTCGATCGTGAGCGGATAGCTGAAGTGGTGCTCGGTGGTGTTGACGAAGAAGGCATCACGCGTGCTGATGCGCGAGTCGATGGTGGTAGTCTGCTGAGCGTTCTGAATGTCGGTAGCGGGGCTTACGTTGAATTGTTGGTTATTGAGGAAGTCGACGGTCTGCTCGACTGTGGTTTCGACGCGACCGTGGGAGGTGATGACATAGCCGCGGATGGCGAACTTGCGGTTGGACGCAACAGAGACGTTGCCGGTGAAGGTGGTCCCCGTCGAGTCGACGGAGATGTTTTCTGTGACGACTGGAGCAGGAGCGGCAGTGAGGGTATTGCTGATGATGCCGCCGGTGACCTGCTGTTTATCGTGGTCCGTGTAGGCGAGGAGGTTGGCGGTGGCGAGGAAGTAGCTGTTCGCGTTGAAGACGCTCACGCCGATGGTGTGAGGGTTGCCGTCGGAGAGGAGACCGGCGAAGGGCGTCAGATCGACACGATAGGGCTTGAAGTCAAGCGTCTGCACGCCCGGGATCGGCTCCCAAAGATAGGGATCGATGCCGCCCGTGTAGATCCAGGGGTAGACTGGCGCGACACCCGCGGGTTGGCCATCGATTGTTACTTCGGTCTCGCGGAACGCGGTATTGCCACAGCTTAAAAGATTGCTGGCCTGATCGTTGGGTACGCAGAAGTACCAGAATTCATCGTTTGACTGGCTCTGCGCGATCACGTCGAGATAGACGCGCTCCACATTGGTCGGCAGGTTGAGCGTCTGCGTAATCTGGTCGGAAGTGGTATTCAGGGTGCCGGCATCGCCACCGGGGCCGTTCACCGGAACGACGATGTCAGGAGTCCGCGGGGCACGCTCCGACCACTCTGCGGGGTAGAACTCAAGCGCGGCATTGGCATAAATGATGCCGTCGTACGTCACGCCGTTGGACACTCCAACGAAGTTGGCAAGGTCGGCTTGTCCCGTTTGCGGCGACTTGAAGATCGCTGTCAGGTCGGTAACATCACGCTCCACATGCCAAGATGGGCTGAGGATCGCGCGCGGCTCTGCTGTGGTGCCGTAGTAAATGTTGGCGTGGCCGAGGTAGAAGGCGGCGGTGCGATCAAACTGGCGGCCTGCAGTAACGGTGAAATCTCCTATAAAGACGACTTTTGCCCAGGGGCCGGGGCAGGCGGAGGGTGGCGTGTAGCTGATGGGCTTCGGGTTGAAGTCGGCGAAGACCTGATTCTGCAGGAGCGGCACAATGCAGGGTTGGGTGTGGGGGCGAGGTACCGACGGTTCGGCAGTGATGGGGTTGGAAGAGCCAACCTGTGGGGTGGGGGGCGCGAGCACGACCTGAGCGTGCGCAAAGCCAGCCGAAGCGAGGAGGAGGAGGACGGCGACCGAAGCGACCAGTCGGTTCAAGCTGAGCGAATGAGAGACTGTTGTGTCCACAGTAAATTCCTTTCAGGCTTACGAAGCGCTGGATCAACCGCCACACGTGATGAGTCGCTCGTTTCGTGGCTGCCAGGTGCGGCGCAGGGAGTGCTTCTGTATTGAGCACGGCTGTTTTGAGGTTGATCATGTTGGGTGGCCCCAGGAGAACGTACAGATAGTTCAGTGTTGCAGGCAGCGACGAGAGACCGGAATGCAAGTTTCGTCTTCATGTTGTTCCTAACCTATGCGTGTATGGCCCTGCGTGTGCCGCAAAAGATAGTCTATGAGCCGCGCAGGCTATCGATCATAGCGCGTACGTCGACGTCATCGACGACGAAGCGGGAAGCGCCTTCGAACTTATCTGCGTCCTCGCGTACCCAGGGACCTTCGTACTGCGTCCCGCTGACTTCGCTGCGGCGCATGGAGCCGTGAAAATGGCTGGCGCGTGTGGCGCGCGCGAGGGCGGCTGCATCCTTGATGCGGAGGCCTCCGCCGGCGGCGATCGCGATTCTTCCGGCTGCGAGCTCTACAAGCCGCGCCAGCCTGTCAGCTCCGGCGATAACGTCGCGTTCGCCTCCAGAAGTCAGCACACGCCTGCAGCCTGTGGCGATGACGTCTTCGAGGGCCTGTTCAAGCGAGGCGGTGTAGTCAAATGCGCGGTGAAAGGTGACCTCAAGGGGTGCGGCCAGCTCTACGACCTCCCGTATGCGCTGGACGTCGACTGTGCCGTCGGCTCGGAGAATGCCGAGAACGAAGCCGCTGGCTCCCAGGGTGCGGGCGTGAAGGAGGTCTTCGCACATGAGGATGAACTCGTCATCCGTATAGAGGAAATCACCGGTCCGAGGCCGCAATAAGACATGCACAGGAAGCCCGCTGCGACGGATCGCTTCGCGGGTGAGGCCATGGCTTGGGGTAAGGCCGCCTTCGCTGAGCGCGGTGCAGAGCTCGATGCGGTCGGCTCCGCCATCGCGCGCTGCTAGACATGCCTGAATACTCTCTGCACAGAGTTCAAAGATAATCTTGCGCATTAGGGCACACGAATTATCGCAAACATCTCAGTTCTTTTTTTGAAGACGATTAATTTGACTGCTTGAAGCAATTACGGCGCCGCTGAGGCCGTTTTAAGCAAGACATTTTTTCAACAACTTCCTAGAACTAGAAGGTGTAGTGCGCGCTGAGCTGTATCTGGCGTTGTGGAGAGCGAACGGTGGTAATTTGTCCGAAATTACCGTCAATCACGTTGTTGTCTGGGTTTTGATAGCTGACGATATTGAAGGCGTTGAAGAAATCGGCACGGAAACCAACCGTGTGCTCTTTCACGATGTGAAAGTCTTTGAAGAGCGAGGTATCGACCTGGCGATACCCGGGTGCGCGTTCGGTGTTGATGGCCGCGGTGCCGAAGGTAAGCGGTGCGGAGGCTCCGTAGGCACAGACTCCGTTGTCTCCACCAGAGGAGCACGGTATGGCGGAGGGGTCGGTCCCCCACCAGTTGTCGGCGGAACGGTTACGGATCTTCAGGGCGCGGTAGTGGTTTGCGCGTGCCTGACCGTAGGTATTGGTATTGGTGTTGCCGGGGCCGTTGATAGTGATCGGGAATCCAGAGTAAGCGAGAACAGAACCTGAGGCCCTCCAACCTCCGACGGCGAGATCGAGGAACCGATTCATCTGATTGCCAAAGGCGCGTCCGCGGCCAAAGGGCAGATCGTAGACAAAGACGGCGTTGAGATTGTGACGGACATCCTGTCCGGTTGGCCCATAGTCGGCGCGGCTGTTGTAGCCGTCCTGGTAGGATCCGTTGGAGCCGTTGATGCCGGGCTGGCCGTAGTTGCCAGCGGAGTTCGTCATGGATCTGGCATAGGTGTAGTTGACGGCGTACTCGAGGCCATGACTAACACGCTGGCGAAGGGTAGCCTGGCCGCCGTTGTAGTTCATCATGGCAGACGATTCCGTGATGAGGAGGCCTCCATTTTGACCGACGAGGGCAGCATAGGGCGCAACTGCCGCGGCTGGAATAGGCGCGACGGACGGAAGGTTGGCGATGATTGTCGCCTGTTCGAGGGTGAGCTGGTTAGCGTTGCGGTAGGCTGCAAGGCGGTGGCCTGTCAGGCCGAGATACCCGGCTGTGAGCGAGAGCGAGTTGGTGAGAGCGTATTCGGTGGTGAGACTGTATTGATGAATGTAGGCTGGCCGCTGGTTCTGCGGCCAAACCGAGTAGTTGCTTTGGGCGCTGAACTGTGGGGTAAAGCCATCTTCAATCCGGAAGGGGGAGCCTGGTGTGGTCTGGGTTGGCGTGGGTGCCTTGAGGTCGCTACCGAGGGCGAACGGCGGACTGGAGGTGAGGCGCTGGTTGAAGGCGTTTCCCTCGAAGAAGCTGGTGGCGCCGTAACCGCCGCGAATGACGAAACGTGGGGCCGCCTGCAGCGCAAAGCCCAGACGGGGCATGAACTGGTCATAGGTGGGCTGGTAGCAGGCACGGTTGGGGCATACCTGCGCACCTGAGATTGCACCGGCCGGAACGCTGCCTGCGTATTCGACCGTGCCTGAATCTAGCAGAACGTTGGCCGTCTTGTTGTTAACTTCATACCAGGGTTGATCGTACTCGTAGCGCAGGCCGAAGTTGAGGGTTAGCGTCGCCGTCGCCTTGAAATCGTCCTGCACGTACCCGGCGATGCGCCACTGACGGTTGCCAACGATGCCGATAGTGGATCCGAGTTGACTTTCACCGACTCGGTCAAGAACAAAGTCTGCCGGACCGTAGCCGCCGCCCCCTGACGTTATATTCGGATTGCTTGTGTAGGCGCCGGTGTACGTGAAACTTCCGAGAAATCCAAAGTTTGAGGCATTGAGGTAGTTCTGCTGATACCGGGTCGCCTGCACGCCGAAGGAGAGAAGATGCCGTCTGTGCTGCCAAGTGAGATTGTCATAGTAATTGAAGGTATTGTCACGGAGTATCTGGGTGTTGGCGTTGGTGCCGATGTCACTGGGGCGGCTGTCGGTAGCACCTTGCCGCTGTTGCGAAAAGCCGACATAGAGCTGCTTACCGAAGGGAATACCCACCTTCTGGTTGCCGGTGAGACCGAATTGGCCGGTTGGGTCCGTGGGAATGCTGTTGTCCCAGCGAACGCGGGTGAACCCGAAGCGCGCCTCGTTGATGATGGCAGGCGAAAAGGTATGGATCCAGCTACCGCCGCCGAGCTTGGTCGGATAGAAGTTCGCCGTGGGAAAGATCACAGGGATGAGAGTCGTTGTCAGGTCGTTTGAATAGGACTGAACGTAGAAGGCAGTGAATTTATTGGACGTTTTCGTGTCCCACTCGATCTTGACATCGCCCTGGTTGTTGACTCGGAAGGTTCGTTGGGAGCCTTGGAAGTTGTTCTGCACCAGCCCATCCACAGGTGCGGCGTTGGGGAGAGGGTAGAGTTCCGGATGCGCAAAGAGATACTGTGCCACAGGATTCAGGATAGGTAGACCCTTATCCCCCACATAGGGGGCAAACCCGTTCTGCGAGTCGTAGAGCTGGATGCTGTTGTTGCTCAGGGTCTGAAGGGCGGAGAAGTCGCCGTTACGCATGGCCGCTGGAAGAACGCTGGCGGTGGTGAGACCGCCTGTGTGATAACGCACGCCTCGGTAGTCGGCGAAGAAGAATAGCCTGTCGCGCAGTATGGGACCGCCCAGGGTCCCGCCGAAGGTGGTCTGCGTATAGGGGTTTCTGGGGATGATGGGATTCTGATGCTTATTTAACCACGTGTTCGCGTCGAGGTTGTGGTTTAAGAGCGATGCGTAGGCCGAGCCGTGATAATGGCTTGTACCGGACTTCAGAATTGAAACGACAGCGCCGCCGTTGGCGTTGCCGTACGAAGCCGGCGCGTTGGCCGAGATGACACGGACCTCGGCGAGCGCCTCCGGAGCCGGGTTATAGGCAATGAGGTTGTTTTGCGGCTCGTTCAGGTCGGCTCCGTCCAGCGTGTAATTGTTCGCCTGGTTGCGGTTGCCGTTGATCGAGGCGATGCCGTTGTTAAAAGTGCTGCGCTCGATCGCGTTGGAACCGGTCATGCCCTGAGGATCTGTAGCTATGGCCCCCGGCTGGAAAAGGGTCACGGAGGAGAAGTTGCCACCGTTCAACGGAATGTTCGCGATCTCGTTGGTGGAAAGCGTAATGCCGAGCGACGCGTCGTTGGTGTTGAGGATTGGCGTGACAATGTCCTGCACCTCGACGATCGTGGAACTGGCGCCAACCTTCAGGCTGGCGTTGATTTTCGCCGTCTGGTTGATCTCGAGCGCGAACGGGGTAACGGTCTGCGAGGAAAACCCGGGCGCCGCCACCGTGACGCGGTAGGTGCCGATGGGCAGGAAGCGAATAGTGTAGGCCCCCGCAGCATTCGTCGTCGATTCGGTCTTGATGCCGGTTTCTGAGTTCTCGGCGATTACCTGCGCCCCGACTATGACAGCACCGCTCGAATCTGTCACTTCGCCGGCGATGGCGCCGGAGACTGACTGTGCGAGCAGTGCCGGCGTGCAGCAGAGAGCCGTCATGGCAATCGCAATGCTGGAGAGATGTTTGAGAAGCTTCGTATTTATTGATGTCTTCATGATCTGTATCACTCCAGTGTGTGGCGTGAGACCTGAAGAATTCAGCGTTACAGTGGAAAGCCTGAGGCGGATGAGGATGTCTTCTGTGGCCGCTTGCTGCGCGCCTGCGTATCAAATTGTGAAAGAGCATAGGAATTCGGGTGAACATTTGTCAAATAAATCTTTCAAAATCGTGCAGAAAACAAGTTCATATGTTCAAATTACTGGATTCTGCTCGCAGCACGGGTTCCGTTATTTGTTGATCTGTGATTCATTAGAAGGAATCCATATGGCCCCGAAGACTCAAGATCGGGCGAAGCAAATCCTTCATCTCCTGCTGCAAAAGGGGCAGAGCTGCGTTGAAGATCTGGCGGTCGAGGTCGATGCTTCACCGGCGAGTGTTCGGCGCGACCTGATCAAACTCGCGCAGCGCGGTTTAGTGCACCGGACCCACGGTGGCGTGGAATTGGCTGGGAAGATGACCTACGAGCCCTTCCGATTTGATGCTGCCTTTCCGTTGCGAGAGGAGCGCTTCGCAGATGAGAAACGGCGCATTGCCATTGCAGCGGCGGAGATGGTCAATGAGGGCGATACCATCGCGCTCTCGCCCGGCACGACGACTACCCAGGTAGCTCGCAGTCTGCGGCATCGCGAGGGCATCCATATCGTGACAAACGCAGTAAATATCGGGATGGAGTTTTCCAGTCTGCCTAATGCTCGCGTGACCCTTACAGGAGGCTCAATCAGGTGGCCTGGCTCGTTCTCTATGGTCGGCTCAACAGCCTTCGACTCGCTGCAGCGGCTCTTCTTCGACAAGGTGTTTATGGGTGCGTGTGGGATTCATCCCGAACATGGTCTGTCGGTGATCGAATCCGATGAGGCACTGATTCTGGGGCAGATGGTGAAGCACGCCAAGCAGGTGATTGCAGTGGCGGATGCAAGCAAACTTGGTATGTTCACCTCCAGCAATGTCTGTGCGACAAACCAGCTGAATACCATCATTACGGACGACAGTGTAGATCCAGAGATGGTCGAGGCTTTTCAGCGTAAGAAGGTTCGGGTAATCGTGGTCTAAAGCGGGCGGCTGTGCGGCAGCTTTGAAAATGAGCGGCTAACTTGCGGATTCCCGTTTGTATAGATCTCCGCCAGCGGTGTCCATCCCGACTGGGTTTGCGAATGGCTGTTGCAGGCTACGACACGTAGACGATATCCAGCAATCGAACGCCCGGAGCAGTCAGTTCGGCATTCAACTTTTACTGCCCAGGTCGCCACCATCACTCTCAGTCTTTTTGCGCCTTCGGCCTCGTGTTCTCGATCACCGGAACCTTCGGACTCGTCTCCTACGCTGTCAGCAAGCGCCTCCGCGAACTCAGCATCCGCGTCGCTCTCTGCGCTCAAGCCAAGCAGATCGTCTCCACCGCCCTCGGACGCATGCTCATCCTTGCTGGCAAACGGGTCAGTGATTGGGATGCTGCTTGGTATTGCCGCGAGGCGAGTACTTTCGGCAATCGTCTGACCGGCGTCGACACATGCCCCGTGCCTGCTCGCCGCGGTTGCAGTCACTATGCTGCTGACTGGACCGCTCTCGGTTACCAATCCGGATGAACTCGGGTCGAACAGTTTGCGGAGTTGTTTCTGTTTAGCTTCGATATTCTCGCGCTGATCGATCTCCCAAATGTGCAAGCCAGACAAGGCAGAATCCGACACGCTCCGAGTATGGAATCCAGCCCCAAGATTCACAACACACCCAATCCCATCGCCTATGAGTAGTTGCAGAATTGCGTGCATGAAATCGATAATGATAGGCCATGTCTTTCGCACGCTTTCTTGTCGCGCAAATTTGTTCCAGCCTTTTTGCATGCCTGCCTGCCACTGCTTCCCATCTTGTCACCGGCAACGGCTTTGGCTTCGCAGTGGTGTCGCCGGAGAACGCCACCGTGACCAGGTTCTACGCGCATCCCTACAGCTTTGTTCTACCGGATCCCAAGGACCCTCTGAGCGAGGGAGTCGAGACGCCAACTTTATCAAGGCTCTTGGCTGGAGCGGTGCAGAGACGCACAGCGCATCGGCAGAGTACGAGAATGATTCTCATGTTATCGACGTGCGCAGCAACGAGGGCGAGGGTCTTGTCTTCATGCCCTTTGGCCTAAGGGCGGCTGCTCTCGTCGTTAGCTGGGAACCCGGTTCTGACAAGGCTAAGCAGGACGGGCTGTATGTGGAATGGAGCCGGCCGGTCAGGTCGCGAAGAATTGTCAGGATGTTTGGCGCCGAAATGCAGTTGCTGAAGTTCGCCGATATCGCGGAGTCCCTGCTGCTCATTCCGTTTGGTCCAAAGCAGATCAAACCGGCACGAACTGAGCAGCTTCTGAGCGGCAGTTTGGCGTGGGCTCTGGTTTCCCTCGAGAGTGATGACGAACTGGCGCAGGCTGCGAAAGATTTCAAAACCTGGCAGGCCGGACTCGCGCAGCAGGCGTTGGCCAAGCGCGAGATTGCGGAGATCGAGCGCTGGCGCGTCAAGCCAACTGTACATTTCACGGACGAGAAAGAAAGGCACTCTGGCGTCAGAGCGAAGTCATGCTCCGCATTGCGCAGAGCAGGGAACCCAACCGCCTCGGACGAAATAACAATGGCCTGATTGTTGCCAGTTTGCCGGACGGGGTGTGGTTTACGTCGTGGGTGCGAGACATGGCCTACGCGGCTGTTGCGCTGCGCGCATGGGACATAGGGACGAGGCGCGTGCAGCACTGCTGGCGTACTTTAGTTTGGCATTGCGGGCGGAACCGAGAAGGGCGGATATGTTGCTAGCTGCGTCGAAGTCGAGCTGAATCCGACGACCAAAAAGGTGCGACTTCGTCGCATTGTCGAGGCTTGGGAGTCGGGCGCGGTCGTAAATCCTGACGGCCTGCGCAATCAGATAATGGGTGCCGTCGTGCAGGCCATTGGTGGAGCGCTGTTCGAAGTCATTGAGTTTAAGGATGGCCGCATCCTGAATCCGCATTTGGCTCGATATCGCGTCCCCCGGTTTAGCGATACTCCGGAGATTAATGTGGTCCTGATTGACCGAAAGGACCTGCTATCAGCAGGCGCAGGTGAGACTGGCATCGTGGGTCTGGCGCCAGCCGTCAGCAATGCCATCTTCTCCGCCACAGGAACACGGTTGCGCGACATGCCGATGGCTGTGGGCGGCGACCTGACAAATTAACGCGATCCAATTATTGGACGGATTACTTCAGGATTGACCGTGACTCGGGAGTTTACCCAATTCACTGACAGATTAGGTGAATTGAGAATCGATAACGAGACTTTGCGAGCAATAGTGGAGTGGAAATAGTCTGGGTGGGACAGTACCAATCCCCGTGCGTCGATGGACGACGACGCCAAGGTATCCGAGGCCAACGCCGTATTGTGCCGCCATACTCGAATGCAGCGTGGCTTGCGTCAACCGTTCGTAACGAGGCGCCGACAGCTAACTTTGTGCCCCAGCGTCGCAGCTTTATACTTCGTCTCCTTCGCCATTGCGGAAAGAGAAATATCTCGATGCGCATTTTCCTCCATCCACTCGCGATGGCGCTTCAAAAGCCGGGGGTGCATGGCGCCGACCGCGGGCAAGGTGCGCTGAGCACCTTCACTTGCCAATACAATGTAACGGCAGACTAGCGCGCGAATCAGAGACTCTGCGTATAAACTTCCCGAGAGCCCACCGGACTCCATCTCTATCGCGAGCAAGGCAACAATGCGCTCCGCTGCATCGTCCCGAAAACCAGAGCGGTGCAGCAACTCGTGCGACCTGTATCCGTCAACTTCCAACCTGATGGACTCAACAAGCTCGTCGTTGACGGCGCAGCTCGTCAATTCTGAGCGAGATCTTAATCTTATCGGCGGGACCTCCCCGATCGGGAAAAACGTCAGAGCACCTGGCGGCTTCGTATAGGTCGACACGGTGCTCCTGAGGTAGGTCCATCGAACTCGGCAGGGCGGCTCCCGAGAGCCGAGATGACATGCCAGCGGTTAACGCCTGATTGCCTCTCTCGCGGTTGCATGAAGAACTTTTCGACAAGGAAGCCGCTCCATGGGAAGCCAGCACTCGTGCCGATAACCTCTGCGCCCAGAGGCAACAGGGCTGAAAGTTGTGATTCAGTTTGGATCATCGGCGCACCCCTAAAGTCCAGATGCCTGTGCGTGCGCCTGGTTTCAAAACATCTTGTAAAGATAGTGCTTTTATATAAAACGCCGCCTCGAGGATTGTCTAAGGTCAATCAAGGAGGAGATAAAAATGATAGCCATTACTGGAATCACGGGTCGTATTGGAGGGCAGCTAGCAGAACGGCTGCTCACGGTCGGAGTTGCAGTTCGCGCGGTCGTTCGGGATGCACGCAAAGGAGATGCATGGACTGCAAAGGGCTGTGAACTGGCAGTTGCGGACCTAACAGATGTAATTGCTTCTCACCAAAGCCTTCAGGGACGCTGAGGTTGTTTTCGTCCTTCCCCCACCCATCTTCGATCCCGAACCGGGATTTCAGGAAGCCTATACGGCGATGACCGCAGTGCGGGACGCAGTACGCAATTCCGGCGCCGGCAAAGTGCTATATCTCTCGACCATTGGAGCGCAAACCAAGCAGACCACTGTGCTGTCCCAGCTCACGATCGGGGAGTTTATCTTCGGGCAGTTGGAGATCCCGGTCATCTATCTTCGCCGCGCATGGTTCATAGAGAATACGGCATGGGACATTGTGTCCGCTCGTAACAATGGAGTGATGCACAGTTTCCTTCAGCCTCTCGACAAGCCGGTTCCGATGGTAACCGTCGAGTTGGTTCAGGAGAATTGGACTGGACAGAGGGTGGTCGAACTGGAAGGACCAAGCCGCACCGCTCCCCTTGGCTTGGGAGAGGCCCTTTCTAAGATCCTGAAACATCAGGTCAGAGTGGAGGCGGTTCTAGGGATTCATGGGAAGGTCTATTGGTCGGTCAAGGAATGCGCAGCCTCAATCCGCGTATTCGCATGATCGATGGCTTCAACGAAGGCTGGATCGATTTCGCGAACGGCTTTGCCGGCACGCGTAGGGATCGACGACTGCCGATACCGTCCTCAGCGAGATATCCAGAAACGCTGACTCGCGCAGATAAACGGCAGGATCTCAAGAGCAAATAGATGGAGTGCCTTACGTACCGACTAACGCTCATGTCGCAGGAGACCGAAAACAGGTACTACCTCTCGCGCTGGGCTGAAGTGTACTTCAGCCGCAACCGCTTCACCATCGAGCGCGACCAGACGAATGCGCTGTACTTCCTGAATGGCGATGTCCAGCGCGCGGTCGTCGACCAGGAGCGCAAGAACAATGCCATCATGGCCTATCGCAACGACAGCTCGCTCCCGTATGTCGATGTGGAGGTCAAGAACGTCGTTCTTGATGACCTGAGACAGTCTCCATATTCGGCGCGGATCGAATTCGAGAAGGTCTACACGGATCCGGCGGATCACTCGAACTCAGGCGCGAGCGATGGACCGCAAGCGTCACCTATGTCTTTCGAGAGAACGTAAAGAGCAACGAACTGGCCGTCAATCCGCTCGGTTTGACGATCGTGCGCTTCCGGGCCGACCAGGCGTTCAGCTACTCCGCCTTGCCGGCCTTGGCGACCTCGTTGATATAGCTGGCAGTGGAGAATGCGGCGAACCGTTCGTCGGCGTCTGCACCGAAGACCTGCTCCCAGGTGCCTGGCTTGCGATGCGGCGCAGAGTCAGCGACTCCGGAACGTTCGCCGCAAACAGTTTCTGCGCGGCAGCGGAGTAGTCACGCACGGTGCCTATGCCGCCGGATTCGTTTTCGACCTGCATCATAATCACCGTGTGTTGGGTGCTATCCATCTCGCGGATGTGGCGCATCAGCGCAGCGAATGCGTGCTTGTCCGCGCCGAGATTCGCCCGTGAGTTAGGTGACATGACATCGAGCAGCTTGCCGTAGGCAGTGATCTGGCGGGATATTTTTGCGTCGGACTTTAATCCATTCGGGCACGTAATGGTTCTTCCCGTTCTTCCAGGTGCCGAACTACAGGATAACGAGGCGCAGGTTATGCTCATGTGCACCATTGATAAGGAGATCGACAGTCGAGAAATCGAACCGGCCCGGGGATTGCTCCATCTGTTCCCAGTAGACAGGTGCTTCGACGGTGTTAACGTGCATCACCTCGAGCGCAGGCCATGCCGTTTTGAGTGGGTCAGGCCAGAAACTGGAGTTATTGATCTGGGCCCCAAGTACCAGGAAAGGTTTGCCATCGATGGTAAAGGCGTGACGACCGTCTTTCGTTTCGAGATGAGGCAACTGTTGCGCGCGGAGCTGCATGCCGAACGCGGCGAGAGCGCAATAAAAGCTATCGGAATACGTTTCACATTCAACTCCAGTATGTCTGCAAAACAGAGGTTGGCCCGCTGTCAAATTTGGAATATGACAATCCACTGCCTTTGAGCCACAACCACTAAACGGCAAAACAACCGCGATGTAAAGCTCTACATTTATAGGTCGAATTTTTTGAACAATTCGACTGCTTCGCCACTATCCCGCAGGGCACGTAGACAGGGTGCTTTGGCAAATTTAGACAAGAGATCAACTCAGCAGCTTCAACACGCCTTGCATATCCATGGAGGAATCAGACGTCGTACCTCCGGGAAGGCCCGGGCCTAGGATCAGGGCTTCGTTGCGACCCTCAAAGTAGACGAGAAATCGCAGATGTTCGGCGCCCGGGAGACGTCTCATGTTCAGCCAGGTGTAGTACGCGCCCATGTCGGCGTCGACCATTGAGCCCTGAGCGTCGGGAACCGATCCCTTCTGTCCGCTGAGCATCGTGTTCATTGGTTGTTGTTGTTGTCGTGGCGCGAAACGTAACAAAAGCGTCTCGGGTTCGGCGCGACGGAGACATTCGCGAGCGCCCCATTGAACGAAGGTGGTGGAAAATATCTGGGTGCCTGAGCCTTCGGCTAAGAGGCTAAGTTGGAAGTGATTGAGTACGGCAGCTCGCTGCTCAGTGCCACTGGTCGTAAGGCCAACGTCTTCGGGGCGTAGCTGGACAAGCAGGCTGCGGAGCCGTTCAGGCCCCATGCCGCGCGATTCAATTGCCTGCTGCGTGCGCTGAAGGAGTGCCTGCCGCACCCGATCAAGAGCCGCGTAGGAAATTTGCGTAAGTGCTGGAGCCGGATATGCTGTGCCGCCATCAATGTACCAGTGCAGAAAGTCTTCGACCAGCGCGGCATTCGTTACTGAGCCGTGCGCTCGGCGTTGCGCTTCAGCGAGCAACATATCAAAAGCACCTTGCGCCTGGATACCGCGTAGATATACCCCGTGCGGACGGAGCTTACGAAAGAGTGGAAAGCCTGGGTGTGTCACTCCCTGACCGATGGCGACGATTCCTAACCTCGGCTGAGAGGGCTGCCTCGAAGGTACGGCTGCGGAGATTGTGGACGAAAAGTTGTCGGCAGCCTGGCGAAAGGCATCCATCTGGTGCGAGCTCCAGAGCCATGCCGTTATCTGCTCCAGCGTGTCGGAAGGGTTAGCAGTCCAGCCTGCCTTCTCAAGATCCGGATTCATCTTCAGCGAATCAAATCCCTGCATGAGGAGGGTGAGCTCTTCTTTTGGCAACTGCCCCAGATAAGTAAGTTGTCCGGAGAGACGCTGACGTTCTGCGGGCAGCTTCCAGTCGTAGTTGATCAGTTCGCGCAATAACACAGCCCGATAGTGAAACGGCAGTTGTTGCATCAGGCCCAGATTTTCCGTCACCAGTCTTCGAGCCTGCGGCGGATAGCTCTCAAAGTCCGTAGTCTTCGACTGTAGAGGCCTCATGACTAGAGCACCTCCTGCAGAGGCGAACCCTGGGCATAGGTTGGCGAGAAGCCCATCAACGACCCGAGCGTAGGAACCAGGTCCAGCGAGTCGACAGGGCGATCCACTACGGCGTTTTGTCGCACTCCGGGGCCGAGCACCATCATCCATGTCGTGCGCGAGAGCGCGTCGCCGGTGCGATGGTGCTGGAAGCCGTTGCCGCCAGGGTCGGTGTCCGAGTCGCGGCCGAAGTCTGGCAGTATGAACATCGTTGTGCGACCCTTGTACTCGGGGTCGGTCTCGATGGCGCGCCATAACTCGGCGCACAGACGGTCCGAGCGCCGAATGCCTTCGAGATAAAGCGAATACGCGCCAGAGTGAGCAATGTCGATATCATGCAACGTAATCCAAAGCAGCCGCGGTGAGAGCTGCTGCATCAGTCTCCGCGCAATGAAGACGGAGAGCTCATCGGGGCTGGCGAGGCTCTTTGCGTGGGCAGTGAAGTCATCCAGCGACAGCTTAAGTAAGTTGGCAGTTCGGCGTAGCTCGTCCTGGCTGCCATGGAGGGTGGTTGCGACCGGCGACTCATAGTTGTCCCGTAGCAGATGTTCGTAGTCGAGACCTGGGCTTCCTGCCATTGCAGCGGCCAGCAGTTGCTTCGGCAGCACCACCTCTGCTCCAAGCGAAGGTCCGTAGCCGCGCTGATCGCTGCTGCCAAGGCGGTTGAAGCCATTGCTCGGAGCCACTACCCAGGCATCCTGAGCAGGGCGTTTCAGGTCGCGTCGAAAGTATTCGAAGACCGTAGGGTTCTCCGGTGGGACCAACGCGAAGTTATTCAACGTCTCGTAGGCGCCCGTTGCCAGCGACGCGGTTGCGACATAGTGACCAAGTATGCCGTGATTGATAACCTGGGTAAAGAAGGTTGCCTGCGGAATCAGCTCAGCAAGAATGAGCGGAATATTCTCTTGGCCATCAGGCGCGAAGGTTTCTTCATCTCGCGCCCCACCGCCGAACGTGACGACGACCACCTTCTGCCCGCGCGGAAGCTGCATGGCGCGAAGCGGTGTGAAGGAAGACAAAGTAGCAGCGCCGGTACCAGCGACAGCACGTAGAAATTGACGCCGATCCCAGGCCTGTTTGGCCGCAATCTGGCGCAAAGAGGTGGACCGGCTCCACGCTGCGTTCAATTGGGTTGGAGTACGAATGTCACAACCTCCTGCAGCCGGGCGTTGAGGCTGTCCTTCTCCTGCTGGCTGTACTGCTGTTGCAGTGCGATCTCTTGCTGCGCCTGATCACGCATCCCGAGGTGCGCATATGCGCGGGAGAGACGATAGTGTGCCTCGGGAAATGCAGGTCGGAGGGTAACCGCCCGATCGAGCATAGGGGCACTGGCTTTCCAGTCAAGCCGCATCTGGTCAAGTACCCCCATTTGAAAGTACGCGTCCGCCAGCTTAGGATCAGCCGCAATGGCCTGACGAAGAAACACTTCGGCCTGCGCCGTATCCTGTTGTCCTGCGGGACGGTGTAACAAACCCGTTGCTGCATAGGTGGCGGCCTGCGCGTTCTGCGGGTGGCGGCGCGCAAACTCTTCAAGGCCGTTGCAATTGGCGCTAACGCCCTCGGCCAGAAGACTGCAGCTGTGACCCAGAAGATCGGCATAGATGGAGTTGTCCGGCTCGGCAGCCAGAAGCGATGAGAAGGTAGCGGCTGCCTCCGGATAATGACCGCTCGCGTAAAGCGCAACTCCTTCGGCGACTTGGAAGTGGGTACTGACCGGGTACCGCTTCTCTCCATACTGAGCGATCTGCACGGCTTCGTCCCATGTCCAGTGGCGCAGGAGTTCCGCCGTCAGTGTGTAAAGATTCGCGTCGCTGGGGTTCTTCCGTGCAGCCGCCTGATCGTGCTGAACAGCTTCTTTGTAGTTGCCGAGCCTCTCCTCTATGTCGCCGCGGAGGGACTCGACCTGGTCTGTACTGGCCTCTGCAGGAATCTCCTGCTCCACCTCACGAGCCTGGCGCACAGAACCGCTGCCAAGCAATGCGATCGCCCAGTTGTATCGCACATCCCAATCCCCTGGCTTCGCAGCGCTTGCCAACGCAAAGGCATGCGCCGCCTCCGCGGGGTGTCCTTCCAGCATTAACGCCTGGCCAAGGTTCGACTGCGTGTCACCGTTGTGCGGGTCGAGCTTTGCCGCGATTTCGAGTTCGCGCTTCGCCTCCTGACTTCTATTCAGCTTTAGATACGCCGCACCGAGGTTCGCATGAGCAATCGCGTCGCGCGGTGCGAGTGTCCGCGCGGACTCGAGATAGGTTAACGCGCGGGTCAGGTCGCCTCCCTCGGCGTATAGGCTCCCGAGTGCTTCGTTGGCTTCATAGCTTGCCGAGTAGCGGGTGACCAGATCACGCAGAAGCGGCTCGGCCTCCCCAACCTTCCCTTGATCGTAAGCGTCGAGGGCCCGGCGCAGAGAGGTTCGATCTGTCGCGGTCATAGACACTGGTCTTGTAATTTGCGCGAACGCCGGGGTCTCGATCCTGAACCATGGAGCGTCGTTACCTGCAATTGTCAAGACATAGCCTATTGTCATGTCTCGCAAAACGCGACCTAAACCGAAAATAAGTGTACGGGACATGCGTTTTAAAGTCTCTGGGCGGATGCGCCTATTGCGGTGCATCCGCCCTCGGAGTGTATCGCCTTAGAATGCGTATCTCAAAGCGAGTTGGAAGAAGCGCGAGTCCGGAGTGTTGCTCTGGAATGTGCGTGCGTAGGTGATTTGACCACCGCTCGACGAAATACCCGTATTGCTCGGGTTTCCGTAGCCGGGGGTGTTGAGGACGTTGAAGATATCCGCGCGGAACTGCAGGTACTGCTCACGGAAGGTGGGGAAGGATTTGAACAGCGACATATCGACGCGATCATAGCCTGGACCATAGGTTTGACCACGAGGACTCCCTAAATAGGCAAGAGCCGCGGCTCCTGTCACCGTGTTTGGAATCGGCTGCCCACTTGGAGAGTTGGCGTATGTTGCGGTTGTATAGCCGATGTTGTCTGCCTGCGGGTTGGCAAAGGCGCAGGGGTTGTACCAGTTCTTCACCGTACGAACCGCCGTAGGGCAGGTAATACCGGCGTTTGTGGAGTTGGCAGAGCCGCCTCCCTGGTACGGATTGCCGACACGGATGGCTTGAGCATTGGCCCCGCTGGGACTATTAAGGTTGTTCGTCCCAATGGTGATGGGTTCACCGGTCTGAGCACGGAAGACGAGGCTGCTCGACCAGCCGCCGACGAGGTAATCCAGCGGACCGACGTTGTTCATGTATGTGCGACCATGACCGAACGGCAGCTCATAGTTGCCGTTGAGCGTGAAGCGCTGACGGACGTCGAAGGGAGAGTTACCATAGTCAGCGCGGATCCCAAGGATGTTGAGGCTGCGATACCCGCTGTCGTTGGTACTTCCGAGAGGTGTCGGCGCGTCATCGAGTGAGTGCGACCAGGTGTAGGTAGCCAGGAAGCTGAGGCCTCTCGACATCCGCTTTTCGACCTTACCCTGCAGCGAGTTGTAGCTCGATATGCCATCATAGGCGGTGTATGAGACCCCACCGAAATGCGGATAAGGTTTGAGTGGATTAACCGTATCACCCAATGCGTCTTTGTAGCCACCGAAGTTATGCGGCGCAAGAGCAACCGCGCCGTTGGGATCCGGGAACGACTGCAGGTGGCGGGAGACGGCGCCTACATAACCAAGCGATGCAACCATCGTATTGCTAATGCCGTACTCAGCGGTCAGGTTGTACTGTTCACTGTAAGGCGTACGGATCTTGGCCTCACTCCCACGCAGGGATGGCTGCGCGATGGAGTTGAGCAGACCGTTGGCGATTGCGGTGGTAAAGCCATTCTCCAAGGTGAACCCGTTGTTCACGCAGCCTCCGACACCGGCGCTGCAAGTGCCAGCGGCGAAGGTTGAGTCAAACTCGAACGGGAAGTTTTCGCCGAGGTTGGGGTAATATCCGGTGCTCTCCAGGCCACCGAAGAAGATACCGAAGCCTCCGTGAACGACTGCCTTCTGCGTCGCCTGGTAAGCGAAGCCGACTCGTGGAGCGAAGTTCGTCTTCTGTGGCTCGATGAGGTAGCGGTTTTGGGAGTATTGGATGGTGATGTTGTCCGCCGTCAGCAGCCGGGTGAAGGCAGTGGGAAGGGTAATGTTGCCTTGCTTGCTGGCCGGGATCAGGTAGACGCCTGTGCTTTTACCGGCGGTTGGTGCGCTGGTGGGAACAAACGCTGCCTGGTTGTCGTGACGCTCCAGGTACGGCGTGGAGTAGTCGTAACGGAAGCCATAGTTCAGGGTGAGCTTCTGGTTGACCTTCCAGTCATCTTGGATATAGAAGGAGCGATTGAAGCGGACATCGTCGGAGGTGAAGACGTTGGAGATGGCCGAATCGTGCATGTTATTGGTCAGGAAGTCCGCAATACCGTACCCGGTGCCGGAGGTACCCTGCTGACTGGTGTAGACACCAGTGAAATTGTACGTACCGCGAGCCTGGGTAGGTTGGGAGGTGGAGAAGCGGAGACGCTGGATGTTCACGCCCGCCTTCAAAGTGTGGTGGCCGGCAACCTTCGTTACGTTGTCGAGGATCTGGTAGACGTTCTCATACTCGTTGGTCGCATAGAAGGTGGGCGAACCGAAGTGCGATATACCACCTACGTTGAAGGATGGGAGACCGCCGTTATTAGGACTGTAGGGAATGCCGCCGAGACCGAGGCTGGTGGCCGCAGTGGGATTGTTGGCATTCTCGTGCAGGCCGGTGGCGTGCATGTAGTTATAGCCGAAGCGGAACTCATTGGTGAGCGTCGGCGAGAACTCGTGGGTTTCGCTGCCGGCGAAGTTCTCCCCAAGCTGTACCACCTGACCGGTGTCGCCGAAGCCACCACCGTCCAGAATCGTACCGAACGGAGCGGGGTGAGTTGCGGGTTCATGGTTGTAGCTGTAACGGCCAAAGGCCTGGTCCTTCGAAGTGATGTTCCAGTCAACGCGGGTGTCCCACTGGAACGTGTTATCGACAGTGTTGGTCTGCGCTACGAAGTTGTCATGGGTCTGCCCGGATAGCCCTTGATTTGGGGAGGGGAAGAGGCTGAGTATTTTGAGCGCAACTGGATCGAGCGTGACCCCAGACTGCTGGTCGAGCCGGTTGTTGACGACCTGCGTCGTGCCGTTGCCATTCGGGTTGGGGACATACAACTGAATCGGGGTGCTCGCGCCGGTCAGGTCCTTGTTCAGCAACTCGCTGAAGTTACCCGTACGCATGAGCGCCGTCGGAACCTGGCCGTGGTACGTCTCACCAAAGACGATACGGTTCGCTTCAACGTCGCCAAAGAAGAAGAGTTTGTCCTTGAGGATCGGGAAGCCGAGGGTTGCGCCGAACTGGTTCTGGCGGTACTTCGGTACGGGGCTGTTGCCGTCAAAGAACTGCCGCACGTCGAAGGCGTCGTTGCGGATGTACTCCCACGCGCTGCCGTGGATGTTGTTCGAACCGGACTTGATGCTGGCGTTTACGACCGCTCCAGCGGAATGGCCGAACTCGGAGCTGTAGGCACCGGTCTGCACCTTGAACTCGGCGAGAGCATCGGGTGGAGGGCGGACAACGTAGCTGGCGCCGTTGAAGAAGTCGACGACGTTCACGTTGTTGTCGACGCCATCCATGATGTAGTTGTTCTGCTCAGCGCGCTGGCCGTTGGCATTGAAATCACCACCCTTTTGGCCGCGAGCCCCATTGGCAGGAGCGACGCCGGCGGTGAGCTGAGCGATGAAGACCCAGTTACGGCCGTTGAGAGGTGTGTCGTTGATGGTCTTCGACTCGATAACCTGCCCGGTCGACCCTTCCTGCGTTTGCATGAGAGGAGGAGCATCTGTCACGGTGACCTCGGTATTCTGGGTGCCCGTTTTCATCAAAATATTCACCTCGAGCCGGTCCTGAACGTGGACCTGAATATTCTCCTGTGTCGTCACTGAAAACCCAGGCGCCGTAACGCTGATTTTGTATTTGCCAATCTTGATCGGCGAGAAGGAGTAGACGCCGCTTCCATCTGACCGCCCATTGAGGACAAGAGCTGTGTCCGTATTTGTCAGCGCGACTTGCGCTCCTGCGACACTTGCGCCTGTGACATCCTGCACCGTACCGCTTATGGCACCCTGATCCGCCTGGGCAAAAGCATGTACAGTTGTTGCCGCTAGAAGGCAAACGAACAAAAAATTGTATGCAGCCCTTCTGATACGCCTCCAACTCACTTGTTGCCAATACTTAGTCATGTATTTGATGTCCTCGATCTTAGATGTACGCGCTTGCATTTACACGCTGGAAAACGTTTTCGATGAAAATGTAAACGCTTCCAATGGAGTAGCGAAACCGTACTTGTACGGCTACAGTGATGTCAAGAAGAATATTTATGGATAGCAAAAAAGCGCTTTGAATCCAAAGGACATGCGCTGCTGGTTCACCGCGCAGTCCGAGGTTTGCGCTTCGTCCGCGCGTGCCCGCCCCGCCATCGTTGCGCCTTCCTCAGCAATTTCCGTGAATGCATTTTTTGCTTCACCTCATGTCGGACGTTCGACCTACTGCACCGAGATCTCCCGTAAATAATCAAAATTCCCTGAAGGCCCCGGCCTCACGCCCACAATCCGCCGCGTATGAACAACCTCGTTGTTCGGATACCACAGCGGAATCCCCGGCAACTCATCCGCCAGTATCTTCTGCACCTTGACATAAGCCTCCCGCCGCCGCGCCTGATCGGTCTCCGCTGCAGCAGCTGTCAGCAGAGCATCCACTCGTGCATTCGAGTAGCGCCCTCTGTTGCCACCTTTTGGCGGAAACGACCCCGACCCATACGCATAGCGAAAGATGTCCGGATCTTCATTGCTTCCAATCCACCGCAGCGCGTACATCTGAAACGCGCCCTTTGTTACATCGGCATAGAACGTCCCAAACTCCGACGATCGAATGTCCAGCAGAATCCCAGCCGCCCGTAGCTGCTGCTGCAGCACCGCCGCCATTAGCCGAGTAGTCTCATCCGTACTCGTCTTCAGCGTAACCCGTATCCTCACGCCATCTTTTCCGGCATGAAAACCCGCCCCTTCCAGCAGTCGTTGCGCCCGTGCAACATCATGCGGATACTGCGCCATCTCCGCATCGCTCGCCGCAGCCCAATGTCCCACAGGCAGCAACGTATTCGCAAGTCTCGCCTGCCCTCGCCAGATAGCATCCACAATGGCCTGCCGATCCATCGCGCAAGCCACCGCCTGCCGAACCCGCTTGTCCTTCAACACCGGATCGTTGACATTGAAGTTCGCATACACCACAGGCGAGCCCGGCACGCTCACAATCTTCAGATTTGGCGCGCTCTCCAGTGCATGAACCATATCGAGCGTAATCACATTGCTCGCCAGATCGGCCGATCCCTTCTTCAACTCCAGCGCACTCGTAATCGTATCCGGTACAACCGCAAACCGAATTCTTTCGACCTTTGGGGCACCCGCCCAATAAGCCTCATTCCGTTCAACAATCACTTCCTTATCCTGCACCGCGCTCACAAACCGGAACGCCCCTGTCCCCACCGGATGCATCCCAAAATCCTTCCCCGCACCCTTCGGCACCACTCCAAACAAACCATCGCTTAAGTTGAACAACAAACCCGCATCCGGCCGCTTCATATGCACCACGACAGTCAGCCGATCCCTTGCCTCGGCCTTCGCCACCGAAGCAAAGCTCCCACCCTTCGCCGTCACTAGAGACCCATCGATCAAACTCTCGATCGTATAAGCCACGTCCTCCGCCGTAAGCGCTCTTCCATCCTGAAACCGAATCCCATCCCGAAGATGAAACACCCAAGTCAAAGCATCCGGCTGTTCCCAGCTTGTAGCCAGCCACGGCTGCAGATTGAAATATTCATCCTTCCTCACCAACGCATCGAAGATTACCCCACCCACTCGCTCACTCTGCGCATCCGTACCCACCCGCAGGTCCAGATTATTAGGGCTGCTCTCAATAATCATCACCACCGTCTGCGGATCTTCCACACGCCCGCGGCAACCAACCATCCCCACACAAAACAATCCCAATAAGCCAAGGGTCCGGGGTATCTGGCGAAGCCCGACCGTCTTTCTCCACAGAGCCACAAAACTCATCCGTATGTAACCTTCCCCAGAACTACCGGCCTCTTCGCCCCCGTAGCAGTCGGCACATTCCCCGCCAATCCAAACCACGTAAGCCAAGCCAGCAAAGCAAAAGCCACCGCCTCCTTGGCTTGCGCCGGGATCCCCAACTCTTCCATTAGCCGCATCTTTACTCCAAGCGGCTCAAGCCCCTTCCGTAACATCTCCATTAACGTCGAGTTCTTAATCCCACCACCCGCCGCCACATACTCAATCTTCGTAACCAGCGGAGCATTCTGCCCCAAATGCCCCCAGACAAATTTTCGGTAAGCATCCACTATCGAAGCCGCCGTCAACGCCGTAGCCGTAGCAATCACGTCCTCATCCCGATCCTCACGACCACCAACCTTCCGGCACATCGAGATAAACCGCGAAACGAAAGCCTCTCCAAACTGCTCACGCCCACACGACTTCGGCGGCAGGGCAGAGAAGTAAGCCTCCTGCATTAGCTCAGCGACCACACTATCGAGCACCTTGCCACTTCGAGCCACCACGCCATTCCGATCAAACTCCCGCTCATAAAGCCGCTTCATACACCCATCAATCACCATATTCCCAGGCCCAGTATCGAACGCCAGCACTCCATCTACCGCTGCCCCGGCAGGAATAGCCGTAAGGTTCCCAATGCCCCCAAGATTCTGTAGCACTCGACTTATCTTGTCGCTTCGGAACGCACAATAATCCAGCATCGGAACCAGCGGAGCTCCCTGACCACCCGCCGCCATATCCGCCGGTCGAAAATCACTCACCACAGGAATCCGCAACCGCTCCGCGATTACCGAGGCCTCACCCATTTGCCACGTACATTGCAGCGGTTTCCCGAGATACTTCTCCGCCGCCCCCTGGTGATACACCGTCTGCCCGTGACAACCCACCAGATTAAGCTTCACGCCAAACTGCTCCGCCGCCTTAGCCACCGCATCCGCATAGGCCTCACCCAATCGCCAGTTCAGCCGCGCCAGCTCCGCCACCGGGATAGCCTGGGCATCCATCGCCGCCAGCACCGCCGCTCGAATCCCCTTCGGATAAGCGAAACCAGCATGCCCCAGCAGCTTCACCCGAGGCGTCCCACCCTCACGCAAAGCAGGCGAGATCCGGCACACAGCTACATCGACACCATCTGCCGACGTCCCGCTCATCACCCCGGCTACCACGAGTGCTCTAGCCATCTTCTAAATCTCCTCCACGTCCGAAAGGGCGTAACGGTGATCAAAAAGATAGAAACAGATAAAAAATAAACACTTCGGTCGTATCTCTCTTATCAGTCTTTATCTTTTTGATCACCGTTACGCCTTCAACTCCCGCTGCAACTCCGCCAGCAGATTCAACGCCTCACGCGGAGTCAATCCATCCACATCCAACTCCGACAACCGATCCACAATACGCTGCGACAGCGGCGTAAACATCGTCATCTGCATCTGCGGCACCAACGCCGGCGAAGCCTCTCGAATCTGTTGTGTCTCTGCCCGCTCATGCACCTTCAGCACCTCACGCGCCCGCGCAATCACGCCCGATGGCAACCCCGCCAGCCGAGCCACTTCGATCCCATAGCTCTTACTCGCGGGCCCAGCCTCCACCGTATGAAGAAACACGATCCCCGCCGCCGACTCCTTAGCCGTCACCCGCAGATTCTTCAACCGCTCCAGCCTATCCGCCAGCAGCGTCAACTCGTGATAGTGCGTCGCAAACAAAGTCCGCGCCCCAATCCGATCATGCAGATGTTCCACCGTGGCCCACGCCAAACTCAACCCATCATAGGTAGCTGTACCGCGCCCCATCTCATCCAGCAACACGAGAGACCGGTTGGTCGCAGTGTTCAAAATCGCAGCCGTCTCCGTCATCTCCACCATGAATGTCGACCGACCTCGCGCCACGTTATCGCTCGCGCCAATCCTCGTATAAATCCTGTCCACCAGACCAAGCCGCATCCGCTCTGCCGGCACGAAGCATCCACACTGCGCCATCACCACCAGCAGCGCAGCCATCCGAAGGTACGTACTCTTCCCACCCATGTTCGGCCCGGTAATCAGCATCACCGCCGGTCCGGCATCAGCATCGAGATGCGCAGAGTTCGGCACAAACCTCCCACTGCCCGACTCCTCCATTCGTCGCTCCACTACCGGATGTCGCCCCTGCACAAACTCCAGCACGCCTGAAGTTTCAACACTCGGCCTCACCCACGCACGCAGCGCGGCTAGATGCGCAAAGCAAGCAAGCAGATCAATCTCGGCTACCCGTCGTGCTGTCTCCCGCATCCGGCCCGCGGCATCGAGCAGTTGTCGCCTCAACTCTGCAAAGAGCCGACGTTCGATCTCGCCGCTCCGCTCCTGGGCGGTCAGAATCTTCGTCTCATATTCCTTCAGTTCCGGCGTCGTAAAGCGTTCCGCGTTCACCAGCGTCTGCTTGCGCTCATAGTCTGCCGGAACCGCCTTCGCATTCGCCTTCGTCACCTCAAGGTAGTAGCCAAACACATTGTTGAACCGCACCTTCAGGCTGCCGATTCCAGTCCTCGTACGCTCGCGTTCTTCAATCGCCGCAAGAGCCTGCCGCCCACTCCTGCTAAGCTCTCGCAACTCATCCAACTCCGCATTCACACCCGCGCGAATCGCCCCACCGTCAGCCAACGAGACCGGAGGCTCATCCGCAATCGTCCCCACGATCATCTCGTGCAGATCCTCCATTGCATCGAACCCGCCCGCCAACTCACGCCACCGTCCAGCTTCAAACGTCGTAACCGCATCCACTAATCCCGGCAAACACCCTAGCGTCGCCGCCAGAGCCATCACCTCTCTAGGCCCAGCCGAATCCAGCGCCACTCGTCCCAGCAGCCGTTCCAGATCGAGCACGCCATCCATCGCCCGCCTCAACCCCTCCCGCCGCCTCAGATCACCGACTGCCTCACCCACAGCCTCCAGCCGAGCCTCAATCTCAGCCAGCGAACTAGAAGGCCGCAACAGCGTAGCTCGAAGCAGCCGCTTTCCCATAGGCGTACAGCAGGCATCCATTGTGTAGAACAATGTCGTCTGCGCCGACTCGCCCGAAAACAGGGGCTCCACCAGTTCAAGGTTCCGTACACTTACCGCATCTAGTTCAAGACACGTGGACCGCTCATAAAACTTCAGCCCATCCACGTGCTCCAGACCACCCTGCTTCGTCGCCCGCATGTAGTGCAACAACGCACCAGCCGCTACTGTAGCCGCCTCATGTCCACTAAGCCCCATCCCATCCAGCGAGTGCACTTTGAAGTGATTCCGGACCAGCGGCACGGCATAATCAACCGTAAACACCCACTCCTCCACTGCCGTCTTCGTCCGAATCCCATCCAGTCCTGCAGAGGACTCTTCCTCACCCGCCAGATTCACTCCACCCAACAGTCCCTGACCGTATAGAAGCTCAGCGGGCCTAACCCTTCCCAATTCATCCACGGCCAGCGCCCAGCCGTTCGCACCCCCAAACTCCGTTGACCGAAACTCGCCCGTCGAAAGGTCCAGCAGAGCCAGTCCCCACACCGTTCCCACCTTCGCGAGGCTGGCCAGATAGTTGCTTTGCTCCGCAGCCAGCGCTGGATCGAGTGCCGTCCCGGGCGTCAACACGCGCGTTACCTCTCTGCGTACCACGCCCTTGGCCAGCTTTGGGTCTTCCATCTGCTCGCAGATCGCAACTCGAAAGCCCTTGCGCAGCAGCCGTTGCAAATACGACTCCGCCGCATGGTAAGGAACTCCGCACATAGGCACACTTCTCGCCTTGTCCCTCGCCGTTAGCGTCAGTTGCAACTCACGCGATGCCACCACCGCGTCTTCGAAGAAAAGCTCGTAGAAATCTCCCATGCGAAAGAACAGCAGCGTGTCCGGATGCTCCTCTTTCGCCGCCCTATACTGCCGCATCGCGGGTGACAGCGCCGTCTCGTTTGTCAAACCATTTCCCATAGCCGAACCGCCAGAATACCGCACTCACACGGTATCCGCGCTCCGCCGCTTACGGAAACAACATCTCTTCAATCAACGGAGGATTCTGATCGTAATCGCTGTACCGAACCCACTTGGGCCTAACCACGAAATACGTGATCCCCGGCCAACTCATTCGCGCCAATCCATCTGGCCACACGGCAAAATAAACCTCCTGGCAGCGCTCCAACTCCGCTCCCTTCGGCTCCGCAGCGGTCCCTTCATACTGGATAGTCTTCTCTCCACCCCAACCCACGACGAACGAGCACGAAGGCTGCTTTATCAGGTTCTTGTACTTTCTTGTGGAATTCAGCGTGTCGAAGACAATCTCAAGCTCCGGTGTAACCGCAATCCCCACCAGCGCCGACTGAGGGACGCGATTCGCCGCTATACTCGACACGACTCCGTAGCGGTATCCAGTCATAAACGCATAAATGCTCGTCTTTTCCATCGAGTACCTCTCGAATCTTGAAGATCCGCGAACAGACTACAGCGTATGCAACCTGGACCTGCGCCCTGTCTTGAGCGCCGATAAACCGATATACTGAAGATTCGCCGCAACTAAGCGATTAAACATATTCCTAATGTCACTCCTCTGGCTCAGAGTCGCGGTTTTTCTCTACGGCATAGCCGCGCTTGCCGTGCTGCCTGCCGCGCTCTACGATCGCCCGCGCTGGCGCCATATTGCCATCCCTGCAACCACCGCGGCGCTTCTATTCCACTTCGTCTCGCTGGCCGAGATGCTCAACGCTGCCCACCACTCCCTCCCGGTCGACACCCACGAGACTCAGGCCCTCCTCGGTCTCATCCTCGCCACCGCCTTCGTCCTGGTCTACTGGCGTTACAAAACCGTCTCCCTCGGTGTCTTTATTCTGCCCATCTGCTTTCTTCTTGGCCTCGTCCCAGCCTTCCGCCCGGGTCAGGAGACCACACCCTTTCCCCAATTCCATACCGGCTGGATCTTCCTCCACATCGCCCTTTTGCTCGCCGCCTACGTTGCGCTCTTCCTCTCGCTCGTAGCCTCGCTGCTCTACTTGATTCAGGAGCGCCGTCTCAAGCAAAAATCCCCCGCCATTACCTGGCTTCCTCCGCTCGAAACCACCGACCAGATCGCTCTCCGGACCCTTCTCTTCGGCCTCCCTTGCATGACCGCCGGCCTCCTCATCGGCTCGCTCATCGCCCAGCAGACTATCGGCCCCACCTACTTTCTCGACCCCAAGATTCTCCTCTCCTTCGCCATGTGGCTCGCCTACGTTGGCATGATCTACATCCGCCGCCACTCCGGCCTCCGCGGACGCCGCGCCATCTATCTCTCCAGCTTCGTCTTCCTCGTCGTCCTCGCCGTCTGGGCCGCCAACCAGTTCTCCGTCGTCCACAGGTTCACCACGCCATGAACCTCGTCCTCCTCGGCATCAACCACAACACCGCGCCCATCGAGGTTCGCGAGCGCCTCGCTATACCTGCAGGTCGCCTCGCCGACGCCATGCGCACGCTTCTCCACCAGCCCGGCATCCGCGAAGGCCTCATCCTCTCCACCTGCAACCGCGTCGAGATCGTCACCCTGCAAGACGACGCAGCGGGCACAGAGAGTAACAAGGCCGACCTGCTCCGCTTCCTCCACGAGTACTTCAGTGTTCCGCCACAAACGCTCCAGCCCCACCTCTATGAGTTCCGCGAGCGCGAAGCCGTCCGCCACCTCTTCCGCGTAGCCAGCTCCCTCGACTCCATGGTCGTAGGTGAGCCCCAGATCCTCGGCCAAGTCAAAGAGTCCTACACCATAGCCCGCGAAGTAGGAGCCGTCTCCAGCCAGTTAGACCCGCTCCTCCAGCGAGCATTCACAGTAGCCAAAAAAGTCCGCAACGAAACCCAGATCGGCTCCAGCTCTGTCTCCATCGCCTCCGTAGCCGTAGATCTCGCCCGCAACATCTTCGGCTCCCTGCAAGGCAAAACCGTCCTCCTCGTAGGCGCAGGCAAGATGTCCGAGTTGGCCGCCCGCCACCTCATCCAGCAGGGCGCAGCCAACATCCTTGTAGCCAACCGCACCCAGTCTCGCGCCGAAAAGATCGCAGCCGAATTCAGCGGCCCCACTATCCACACCGAAGCCATCCCCTTCGACGACCTCTACGCTCAGGCTCCCCGCGCCGACATCGTCATTACGTCCACCGGTGCCCCGCAGAAGCTCTTCGGACGTTCTCACGGCCAGCATTTCCTCCACCAGCGCCGCAACCGTCCCATGTTCTTCATCGACATCGCCGTCCCTCGCGACGTCGATCCCGGCATGAACGAAGTCGAAGGCTGCTTCGTCTACGACATCGACGACCTCCAGCAGGTAGCCACCGCCAACCTCGCCGACCGCAGCCGCGAAGCCGCCGCAGCCGAGACCATCGTCAGCAATGAAGTCGAAAAATATCAGCAACGTCTCCAATCCCGAGACGCCATCCCCGCTATCCTCGCACTCCAGCAAAACGCCGAAGCCATCCGCGAAGCCGAGCTAGCCCGCTCCGCCAAACGCCTTGCCGATCTCACCCCTCAGCAGCGCGAAGCCGTCGAATCGCTCACGCGTTCCCTCACCGCCAAGCTCCTCCATCCCCAGCTCACGGCACTACGCGAATCAGCCCGCAAAAAAGAAACCGACTAATCGACGCTACGGCCTCCCACCAACTGCAGTCGTCTCAAACACAAGATGCTTCCCAAAGAAGGGAAGCACCTCCGTATAGATACGCCCATCCGGGCCCCAATTCCCACCCCAAGCCCCGTTATATTCCTCCGCCTCATGCGGAATCCCAAACTCATTCAACTTATGCGTCAGAGCCTGATTCGAGTACACATGGTCATAGTTCGTATCACTACGCGACCAGTCGAATTTGAAACCCCGCAACGACTTCAAATTGTCCGCATACTGCGGCACCATCGACTCAATAAAGAAGTTGTTACGCAACCGCTCCGTGACAGCGGTATCGATGACCAACTGATCCCCATTCTTATGTGCCTGCAGATCGATAAACAGCGGAGGCCTCTCCGGATCAGGTAAGTGAGCCTGATAAATTGAGGTGAAAATCTGTGAGAACCCATCCTTCCTCACATCGTCCAGCGATTTCGCATTCGCCAGAAACTCCCAGTTCGGCCGCGAATACATCACCTGAACACCCGACCCCGTCCCTACCGGATGCATCGCATAAACAGTGCCGAAGACATCCGGGTGCTTCATGCCAAACCGTATCGCGCCATACCCGCCCATAAAATCCCCGAGAATGCCCCGAGAATCTCTACTTGGCAAAGTTCTAAAGTTCGCATCGATATAGGGCACCAGGTCCTGCACCATAAAGTCTTCCCAGTTACCTGTCACAGGGGAGTTCACATACCAGGAAGAGCCCAGCGGCGTCGTCATATCCACCGACACCAGAATGAACCTGCCAATCACACCACTCCCAATCGCTCGATCGAATAGACCCTGCGCGTTATTCGTATCAAAATCGGCGCGATACTCGCGGAAAGGACTCGGCAGGAAATAGATCACCGGATACCGCGCCGTCGTCGAGTCATACTCAGCAGGAAGATAAACAACCATCTTCCGCACGGGACTGGTGCCGATCTTATTGCCTGCAAACTTCTCCGACCGCAACTCTCGACTCACCACCTGGCTCTTCGCCGCTTCGGCGAACGAAACCCCAGCAGTCAAATAAGCAAAGACCATAACCAACGCGAGCTTCAGCATTACACGCACCCGTAGTGAGGTCATCCATCCCCCTTATGTTTATCTCGTTAATTCATCCGATCGTCGTGCCGTCATCACCATGTACCATGTCGGCCAGAGCAGCGCGCAGTTGAAGATCCATGCACCCTTGCCATGCCATGCCGGAATCATCAACAGCGTTATAGCCACCGCTAAAACCATGGCGGAGCCAAGCCTAATCCGCGTCTTCCGCAAACCCCACCGAACACCCCAAATCGCAGGCACCAAAAACAAAAGCAGACAGAGCCTCGATAGAGAGGTCTCTCGAAACCTCGCAAAACAGAACAAGCAAGGCGAGATACACGCCAGCACACTCACCCATACAGTCCCCCGCGACACCGACCCGACAACAAAGCCACCCGTCCAAGCCCATCCAATCAGCAACAGCGCATTACAGATCAACGCTAGCAAACCAGCTTCGTTCACCACTCTGCTCGGGTTCATCAAGTGCTCAACCTTCCAGCTGACCGAAAGGGAAGACCCCATCAACAACAAGCTTCCCGGCAAAGCCAGGCCAAACGCCGCAACCCACGGCCGCCAACTCTTCCAAAAGTCAGCCTGCCTGCGAACCACCAAGCCCACCACATCGACCAACGCACGCCACACGTTTCCACCAGCCTCCAGCAAATCGCCCAGCACCGCCTCGCGCTCATCACGCTCCAGAAGTTGAGCTGCCGCTTCCACAACTGACCAGTCGCCGCGCGTCATATCGTCCTCCCGATTCGATTCACAGCCCACGAAGCCCCACGGCTCACGCTCGTCACCGCATCGTAAAAGTCCTTCGCAGCCTGCACCCCCTTCGGCGTCACCCGCACCATACGCTTGGCCCGCCCACCACGCTGCGCCGTGGCCTCACCCATCCACGTCGTCAGCAGTCCCTTCGTCTCTAGCCGCTCAATCGTCGTATACAACGCGCCAATCGAGCACGTCCGCCCCGTCGTCGTCTCGATCTCCTCACGAATAGCCGCACCATAGGCCTTGTCGCCCAATCCAGCCGCCGCGGTAATCAACAGATATTCAAACTCGCCAAGCATAATTAGAATCACATTGTGGTACTAATCGGACTTGGTGTCAAGACACAAATTTGCCGACGGATTACCGCTCGACGTTTGTCTTAGTCCCATTCAGAGTCGCTCGCATCATGTCCGCATATTGCCGATCCAGAAATCCCACGCGAAAAAGGAACCGGCCAAAGCCCCCAAACTCCCCGGGAAACCGCTCTCGGTTCAGCATGAACGAGTATGTCCAGACTACGTGCGCCCGTCCATCGCCCAGATCGGAATCATGAAAATCACCAATGCCGTAAACGATAGGACGCGCCGTCTCGCTCGTGTAATTCCATACAACATAGCGGAATCGATACGAATTGTTCGTCCGCTCCCGTTGAAGAACCTCTTCCTCAAGCGTAGAGCCATCCGTAAGGCAAGTCAGCCGCCGCGAGCCGGGCGCTCGAAACGTACCCTGGGTCAGCATATGGTCTCCCGACACGCCAGGCAGCGAACTCGTCTTATGAATGGTGTCCTTTAGCGGCCTATTGGAGCCCTCAAGCACCTTGTCGAGCGGCCGATCGATGGTGATCTCTTCCGTGTGCGAGACCAACTCCTTTTCATCAACGATTGCCGGATGGGGAGTGTCAACGAATCCCGATGGAGGAACGCAAAACTTGTGCAAACACAGCCGCACTCGTCGATAGTACAAACAATAGAAACTTTGAAATCCGCAGAACATTCATATTCCGTACATCTCGTATATTACGATAGTCGTAATAAACGAGTATCGTTTTATGTCGTCAAGCCCCAAGCCTGCCCCCAATCGATAAACTATGATGGCCACAGATGAAGCGAGCCCCTGCCCAGCCCCGAAAAGTCGAAGACCATCAAGCCATCACCCTGCACGAATGCATAGCCACCCTCCTGCGCCACTTCAAACTCGAGCCCGGCGTCCTCGCCGGAAGCGCTTACGCCGACCTCCACGTAAACGACATAGGACTGCTTCAGGTTCTTGCAGAGCCGGGCGATTGGAGCGTCCGCAAGATAGCCCAGGCTCTTCAGGCGCCTATCTCCACCATCTCTTCAGCACTCGACCGCCTCGAAGCGCGCCGAGTCATCGTCCGTCAGCGACGACCAACAGACCGCCGCACCGTATACATCCAGCTGACCGCCATCGGGCTTCGCCTCGCCACAAAGCTGCGAGAGGTTCAGGTTCAGAATTGCCGCCTCATGCTGCTACAACTCGCCCCCAACGAGCGCGAGGAACTCCTTCGCCTCGTATCGAAGATTGTTTACGGCTGACAGGAACCTCCGCTCCTCCAATCCCGTATCCTAGAGAAGTCATGAGTAGCGAGCACAACAACCCGAAGAACCCCATCCGCATCGGCTCCCGAGGCTCTCAGCTTGCCCTCTGGCAGGCCAACCACATCCTCTACGCCCTCCGCGACGCCGGCTATCACGTCGAGCTCGAGGTCATCCGCACCACTGGCGACCGCATGCAGCAACCTGGCTTCGTCCCGCCTCCCAATCTCGACGGCAAAGGCATCTTCATCAAGGAAATAGAAGAGGCCCTAGAAGAAGGCCGCATCGATCTCGCCGTCCACTCCCTCAAAGACCTCCCGACCAAACTGGCCCCGCAGTTCACCCTCGCCGCCATTCCCAAACGCGCCGACGCCCGTGACGTCTGGGTCTGCGAGCCCTACTGGGCACTTCACACCTTGCCCTTCGGGGGGACCATTGGCACTACCAGCCCCCGCCGCCGCGCTCAACTCCTCGCGCTCCGTCCCGACGTCAAGTTCGTTGATGTCCGAGGCAACATCGACACTCGCCTCAAAAAACTCGCCGCCGGACAATGCGACGCCCTCGTCCTCGCCGCCGCCGGCCTCGACCGCCTCAAGCGTGCCGAGTGGGTCCACCAACGCTTTGCCCCAGACGAGCTCTGTCCCGCCCCCGGCCAGGGAGCTCTCGCCCTCGAAACCCGTCATCCTCATCACCCAATCGACGAGGCCCGCGACGCCTATATCCGTCAATCCATTGCCTTCCTCAACCACCCTCAAACCCGTTTCTGCGTGGAAGCCGAACGCGTCACGCTCGACGCCCTGGGCGGAGGTTGCTCGCTCCCCATCGGCGCCCACTGCGTCCCCGAGTACGACAAGTGGCGGATGTACGCGCAGGTTATCGCGCCAGACGGCGACTCCATGGTCCAGATCGACACCGAAGCCACCCTCGAAACAGACCCCGAAACCCTCGGCCGCTGGGTCGCCGAAGACCTCAAATCCAAGGGTGCCGTCGATCTGCTGGCAACCTTCAGCCACTAGCTAACGGCGCTCATTCCGCAATACTCACAGCGTTCACATTTCCCCAACCAAAATCGCTATAAACTGGTAGATGGAAGTGTGAGGTGGAATGAGCGAAGGCCGTTGGGTTTTATTGATTGCAAGTGAAGTGGGTGGAACCGACTCTGTATCTGATCGCGCCATGGAGCGCCTGGTAGATGCCATTGGTGAAGAAGGCTATGAGGTCGTCCGAACCTCCACGCCCGAGGATGGGTTGTCCCTCGTAACATCGGACCCATCGCACTCTGCGATCCTCCTCGATTGGGACCTCGAAGGCGCCAATCAGTTTGACGAGCGCGCTGCATTAAAAATCCTCCGCGCCGTGCGTCATCGCAACAAGAAGATCCCGATCTTCCTCATCGCAGACCGCACCCTCGTCAGCGAGCTTCCCCTCGAAGTCGTCAAGCAGGTGCACGAGTACATCCACCTCTTCGGTGACACACCCGCCTTCATTGCCAACCGCGTCGACTTCGCCGTCGAGCGCTACCACGAGCAGCTTCTGCCACCCTACTTCCGCGAGCTCAAGAAGTACACCGATCAAGGTGCCTACTCGTGGGACGCCCCCGGACACATGGGCGGCGTAGCGTATCTGAAGCATCCCGTCGGCATGGAGTTCCACAAGTTCTTCGGCGAAAATCTCCTGCGCTCCGACCTCGGCATCTCTACCGCACCTCTCGGCTCTTGGCTCGATCACATTGGGCCTCCCGGAGAATCCGAACGCAACGCCGCCCGCATCTTCGGCGCCGATTGGACCTTCTACGTCCTCGGCGGCTCCTCCAACTCAAACCAGATCATCGGCCACGGAGTTATTGCGCAGGACGATATCGTTCTCGCAGACGCCAACTGTCACAAATCCATCTGCCACTCCCTCACCGTCACTGGCGCACGTCCCGTCTACATGAAGCCCACGCGCAACGGCTACGGCATGATCGGCCTTGTTCCCCTCAAGCGCTTCCACCCTGACTTCATCAAGGGCCTCATCGAGCGCAGCCCCATCACCAAGGGAGCGCCCTCGCAGAACCCCACCTACGCCGTAGTCACTAACTCCACTTACGACGGCCTTTGCTACGACGTAAACCGCGTCGTCGAAGAGCTCTCCAAATCCGTCCCGCGCGTCCACTTCGACGAGGCCTGGTACGCCTACGCCAAGTTCCACAAGATCTACCGCGGCCGTTTCGCCATGGACGTTCCTGAGGACATGCCCGATCGCCCCACCATCTTCTCCGTTCAGTCAACGCATAAGATGCTTGCAGCGTTCTCCATGGCCTCCATGATCCACGTCAAGCTCAGCCCCCGCGCCCCGCTCGACTACGACCAGTTCAACGAGTCCTTCATGATGCACGGCACTACCTCGCCGTTCTATCCCTTGATTGCATCGCTCGACGTAGCCGCCGCCATGATGGACGAGCCCGCTGGCCCCACCCTCATGTACGAGACCATCCAGGACGCGATCAGCTTCCGCAAGGCCATGTCCTCGGTCGCTCATCGTCTCCGTGCCGCCGAAAATGGCGAAGGCTGGTTCTTTCGTCTCTTCCAGCCAGATCAGGTCACCGACCCCACCACCGGCGAGACGCAAGTGTTCGAAGAAACCCCCGACAACCTCCTTTACGCTAATCCCACCTGCTGGACCCTGAAGCCCGGCGAGGACTGGCACGGTTTCCAGGACGAGGACATTGCAGACGGCTACTGCATGCTCGACCCCACCAAGGTCACGATCCTCATGCCCGGCGTCAACGCCCAGGGCCAGGTCAACGACTGGGGCATCCCCGCCGCCATCCTTACCGAGTTCCTCGACTCCCGCCGCGTAGAAATCGCACGCACCGGCGACTACACCGTCCTCGTCCTCTTCTCCGTCGGCACCTCCAAGGGCAAGTGGGGCAGCCTCCTCGAAAACCTCTTCGAGTTCAAGCGCCTCTACGACAACGAAGCCCCTCTCGAGGAGGCTCTCCCCGAACTCGTGGCCAAGTATCCCCAGCGTTATCGCAACGTCACCCTCAAAGAGCTCTCCGACGAGATGCACGCCGCCATGATCGAGCTCAACCTACCCACGCTCGTCGGTGATGCCTGCGACGAAGACTTCGACCCAGTCCTCACCCCATCGCAGACCTACCAGAAGCTCCTCCGCAACGAGACCGAAAAGCTTCGTTTCACCCAGATGGCCGGCCGCATCGGAGCCGTCATGCTAGTGCCGTATCCTCCCGGCATTCCCATGTGCATGCCCGGCGAACGCCTCGGCAGCGCCGACAGCCCCGTAATCCGCCTCATCCTCGCTACCGAGGAGTTCGGCAAGCGCTTCCCAGGCTTCGAGCGCGAAGTTCACGGCATCGAGGTCGACTCCGACGGCAACTACTGGATGCGCGCCGTAGTCGAATCTCCCGGCATCAAGCGTAACGGCAATGGAAACGGCAAACAGCATCCACCCAATGCCGCTCCTCCCGTAAAGAAAGCCCGCAAAACCACGGCCCGCAGAACTCCCGAATAACCCAACGCCCCGGCCAAGCCGGGGCGTTTTTCCGTCCCGAAGCCCTTGTAGTGATGGCACCAGCTATTTGCAGTTGTTTTTTCTCAACCAACCGAAAACGAACGGGTGCCCCAATCGCAAGGATGCAGGCGGCGAGTCTCTCAAAGACGCGGATCGCCTCAAGCTCGCGATGCAACAGATTGTCGGATGCGCTTGACCTACAAGGAACTGATCGGCTCTGCCGATGAGATGTTCGGTCCCACGCGGGCGAAGTAAGCGCGGGCGTCGGAGAAAGAACACCGATGCTCGCTAATGTGAGACGTTGAGGAGAGCGTTTAGGAACGCATCAAATGTTGAGTCTCAGGAGTCTTGCATTCATCCTATGCTCAGCCATACGGCGCTCGCGCGCCCTGTCCTGCGCTTCTCTCCATTGCTTTCCCGACAAAATTAGCGGAAGGAAAATGGCTACAAATAGGGCAATGAAAATGGCTACAAATAAGGCCGCGTCCATATCAGTCTCCTATGAACAGTTTATACCTTCTAGACAACTTGCCATTAGCCCGTTGTTCGCACTCTTCAGCCTTGGTCCGCGCTTACGTGAATTCTTGGCAGCTTCCGCGCGATGCGCATCGATCCGCTTCTCGATCTCGGAATGCGGGACGGCTAGCGCCAGCTCTTGCCGTTGCCTGTCCTTTCAGCCACGCCCACATGCCACCTGACCCCAACATCCGCTAACATATCCTCCACCGGCCCTTCAGCAACAGACCCATCCCCACGGAGGATCTTCAAAATGAAGAACGCCCTTTCCCTCGCCGTTCTCCTCTTCGCAGCAACCCTGATCGCCCACCCGCAAGCCCCATCCAGCAAGCCCCCAGCCACCGCATCCCAGGCCCTCCTTAGCTCATGGAACGACGTCGGCCGCAAACTCACAACCATGGCCGAAGACTTCCCCGAGGAGAAGTACGACTTCAAGCCCAACCCAGCCCAGCGTACCTTCGCCGAGCAGCTCCTCCACGCCGCCAACGCCAACTACTTCTTCATCAACTCGGCCACCGGCCAGAAGCTGCCTGCCCTCGAAGACCCAAAGCGCGACCAGTTCAAGACCAAGGCCGACATCGTCGCCTTCGTCAGCAAGGCTTTTGCTGACGGAGCCGCCGTCATCAAATCCAAAGGCGACGCCGGCCTCAACGATCTCGTCCTCGACCCCTTCGCCAAACAGCAAGTCCGCGTCGGCGACATGGCCTGGGGCCTCATCGAGCACTCCGCCGAACACTACGGCCAGCTAGTCGTCTACTACCGCGTCGCCGGCCTCGTACCCCCGGAGTCCCGTCCCCGCAAATAGCCTCCTCCAGCCTCTGAGCCCGCCATCTAAAGCGAGCCGTTGGGTCAGTCTTCGCTGCCAGAACGATCTTCAATCACCAGATCGAAATGCTGACAACGCGCATCGAAGCGGACGAGCAACTCCCTCGCCCGCGGAGCGACGTGCGCCGCCTCGTAATCCTCACCGGCAAACCGCTTCACCGCCTCCACTGATTCAAACTGCGTAATTGCAGTGAACTCAATCTCCTCCCCAACCGCCCGCCGCAGCACCCACGCCCCACGGTACCCCTCGATCACGTGTGCTGCAGGAAGAAAAGTAGACCGAAGGAACTCTTCATAAGCATCAGCCTTCTGCTCGCTGTCCGCCCATCCGTGCCATATTCTCGCAATCATAGGCTTTTGCCTGTTTTTGATCGGTGTTATCGGTGTAAATCGGTGTTATGTATTAGACCCAGTTATGGGTGCTCTAAGCTAATACTTGATTCGGAAAAGGGCCTTAGAGACTCCCCATGACCTTCCGGTACTCATCTTCCGTGAAAGCCCGCGAAGTCTGCGTGGTGATGCCTCCTTTTGAAACCTGAGTAAGCATCGCCTTCGCCACCACCTCATCGCTGGGTGCCTCCGAGATGATGATCATGTCATGCGTCCCCATAGTCATAAAGAAGTGCAGTATCTTGACGCCATCAGCAGCAAAGGCTTTCTTCGCGGCGTCCAGTCTCTTTGGACTCTCCTTGACGGTTTGTGCTCCCTGTGTCGTCCAGCGGGCAAGTGTAACGTAAGTTGGCATAAATTTACCTCGTGGCGCGGCATCCTAGCCTCGAAACTCCAACAAAGTCAACGCCCAAGATTCGCGCACAGCAGTGGCCAAACCAAAACCGCCTCCCCGCACGTCTTACAATACGCACAGGATGCCAACCCTGACCAACATCCGCATCCTGATCACTCGCTCCCGCCACCAGGCTTCCGAACTCGCCTTCGAGCTCAAAGCTCTCGGAGCGGTTCCCATTCTTATTCCCACCATAGAGATCGTCTCTCCCGAAACCTACGCCCCCTTCGACAGAGCATTAGCTCAACTCGACCACTACGACTGGCTCATCTTCACCAGCGCCAACGCTCTAGAAATCTTCAGTCAGAGAAAAAGCCGGGTGGGTATTCACGCAACGCGCGAACCGCACTCCCCAGTCCAGTCAAAGGTCCCCCGCGTAGCCGTCATAGGCCCAGCTACAGCAAAAGCAGTGCAGGGAACTGGCCTAACCGTCGACCTGATTCCTCCCAAATACATAGCCGAATCTTTAGCCGAAGCCCTCATGCCCTACGCCCATGGCTCAAACATGCTTTTAATCCGGGCCGAACAAGCCCGCGACATCCTCCCTGAAGCCCTCACCTCGGCTGGAGCGACAGTCACCATAGCCAACGCCTATCGCAACCAAATACCCCACGACTCAATTCCCGCCCTCCAAAAACTTTTCAGCGATCCCGGCACTTATCCGGACGCCATCACCTTCACCAGCGCCTCCACCGTCCGCAACCTGATCGCCCTCCTCGAAGCCGCAGACCTCACCCTCCCACCAACCATTACTTTGGCTTCAATAGGCCCCATCACGTCCCAAACCCTGCGCGACTTAGGGCACTCGCCCACCATCGAAGCCTCCGAACCAACCATCCCCGCTCTCGTCCAATCTCTCCTGGACCACTTCACTCAAAAGCGATAGCAACGAAATATTCTTCCAAATCACTTGTCTTCCCAAAAGGAAGATACGTATTCTTCTCACTTGGAAACGGGCCCTATCGCTCCGCACTCCACAGACCATTCACGCGGTGCAGAAAGCAAACCAACAATGCCCAACCCCTCTCGATCGCTGCGCCTTAGTGCCTTGATCGTTAGCATCATGGTCGCGATTATCGTGGTGCCGGCCGCACTCACGCTTCGCACAGTGCGCCTCTCTGCTCTTAACCCCGCGATCGCCTCCAACCCGGGCTCTTCTCCCTACGGCTACACCGTAAGCCTTCTTCTGTTTATCGTCCCCGTACTGGTCATTGCATTCTGGTTCCTCCCACAAGAAAGCGTAAAGGTCTCCAAGAAAAGTTTCTGGTGGACCATAGGCCCCCTCTTTCTCATAGGTGCAGGCTTGGACTTCTTCTTCGCCCAATATTTCTTCGTCTTTCCCAACGAAGCTGCAACCCTGGGCATCAAAGCTCCGGCCCTAGGCCCTCCAGTTCCCATCGAAGAATATGTCTTCTACTTCACCGGCTTCCTCTGCGTCTTACTCCTCTACATCTGGCTAGATGAATACTGGCTTGCTGCCTACAACATTCAGAGCGAATCCACTCAAAGAGCCCAGTTCCACCGCTTGCTGAATCTCCATCCTGAATCGATCATCCTTGCGATAGTCCTGGTCGCAGGAGCCATCATCTACAAGAGATATTTCTCACCCTACCCGATCGGCTTCCCCGGTTATTTCATCTTCCTCTCGCTGACAGCTCTTGTCCCCTCAGCGGCCTTGCTTCCATCCGCTCGCCGTGTCATCAACTGGCGAGCGTTCAGTCTTGCATCCTTCTTCGTCTTACTCGTCAGCCTCATTTGGGAAGCGACCCTGGCCATACCCTACGGCTGGTGGGATTTTCGCGACGAACAAATGCTAGGCATTCGCATTACCGCGTGGGGGCGACTCCCTCTCGAAGAGGTCTGCCTCTGGATGGCCGTCACTTACTCCACCATAATCGTCTACGAGACCGTCAAATGCTGGCAGGCCTCCGGAAAAACAATGCGCCACGCATTATTCGGTGAACCCACTCCTCGCTCTTAGTGTGAAGTCCACGTCTTATCCGAAGAATTACAAAGCTTCTCCAGTGTGCAGTCCACGCATCGAGGCTTCCTTGCAACACAAATCTGCCGCCCATGATGAATAATCTCGTGCGAAAAATCGATCCACCGATCCTGCGGAAGGATCTTCATCAGGTCCTGTTCGACCTTCTCCGGAGTCGTAGCCTGCGTCAGTTCCAGTCGCTTCGAGATTCGCAAAACATGCGTATCTACAACAACTCCCAAGGGAATCTTAAACCAAGACCCGAGCACCACATTCCCCGTCTTTCGAGCCACCCCCGGCAGTCGAAGAATCTCCTCCATAGACTGCGGAACCTTGCCCCCAAACTCCTCGACCACCACCCGCGCCGCACCTTGAATCGACTTCGTTTTATTCCGAAAAAATCCCGTAGTCCGAATCAACTCCTCCAACTCCGGAAGCGAAGCCGCGGCCATCGCCTTCGGAGTAGGGAATGCCTTGAACAACGCCGGAGTCACCAGATTTACCCGAACATCGGTGCACTGCGCCGACAGAATCGTCGCAACAGTCAACTCCCACGCACTCCGGTGATGCAACGCACAAACCACCCCCGGATAAGTCTTCCGCAAGACATCGAGAATCGCCGCAACCCGCTCCGGAGCAAGCGGGTTCCTCGCGTTCTTCTGTTTTTTATCCGTGCTTATCCGTGGCATCCGCGGTCGCACTCGCCTTAGCCCAGACGATCCAGCATCTCCGCCGCTGGAACCCTCACGCAGCTGAAGATCGGCGTGTCCTGCAGTGTATACATACTGATCTCCGTCTCGCGAAGCTGCTGCACCAGGTCCAGAAAGTCCTCCGGAAAGTTCGTCTCAAACGCGACTACAAACTCCTGATCATCGATGCCGAACGAATACGTCGTATTCAGCTTCACCCGCGGATACTGCAGCCCAATGCGAATATGCTCATCCATCAGCCGCTTGCGTTCTTCCAGCGACAGCAGATACCAGGGCCGAGTCTTCCAGAACGGATAGATGAAGATGTACTTCTGCCCACCGGGACGAATTGCCCCCCGACCTTCGCCTTCGCTCTCATCCGGCCTGTCGATCTGGTACTGCGACCGCTTCGTCATCGCCAGAAAATTATGCGGCGAGTTCAGATATCCACCCAACGGAGTCCGCATCAACTCGCTGCGCATCTGGTTCAACTCATCGACAGCATAGCCAATCGACCACACGCACATGTCCACATCGCCGCGCGTTCCAATCGTCGAGTACGTCAGCGACAAAAACTCCCCTGGCTTATTCCACTTGGCGAGTATCTCGGCAAACGCCGCCTTATGCGCCGCCTTCTCCTCCGCCGGAAGCCTGCGCCACTCCGGCATCACCTTGTAGAAGCTGAAGCAAACAATCTGCCGCTTTACCGGAGGCTTCGAAGGATCATGCGCGCCATAACCCACACTCTGCGGCCTTCCTGTGGATGCGGGAGTGGTTGTTACTGCGGTAGCCGAAACGGAAGCGGAAGCCGAAACTGTATCTGCCATCTGTAAATCTCCTGAATATTCAATGCTAGCTCATTCGCATCCCGATATACTGCACCAACATGTCCGAGCAAATTCTGACTAACATCGCCAACTTTATTATCGCCGTCATCTCCACGGGAGGATACGCCGGCATAGCCCTTTTGATGGCTATTGAATCGGCATGCATCCCCCTGCCGTCCGAGATCATCATGCCCTTCGCCGGGTATCTCGTACACACCGGGCAGCTCAATCTCTTCTGGGTAGCCACCGCCGGAGCCATCGGCTGCAACCTCGGCTCCATCCCAGCGTACTGGCTCGGCGCCTGGGGCGGCCGTCCCGCAGTCGAGCGCTTCGGCAAATACATCCTCCTCAGCCGCCACGACCTCGACCGCACCGAGCACTACTTCCAGCGCTACGGCGGCATCACGGTGCTCGTCGCTCGCCTCCTGCCCGTAGTCCGCACTTTCATCGCCCTACCCGCCGGTATCGCCCGAATGTCGCAGCTCCGCTTTCATCTCTACACCTTCCTCGGCTCCTGGCCCTGGTGCTTCGTTCTCGCTTACGTCGGCATGAAGCTTGGCGACAGATGGGATAGCGACCCGCGCTTCAAAGCCATCTTCCATCGTTTCCACCTTGGTGTCGAACTCGTTCTCGTCGCTGGCATCGTCTGGTTTCTCTGGACGCACTGGAAGAACCGCATGCGTACAAATCCCGCATAGTTTCCGCTAACGTAAATTTACCGCCAGCGCGCATTTGCGCCTCCCCTTCGCCGTGAGCAATACTGAAGAGTCCGCATTTCACGGAAAATTGACTCACAGAAGGGTACTGCGCAGAATGTCTACACCCGGAGCCGCTACGCAAGAAGCGGCCAGCATCAAGCCCGCAACAGGAAAACTTGGCATCATGATCCCCGGCATGGGAGCCGTAGCCACCACGCTCATCGCCGGTGTTGAAGCAATCCGCCGTGGCCTCGCCAAGCCCATCGGTTCCACCTCGCAGATGAGTACCATCCGTCTCGGCAAGCGTACCGACAATCGCACCCCGCTCATCAAGGACTTCGTTCCCATCGCGTCACTCGACGACCTCGTCTTCACCGGCTGGGACATCTTCGGCGGCAACCTCTACGACGCCGCCAAGACCGCACAGGTGCTCGACCGCGATCAACTCGAAGAGATCCGTCCCTTCCTCGAGTCCATCGAGCCCATGCCCGCCGTCTTCGACCAGCACTACGTCAAGCGTCTCGAAGGCAAGAAGGTCAAGACCGGCAAGAACAAGTGCGACCTCGCCAACCAGATTCGCAACGACATCGCCGAGTTCAAGACCAAGACCGACCGCCAAGTCATGATCTGGTGCGGTTCCACCGAGATATATCTCGAGCAGACCGCCGTCCACCAGACTCTCGAAGCCTTCGAGAAGGGCCTCGTCGAAAACGACCCGGGCATCTCTCCCTCGATGATGTACGCCTGGGCCGCCCTCAAGGAAGGCATCCCCTTCGCCAACGGCGCACCCAATCTCACCGTCGATATCCCAGCCCTGCAAGAGCTTTCGAAGAAGATGAACGCTCCTATCTGCGGCAAGGACTTCAAGACCGGTCAGACCTTCATCAAGACCGTTCTCGCGCCTGCCTTCAAGGTCCGCAACATCGGCGTCAGCGGCTGGTACTCCACCAACATCCTCGGTAATCGCGACGGCGAGGTCCTCGACGACCCCGATTCCTTCAAGACCAAAGAGGTCTCCAAGCTCGGCGTTCTCGAGCATATCTTCCAGCCCGAGTTGCACCCCGACCTCTACAAGGACATCTACCACAAGGTCCGCATTAACTATTACCCTCCACGCGGTGATAACAAAGAGGGTTGGGACAACATCGACATCTTCGGCTGGCTCGGCTACCCCATGCAGCTCAAGGTAGACTTCCTCTGCCGCGACTCCATCCTCGCCGCGCCTCTCGCCCTCGATCTCGTCCTCTTCATGGACCTCGCGGCAAGAACGCCCAGCCTGAAAGGCCTCGGCATTCAGGAGTGGCTCAGCTTCTACTTCAAGGACCCTGACTCGGCACCCGGCGTCTACCCCGAGCACGATCTCTTCATTCAACACATGAAGCTCAAGAACACCCTGCGCCACATCATGGGCGAGAGCCTCATCACTCACCTCGGCCTCGACTACTACGGCGAGTAGTCCTATCGAAAAAAACAAGCGGCTGCGAATTCACCTTCGCAGCCGCCTTTATTTTTTCCAACACAGGTTCAACATGTCCACTAATCTCTCCGTCCGTCCCGTAACTCGACAGGATTACGATCAATGGCTCCCTCTGTGGGAAGGCTACAACGAGTTTTACGGTCGATCAGGCGCCACCGCGCTTTCCCCTGAGATCACTCGAATGACATGGGAGCGTTTATTCGACGCCTACGAGCCAATGCACGCTCTTGTTGCCGAAAGCGATGGACAGCTACTCGGCCTTACGCACTACATCTTCCACCGCAGCACGATCATGATCGAGCCAATCTGTTATTTGCAGGATCTCTTCACTAACAAAGCAGCGCGTGGAAAGGGAATCGGCCGAGCTCTCATCAATGGAGTCTACGAACAGGCAAGACTCGCTGGATTGTCCCGTGTCTACTGGCAGACACACGAAACCAATCTCACCGCAATGCAGCTCTACAGCAAGTTAGCCGACCGCTCAGGATTCCTCGTTTATCGCAAGCAGTTGTGACAAGCGAAGCAATATCTGCAAAATACGCGGCAGTTGCGAATAGGATTCTCGCAACCGCCGTTATCTTTTTCAATCAGAATCGCAACAGCTAGAAACTCCTGTAATACCCTCCTCGATATGCAATCCGCGGATATCCGTACCTGTAAGCGACCGGAGGGTACCCATAAGCCACAGGAGGGGGAGGTGGCGGAGGATATGCGTAAGGATACCCATAAACCACCGGGGCTTGTTGCTGCATCACGATTGGAGGAGCCGCCTGCTGAATGATCGTGGGAGCCGGAGCCTGCACAACGACCACCGTTGGGCTCGGCTGCACGTAGGGCTGCGCATACGACTGTTGAATAGGAGCCGCCTGCTGCGCCGGTTGCACATACGAGCGCTCGATCGGGGCCGCCTGCTGCTGTTCCGGCGGATCCGCATAGTTATACTTCGAGATCATCTCCGGCTGATGCTGCACCTCGTTCTTTGTCGGAATCCCAAAGTCATTCAGGACCAGGACCGTCAGGCGCGTCTCTGCCTTCAGTTCCGGAACCGGTCCACGACGCGGCAGGTTGATCAGGTCGATCGGCCACAGCACCGGAATCATCCACTCAATAGTGTCGCGGACCGCGTGTCCCGTCCCATGAATCTTCCCATCACGGTCCACGGGATTTTTTCCCGAGGTCGCCACCACTCGGCTCGCAATCGGGATCACCGTATCGTTCCCCACAACCATTCGGTCAAACTTCAACTCCATCCAGCCCTTACCGACGAAGTGCCCGGGATCCTTGTAGTCTTCGAAGCGCCCAACCAGGTAGGCTCCATACGGAAACACGGATCGACCGTACATCTCACTGTGGCCCAGCTGGCAGAGCACAGGGTCACCGACGTGCTCGGTCTTCGATGAGAGATGGGGCTCGGACACTATGCACTGCACGACCGAACCGGCTGGAATCAACTGCTCCCCACTTGCACCAATCGAAGCGGGCAGAACAAGCATCAACGTCGCAAGAAAGCGTTTCATGTGACCTCCTCAATACGGTGGCATAAGGACCTTGTTCCTTAACCTTCGTCGGACGGAGAGCGGAGACTGAATCTGCAAACTTGTTTGGATGTAGTGGCCCGTTGTTGCCCGGAATTATAGCTTAAATCGGTTACGATCGTCTTGCTTTCCGCAGCCCGCACTAACATGCATAAAACACAATGGGTTAAAAGCTGACCGCAAAGGCTGACCCTTCGCGGCCGTCCAATTCCTAAGGCTGTACCATAGGAATCTGCTCGGCCAGCTGCAGGTCGATCAACATCAACAGTCGGCGATCCATCTGGAAAAACAGGGCTGTCTTCTTGCCCGATATCACCTTATTAACCAAGGGCACGTACTTGATTCGCAACTGAGCCACCTGTTGATCGACGTCGAGCAGTTGGCGAGTCAAAGCTAGAGCCTTATCGTCAGTAAGCGTGTCGTAGTTGATCGCATATTCCTTGATAACCGCATACTTTGCATCGTTAATCTTCACCAGCTCCGCAGTGTACTGATCATAGAGCGGCCAGAACTTCTCCGCTTCTGTGTCTGTAAGCTGCAGGTTGGCAGCGATAATCTGCTTCTTATACGAGCGAATGTCCTTCCGCAGTAAGTCGATATTCTGATCTACACTACTCTGGGCCGAGTTGTTCGAGGGCGTTTGCGATGAAGTTTGACCCAGCGAGATGCCAGTCAAAGTCACGATTGCTGCTATGCTGATTGCTAAAAAATTCTTCTTGATCACAGAACTCTCCTCCTATGTATGAAATACAGGTGGAACGACGGTCACAGCGCAAGCCCTGGACACGGTAGACAGATCTACCCTATCCCTCATGTTCATGAAAGCCCTGAATATCAAGCGCCGATACTGTCATGATTGACAGCCATGCCAGGTGCGGGCCCGACCCTCCGCCACTGCGATACGATTCTTTACGAATGCCCTCTCACGCCATCCCCGACCAAACCCAACCCCAAATCCTCCGCACCTACACCACCCTTCACCAACTCCGCTCTGACTGGGGAGGCTCCCTCATACTCTCCCTCGGCCTCGACCCGGCCGGAGCAGCCCTCTCCATCGCCGCCAACATAGCCGGAGCAGTCTCCTTCGCCATCGACAACAACCCCACCCACCTCCGCGAAGTCGTACGCACCGGAGCCGCCGACTTTGTCGTCAAAACCCTCGACGAAGCCATACGCGCAATGAAGAACGAGGTCCGCAAGCACGCCCCTCTTTCCATAGCTCTCAACGCCGACCCCTTCACCACCCTTACTGAGATTCAGGACCGAGGCCTCGCTCCACAGCTCTTTTCAAACTTCCTCTCAGCGGCCGATCTCACGCCGGACCAAGCCCACACTTTGACCCAGGCAGCCCATCAGTTCCAAACCGATGGTGCCCTCCTCATCGACTTCGCAGACCACACTCCGACGAGCCCATTCATTTCAAGCGACACACTCCTGGCATCGCTCTTGAACAGCCGCAAGTGGACCCTCCAGACCTTCACCTTCGACACCGCCTCCGCTCTCCGCTCCTTCGACGCCAAAGCCCTCCAACTTCTTTCGCCCGAAGACCCGCAAGAGACCCTTCGCCGCCGCTGGCTCGAAGCCGCCACGCGTATTCTCCAGCGACAGCGCCCACCTCAACGCTCCATCTGGCTTACTCGTTCCGAAGCCGAAATGCTCTCCAGGCCCGAAGGATCATCAACAGAAAGCCTGTCAAGCCCCAATGTCCCCTAACTTACACATAAGATGAGAGATATCAATTGCGTGGGAGTTTCTTCCGAAAAGGTAGAATAGAAGTAGGACAAAAAAAGAGACGCCCCGGTTATCTGGGGCTTTCTCTTTTGATCCCGAACCTACCTGGGGGTACGAGCCTAAGTTTCATAAAATGAATACTTTGCGCAATATTGGCAGGGAGCGGGCTACTCCGCCACAGCCATCAATCGCTGCCAGAGCGCCTTTGTCCCCGCATCCGTCTTCGCCGAAACAGGCAGGATCTCATCCACCTCGTGCTCGCGCTTCAACGCCGCTAACGACTTAGCCAGCACATTGTTCGACAGCCGATCCGCCTTCGTCCCGACCACCAGATAAGGCCGCTGCGTCTGCTTGAAAAACGTAATCAGTTGCGTGTCATTCGGCTGTGGCGGAATATTCGTATCCACCAGGCAGATACAAAGCGCCAACGTCTCTCGCTCTGCCAGGTAAGGCTCAATAAACTTCGGCCACTCTGCCGAGATCGACTTGGAGATCTTCGCGTACCCATATCCCGGCAAGTCCGCAAAAATCAACGTCGGCTTCACCTTCATCTTGTCGCCCGAGCCTTCATGCAGCGCAAAAAAGTTGATCGCCCGCGTCCGTCCCGGTGTCGACGAAACCTTCGCCTCACGCGATCCAAGCAGGGAATTGATGAGTGAAGACTTCCCCACATTTGACCGCCCCAGAAACGCAATCTCGGGCGCACCATGAGTCTTAGCTTCAGAAGGAAAGTGAGCAACATCCGTTGCAGACAATAAAAAGACAGGATTCAACCGCATAGACTCAGTCTACCGCCAGTAACTCTCGAACATTCGCACAGCCCATTACAAAGAAAAACGCCCGCTCGTGAGCAGGCGCTTTTATGTACATCCATTCGAGGCTTCAGGGTTGTTGTTTAGGCTGAACCGTCACCGTCACCGGCGCCGTCAACTTGAAGTTGACCACCGACTCAGCCGGAATCACGATGTCCTTGTTTCCTGTGAACGCCGCGCCCGCCGTGCCAGCGCCAGCACCAACAAGACCCCCAATCAGGGCACCTTTGCCGCCACCGGCTAGTCCACCAATCAGCGCGCCGCCACCACCGCCGCCACCGATCATGCCCGCAGTCCTCTTACCTTTACCTTTTTCTTCTCGGTCGTAAATGCCAACACTGACAGGCGTTCCACTGATGGAGGTTATCTGGATGGCCAGGTCGCCCGCGCCTTTGAATCGTCCACGGCCTTTGGCTCCAACCACGGTCCCGGCAACATGCGCACCACGCGGGAAAACAGTCGTGCCGCCCGACGTCTTCACCGGCCCCGCCAACTCCCCGGTAAATCCATCCCCCACATTATTATTTTTCGTGCTCAGTTGCTGCGTGATCGTAACCGGTATCGTCGTTCCGCTAGGAACCGTCAAACGCTTCGGAGCAGGCGGTGGTGGAGGTGGCGCAGGAGTTGCTTCAGCCACTGGCGCCGGAGGAGCAGGAGCAGGGGCCGCAGCGGGCGCTGGAGCCGGGGCAACCGCAGGTGCAGATGCGGGCGCTGCAGCCGTCACTGGAGCGGCCTGTGGCGCCTGTGCCGCAGCCGGCTCATTGGCCGGTGGATTAGCTGGAGGCTGAGCCGTCGAGGTATCCGTACTCTGAGCTGGTTGTGGCGTTGAACTCTTGCACCCGCTCAGACTAAGCGCTGCTGCAAGGGATAAGGTCGCTACAAGAGATAGTGAATTCAACTTAGTGCGCATAAATCCTCTCAAGCGAGTACTTCTAACCCGCGGATAGCAATGATACTCGATTACACGAATAGAGTGCAGTTGCACTGGCGGAGGTTGCCTCTATCTCGAAGGAAATGAATCTATTAATGTCGATTGCTTGTGCCCCAAAAGTGGCACAAGCAATTTGGTAACAGGTGCCATTCTGTCAGTTATCCTCCACCTTGACATGACGAAAATCCCTTCATGGCCGGATAGGTTTCCATCCACGGCAGATCTCATGAGTTCATTCCCTCACTCCAGCAACGGCCCGCCTTCTCCATCGGCTTGTCACTATTAAATTCCTGGCCCTGAATTTCCATCGTCGCCAGTTTTGCGAAACCGTACTACTTACCGTTGGAGGAACGTCCATGAATGGCAATAACCTGGCCCGACTATTGGGCTCAAAGCGCAATCTGTTCGCTTTGTTTGCATCGACTGTTGCTCTTACGGCGGGCTGCGCCAATATGGCGACGACGGCGCCCTCTGTAACATCTTTAAGCTCTGCAACCTCCATTGGAGGCAAACTTCATGGTGGCAGCCAGCCAGTCTCTGGGGCTACCGTCACTCTGTATTACGCAGGAAACAGCGGATACGGCTCCGGACTGACTCAGGGCGGAACCGCTACTGTTGGTGCAGTGACGACCACAGACAGCACCGGCTCCTTCAGCTTTATCGAGGATGCGACTCCAAACGAAACGACTAGTGGCAACACCTTCTCTTGCCCAATCACGATTGGTAGCGTCAATCCACCGGCAGGTATCGAAAACAATCCGCTCGTATATGTCATCGCTCGCGGAGGCAACACACTCAACACGGCAGATCCCAGTGTTCACAATGATGCGGCCGTCTTTCTTGGTGTGTTTGGCCTTTGCAATCAGATATCGTCTTCCAGCTTTCTCGATCTGAACGAGGTCACCACGGTTGCCACCATGGCCGCGCTTCAGCAGTACTTCAATCCAGTCACGGAAGCTATCGGAACGGACGGCATCGGGGTAGCAAAGCTGGCGCTCACCAACACGGTCGCAACTATCGCCAATCTGGCCAACGTCGCGACGGGAACCGCTGTGGCTTCAACTCAGCTTGCTGGCAGTAGCGGTGACGGAGTCTCGGCCGTAACTGTTACCGCCACATCTCCGGCCGCGACGATCAATCAAATCGCAAATATTCTCGCGGCGTGTGTCAACAATACCGAGTCCAGCGCTACTCCGTGCCAGGCGCTCTTCAATAATGCAACTCCGCCCGACGTAGTTCAAACCGACCGCCCCTATCACTCAGCCGCTTTTCTCAAGGCCACAGATACCCTACAGGCGGCCTATTACATGTTGAGCAACCCGACCAACAGTAGCATCACCAATCTCCAGAATCTTTTCAATCTTGCCGCCGCTGTAGGCGCACCTTTTCAACCGGCACTCTCATCTGTTCCCTCCGACTGGTCTATTGCGATCACCTACAACAGCACCAGCACTTGTGGAACCAGCGGTGGCTCCTTTATCAATGCTCCGCAGGACATCAACATCGACGCGAGCGGCAACCTTTGGATCGCTAACGGTCAGGCAACTACGGGCAATCTCTCGGCGATCTCATCCAACGGCATCCCCGAGGCTTGTGTCTTCCTCGGTGGCGGCAGTTCACGCGGCAACACGATCGATACTCAGGGCAATATTTGGTACGGCACCAGCGCCGCCAATAATATCTATCGCTACAACCCCATTAGTCGCAGTGTCCTCGCCTATACCACTTCTGCGCCACCTCTCGCGGTCACTGCAGACGGTGCAGACAACGTCTATTTCTCCACTGCTCCTGATGGCTCTCTCTACCAGATTGCAGGCGCTGCGAATGCAACTACTGTGACCTCTCCAACTCAAGTGGCCACAGGCCTCGGCTCTCTTCCCAGCCGTCTCATGCCGGACACGTCTGGCGCGGTGTGGGCCACCTCCGGCAGCAGTTTCATCTCACAAATTGCGCCTCCAACAGCCTCGTACAACACGACCGGCTCGTTCCTCACGACAACGTTCGGAACAGCGGGTGACAGCAGCTATGGCGTCGCTATAACAAGAAACGGCAGCGTCGTCGTCTCCTCGATAGGCAGCGCTAACGGAGGACTTTCGTATCTCACCGGAAGCGGGCTCAACTTTTCTCTGAATTCCAACTGGCCCACCACTACCGGCCTGGGCGGTCTCAGCAATCCAACCGCGATCGTCGTCGACCCTCAGTACAACGTCTGGGCGCCGAACAATACTGGGCTTGCCAGTGTCAGTGACATAAGCATTTCACCAGCCAACCTCGGTCCTTTTACTACCATTGCCAACGGAATCCAGCAGGGAACCAGCTTCGCTAGCGGTGGCCGGGCTGTTGTCATCGATATGTCGGGCAACGTATGGGTCGCAGGAGACGGGACCCCCGCCACTCCCTCCAACTTCGTCACAGAGATTGTCGGCGCAGGGGCTCCCGTCTACCAGCCCTACGCCAAAGGCCTTTCTAACGGGCGCTTCCAGAAATTGCCCTAAACGTTCGACTGGAGCAGCCCAGGCCCCGGTAAAATTCCCAGGGCCGGGGCATTTCGCCCTCAGTTCCGATAACGGACGTAAATGTCTTCGCTACTGCTCCGCCAGACTGAACACGCGCTCCATGGGAATCCATCGTTGCCCGGGCCTCGCCTGGGGTAATGGCTGCTGGAACCTGCTCATGATCGCCTCCCACTCCTGCACCTTCGCATTGGCCGCATCCGCCGAGGCCTTCGCCGATAGCGAAAACTCGTTATTAACGTCCATGATCATGAACATCCGTGTTCCCAGCAAGTAAATCTCCATATCAAGAACACCCGCATCCAGCAAGCTCTTCTTCACCTCGGGCCATATCTTAACGTGGTAGCGTTTGTACTCTGCAATTGCTACAGCATCGTCCTTTAAATCCAACGTCAAACAATGTCGTTGCATTCTTCCTCCGCGCGTCCCTCTCAAAATCGCGGCGAACACGCCGCAGAAACAAACGAAGAGTACCATTCGAGGGCACGGCGCGTCTCCCAGTCGCCAGTGTCCTCCGAAAGAGTTATCCTCATTGGGTACTTGTTCTATATTTCAACCTATGACCGATATCTTTCACCTGGAAAACAAGATTGCGCTCATCACCGGCGGCGCCAGCGGCATTGGAGCCGCCACTGCTCGCGAGCTTTCCCGTGCCGGAGCGCATGTCCTGCTGGCCGACATCAACCTCGCAGGTGCCCAATCTCTCGCCGCCGAGCTTCCCAACGCATCCGCCGTCTCAATGGATGTCACCTCCGCCGTCTCCATCGCTGCCGCCTTTGCAAACATTCCCCGTCTAGACATCCTCATCAACAACGCCGGCATCGGCCTCGTAGGTGGCATCGTCAACACCTCCGAAGAGGACTTCGATCGCGTCATCGACGTCAACGTCAAAAGCGTCTTCCTTGTCACTCAGGCAGCGCTTCCGCTTTTACTCGCCTCCCATGGCTCCATCGTCAACATCGGCTCAGCGGCAGGCACGGTGGGCGTCAAACAGCGTTTCGCCTATTGCACCAGTAAGGGCGCCATCCACGCCATGACCCGCCAGATTGCCGTTGACTACCCCAAAGAGCTCCGCGTCAACTGCATCGCTCCTGGCACCGTTCAGACGCCCTTCGTCGAAGGCTACCTCGAGAAATACCATGCCCACGAGAAAGAGAAGGTCCGCGCCGAACTAGTCGCCCGCCAACCCATTGGCCGTCTCGGCACTCCCGAAGACATCGCCTCACTTGTCCGCTATCTCTGTTCCCGCGAAGCAGAGTTCATCAACGGAGCAATCATCCCTATCGACGGCGGCTGGACCACCTCCTAACTTTTAAAATCCAACGAACGGATATCAAATCATTTGAGCCAAATTCTCATCACCAATGTCCGCGTCATCGATCTACGCTTCCCGACCTCCCGCGAGCAGATCGGCTCCGACGCAGTCAACAAAGACCCCGACTACTCAGCTGCCTATTGCATCCTCGAAACCAACTCCCCCCTCGAAGGCCACGGCCTCACCTTCACCCTCGGCCGTGGCACCGACCTCGTCGTCCAGGCAATCCGCTATCTCTCCCGCTACGTCGTCAACCGCACCCTCACTTCCATCACCGACGACCTCTGCGCCTTCTCGCGCCAACTCACCGACGACTCCCAATTCCGCTGGCTGGGCCCCGAAAAGGGCGTCATCCACCTCGCCACTGGAGCCCTTATCAACGCCGTCTGGGACCTCTACGCCCGCGCCGAATCAAAACCCCTCTGGCAGCTCCTCTCCGACATGGAGCCGACCCAGCTCATCAAAGCCATCGACTTCCGCTACATCGAAGACGCCGTCTCCCCACAAGAAGCCCTCGACATCCTCACCAAAGCCCGCAGCGCAGGCAAACCAGAACGCCTCGCTATTCTTGAACAGCAAGGCTACCCCGCCTACACCACCTCCGTAGGATGGTTCGGCTACTCCGACGAAAAGATCCGCCGTCTCTGCCACGAAGCACTTGCCGAAGGCTGGACCCACTTCAAGCTCAAAGTAGGCGGTGACCCCGCAAACGATCTCCATCGCGGCCACATCGTCCGCGAAGAGATCGGCTGGACCAACAAGCTCATGGTCGACGCCAACCAAAAGTGGGGAGTCCTCGAAGCCATCGATCGCACCCGCCAGCTCTCCGCTCTGAAACCATACTGGATGGAAGAACCCACCAGCCCCGACGACATCCTCGGCCACGCCCGCATCCGCCGCGAAGTCCCATCAGTACGCATCGCCACCGGCGAGCACTGCCACAACCGCGTCATGTTCAAGCAGCTCCTCCAGGCCCAGGCCATCGACGTTCTCCAACTCGATTCCTGCCGCGTAGGCGGAGTCAATGAAAACCTCGCCATCCTCCTCCTCGCCGCAAAGTTCAACATCCCCGTCTGCCCCCACGCCGGCGGCGTCGGCCTCTGCGAGTACGTCCAGCACCTCGCCATCTTCGACTTCCTCGCCGTCTCCGCCTCCCTGCAGGACCGCGTCATCGAGTTCGTCGACCACCTCCACGAGCACTTCCTCACGCCCGTCCGCATCCGTCGCGGCCACTATCTCCTCCCCACCGAACCCGGCTACAGTATTCAGATCCGCGAAGAATCCCTAACCCGATTCGCCTATCCCACTGGCGAAGCCTGGCGTGAGCCAGGTAGTGAATCAAGGAGCACAGAAGCATGAAGCTAGTCACCTTCTCCACCAAGTTCGCAACCACTCCCACAGCCGGCGTCCTCATCGACAACGAGATAGTCGATCTCGCATCCTTCGGCTACCCCTCCATCCTCAGCCTCATCCAAAGCGGCCCACCCGCTCTAGCCGACATCAGCGCTAAGCTGCCAAACGCCCCGCGCATCCCATTCGATACCGTCACGCTGCACGCTCCTATCCCGCGTCCGCCACGTATCTTCTGCATCGGCCTCAACTACCAGAAGCACGCCGACGAGTCCAAGATGCCCGTCCAAAAAGTCCCAACTGTCTTCATGAAGCTCTCAAGCTCGGTCGTTGGCCCTGACCACCCCATCATCCTTCCCAAAATCTCCGAGCAGCCCGACTACGAAGCAGAGTTCGCCGTAGTCATCAGCAAACCCGGCTACCAGATCGCCGCAGAGGACTGGCAGCAGTACGTCTTTGGCTACACCATAGTAAACGACGTCAGCGCACGCGACATTCAGCTCGCCACCTCACAGTGGACTTTAGGAAAATCGTTCCCCACCTTCACCCCGCTCGGTCCCGACATCACCACTGCCGATGAGATCCTCGATCCGCACAGCCTGCGCATCTCCCTCACCATCAACGGTGAAACCCTGCAGGACTCCAACACCAACGACCTCATCTTCAAAATCCCCGCCCTCATTGCTCACATCTCCAGCCTCACTCCACTCGAAGCCGGAGACGTCATCAGCACTGGAACTCCCGAAGGCGTAGGCCTTGGCCGCAACCCCAAGCGGTGGCTCAAGCCCAACGAAGAGGTCATCGTCACCATCGACAAGCTTGGCTCCCTCCGCAACCGCACCGCCGCCGAATAGCCGAATAATTGAGAGGATACCCTCGGTGAATTCGAGACGCCGGGTGCCCCATCCTTCGCGTTTTTGCGAAGGGTGGGGTATCGTGCGCAGCACGACCGCCTTCCTCACCCCAGGAACAAAAGCTGGGGTTGCCCAGCTGAATTAAGTCATCGACATTGTTTCTGGGTGGGAGCGCCGGGCTTCATCATGTAAGCTCAACCTATCCATGGGTCCGCAGAGCATCACAACCCATCGCCACACCCCAACTCCGTTCTGGATAACCTTCGCGTTCCTCCTTCTATCCCTCCGCGCACAACCGCAGACCACAGTCTCCGCCACAACCATCCCCCTCATACTCCCTTCAGCCATCGTCTTCGACCCCGAGGGCAATCTCTACCTCGCCGAAACCGCCCGCCACGTCATCCGCAAAGTAGACACCACTGGAGCAATCACCATCATCGCGGGCACCGGCACGCAAGGCTTCTCCGGAGACTCAGGCCCCGCCACCTCCGCCCAACTCGACTCACCCCAAGGCCTCGCAATCGACGCGAACGATCTCTACATCTCCGATACCCACAACCACCGCATCCGCAAACTCAACCTAGCCACCGGCATCATCACCACCATCGCAGGTTCCTCCACCCCAGGCTTCGACGGCGACAACAACCCAGCCACCACGGCCCACCTCAACCTCCCCACCGCCATCGCCATCGATCCCACCAACAACCTCTACATCGCCGACACGCAAAACCACCGCATCCGCAAAGTCACCCCCTCCGGCATCATCACCACCATCGCAGGCAACGGCACGCAAGGCTTCTCTGGCGACTCAGACCCCGCCGCCTCTGCCTCCATCGACTCCCCAACTGGCCTAGCCGCAGACACCACCAGCCTCTACCTCGCTGACACCCACAACCACCGCATCCGCAAGCTCAATCTCGTCACCGGGATCATCACTACCATCGCCGGAACGGGCACCGCCAATTACAACGGTGACGGTGTGAACACGAACCTCGCCCTCCCTCACGGCCTAACCCTTGATGCCTCCGGCAATCTCTATCTCGCCGACACCGCTAACCAACGCATCCGCCGCATCGATGCCACTACCGGCACCGTCACGACCGTCGCCGGACAAGGCACCCAAACCTTCGCCGGAGACGGAAGCCCCGCCACCACCGCCTCACTCGATACCCCCCGAGCCACCGCAAACTCACCCACTGGTCTGATCACTCTGGCCGACACCGGCAACCAGCGCATCCGTCAGATCTCCACCGACGCCACTATCCACACCATCGCCGGTCTCGGAGCTACTACACCTGGAACCCTTACCCTCACCGCCCCATCGGTCATCACCTATGGCACCGGACAACTTACAGCCAATCTCAGCACCACAACACAAGCCACCGGCGCTATCACATTCCTCGACACCTTCACTCCACTCGCCACCGCGAACGCCGTCACCCTAAGCCCCATCACCCTTGGCACCACACCAATCACCGCCAACGCCGCCACCCTCACCACCACAAACCTCGCCGCTGGCCATCACAGCATCATCGCCACCTACGCCGGAGACCTGACCCACGCCTCGGCCCAAAGCCCCACCTTCTCCCTCACTATCTCCCCGCGCCCCATCACCGCCGCGATCACCCCGGGCACCCTCCTCTACGGCCAGCCCATCCCACCACTCTCCGCCACCCTCAGCAACCTCCTCCAGCAAGACGCCCATAATCTCTCTACCTCCTTTACCACCACGGCCGCAGCTCTCTCTCCCGCCGGAAGCTATCCCATCACCGCCACCCTTACCGGCCCTGCGGCAGGGAACTACACCCTCACCCCATCCCCCGCAAACCTCACCATCTTGCCCGCTCCCACCCTCACCACTCTCACGGCCTCCGCAACCACCATCGACCCCGGCCTGCCCGTCACTCTCACCACCCACATAGCCAGCACCACCGCAGGCCAACCCACCGGAACCGTCTCCCTCCTCGATGGCGCGACCACCCTCTTCACCGCCCAAGTCTCCTCAACCGGCGCCGCCGCCTTCACTACCGCCGCCCTCACCCAGGGCATCCACACCCTTACAACTCTCTACTCCGGCGACGCCAACTTCCTCCCCAGCACCTCCACCCCGCAACTCATCGGCATAGACACCAACCCCAGCCCCGACTTCACCCTCGCCAGCACTGGGACCACCACCCAAACCATCGTCTCCGGCAGCACTGCCAGCTTCACCTTCGCGATCCAGTTTCAAGGAGCCTCGCTCTCTAGCCCCATCACCCTCTCAGCCTCCGGCCTCCCCAACCTCACCACAGCCTCCTTCAACCCCGCCTACATCCCCCCCGGGGCCAACACCAGCAATTTCACTGTCACAATTACCACCCCAAAGACCACAGCCAACCAGCAAAAAACCACATCCACACCAATTAAATTCGCCCTGATCCTCCTCCCCATCACGATCCTCACCGCACGCCGCCGAAAAACAATATCGTTCTTCGCCCTGACATCTTTAGCGCTCTTCACAGGCTGCGGAGACCGAATCTACACCGGCTCCCAATCCAGCACCACAACCTACACGATCACCATCACCGGAACCGCCACCGCCCCCACCGGAGCCACCCTCACTCACGCCGCAACAGTCACCCTGCAAGTCCAAAAGCCAGCAACGAGTTAGCAGCCATCCTTTGCTTCTATCCGTGTTTCTCCGCGCAAATCCGCGGTGCTATGAAGGCCCAATCAGCCGCAGCAAAAAGAACACCACCACCCCCGCAAAAAACACCAGGGCCATCCGAATCCCCGGCTCCCGATTCACCTCCGGCACCAGGTCCGTAGCTGCAACATAGATCGTCACACCCGCTGAAAGCGGCAACCCTGCCCGCACCCAGCTAGGCTGCAGATTAATCACCAGCACCCCAAGCACCGTCATCGCCCCCAGAAACAGCGCAGAATTCAGCGCCGCCCTTCGCCCGCGTCCACCCGCCAGCATCACGCTCGCAATCGTGAACCCCTCTGGAATCTTATGCAGAAACACAGCCAGAAACAGCACAACCCCCAGCCAGTGCGACAGCACAAACCCTGACCCAATCGCCACGCCATCGAAGAAAGTATGGGTCGCCAGCCCCAGCAGCACCGAGTAGCTGGTCCTCGCCGACAGAAACTCGTGATGATGCGTCTCCTCGCCAAAGTGAAAGTGCGGCACCAGCGTATGCTCCAGCAGATGCACCCCGCAGTATCCCAGCAGAATCAGCAAAGGAGCCCACCGAGGATTGAGGTTCAGCCCCTCCGGCACCATCTCCAGCACCGCCGCCGCCAGCATGAAACCCGCACCCAGCGCGACAAAATACCGCAGCGCCCGCGCCGAAGGCGATCACCGGACCAGCAGAAATC
>Ga0210409_10000441_pt1 | contig 69461 bp, 56 predicted proteins | sample IncBWH17MmetaG_FD_161649 | JGI IMG/M metagenome (GOLD analysis project Ga0210409, IMG submission 161649) | Forest soil microbial communities from Barre Woods Harvard Forest LTER site, Petersham, Massachusetts, United States - Inc-BW-H-17-M | ecosystem: Environmental > Terrestrial > Soil >... | reverse complement strand
CTTTGTCCGTACCGCATTCATGTGATTGGACTTATAAGTTTACTCTTGACAAAATCTAAATACCGTGGTACCCTTCCCCGTGTTATCTCGAACCAACCGCTCCTACCCCACCCAGCGCTCCACCCTTAACCCTCGCCGCGTCAATCTCTTGCGGCCTCTTTTACGTTCTTCCCACACTCACTCCCTTTGTTTTCAATGGCTTGCGGACTCTTTTGCCAAAACACCCGGGGTGGGGGGTAGTCGCGACGCACCGGCAGCCGGCGGCAGAGCCAGCCCCCTGATGCACAATGCAAGTCCCTTTAGAATGAACACTTGCAAAAGTGTATCAAAACAAAGGACTTTAACTATCTTTAGAATGAACACTTATGCAAAACCCAGGGGGGGCCCTAGTCATACTCAAATCTGTGGCGAACGGCAGCGGTGCGCGTACCAAAATGAAACGTCCCCGAGTATCTCAGGGGCGCTTACCACTAGGAACCTGCTTTCCTGGCTTTTCCCCAAGCCTCGCCTTTGTGGTATAGCCTCTCTAGTTCGGGCGAGTGGAGGCTAAAGACGTTCATGCTCTGCGGGAAGCATATTGCCGTCGTGATGCCGGCCTACAACGCGGCCAAGACGCTCGAAAAAACCGTGAGCGAACTCCCCGATTTGGTCGACATCCGCATTCTGGTCGACGACAAAAGCTCCGACGAAACCGTAGCCCTGGCGCGGAAGTTGGGACTGCGTACCTTCGCTCACTCCGAAAACTATGGCTATGGTCGAAATCAACAGACCTGTTATCGCGAGGCCCTCGCCGCCGGAGCGGATATCGTGGTGATGGTCCACCCCGATTACCAGTACACGCCGCTGCTGGTCACCGCTATGGCCAGCATGATCGCCTATGGCGTCTACGACGTCGTCCTCGGCTCGCGAATCATAGGCGGCGGCGCGCTCAAGGGCGGCATGCCCCGCTACAAATATGTCGCCAACCGCTGCCTCACCGCATTTCAAAATCTCATGACCGGAGCGAAACTCTCCGAGTACCACACCGGTTTTCGCGCATTTTCCAGTGCAGCTCTGGCCAACGTGCCGCTTCTCGAGAATTCCGACGATTTTGTTTTCGACAATGAAATGCTCACGCAATGCATCTATTTCGGCTACCGCATCGGCGAGGTTTCCTGCCCCACGCGATATTTCGCGGAAGCTTCCTCGATCAATTTCAAGCGCAGCGTCAAGTACGGATTCGGAGTGGTGGGAACCAGCGTGAAGTTGCTGTTGCAGAGATCGGGGCTGGTAAAGTTTCGTTTGTTCAGCCCGGCAGGAAGGAAATTGCTTCCCGATTATTACGCCGCCGTAGAGCCGGCATCGCTCGCGCCGCCGAACCGCTAACCGTGTCTCACACAAGTCACGGCGCGGAGCGGCGCACTAGGATCGTAATCTTTGGATTCGGAATCAACCAATCCTGCGCCAGCTTGCTTCCGCGTTTGCTGTCCAGGAACAGAAGCTTCTGCGAGTTTTCAAAGTGCGCGACTTCGCCATAATGCTCGTTTACATACGCAAGGAACTTTTCTTGTTCAGGCCAGTGACCAATCGCTTGCGCATACGGCGCGGTGCTGAATTCCGACACCACCAGATACGGACTCGCCGCGCTTTGCAAATCGGCGATGTTGTAACCCACATCCAAAACTTTGTATCCCGCGAATTCAAGCTGCGGGACATTCAAATAAAACGCGCCAACTTGCGGTACCGGCGTTTCCTTCGCAAGGTGCTGCAAGCTCCAGCGCGTCGCCTGGTTCCGCGGATCGGTCTGCGCCATCACGCGCACATAGGAAAACGAAAAAAGCAAAGCGTAGGCGACAAGGGCATAGCCCGCCGCAACGGAAATTTTTCCGATGACGCGCTCCTTTCGGAGGTGCGCGATGAAGGCCGCAACGAAAAGCGCCGCGAACGGCAGCAAAGGCACGGTGTACCGCACCAATCGCCAGTTGTCCCGCGCCAGCAGAAGATAGTAGGCGGCCAGAAAAATCAGGATGGGCCAAAACTCGCGTCCTTTTTTGAGGACAACCCACAAAAGCGCCGTCGCCGCGGCCAGCAGCACGGGCATCGTCATCGCGTAGGGCATTACACTGACCGGATAATCGATCCACGCGGGCAGTCTCCCCAAGTGATACGGGACACCTAGCGTGTTGAGGCTTGCCACCCAGCGGATGGCCGCCAGGATTTCTTTCCAATTCCCCGGGCGAAGCGCAGCGGGCTCGCCAAACGCAAAACCGGCGCCCACGGAAAGGAAGTACAAAATCAAGGAAAGCTTCTTCTGGAATTTGCGCCGGGCTATCACCACGGCCAGCAGGCCCACAAGGAGCAAAGGAGCGGCGCTGTATTTAATCGAAGCCGTATAACCCACCAGGAATCCCAGAAGCAAAACGTCTCTCGGCATTCCGGCCTCGATGAGTCGGTACACAAAAACCATCGTGACAAGCATCCAGAACGTCATGGGTACATCGGTCTTGAAATAGTGCGCGCTGATCACAAATCCAGGAGTGACCGCAAGCAGCATGGCCGCGAGTCGCGCCGTCCAGGTGTCAAATAGTTTGCGAGCCAATACAAATAATGCCGTGATGGCGCCAAGCGCGGACGCAAACACCACGAGCCGACCCAGGACCAGCATCCAGTAATTGCTGGCGGGAAAGATACCGCCCACGGTGAAAATCTCTTTCAGCAGATACACCTGGTAGAAAAGGCCCGTCCCCCACGGAAACCAGTGGGGATTGAGATGCGGAAAATGAATTTGATTAACGGCCCATACTGCCGCATTTTCGTCCGCCTGGAACGATTTATCTTGATAAGCACCGGGAAGGCCCCAGTGAAAGCCATACAGGATGAGGAGACACGCCAACAGATAGGCAGGCCAGAGTTGTCGGAAAATTTCAAAGAGAGATTGTCGCGGTGTTGGCGTTGTTTCGAGCGCGGGGCCGGCGGGCAGCTCGGCATGCAACCCGCTATTTGTAAGAGTGGTCATCTCAGAAATTTCTGGAGCCATCTGGTGTGCACACCAACGGGCGCCGAAGCTATATTTGCCTCTAGGCGTTACGCGCCGCGCGCAAGTGCCCATCAAGGAAGCAGTTAACGTCGTCTGCAAGGGTCTGCCCGCAGGCCACCAGGCCGGGCACCAGAGTGGAACGTCTATTGAAAGTGAGCGGCTCCCCTTCGAGACCGCGCACACATCCGCCTCCGGCCAGCACCAGCGCCACGCCCGCAGCGATGTCCCACTCATTCTTTGCCACGAGCGTCCAGGTGGCATCTGCCGCACCGGCGGCCACAAGCGCGAGTTTGTAGGCCACGGAGCCCATGGGGCGTATCACAAAGGGCGACTGCCGGAAGCAAGCCCATTCTCCGCGTTCGGACTCGCTGCGACTGGCCAGCACCACGGCGCCGGAAAGGGTGTTGCAGGAGGTTGCTTGCACCGGCTTTCCGTTGCGCGTAACGCCCAGGCCCACGGCACCCAAGAAAGTCTCAGCAGTATCGGGATTGCAGACGCCGCCGGCTATCGGACGCCCATTCTCGATCAAGGCGACAGAAATGCTCCACTCCGGGATCCCGGCCACAAATTCGCGAGTGCCATCGAGCGGATCGACCACCCACACCCTGTCTTTGTTCAAGCGAGAGAAATCGTCGACGCTTTCTTCCGAAAGCCAGCCATCGCCGTCGCGCACCAGCGCGCTGTGAAGGACGCGATTCGCGACACGGTCAGCCTGGGTAATAAGATTATTCGCGTCCTTGTACTCGGCGGTTACGGTGCCGGGAACAAAAGCGGAGATGGAGCGAGCGGCGGCATGCAGCGCATTTTCGATGCGTCGCAAAATCTCCTGGTTTGCGTGATCGTTCGTTTCCATGCCCGCTAAATCCAAAGCATCCGTGCGCCAGCGGCAATGAGCGTTAGACAAAGAACGCGCCTGAGCCACTGCGACGGGATCAGATTGGCAAGTCGCACACCTAGCAACGCTCCGGGAACAGAGCCGATAAGCAGTGGAAGTAAAAGCGCAAAATCCACGGCGCCGAGGCGAAGATAAAATACGCTGGTGAATCCCGTCAGAATGACGGCATGCACGATATCGGTGCCCACCAGTTTGGCGGCAGCGCTTCGCACGAAAAGGGCAAGCAACAACATGACAACAGTGCCCGATCCTACCGAGCTCATTCCTACGAGAAACCCGGAAACCAACCCGATGGCAGCTACCCGCGGCCAAAACCCCTTTCCCGATTGGCCGGGAAGTGCGGCCGATTGTTGCGGCGATTTTTGCAACAATAAGAGCAGAGGAATAAAAACAAGCAAGGCGCCAATGAAGGCGCGCAAGATGCCATCGAACTCATTGCCGTAAGCGATGCGCAAGTAGCGAATCAGCAGCACGCCGCCCAATGCACCGGGAATACTGCCCAGACTCAGCCCCGCAACCAGGCGCCAGTCAAGGCTGCGCAATTTCCAATGGAGATAGCCAGCGCCAATCTTGGTGACCGCATTGAAAGCGGCGTCCGAACCCACAGCGACAATCGGAGAAACGCCCAGACCGAAGATGAGGATGGGAAGTAAGAGCACGCCTCCGCCCAAGCCCGTCAGTCCAACCAGCGTCCCCACCAGCATTCCGATCAACATTTTCAAGACGAAAAACATAAACGAAGTCCTCGAACTGTCATCTGCCGCTAGAGAAGCGCCCTTCCACGCTGCAAACTAGTGCGCACCGGACGAAGCGGGCAAGCCATTGGCACCAACAAAGCCCTTGCGTTGCAGATATAGAAGGATTTCCTGCACCGATTCCTCGGGTGTAAGCTCTCCGGTATCGATAACGACATCGGCGTCCGCAGGAGTCTCATAGGGATCGGAAATGCCGGTGAACTGCTTGACGATGCCGGCGCGAGCCTTGGCGTAAAGACCCTTGCGGTCGCGACTCTCGCAGACCTCGAGCGGCGTGGAAAGATGGACGAGGACGAAGCCGCCGCAGGGTTGGATCATGGCGCGCACTTGTTTCCGCACGGAGTCGAAGGGAGCGATAGGCGCACAGACCGCAATTCCGCCATTCTTGGTGATTTCGGAAGCGACATATCCGATACGTCGAATGTTGATGTCGCGATGCTCGCGAGAGAATCCGAGCTCTGAAGATAAATTCTTGCGGACGATGTCACCATCCAGCAGAGTCACCGGACGTCCTCCCATTTCCAACAACTTCACTAGCAGCACGTTGGCGATGGTGGATTTTCCTGATCCGGAAAGACCCGTGAAGAAAACGGTAAAGCCCTGGCGGTTCCGGGGCGGGTAGCTGCGGTGGAGTTCGCGGGCCACGTCTGGAAAGGTGAACCAGGAAGGAATCTCGCGGCCTTCGTTGAGGCGGGTTCGTAGCTCGGTTCCCGAAATGCTGAGTACGCGAGAGCCATTGGGCACCTCATCTTCCGGAAAGTACGCGTCTTGATCCTCGAGGTAGGCCATGTTTTGAAACGGCACCATGGTGACGCCAATTTCCTTCTCGTGGGCGCCGAGCAGTTCCTGGGCATCGTAGGGACCATAAAAAGGCTTTCCGTTCTCGTCGTTGCCCGGACCAGCGTGGTCTCGGCCGACGATAAAATGACTGCATCCGTAGTTCTTGCGGATGATGGCGTGCCAAACTGCTTCCCGCGGGCCGCCCATACGCATAGCGAGTGGCAAAAGCGCGAGCTTTACAGTGTCCTTTGGATATTTCGAAAGCAACGCCTGGTAGCATCTGACGCGAATGTAATACTCGACGTCTCCCGGTTTGGTCATGCCCACGGAGGGATGAATAAGGAGGTTGGCTTGAACTTTCTTGGCGGCGCGCAGAGTCAGTTCCTGATGAGCGCGATGCATAGGGTTGCGGGTCTGGAAGGCGACGATGCGACGCCATCCGAGCCTGGCGAATTCGGCGCGCAAGTCGGACGGGGTAAGGCGCAGGGCGCGAAAGTCATAATGGTGGGGGAGACTAAGCCCTTCCAGTTTGCCGGTGAGATACCAGGGGTGAGTCTGTTCGGTCAAATACTCCACCCCTGGGTGACGGGAACTGGTGGTGCCGTAAACAGCTTTCGCCTCGGCGGCGCGATCCGGTTTCCAAAGTTCCTCTACGTGCAAGGCTGCGAGCATCACGCCCTCTGGATCGCGAAGGGCGAGGGAGGTCCCTACTCCAATGGTTTGTGCGAATTCGTCCGAAACGTCCAGGACGACAGGAATGGGCCAAATCTTTCCGTCAGCCAGGCGCATTTGGGCGCAGGTACCTTCGTAATCAGCGCGTGACATGAATCCACGTAGAGGGGAGAACGCCCCATTGAGAAGTAGCTCCAGGTCGCAAAGCTGTCGCGGGGTCAGGTCCCACGAAGGCCACTTGCGGGAATCGGATTGCAACTCGGTGCTGCGTGGGCGCGTCGCGATCTGGTTGATTAACTCCCCACCATGGGGAGAATTGAGGTGATCCTGCATCCGCTGTGAAGCTCCTTCCAAAGTGTCGTGGTCACCGGCCAATTGACCTTGGACCACCATGTTCGCCGTGGGCGTGGCGATAGGTTCCGCCGCCGGGACTGAGTCCTGATGAACGATCGATTGGGAGCAATCGGCAGTCCAACCGAGCCCCAATATTCAAAGATAAGTGCGTTTTTATCAATAAGTTAGATAGTGAGAAGGGAGTCGCGCACCGGTGCCGACGGAAAATGCTTTCACTATCTCGGCCTAAACTTGGAAACTAAGACGGCACGCAACAGAGGTACCGCCCATGGCCCGACAGTCCGTCCGCCTCCCACTTTGTAGTGGCTGCTAGTTACCTGTTCCAGTGATGCGAATGCCGAGCGTACCGCCGCCCCCATTCTCGTTGACGAGCAGTACAGCCCTGCGGAGACCGGTGGCGGTGGGAGTAAAGGTCACCGTTACCGAACAAGACGAGCCTGGAGCAATGGCTGCCGCACAGTTGTTCGTCTGACTAAAGTCACCTGGGTTCGCGCCGGAGACGCTGATGCTGCTAACCGTCAAGGGCACGGCGCCCACATCTGTGATGGTGAAGGTTTGCTGCAGGCTGGTGGCAACCGGCGTAGTGCCAAAGGACAGGGACCAACCGATGGAGACGTTCGCGATGGTTCCGGTGCCGACGAAGGAAACGCTTTGGGGGCTATTCGCAGCGTTGTCGTTGATGAGCAAGGATCCGGGGAATCCTCCGGGGGTGGTGGGCTGGAACGTGACACTCACAAAGCAGCTGGAGCCAGGAGCGATAGCTGCACCGCAATTGTTGGTCTGGGAGGATTGTCCGGTCGTCTGGATACTCGAAACCGTGACGGGAACCGGTCCATTGTTCGACAACGTGACGCCCAGCGCGGGACTAGTGGTCCCAACGACGACTGTTCCAAAGTAAAGACTCGTGGTGGAAAGGTTGAGGGTCGGTATCACACCGGTCCCCGTGAGGGAAACAGTTTGCGGGCTGTTTGCGGCGCTGTCCGTGATGGTCAGCATGCCGCTGCGCGTGCCGCTCGCCGTGGGAGTGAACGTGATATTGACCGTGCAGGTTGTGCTGGGAGCGAGGCTCGTGCCGCAGTTGTTGGTCTGCCCAAAATCGCCGTTGGCCTGAATGCCGCTGACGCTGATTGCGGTCGGCCCCGAGTTCGACAAGGTCACCGGTTGAGAAGCACTGGTGCTCCCTTGCGCTTGCGCTGTGAAGGTGAGTGCTGACGGCGCTGCGCTCAGAACGACATTCGCCCCGGTTCCGGTGAGAGACACAAGCTGCGGACTGTTTGCGGCATTGTCGGCGATGCTCAATGAGCCGGTTCGCGTACCCGTGGCTGTGGGGGTGAAGGTTACATTCACTGTACAGCTGGTGCTGACCGCGAGGCTCGCGCCGCAGTTGTTGGTCTGCGCAAAATCACCGCTGGCGCTGATGCTGGATATGCTGGCTGCCGCCGTGCCGGTGTTCGAGACTGTGACCGGTTGTGACGCGCTGCCGCTGCCGAGCACTTGCGCCGGGAAAGTCAAGGCATTGCTGGACAGGCCGATAACCGGAGCTGTTCCCGTTCCGGTGAGGGAAACAGTTTGCGGACTGTTTGCGGCGCTATCGGTGATGGTCAGCGTGCCGCTGCGCGATCCACTGGCCGTGGGAGTGAACGTTACATTTACGGTGCAGTTGGAGTTGGCAGCTACACTTGAGGCGCAATTATTGGTCTGCGCGTAATCACCGTTGGCCTGAATGCTAGTGACGCTTATCGCCGTTGGCCCGGAATTCGACAAAGTTACCGGTTGTAAGGCGCTGGTGGTTGCCACCTGTTGCGCGGTAAAGGTGAGTGCGGCCGGCGCCGCGCCCAGAACAACATTCGCTCCGGTGCCGGTGAGAGAAACTAGCTGCGGAGTACCAGCGGCATTATCGGCGATGCTCAACGAGCCAGTGCGCGTACCCGTGGCCGCGGGCGTGAAGGTTACGTTCACTATGCAGCTGGTGCTGACCGCGAGGCTCGTGCCGCAGTTGTTGGTCTGCGCAAAATCGCCGCTGGCGGTAATGCTGGAGATGCTGGCGGCAGCGGTGCCCGTGTTCGAGACTGTGACCGGTTGCGACGCGCTGCTGCTGCCGAGCACTTGCGCCGAGAACGTCAGCGCATTGCTGGACACGCCGATAACCGGTGCTGTTCCCGTTCCGGTGAGCGAAACCGTTTGGGGACTGTTCGAGGCGCTGTCCGTAATGGTCAGCGTGCCGCTGCGCGATCCACTGGCCGCGGGAGTGAACGTGACATTTACGGTGCAGTTGGAGTTGGCAGCTACACTCGAGGCGCAATTGTTGGTCTGCGCAAAATCGCCGTTGGCTTGAATAGCACTGACGCTTATCGCCGTTGGCCCGGAATTCGACAAGGTCACTGGCTGCGAGGCGCTGGTGGTTGCCACCGGTTGTGCGGAGTAATTCAGGTTGCCGGGAGATGGCGCCAGAGTAACGGCAACCCCGGCGCCAGAGAGACTAACCTGGGTGGCGGTAGGCGATGCGTTCGTGAGAATAGTTAAAGCGCCTGAGAAAGGTCCGGCAGATTGCGGCGAGAAAGTTACGTTGATCGCGCAATTGGAACCAGCGGACAAAACTACGCCGCAGGAATTACTCTGGATGAAACCGGTAGGGGCGGTGATGCTGATGATCGTCAAGGTGCCGGTACCGGGATTGGACAAGGTCACAGGTTGCGGATTGCTGGTGGAGCCGAGGGTTTGGTCTCCAAATGCCAGGGTGGGCGTGGAAACCGACGAGGATGGACAGGCGGTAATACAGACCCTGGCGAGGTAACCATCGTCAGAACTTGAGGAACAATTCTTGCATACGGGTTGAAAAGGCATCATTGTCGGGAAATTGCTCGAATAGGTCTGTCCGGTGACGTAGGCGTTGCCCTGAGCGTCAATGGCGATGCTCTGACCGGTGTCTGTGCCGTTGCCGCCGAGATAGGTGGAAAACAAGAGGGCGGCCGAGCCCGACTGAGTAAGATCAAGTTTTGCGATGAAGACATCGGGCACTGGATTGGGGCAGCCACCCCCGCAGGTGGTCTGGATGGGATTCACGAGGGGAAAATCGTTCGAGCCAGTTTCACCCGAAGCGTAGACAATGCCGGTGGCGTCAACAGCAATGCCGTGCCCGAGGTCGAAGCCGCTGCCGCCCAAGAACGTGGAGTAAAGCAGGGAACCTGGGCCAGAAGAACGAGGATCCCACTTCATGATAATGGCGTCCGCGCACTGATTGGCGTTGCAGGATCCGGGGGTAAAGTTTGGGTGGAACGCTGTGGAGGTAGAGGGAAAATTCGGGGAGGTGGTCATACCGATCACATAGGCGAAGCCGGAAGAATCGACAGCTACGCTTTCGCCGCGGTCGTCATTGGTGCCGCCAAAGTAAGTGGAATAAAGCAGATCGTTGGCGCCGAGGCCGGCGGGATTGAGCTTGACGAGAAAGCCGTCGCCCATTCCAATATTTCCGACGCCGGCGAGAGCGGACTGGAAGGCGGTAGGAGTTATCGGAAAGTTGCTGGAGAGGGTGCTACCGGTTACGTAGACGAAATTGGAAGCGTCAATCGCCAGACCCCAGGCAAAATCGTCGCCGGATCCCCCCAGATAGGTGGAATAAACCAAATCGGCGGGACCATTGCCAGCGGGATTCAGAACTGCAACGTACGAGTCACCGTGACGCGTTCCTGGAGATCCTCCCTTATAAACAGTCTGAAAAGCTCCAACGGTGGTGGGAAAGTCCGAAGAACTCGTCGTCCCGGTAAAGTACATGCGTCCGGCAGAGTCGATTGCGATACCGAAGCCAAAATCGAAATTGCTGCCGCCCAAATAACTGGAATAGAGCAGGCTGCTGCCAAAGGGATCAATTTTCGCGACGAAAGCGTTGTTGGCGCATGTTCCCTTGCAGGACGTCTGAAAAGCGCCGGGAGTAATCGGGAAGGTCTTAGAGTTCGTGTCTCCAACGATGTAGACGTTCCCGGTCGAGTCAACGGCAATTCCGCGCCCCATGGCGCTACCAACGCCGCCGAGATAAGTGGAGTACACCAAAGAAGAAGCTCCGGGGGCGAGGGTATTAATTTTTGCGAGGAATACACTCCTTGAGCCTTTGTTGGCGGATTGAAGCGGATTTGCCACGGGGAAGTCGGGAGAATCGCTAAAGCCGACAATGTAAGCGTTCCCCGAAGAATCAACGGCAACGTGAGTGCCCGCATCCTGGTTACTGCCGCCTATAAAAGTGGAGTAAGTCAGCGCAGGGTCAATGACCAGAGGCCGGGCGGGGTCGTAGAAGCCGACTTGGAAGCCAAACTGGTGAGCATTTTGTGCGACGTAACGGCCATCGATGTAGTGTTTCGAGGGCGGCACGCCGGGCAGCAATGTTTCCTCCTGGTACACGACTGGCTTATGAAGGATGACGAGGTCGCGGCCGAGCTTTAGGACGAGATCGCCTTGAGGGCTGATGCGGGTTTTGGTCGCGCCAGGAAACCGCAAGCGAATTTTGTGGAGGTCGGCACCCGGTGAAACGATCAGGTCGTACTCAATTTTTCCATCGTTGCCGTAGTACACGACATCAACACCAGGATAGACATCGCGATAGCGAACCTTGCGGTAGAGAGGAACGTGTGTGCGCCAGTTGGAAGGGCTGTCTCCAATCAGATAGTTAGCCTTGCCCGGCAATTCATCCTCACCATCAACCTGGGCGCTCAGATTAGCGCCAACCCAAGCCATGAGCATGTATAGCGGAGGAGCTAGTTCAGAAGGAGAGAGCAGGGCGAGCGCTTTGTTGCCAAAAGCTGGCTTGGCGGACGGCGATTTCTTCCCGGGATCACGGAGAGCTAAAACAGCTTCACTGGCAGTGAGGAACAGGGTGTGATTGGAGCCGCGGGACAAGAACTTGACGCGAGCATCGCTCTGTCCCTGATTCAGTTCGAAGCGCAAAGGGAGGTTTTGTAAGGTTGCTGAGGCTTCTGCCTGCTGTTTCGCAGCGAGTGCATTGGATTGTGTGGCTGGGACCGAAGCGCGTTCGTCGCCAGAGTCGCGGGCCGCCGAGATTCGCGCACCATAAACAAGACTGAAGCTCAAGAGGAGTGCACGTAAAGTCCTCAATTTCATGGGCATTTTTTGACAGAGTCCTCTGCGCAAAGTGGTGTCATAACGACATGAGCGAGTACAAAGAAAACGCATGGCCATCGCGAGTAGCCCGGCGATCGCGGGCGATCAACGAAGTAGTTCCTCACTGGGATCTATGCGTCCGCACCATTGTGTGAGAGCAGGTGACGGACAACAATCCACACCCGGACATGCAGGGCGTGGAGCAATCCCGGGACCAATCTGTTCCCGTGTAAAGTCTGCAGAATCAGACAATTAAGGATTGCGCAAGGTCCCTGGAAAGAGACCGTCGGCAAACGGTCCGAACGAAACTGCAATAGTTTTCACATTAACGGATGTGCATCAGGAGCGCTGTTAGGTTAAGGCGCCGCGAAAAACCAAGGTAAGCTGGATTGGTTGATTTCTCGACAAAAGTGAGTCTAATATCCGCGCGAACTCCATGAGCAACCTGGTCTTTATCAGTGGCGATTTTTGCTCCGGCAGCACTCTGCTGTTTACTCTGTTCAGAAAAACGGAGGAATACTACTGCCTGTACGAACCGTTGCACGGCCTTCTTCGCGAGTATCTGATCTGGCCATTACGCGTCTACGAGCATCATTTTTTTGTGGATGACTACTTTTCCGAATACAAGGGCTTCGACAAAATCGACTCCGTGTTCAACCCGCAATGGGCGCACCATCGATTATTCATGTCCAGAGAAGATGAAGGCGACGACCTTTACCGCTACCTCTCCTATATCATTGGAACGTCGTTTGGGCGTCGGTCCAAAGTATTGCTGAAGTTCAATCGCATGACCTTCCGGTTGGAATGGCTGCGGGCTAAGTTCCCAAACGCCAAAATTGTTCACATCTTCCGCGACAAGAAGGCGGAATGGAACAGTATCGTCAAGCGGGTCCAGCAACATTTCGGCCGCGAAGACGTAGGGCAGGCCGACGTGAACTTCAATGGATTCAGCCTGGCATTCTGGTGTGAAGATTTAAAGGCGCAATTCCCAGAGCTGGACGCCAAGAATTTTCGCACTGGCTACGATCGATTTTGCACGTTGTGGGAGCTAAGCCTCGCGGCCCATCGACGCCACGCCGACATCTCCATCGATTATTCCGAGCTGACTCACGAATTTGAACCCACTTGCAAGCGTCTTTTCGAAGTGGTCGGATGCAGCGCAGACGTTGCCGCTTTAAAGCCACTGATTATCGCTCCGGAGCACCAAAAATCATTATCTGTAAAATCCGCTAGGCTAACCTTGCAACTACAGGACTTGATTCACCGGGTAGGAAGGCGCTATGCCAAGGAGAGGGTAAGGTTGGAAGATTCCTGGCGCAAGAAGCAAACACTCCCAAGGTAGATTTGGGAATATAGGCTAGTCTTAACTATTCCACTCTCAACAGGCTGTCTCCTGATCCAAACAGATAGCCGATGAGTTCTCCCCAGGCCCAGACTACGGTAAAGAGCGCGATCAAGGGCAACGTGCGGAGCAGCATGCTGCCGTGCCGTTTTTTGCCGACGACCCATCCGGCAATTCGCAGGGTCAAGATAGGTGGTAGAGCGAAACAGAGAGCAGCGCAACCAAGCTTTCGTAGGAACGGAGCGCTTTGCGTGCGCATGCCCGCGTACGAGCGGCTGTAGTGATAGCGTTGGCCGAGGAAGTAGCCCAGGGCGAACTCCTTTTTGTGATACACGATAATGGAAGGATCGGAATAGAACTTGACGCCGCGCTCGCGAAGGCGGGCGTGTAGATCGCCTTCCCACGAATTACCACCTTCCAGCAAGTCAGAAATATGGGCAAGGAATTCCCGCCGGTAGGAGACATTATTCCCGGGGAGATCGACAACTTCGCCATTCCGAACGGGATTCATATAGCGGCCGTATTCGCAAAAAAATACTGCCCAGTCCACGGTGCGCGTGATACTCGGGTCATTTTCGACGGCGCCGCCAATCACACCGGAGCGATTTTCGTGGGCACGCAGCATGCGTTCGTACCAGCAGGACTGTGGGAGACAATGGTCTTCGGTTATAGCAATGATGGCGCCCTGCGAGTGTTCCATGCCAAGCGCGCGGAGTTGCGGGATGGTTGTTGCAGGAGGAAAGCTTAGGAGCTTCAAATTTAGATTCCGCTTGCGAATTACGTCGGTAACGCGGGAGCCGCATCGGTCCGCAACAATCACTTCGGCTTGATCCTTCAGGGTTTGGCACTCCAGAGCGCGGAGGCATTCGTCCAAATGAGCGGCACCATTCACGGACGCGACGACCACGGAAATCCTGGGGCGAGGATGTTGCGTGGCGGTATCTCTCTGCGACTCGTCTGGGCCCCCCGCAACGCCGGGCGAATGAGTCATTGAGCTGGTTCCATCGGTAGTTGCCGCAGCCCTCTTAGGTAACCTGCGAATTCACCCACGGACCAAATCGTAACGAACACCGCGAGGAGGGGAAGCGACAGCAGAAAGCGCACGCGATGCCCCTTCGTCCTCAACCCCGCCAAGCGACGATAAAAGAGCACAACAGGAAGGGCGGGAGTCGCGATCAAACGGAGGAAACTGTTTACGGGCGATATCCTCTTGCAGCGTAATGCGGCAAAGAGCCGCGCGTCACAAAAGTATCGTCTGGAGAAATTCAGAAACGTGTTCTGGCGGGCGCAATAGACCACGAGGGAGGGATCGAAGAGGAAGCGCACGCCTTCACGCTGAAGATCCTGGTGAAAGAACGTTTTCCAAAAACCTTCGCGCATGGAATCAAACTTTAGATCAATCAGCCATTTCTTGTAGGTGACGTGATTGCCCGCAAGCACCGAGGTGTCGCGGCGCGACGCGGGCAACATGAATGCGCCGTAGTCCGCAAAAAAGCAAGCCCAGCCCAGGAGCCCAGCCGAATTTCGATTCTCCACTGCGCCACCAATTACAGGGTAATCGCTTGAATGGGCGTGGTGGAGCCTGACCATCCAGTCGGGAGGAAACCGGCAAGATGCGTCCGTGACCGCGATGATTTGTCCCCGTGCTTGCCGGAGAGCTTCGCGGACTAGTTGAGGGTGACCCATGGATGGGTCAAAGTGAAGGACACGGACGGCAGGATATCGGACGCGGATGATCTGCTCGCTGCCATCCGTCGAGGCATCCGCCACAATGATTTCGTTGGCGATAGATTGATCTTGATCGCGGAGCGAGTCAAGGCAGGGGTAGAGTTGCTGGCCCGGATTCTTAGTCGCGATCACGACCGAAATCTGGGGTGCATTCATCCAGCCTCGCGGAACACCGGGGCTTCTCTTTCCTTCGCTCGAAAGGTACGCCTGGAAGGGCCGAGGACGTAGCCGACAAACTCACCGGCGCTCCATGAGGTCAAAAAAGCTAAAAGTAGGGGAACGCAGAAAAGAAACTTCAAACGGTAACGCCTGGTTGCCCAAACGCGGGCGGCGATCCGCAACAACATGACGAAGGGAACCAGAGGAAAGATGAGTGCACGCAGAGTTCTCTGCCACCGGTTCAGATTTTTGGCGCGGCGCGCGGCAAATTTGCGCCCGTGGTTGAAACGCGCTAGCAAAAAGGACAATGCCGAGGCAGGTCCAACGTAATGCACGAGAATCTCGGGCATGCAAAGTAGGCAATCGCCTCGAGCGCGCATCTTGCGGTGAACAAATGTTTCCCAAAAACCATCGGCCAATTCATCTTGCACGCCGTTGAGCGCCACGCGTTTGTAGGAGCAGTTGGTACCTGGAAGATCGTCGAGAAGTGCCGCGGCAAATGGAGGCATGTAGCGGCTGTAACGGCAAAAATAAATAGACGAGTCCACCGTGCCCAGCGTCGGGGCCAGGTCGATGGCACCTCCAATTACGGCGCAATCGGCTTGGTGGGCCCGGAGTATTTGCTGCACCCAGTCCCGGTCGGGTATGCAGGACTCCACCAAGAGGGCGATGATTCCCCCCCGCGACGCGTCGATACCAGCCTGCCAAAGTATGGGCACCTGGGGTTGGAGAGGGAGATGAAGAATTCGCAGGCGTCTGGAGTCCGGTGCCAGGCTAGCTGCGATTCCCGACTCCGTGCCGTCGACCACAAGGATTTCAGCGACGATGCCCAGGATTTGTGCTCCGAGGGCGGCCAGGCAGGAGGCAAGAACAGGTCCTCCGTCGGGCGCGGCGACAATGATCGAAAGCTGCGTTTCTTGAGCGTCTGACATGGTCCTGCAGTAAGGTGCTCGCTGCGATCCTTATTGTCGGCATGCAATTAGGTCACCAGCACGGTTCGCCCGTCCGATGAGAATTTGCTTGCGGCAGCGGGGGAAGGAGGGAGTTTCCGATGCCGTGGCGCCGGTTCTGGTATGGGCAAAAGTTTGCCCGGAATGGCTAATACCATGGCCTCTTGTTCTAAGTAACTTGGCCTCGGATGCTCGTAAAGTGCTATAAGAGAAGCACTAATCCCCATTTTCCACTGGTAGAGTGGTTGCGTATCAGAACGGGTTGCGCTCCCGAAGATTGCTAGAATGGCAGGAAAAGCAGGCCTCAACGAATGCCTGAAATAACCAGTCCAACGACTGACGCGGACAAGCATGTGGCGTCGCCAAGGTTGAGTGTAATCGTACCGGTCTACAACGGCGCTATGCACCTTTCGCGCTGCCTGAACTCGCTACGCCTCTCTAATTGCTCAAGCTTTGAGGTCATAGTTGTGGACGATTGTTCCACCGACGATTCCCCGCAAATCGCGCAGAGGAGCGGCGCCCGCTGCATCCGAGCTCCGCACACGTTGGGCCCTGCTGGAGCACGGAATTTGGGCGTGGCGCATGCGCAAGGGGACATTTTCGTCTTTGTGGACGCCGACGTCGAGGTTCCCGAAGGGGCGTTAGAACTTATTGAGAAGGACTTCGCGGACGACAAGCAGCTTGCGGCGGTGTTCGGCGCCTACGATGACGAGCCGGCTTGGGACGATTTTCTCTCGCAGTACAAGAACCTGATGCATAGCTATGTGCACCTCAAGTCCCGGGAGAGAGCGGCTACTTTCTGGGCCGGCGGCGGGGCAGTGCGCCGAGAGGCGTTTGTTGAGGCGGGAGGGTTCGACGCAGTCCGCTACCGTCAACCATCGATCGAGGACATCGAGTTGGGGTACCGATTAGCGCGAAATGGAAAAAAGATAAAATTGAACAAGCAGTTGCGCGTGAAGCATCTGAAGCGCTGGACAGTTAGCACCCTGCTCAAGGCCGACATACTACGCCGGGCCGTCCCTTGGACACAATTGATTGTCGAAACCCGGCATCTGCCTCGCGACCTAAATCTGACTTCCGGAGCGCGACTCAGCGCGGGATTGGTGGGGCTGCTATTCGCGGGGTGCGTGATCGGAGTCTTGCAGACAGCAAGCCTTTTGCCCATGAACAGGCTTATCGGTACCTTTCGGGCAGAACTCGGCATCTTGGCAATCGTCGCCTTCGCGCTATTGGCCTTAAATTGGGATGTTTACTCGTTTTTCGCGAAGAAACGCGGTTGGTGGTTCACGCTACGAGTGATTCCCATGCATTGGTTCTACTTTCTGTACAGTGGTGTAGTTTTTGCGATTTGCGGAACTGCGGTCTTAGCCCGCCTTCTCATCACATCCTTGCTTCCAGGCTTTTGGGGCCCGCGTGCCGCATCGCATAGCAGTCGGGACCGCTAGCGATGCGCATCGGGGTAGACGCGACCTGCTGGCCGGTCCGTCGCGGGTACGGGCGTTTCACACGCGCTCTGCTGACCGCGGCACTGGCGATTGATCGAAAAAATGAATATGTTTTCTTCGTGGATAGCGACTCGCGGGAATTCCCGCTCCCGCAAACACGCGCTGAGATCCGACGTGTGGCGAGCACGGTACCGGCGTCCACGGCCGCGGCCGCCAATGGGCGGCGCGCGTTGCGCGACATTTGGTCGCTGAGCCGCGCCATCAGCAGGGAACCCGTCGATTTATTTTTCTTTCCTTCCGTTTATTCTTACGTGCCGGTGACCAACGCCGTACCAAAAATAGTTACCGTGCACGACATCATCTCGGACTTGTACCCCGAACTTGTTTTCCCAACGCTTCGCTCGAAGCTGTTTTGGCGCGCAAAGGTAAAGATCGCGTGCGCCCAGGCGCGAATGATACTGACCGTCTCCGAGTATTCAAGACGCTGCCTGGCGGACTACATGAAGATTCCGGCTGCACAGTTGCGTTCCGTGAATGAGGCCAGCGACCCGGTATTCGAGCGCCTGAAGGTTGTCGACGGCAATGCGCTGCTAGCGCGGCTTGGACTCTCTCCGGGCGCGCGTTTCTTGACGTATGTGGGGGGATTCAGCCCCCATAAGAATCTACGTTTGCTAGTCGATGTGTTCAGCCAGTTGCAGTCCAAGGCGAGCTTTAGCGATGTCCGGCTGTTGCTCGTGGGCGATTTCGAGCACGACGTTTTCTATTCTTGTTATTCGCAAATCGTGGAGCAGGTACGGCAGGCAAGACTGCAAGAGAGGGTGATCTTCACGGGTTATCTCAGAGACGAAGACCTCGTTATTTTGCTGAATTTGACCCAGGCGCTGGCCCTGCCTTCTTTCTGCGAGGGCTTCGGTTTGCCCGCGGTCGAGGCGGCGGCTTGCGGAGCGCCAACAGTAGTAACCACCGAAAGCCCGCTACCGGATTTGCTGGGAGACGGCACGATAGGTGTCGCGCCGAATGACCGAGCAGGTTTATTGAAGGCTCTTGAAACGATTTTGGGCGACCCAGCGGACCGGGAGGCCATGAGCAAGGCGGCACTGGTTGCGGCGGCTCGGCTCTCCTGGGAGAATTCTGCGCGACGGCTCATAGAAGTATTCGAAGAGGTTGGCGAGGCTCGTGGGGCGACCGCTTAAATTCTGTCACCTGTCCACGTTTTACCCGCCTTACAGTTTTGGCGGCGACGCGATTTTTCTGCATCGCCTAGCCAATACGCTGGCGCAACACGGCCATGAGGTGGACGTCATTCATTGCACCGACAGCTATCATGTCCTGCATCCAGGCCCTCCTCTCAACCAACCTGCCGATCATCCCAAAGTCACAGTTCACGCCTTGAAAAGTCCCTGGGGCTCGCTCTCGCCTCTGATTGCTCAACAAACCGGCCGCACGTGGCCGAAAACGAAGCGGATCCGAGAAATATTGATGAGCAAGAAATTCGACGTGATTCATTATCACAACATCTCACTGCTCGGGCCGGAAGTATTGCGACTGAGGCCGGACTATCGGGATTTCGTGAAAGTTTACACCGCCCATGAGCATTGGCTAGTTTGCCCCATGCATGTGCTGTGGAAGAATAATCAGCGGCTATGCGAAAAACCTGAATGCTTGCGTTGCACACTGAAATTTCGCCGGCCTCCGCAATGGTGGCGCTATACAAAACTGCTGGAGAATAGCGCGGACTCGATAGATGTGTTCTTTTCGCCAAGCCGCTTCACACAAGAAGTGCATCGCCAGCGTGGGTTCCTACCAAGGATGGAACACTTGCCTCACTATGTCCCACGTCATGAAATCGCGCCTGGCCCGGCGGAGGTGTCACGTCATTCCCGCCCTTATTTCCTTTTCGTGGGCCGGCTGGAGAAAATCAAGGGGCTGCAGAATGTCGTCCCTCTTTTCCGCAACTATCGGCAGGCAGACCTGCTGATAGCCGGCACGGGCGAGTACGAGATGGAATTACGACGGCAAACCGAGGGGTTGCCAAACGTCGTGTTCCTGGGACCTCTGCAAGAGGCACAACTCCAGCGACTTTACCGTCATGCAATCGCGGTGATTGTCCCTTCGATGTGCTATGAGGTTTTCGGAATCATCATTTTGGAAGCCTATCGCGAGCGGACGCCAGTGATTGTCCATCGGCACAGCGGTCTGCAAGAGGTCGTCGAAGAAAGCAACGGAGGATTCTCGTATCAAGGGCCGGAAGAGTTGCTGACAGCCATGGAACGCTTGCGAACTAACGAGGAACTTCGCCGTACGATGGGAGAACAAGGATTCCAGAAGTATTTGGAACGCTGGACTGAAGAAGTTCATCTGAAAAGCTATTTTCAACTCTTAGAGGGCGCAGCACAGCGGAAATTCGGTGGCGTTCCCTGGGGGCGGCAACAGCGTACCTCGCTAGAGTTCTGCGCACCGGATAATCGGAGCGGTTTCGGGTAGACGATTTGTGGATGGTGAGCTGATGCAAAGAAACAATGGAACTTATTCATGGCTTTAGATGACACATCAATTGGAACTCTCCAGGTCAACGAGAGTACAATCGTGGAAACGAATCATACTGAAGTCAACTTACTCAAGAAATGGCATGAGAACTGAGGAACAATCCGCTGCTGAGCGTCGGCTTCTATTGGCTTTTGCGCCGCTGCACCGGAGCGCTCTGGGTGAGGCGTGTGGAATCGTCTGCGGGGTTGCTTTAGCGGCCGCGACGCTGTTATTGGTACTGCGCGGCGGATATCCAGAACCCAATCTTGGGCTTCTGTCTGAGTTCTTCTGGGGATACTCCATTAGTTGGCGCGGTGTGTTCGTCGGACTTTTTTGGGGATGGGCAGCGGGATTTACCTTGGGCTGGGGTTTTGCATTGATTCGTAATGCCGTGGTGTGGATTTGGCTGACAGTTATCCGGTCGCGTGCAGAGATGGACCAATATTCGGATTTCCTCGATCACCTTTAGGAGATGGAAATGGACCCGAGAGAACCGGAAGAAGAAGACGTGCTGGAACAGGCTGTCGTTCTGTTGAATGCGAAGCTTCTCGGCATCGTCCTCGGTATTCTGTTTGGAAGCGGTTTGTTCTTGATGACCAATTTCCTTGTGTTGAAAGGCGGTCAACACGTCGGCGCACACCTCGCCTTGCTCGCCAATTTTTTCCCAGGCTATCGAGTCACGTTCTTTGGCAGTATCATTGGTTTTTGTTACGCATTCCTGACGGGCATTGTCGTGGGCTTCGCTGTCGGCGCGGTGTATAACAAGCTGGCGAAAACCTAACCTCGCAGCGGCCATCCATTCTTCCAACCAAGCCATGGGCTCCTCGAAAAATCCGGTGATACTGACGTTTCACTCGATCTCCGAAGGAAATTCTCCGCTGAAAATCTCGCGAGAGCTTTTCGTTCAGCAGATGCAATGGTTGGAGAGCAAGGTTCGGGTCGTTGGGTTGAGTGAGGTCGTCGACGCCCTGGCAAACGGCCGCCCTTTACCCGAACGCGCTGTCGTCCTTACCTTCGACGATGGCTTCTCCGACTTCTATCTGTCTGCGGCATCGGTGCTGCGCCGCCTGGGTCTCCCAGCTACCATCTTCCTGCCTACGAGCTACTGCGGAAGAACAAACAGCTGGCCGGGTCAGCCCAGTTGGGTGAAAGAGCAAAGGTTACTCAGCTGGGAGCAGGTTCGTGAACTTTCGAGCGAAGGGTTTCGATTCGGCGCTCACACTATAAACCATCCGGAACTTACCTCTTTGCCTCTAGGTGAAGCGGAGCGAGAGATCGCCGACAGCAAGAAGCACATCGAAGAACAAACAGGCCAACCGGTCGAATTTTTCTCATATCCCTATGGCCGCTGGAACCCCGCCCTTCGCGATACCGTAGCTCGGCACTACAAGGGGGCGTGCACCACGACGGCGGGGGTGGTCACCCCAAGTTCAGAGCCCTTCGCGCTCCCGCGCGCTGACGTTCATTATTTGCGCCATCTGCCGATCTTCCGGACGCTCTTTACAAGACCCTTTTTGGTCTATTTGGCTTCGCGACGCTTCATTAGGAGAGCAAGGCGGGAACCCGAGGGTGGCCTCTATTCCTAGGCCTAGGGGGACGACGGAATCCAAACAATCCCTATGCAAAAACCAAGAACAAAACAGTAAGTACCTTCCACACTTCCGCCCCTCGGCTGCGTAATCCCTAGGCGTTCAGCAGTTAACTCCTTTGTTTTCAACGTGACAATGTAGGGACAATTGGACACTGGCTTGCCACTGAGAAAGTGCTTCTCGATTACCCAAATTATGGCGCCTATTTCAGCAGATAAGCGAAGTGTTGTCATTATCGGCGGCGGGCCGGCAGGTCTAACTGCCGCCTACGAGTTGTCCAAGCATAAAGTGCCAGCCCTCGTTCTGGAAGCCGATTCCACTGTCGGGGGACTGTCCCGAACCGTCAATTATAAGGGCTACTTGTTTGACATTGGGGGACACCGCTTTTTCAGCAAATGGGACGAAGTCAACCAGCTTTGGAGGGAAATCCTAGAGGATAAGTTTGTTGAGCGCCCACGCCTTTCCCGGATCTATTATCGTAAGAAGTTCTTTTTCTATCCGCTGAAGGCTCGCAATGCCCTATTTGGATTGGGGCCCTTCGAGAGCATCCGCATTGTTTTCAGTTACCTACGCTCGAGGCTGTTCTATTACCACAAAGAACAAAACCTGGAGCAATGGGTCTCGAATCGGTTCGGGCGCCGCTTGTATGAGATTTTTTTCAAGACCTATACGGAGAAAGTTTGGGGGGTTCCGTGCACGGAAATTCGTGCGGAATGGGCAGCCCAGCGGATTAAGGGCCTTTCACTAACTACCGCAGTTCGCAATGCCCTTTTCAAGCAGAAAAAGCCAACCGTCAAGACGCTCATCGACAGTTTTCAGTACCCACAGCGTGGGCCTGGCCAGATGTGGGAGACTCTAACGGAGCGCCTTCGGGACCGAGGATACCGAGTGTTGACGGAGCGGCCCGTAACGCGGATTTGCCACGACCACAGAGGAGTAACCCAAATTGAGACGGAGGGGCCGAAGGGCAAGGAAAGCTTTCCGGCGACTCATTTCATTAGCTCGATGCCCATACGCGAACTTGTGGGCGCGCTTGATCCTGCACCGCCCGTGGAAGTGCAGAAGGCGGCGAAACGTCTACGTTATCGCGATTTCCTGATCGTGAGTTTGGTGATCAACCGCAAAGACGTAATGCCCGACAATTGGATCTATGTTCACGAGGCTGGCGTACGCGTCGGACGCATCCAGAACTTCAAAAATTGGTCTCCGTCGATGGTTCCGGACCCGACAAAGACCTGCCTGGGCATGGAATATTTCGTATTTGAAAATGATGACCTGTGGTCCAGTTCGGATCAAGATCTGATCGAGCTGGCAAAACGGGAGATCCAGAAGCTTGGGCTCGTGCGCGCCGACGAAATTGAGGATGGCGCGGTCGTGCGAATGCCCAAAGCCTATCCCATGTACGACAATGGGTGGGTGAAGCAAGTGGAGACCATAAGGCGTTATCTGGAAACTGCGTTGCCAAACCTTCAGCTTGTCGGCCGAAACGGAATGCATAAGTATAACAACCAGGACCATTCCATGATGACCGCCCTGTATGCGGCCAGGAACGTCCTCGGAGCCAGCCACGATCTTTGGGCCGTTAATACCGAACCTGAATACCACGAAGAGAAACTGCAAGAAGAAAAGAAAGTGGTCGAAGCGCCGCGCCGACGTCCAGCGTACGCGGAACCCTCACTCATTCCTCGCCCACGCACAAACTTGCATCAGGCGGGAACTTCACCGTTGGTGGCGAGGGCCGATCGCGCCAAGGCCGCATCAGCAAATTGAAACTAGACAATCGAGCCGATCCTAGCGCAAACGTCTCATGGCCGATCCCAGCCAGCCTCGCACCGGCTCCCGGGTGCAAGTCTAACTGACATGAGCACATCGGGGACGAAACTCCCAACGATCACGCCATCTGATGCGGATGCACCGACCCGTCCATCTCCCGTTGCCTCGGTACTAAGACAGGTACGCCGTCCCCTTGAAATTCTGCTCTTGCTTGTGGGGCTCCTGCTTTCAAGAGGTATCACCAAGGGCGAGCCCTTCTATAATAACGACGAAACCCGGCACGTAATGAATGGGGTCTTTCTGCGCGATCTCTTGGTCGATCGCCCTCTGGCTCACCCGTTGACTTACGCTTACGAGTATTACGCCAAGTACCCTGCGATTTCGGTGCCTCACTGGCCTCCGCTATTTTACGTCGTAGAAGCATTGTTCTTTCTGATCTTTGGCATATCGGTTTGGGCCAGCCGTCTGGCTATTTTGGGCTTTGCATTGCTGGGCGCGTACTTTTGGTATCGCATCGCAGAACGATTTGGGCCTCGCCCCCGCGCCCTGCTCTCCACTTTCGTTTTTTGCCTGCTCCCTTCGATAATGGTCTTTGAGAGTGTGACGATGCTGGAGATGCCTCAGGTGGCGTTGTGCCTGGGTACAATCTTCTTCTGGCTACGCTGGGTCGAGAATGAAAAAGCAATTGATTTGTGGGCTGTGGCGGCATTGCTAGTCGCAGCGCTACTAACATCTCAATCGTCCATCTTTCTCGCAGTTTTCCTGAGCCTGGACTTCCTGCTGAATTTTCGCTTTCGACTGCTTCGTAATTGGCAAGTGTGGGCTGCGCTGCTGACCAGCGTGGGAATCGTCGTTTCCTGGTATTTATTTTCCTTCCGCGCACTGACTCTCAGCTATCAGCGCGCAGTGGGACAAGAATTTCAACACGTAATTCATCGTTGGAGCCTACTCTTTTATCTCCGTAAACTCCCGGAACAGTTAGGGTTAACTCTATTGGTTTTCGCTTGCATCGGTATCGCGTGGTCAGTGGCCCGGGCCGGAAGCCGCTACCGTTTTCTGCTCTTATGGATCGCCTCAGCCTACCTATGCTTCACGCTAATTAACGAAAAGGAGTCGCGACACATATTCATCTGGCTCCCTCCACTAGTTTATTTCTCACTGCTGGGTATCGAAGCGTTGGTGCCGCGACGCCGATGGGTTTGGTTGGCCTACGCAGCAGTAGGGTTGTATTTCCTAATCGCAGCCTTGCGGTTCCAACGTCCGGAGCTTACCGGTGTCGAGCAGGCCGCGAGATTCGTTTTGGCACAACGCGACTGCGACATCATCTATTATCAGGGAACTTTGAACGGCGCTTTCATATTTGACGTGCGCCGACTTGACCCGCAGAAGAGTCATATGGTGGCACGAGATAAGCAAGTTGTGGCCACAAATATCGTGTATGCTCGCCGGCCGGTGCTGATTACGCCTGACCAAGTACTGAATTTCTTCGAGAATTGGCATATCCGGTATGCAGTCATCGAAAGACGGGACGTCGATCCAGGTCTAGCGGTAGTTCACCAGGTACTGGAGTCCAGTCGTTTTGAGTTGATTGCTACTTACCCGGTGCGTTTAAACCAGGGCCATCAGGAAATAGGGGCGATCGCCGTTTACCGGCTCCGCGGAGAGATTGGCCCTAGCGCGCAGGCGTTGACTATTCCTATGATGACCCTCCATCACGACATTCCCGTGGACTTGCATCGCCTGGCCGGCCGGCCGTGGCCGAATTAATGTCTGTCCAGAGACGGCACGTACCAAATCTGTCGGAGACCCAACGGAAGATCGTTTCAGGACCAGGCCGCTAGATCCTCGTTGGATAACGCTTGGCGAGTTCCCGAGATGATTGACTCGATCGGGAAATCTTCTGCCCAACCATGCGCGAGTTAACCGATTTCACGGGCGTCGGGCCTCAACAGGGACGTAAGAATTTGTGACTGATCTACTTAGACCAGACGGTAGATTGGGCAGGAATTGGATTTGGGCCTGAGTGCCGGACCAAAATGAAAAACATTCCCTCCTTGACAACTCAAGAGCAGCGCCTTGCGCCCAACCGACGCCGCCTGAATGTTCCTGCCCGACGTCGCCTATACGTCGAGTCGTTTTGATTTTGGATATTGCCTCGCATACCTCAACGAGGTTGAAGAAGATCCTCGCTTCAAAGCCCAAAAAAACACCGCTTACTTCTGCGGAAGAAGCAAGCGGTGCCGAGGAGACGAACTTAGTTGTCGAGCTTACTCCCGCAAACGGGCTCGCTCATGAGGTTGCGACTAACTCTGGAAGACGCGGCGACGAACCGCTCCGCCAAGACCCAAGAGCCCGGTGCCCAAGAGCAGAAGGCTCGCCGGTTCTGGCGTTGCGGTTACCACGCTGATGCCTGCACTCTCAACTGTTCCAACTGGAGCAATAATGGCCTTGACGACGAATGCCGCGCTGCCATCTGCACCGAGGGTGTTGGGGAACGATACATCAAATTGGATTTGCCTCTCACCAATGGCATTCGGCGCGCCAATCAGGATGTTGGAGAGCGTGCCACCCAGGAGGGAGAAATCGGCGTCGCTATCTACGAGCGAAATCGTGCCCGAGGTGGTGTCAAACGTCAAGGTCGACATTTGACCGACTTCATCTCCTCCGTTCGGGTTCGTTGCCGACGCAAGCCCTATCGAAAAGGACCCGCCGAACCCGCCCGAACCGTTTGCGGTAATACTCCCGGTGCAATTCGGGAAAGCACAGACGTAGACCAATAGCCCCGACGGAGCAGCGTCTGCCTTTGCTTGGGGTACGAAAAATGCCACCGCAAGCATGCATACTGCAATTGCCGATATGATCCTAATTGCTTTCACCATGTCTCTCCTCTTTCGAGTCACCGAACAAGTGTGTGTGCATTCTTGCAGGCGCACATAAACTGCCAAACTAACCAACTTCGCAGCTTCAGGGCCAATCGTAAGTTACAGACTCAATGCAACTTACAGGTGGCACGAAAACTTCGAATCGAGCCTTGCAACAAAATCTGCAAATCATTGAACAAAAAACTGCAAACGTCTTCATGGATGAAGGTAAGTATCGCTGCACCTGCCTCATCCCGAAATCTTAGGCGTTAGCCGTCTTGCGGCGCCGAAGCCTCCTGCCGAACGCCAGCAAGCCGGAGCCTACCAACAGCATCGAAGCCGGTTCGGGCGTCGGAATGCCACCTTCAAAAATCGCGCCGCTGTTCGCGGTTGCAACGGTCCCCGTTTTGCCGCCCACGTTCAAAAACGAGACGATAACGGAGTCGGCCGGGAGAGCCGAGATATTCAGAAGCGGGCCTGCAGAAGCATTGTTGTTCGGTTGAACCGTGGTTTTTCCAAGGTTAGCTTCATAAACAAAATAACCGGTTGCACCCGGGTCCTTGGCGCTTCCGTTAACGCCGTTTTGCGTAGATGGAAGATATGCGCCGATCGGATTATCAGGCGACGCGGATATGCCCAAGTAAACGGCTAGCGTGCTACTCGTCCAGGCAGTCGATTTAAACAGAGTGGCGGTTGACGATATCGCTGAGTTGTCGCTCACCCCACCCTGCGTACCGGTGATCGCGAAATTCAAAAGCGACGGGTTTAAGCCTGCTTCATTGTTGGGAACTAACACCACAATCGAATAGAGACCAGTCTGGGGTCCCGGTGAAATCGTGAAACCAAAACTCGGTGGATTTGTGGTGGTCGGAGTTACCGTTCCGTTGTCCGAGCAAGCTGGAGTCGTTCCCCAGCAAAAGCCATGAAGGGGATCATCCAAGGTCTGCGCCATCAGAGGAGCCGTGCCAAACACGGCTATAACCGCTATTGCCAGCATTACAAAAAGGGGCTTGAGCAAGTTTTTCATCTTAGTCGATATCTCCCAACGCCAAGGAGGCCCGAGGACAGAGCACACCCACAATACGTTCGGCCTAGCAATAGCACCCTACGGGCCATTCGTGTCGCAATGAAAACAAAGGAGTTACAGGAATTTGAGTCGATTTATGTGCAACGGAATTCATCATTTTCCTTTTTTTTATGCCAATTGTTTGCCCCTGCGGCGACAGTCACACGAGAGATTTGAGGGGCGCGCAAAACGCATTCGCGGGAACGCCAAGAGCTCCACGAACGGGATTCGTCCGGGCGGGGTCTTACCGCAAGTTGCTGGTGTGTAGTCTTGCGATCAGTTCGCCTGAATGAGAGCTTGGCGCGCCTGCTGGGCGTCGGCGTCCTTCAACTGCTTCATCTGCAGGGCGGCTTGGAGTTGGCCTTTGCCCTTTTCCTTCTGGCCTACCGCCACAAGCGTCATGCCAAGATGGTAATGATACGCAGCCGAGGCGGGGGCCTTCTTTACTGCCTCCTCAAGCAAAGGAACGGCACCGGAATAGTTGCCCTTCTTGTACATGACCCAAGCCAAAGTGTCGGTGATGGAAGGAAGCTCGGGCATTTCGGACTTAGCCTTCTGGGCCATACCCAAAGCAACATCGAGGTCCTTTCCTTCTAAGGCATCCACCCAGGCCATGTTGGCCAGGGCTACTGCGAAGTTGGGGTCGACATCCAGCGCTTTCTGGTAATACTTCCGAGCGGTTTCCAGATCGCGGTCCAGATACAGATTGCCAATCATGGCGCACAGTGGGGCGAATTTCGGTTGAATTTCGAGTGCCTTCTGATACTCAGCGATGGCCGCCTCGGTCTGATTCTCGGCCTCAAAAATCCGAGCGATTCGCAAATAGGCTTGAACCTCCTTCGGATTGAGCTGGATGGCGCGCTCAAATTCCGCGCGCGCGGCGTTATTGTTCTTCGCCTGGAAGTGCAAGGCGCCAAGAATCATATGACCTTGACCGTTATTGGGATTGGCATCCACAAATTGCTGAACGTGCGCGATGGCTTTCGGCGCTTGCTGACGCGACACCAGGAAGTCGGCGTACTGACCGAGAATGGTGGTGTTAGAAGGGTCCAGCTGAACAGCGGCCTGGAGTTCCCGTTCGGCCTCTGGCGCTTTCTTTTGCAGCGAATACAACTGCCCCAGGTCAAGGTGTACGGCCGCCTGATTGGGAGCCAAACGCAGCGCGGCTTGGAACTGTTCTTCGGCCTTGCCATTCTGGCCCTCGCGTAGGAATACACCGCCCAGGAGCAACCGGTCACTCACATTCGTTGGGAATTTCTGGACCAATTCCTGGGCGTAGGCCTGCGCGACAGAAGGGTTGTTCTGCGCGAGACTCAATTCCGTGAGGCTGCGCAAGGCTATGGCCAAGCCGGGGGAAACGCGGAGCGTCTCTTGAAGTTCGGAGTTGGCTTGACCTAGGCTTCCGGTGCGCCAGTAAGCCAAGGCCAGGTAATAATGCGCCTGCGCAGAATCCCCGGCGTCTTTAGTGATGCGCTGAAGCGCGGTCACCGCATCCTGTAGTTTGTCCTGGGCCATTAGCAAACGCCCATGATTAATCCGAACGAATACATCCTTTGGAACCTGCTTCGTGAGTTTAGCGTCCATCTGAGCGGCCTGATCCGTCTGATTGGTGGTCAGGTAAAGATCTTCGATGCGACGCTCGATATCGAGATTGTTGGCAGATACAGACAGCCCGCGCTGAAACTCCTCGAGTGCCCTTTCCGATTTATTTCGTTGGATGTAGTAGTCCCCAATGGCGAGGGCGGCTTCCGCTGATTTTGGCTGTTGGCTGCGCAACTTGGCCAAGATGGCATCCGCCTCTTCCGTTTTGCCTACGCTGGAAAGCATATTCGCCCAGTCGACATAAAGCGGAATGGCATCTGGACTGTTTTGAGTGGCCGTCTGCAAAACCTGCTGGGCTTCGGGAAGCTTGCCCTGCAAATGATAGAAATTCGCGAGATCAATGCTGGCTTGGACGGATTTTGGATCAACCTGAATGGCCTGCTTCAGGTGCTGCTCTGCTTCCGGAAGCCGGCGTTGGGTGATTTCGACCAGCGCCATATTTACGTAAGTAGAGGCATCGTTGGGGCTCAACTCTGCAACTTTCGCGAAAGCGGCGAGAGCCGCGTCGGGTTTTTGTTCAGAGATCAAAGTGGCACCAAGCAACTGATAGGCGCCCACATTCTTGGGGTCATGCTGCAGCAGGAAATTCGCTTCGTCTTCCGCGTGATTAAATTCCTTGGCGGCCAGGTAGAGCCGCCCACGATCTAACCGGGCGTCTAGACGGTTGGGGTCGAGTTCGATCGCCTTACCCAGCGATTCGTAGGCTGCACGCCAATCGTGCTGCGCCAAAGCAGCCTGTGCCAACTGATAGTAAGCGTCGACAAAACGCGGATCGAGTTTCAAAGCGTTGCGATATTCGATTGCGGCGCTCGCATACTGCCCCTTCTTCATGTACTTTTGGCCGCTGGCAAGATATTTGACTTTGGCCTTCTGAGGGTCGCCTGCGCACGAACAGAGCACCATCGCCGCTGACATCAGCGCGATAGAGACAACCACCTGCTTTTTCGGGAAACTCATGATTCTTCCTCCACATTAATGTGTCGCGCTCAATTCGGTATTAGCTCGTCGAGATGCGGAAAAATTAGCTGCGTAAAGCCTTCCAGACGCGCATGCGCTTGGTTCTCTCCGTCCCTCATGGGCGTTATCAGGCGAACCAGAGCACCGTCAGTGCGGTTGCGCGAGATGGCATCTGTTACCATCCAAAATTTGCTGGAGTATTCACTGGCGATGACACGGCCTCGGCCCTGATACCAGTAAAAAACCAGCTGTTTGTCCAGGCCTTGCTGAATCACGTATTCGTTTACGACAATTTGGCGGCCGCCGGGAACAGAGATTTTCGTATAACCGGATTGAATGGGATCCCAACCGGCTCCTGGCAAACAATTCTTGGGAGAATGAATCGTGTCGCCCGTGCGCTGGCTGGCATAGTAGCCCACGTACAATTGAGCCAATCCCTCCTTCTGGCTGTGGTAAATGCGATTGGCATAGTCGCTTACGCCGACAGCCTGTACAATTTGTTCAGTCAGGGGTTGCTCTTTGCCCATCCAACTTCCGAGAATGTAGGGTAGTTCGCGAAGGGGCTGATGAGGAACAACTGCTTCACCATGGCTCACGGTATGCAACAGAAGAAACGCGGTCACCAACACACCGGAAGTAATCCACAATCGCGCCGCTCCTGGAGAATTAAGCATGGATTTTACTCTCCTGCTCTTTCCCAATCTTCCTGAGAATCCAGTGGCACAAAAACATCAGAACGAGGGCGGCCAGGAAAACTATCCAGCCCGAGAATTCGTGAAAAAACCCCTCGGCCGCTTTCGGGCCAAAGTGGTAGGTCAACACGCCTGTTCCCATAATTCGGATGGCGTTGCTGACGATCGCGATGGGGACGATCAATATGACGAGGGCATAGCGCACCCAACGCCGGCGTTCAATCAGATACCCATAGGCAATCGCCAACGTAAGCAGCGTCATCAGCGAGCGGATCCCACTGCAGGCCTCAACCACCTCCAATGAGTAATTGGGTAGGATCAGAACATTGCCCTCCCGTAACACGGGTACCTGAGCCAATTCCAACCAAAACGTTGCAAACCGCGAGGCAAGCAACTGCAGCGGAAAGGTGATTTGATTGTAGATAATTACGGGGATCGGAATCATTAGAATCAGAAAAGCCAGGGGAAACGAAAGGGAACGCAGCACTCCCCACCCGCCGAGAAAAAGAGTAATTCCCGCAAGCAAGAGGAGGAGAGAGAAGCGGCTGGTGAACAGCTCCGCGCCCAAGGAACCAGCGATGAGCAGAACGACGGAGGCGACCATCACCAATAGCCCGAAGTTGCTCGGTTTGGACTCCTTGCCCGTCCAAGTCTCCCTTTCTCTCCATACGACGTAGCCGGCAAAAAGAGGCACAAGAAAGCCGTGCCCATAGTCCGGATTATTCCACCAGTTCTGAACGAGCGCCTTCAGAACGGGCGCGTAGAGAATGACGATCAGGCCCAGGAGAACGCCCGGCCAAAGAATTAGTTCGCGACTTTTCCGAGTTTCCAGGGCCTGCGCAGTCGTTGACATGTGTTCTTTCTGCTCAAGTGGGCTGACCGGCTTGCCGATTTGTGGGTTCAAACATAACAGCAGGAACCACGGCGGACAAGTCCGACGGCCTACAGCTATCCTTTCGGGCATCAAGTGCACGATGGATGCCTAAGGCTCGGATGTTAGACGGCGGGGCCTCATGTAAGTGTATTATTTGTAACGGGTTCAGGTCAGCCCGGAAGCGGGGGCGGCCCCGGGGGCGGTCATTCCCAAGCCGTGGGCAAAGCTTTTCCCAAATAGTGCAGTCGACGACTACTTCGCACTCAGCCTGGGCTCAGATGGTTTTCAGGGTTCAGGAGGGTAAAGCACCTGTGGTGGCAACGTTCACAACGTTCATGACCGTCACCCGTTCGGACGACGTCCGTTCCGTTCTTCGTCCCTGCCAACGCGTCCAGAAGCTAAAATGTATTTTAAATTGACACAATGACATCCTTCAGGATCTGCTCCCGTTTTGGCTTCTCAGTACCTGCCGAAAATCGACCTCCTCGTTCGTAGCTCCCGGAATTCCGGAATCGACTCGTTTGCCGCTCAAGCCTGCAGCTTGGCACAAGGTGCAGTCGTTCGGAGAAATGCTCAGCAAGCGGTCCCTGAGACCGTCCACGAGGACAAGGTCAGGCCTTTGCTCCAACAGCACTGGTTCTATTCGCTTCAGGATTTCTGCGGTCTGGGAAGCGTGGGACCCGGAACCCACACCGAGGTTGATATCAGGCTCGCCAATGTTCATCTGGCGAAAGAAAATGTCTGAGAGCTTTTCGTCGTAGTGCTGTCCGGTATGTAGGAGGACAGGTTGAATACCCTTGATTGGCCGCATCGCTCGCAGTAAGGGAGCGATTTTGACTAAATTGGGTCGCGCGCCAACAACATTGATGATTTTCATCTAGGAGTGAAAGAGTGCTACACCTCGAGTAAGTATACCACCCAGCTTCGAACCGAGCGGCGAGTGGGAATAACGATTTCAGCGTTCGAGACTGGGGCGGCTGCAACAGTGACTAAGGCGTCGGAACGGTTGTCGTAGCCGGGTTGGAATCCGAACTCTCCGCAAGGTTTGCGTCGACTGCGGTAACAACGTACGTGTAGGTCTGTCCAGCTTGGACACTCAAGTCCGTAAATTGGGTCGCCGCAACAAGATTCAATTTCGCGTAAGGCCCATTGATAGCCGTGCCACGATATACGTAATAGCCGATAACAGCCGAAGTGCTGGGACTCCAAGTCAGTCCCACAGAATGAGGGCTAGGCGACGCTCCTGAAAGTGCAATCGCGGGGGAGTTGGTGGCGTTGCTATTTATGGTGATCGTCCCCGTCGAGTTGCCGCTGGTGATAGGTTTAAAAGTGACGGTCAGGACCGCCGATTGGCCACTCGACAGCGTAGTGCCGCCTGGCACGCCGCTCACTATGAATGCAGAACTGGAAGCTGACACGCCAGAAACGGTAACACTTGCGCTTCCGCTATTCGTCAGGGTTGAAGTCTGGGTACTGTTGTTGCCGAGAGCAACATCACCGAAACTGAGGGCGGCAGGATTCGCTGTTAGCCCATATGTCGGGGTAGTCGTGGTCGTTTTAGAAGCTATGACTCCGGAGCAGCCTGTCAGACCGACCGACAGCAAAAGGGCGATCATGGGGAGGCTAACGAATGGCGCCGTGCTTCGGTTCTTTGTGAAAAACCGGGCGGCCATAGAATCAATGGAATGAGTCTTCATCACTTGACAAGTTTGGATTCATGCGGCCCGCCTTACAACTGGCCTAGCGAACAGAGAAAGTACAGTGGTACTTAGCCGAGACGTTACGGCCATTAGTTCTAGGTATGCTGAAGGGAATCCTTCGGAAAGTACGGGCTTGATGCTTGCAAACCTACGCTATAATTCCACCGAGAGGGAATCATTGTTGGAGATGATCGCGAAAGCCGTGCGCCCTTAACCCTAACGGTCGGGGTGCTCTAGCTAGGTGCAGGGCATCTCTATCGGTAGATTTAATCACTAAAATACTACCAGGATAGTTACTAATTGACAGAACCTATTGACCCTGGACCAGCCACTCCGACACGGCGTCGTCTGCCCTCAGCTTTGCGGAATGTTTTCTCAAACTGGGCAGGGTTCATTTGTTCGAGCTTCATTTCGTTTTTCCTTTCACCGTTCGTCGTCCATCATTTAGGCAACTCCGCGTATGGAATTTGGATCCTGATGGGTTCGCTTACGGGGTACCTGGGGCTGCTGAACCTGGGGGTCCGGGGGGCAGTGACGCGCTATGTAGCCCAATTCCACGTAGAAACCAAGGATCGGGAAGCCAGCGCGATAGCTTCGTCGGCCCTGCTGATTTTCCTGGCCGCGGGAACTCTGGCTATCTTGATTTCGTTGAGTGTTGCAGCGTTGGTCGTACGAATGTTCCACGTTCCTCCGGAACTGCGGTTTGCCGCTCGCACGGTGGTGATTTTGGCGGGATTCAATGTCGCGGTCTCACTGGTTGGCGGCGTCTTCGGCGGAATTGTGGCCGCCTTGCACCGCTTTGACTTAAGCAATGTGATCGATACTGCAAACGCAGTCTGCTCAGCGATAGCGATAATTGGCGCGCTATCTGCGGGCAGGGGATTGATCTCGCTCTCGCTGATTAATCTGGCATGTGCCGTAGCGGTGGCGTTCAGCTACGCAGGCGTGATGTTTCGATTGTATCCAACTTTGACGCTTCGCCTTTCACTGTGCAGCCGGCAGTCCTTGATGATGGTTTTTTCGTTCAGCGTCTACACATTTCTACTGCAGATTTCCTTTAACGTAATCTTTTATACGGATTCCTTGGTGATAGGAAGATACCTATCGATTAGTTTGATCACGTTTTTCGCGATAGCCGGAAATTTGATGAATTATTGTCGAACGCTAATTGCCGGAATCTCGACAACGATGACCCCCAGGGCTAGCGCGCTGGCCGTGCGGGGAGACCTGGAAGAAGTGCAAGGGTTGTTCACCAAAGCAACCCGGCTAGCCACCTTGATGGTGCTGCCAATTGCGTTGACGTTTCTGCTGCGCGGAAACACGTTCATCCGGCTATGGATGGGACGGGATTATGCGGATGTCTCAGGCCGGGTCCTTTGGATTTTGAGTCTGGCATTGATCTTCGTTGCAGCGGGCCAAGTGGCAACCTCGATTATGGTTGGAATCGACAGATATAAGTCCGTAGTGTGGATTGTTTGTTGCGAGGCGCTTTGCAATCTGATTTTCAGTATCGTGCTGTCCCGCTCGATGGGGGTCTTTGGAGTCGCTTGGGGAACGACTCTACCGAGCCTCGCGGTGAGCCTGATGTTTTGGCCGTGGTACGTGCATCGAACGCTAAGAATCTCGGTCCTTAGCTACGTGACATCCACCTGGATTCGTCCGGGCACCGCCGTGATTCCGTTTGGCGTGCTCAGCTATGAGATCGAAAAGCTATGGCCAGCATCGAGTCTATTTGTGTTTTTCTCGCAGGTGGGGGTGTGTTTCGTCGTCTTTTTGATTACTTCCTGGTTTGTGGGCTTGACGTCCCAGGAGCGGACTACGTACGCGCAAAAGCTCCTAAATCCGCTTTCGGGAACGGCTGTGCACAAACTGTCTTGATTTGCTGAAAGTCCCGTGCCTGTGCCCCTCGAAGAAGATCGGGCGAAGAAAGACAGCCGTTGCTTTATAGAACACCCCTAAATGACAATGTAGTCCGTATGATTCCTTGGCGAATTAGAGAAGCCCTGCGGCCGTCAATTCTCGAAGCAGGAATTTTTGCGTTTCGTTGTGGCCTCCGCAATGAGAGGGTTTTCCGGTGGCTAATTACGGGCTGGGGAAACGAAGGTTGGAGCGCGGACACCGCCTATCTACAGGCCGTTTGCCATTGGGCTTCGCGTGTACAGGGCCATATCCTTGAGTGTGGAAGCGGGCTCAGTACGCTTCTGCTGGGGATCGTCGCTCCAGGTCGAGTCACTACGCTTGAACATCTCCCGGAATGGCAGGTGCGCGTACAACGAACGGCTGCGCAATACTCCATCGACATAAATGTCGTGGCTGCGCCTCTGGTCAGCCATGGACTGTTTGATTGGTATAACCTTCCGCAATCCGCAACCAATACCTATGAGCTAGTTATTTGTGATGGCCCACCCAGTGCGACCCGCGGAGGGCGCTACGGCCTGCTTCCAGTGGTCAAGCGCCAACTGGCCCAAAATGCAATTATCCTGATGGATGACGTCGAGCGGCCCGACGAGCGGGGCATCATCGAGCGCTGGGAAAAACAATTCAACGTCAGTTGTGAAGAGCATCGCACCACGAGCGGTGTCTATGCGATCGTCAAAGCTGTTCGCGGGGCCGCCCAAGAAGCGGTCATCTAGCAAAGCGGGAAGCAGCTGACTCCTCCAATCCTCGGCTTGTTGAGCGGACTGTTCAATTCTGCGCAGGCGAGGCTAACAGATTTTGATTTTTTGCGGAGTGCGACAGGAGAATAAAGCCGTCGTCGCCTCCTACGGCTGGACCGTGATCGAGCGGTCGAAAAAATTCAACGATATCCTTCCATTTTACGTTGGGATCGTCGCCTTCAATCCAATTCCATTCCCGGTGAGGTTGTTCGGACCATACGCGCGTGGTGACCCAAACGTCGCCGCCACGGCTCCATATGGAAAGAACCTTGGCTGCGAAATCATGTTTCCAATAGGCCGTGCGAACCATCGGCAGGTAAATGCCGGTAATTTGGAATTCCGCACCCCGGTTAATCTCATGAAACGGGACATCCCGGCGAAATGCGGCAATGCTGTCGGTGCCGGCAACGTAGACATAACTCGCGGGGCGTAGGGGAAGCAACGAGCTGAGACGCTTGGCCGCGCTGGCTTCTTGCGAGTGGACTCGATTGGCGGCGTACGAACTCAGGTTTACGGCGAGCATTGCGATAATGAACAAAGCAAGTAAGCTGCGCGGTAAACGGGGAACCTCGGGAAGGCAAAAACACTGCGCCGTAGCAATGAAGAAAAAGGGGAAAAGCGGGAAATAACGCTCCGGGCTGCCCCCTTCAAAAGTTACAGCAAGCGCCATATTGCCCAACAGGGCGACGGCAAGGATAAGCAAAACCTTCCTTCCGTTCGCGGCGCGGTAGAGGGCAGCCAGACTGAAGAGAGCCAGGTAGAACAGCGCAACTTTCCACAGATTAAGCCACAATTCCCCGAACTTTACGTTGGCATATGGGTCTTTGAAGAGAAATTGTTTCATTCTTACGCCAAACTGGCCCATGTCGAAAAAAGCCCTGGGAAAGCCAAACAGGGAGCGGATCAGGTTGCGATTTTGCTCCATCCCGTGCCCACTTTCCTTGAGCCAAAGGCGGAAGTCCGAAACAGACTGGACGCCGCGGAAATGAGCTCCCAGGCCGAACAACAAAGCACTCATCACCGCGGTGGCAATAATTAATACAGCGGCGGCTTGCAGATGCGAAGTGCGCCGGCGGAGCAAAATCCACACGAGTAGAGCCGGCAGCGCGACGAGGTAGGGAAGCCAAAAGGCCACCGCCAACGCGCCGCATATGCCTGCAAATGCCAAGCTGCCCCGGGCGCCGGTCTCGGATTCTCTTTGCACGAGGAAAACCGCACCTAGAAGGCAGGCCAATCCAGCTGCGTACGAAACTCCGGAATGCAGTACATACAGGGTTGCGTTGGTGCATAGAAAACCTAGAGTGACGAACAACGATATCAGCACGTTTCCCGTAGCCTTGAGCAGAATGGCATAGAGCAGCAAGGCGCAGATCAAAATTGCGAGGCCACTCAAGATTGCGAGTACGAGGGCGATTTGCATCCGAATGTCGCTGCCCACGGCTCGATTCACGAAGGGCTGTAGTGGCGGGACGAGCAAGCGCCCCAGAGGCCGCCAGAGCAAGTGTGCCGGATCCCAGAGTTGGGGGCACTGATCCAAGGAAGGACAACTGGCGCTGGATCGAATGTCGTCTACGTAGTCGGCAGTGTCGCCGAGATTAGGACTGCGGGTAAGGATCAGGAGAACGAGAAATAGAATACAAACAATCAGGTACTGCCAAGGTTGTCCAGGGTTCAGAGGCGGCGCGAACGTTGAATGTGTCGATGGCGCGTCCGAAGCGGACCTATTCACGATGGTATCGTTCGCTCTGTTGACGTTTGCAATTTCTTGTACCAGCGTCTTGGCAAAAGATTGTACATGCCAATTCCCAATACCGACAATCGCCACAAATCGCTTGCTTGCCGAGTTGGACAAGGGAGGGCCACGGCTAGACAAATTTTGATAAAATTTACACTCACGGTTTGATTTTCAGAGAACTTGAGATTCCGGACCGGTGACGGAGGTCGGTTTGCGTTCCAATGTGGAGGCAGGGTCGCGCGCATCCGCGACCGCTGTGGAGAGTGACCGCTCAGGAGTTGTTCCGCGTCGAAATGTCGCGGTGTTAATTCCTTGCTATAACGAGGAACTCACTGTTGGAGCGGTAGTCAGGCAATTCCGGGAAACTCTGCCTGAGGCAGACATCTATGTCTTCGATAACAATTCTACCGATCGGACTATCGAGGAAGCACGCGCAGCGGGCGCTCTCGTGGTACGGGAAGGGCGTCAGGGCAAAGGGTACGTAGTTCAATCGATGTTCTATCGCGTGGACGCCGACGTGTACGTCATGGTGGATGGTGACGCCACTTACGACCCGAAAGCCGTTCGCGCGCTGCTCGCGCCGGTGCTTGACGGCGAGGCGGACATGGTGGTGGGCTCGCGGCTGCATGGCGAGTCCGCCAGCGAATTCCGGGCGCTGAATCGGATGGGGAACCGCATGTTTCTCGCGGTGCTCAATGGAATCTTCGACGTTCGTCTCACGGACATACTGTCCGGCTACCGCGCGTTCAGCCGGGATTTCGTCAAGAACGTGCCGCTCTTTGCAGCCGGTTTTCAAATCGAAGTAGAACTAACTATCAAAGCTTTAGAGCGCGGCTACCGAATTGTGGAAGTCCCCACGAATCTTATTTCGAGGCCGGAAGGAAGTTTTTCGAAGATCAAGCATTTTCACGACGGGGTGCTGATCCTCGCCATGATCATGTCGCTCTTCCGGGATTATAAGCCGCTAACATTCTTTGGAGGATTGGGGATTTTGTTGTTCGGGGCGGGGTTGATTTTTGGAGCGCCAGTGATTCTGGAATTTTTCAAAACCGGGTTGGTTCCCCGGCTACCTTCCGCCGTCTTGGCTGTAGGATTTGTTCTGTCCGGACTGTTAACGATGGCCGTCGGGTTGGTATTACATACGACCGTGCGACGGTTTCAGGAGCTTGAGCATCAACTAAGAACAACGCGCGGTAGCGTGCCTCCAGGTGGATCGAAGTAGCTCTGCCGGCCAGAGAAAATAACAGTGAAATGGAATTTCACATCGGCGTAGACTGAATCTTCGAACTCAACAATCAGTTGTCCCTTTGTTTAACGTCTCGCGGGATGTGCCTCCGGGCGGATCGGAGGTAACCTTTGTGATCGGCGAGGGGCCGCGATTCAAGGCTACCCGCTCCTCAGGAACCAATTTCTGGCTCCAAGATACAGTCTTCCGCCCAATGATTTAAACAATTTTTTGAAATTCCAATAGAGCCATTGCTTGGGGCGCTCAAGGCTTCGGGTTGAGACCAAGGCTGCGGCGACGTCGGCCGCCATGCCCTGGACTACTGTAAATCGGCCAAACACTAAGCAGCCGTTCACGTTGCGGACTTTCGTTGTAGGCTCGGAATTGAAGAGAACCTGAATTCCGGCAATGGAAGCAGCCTCGGCAACTCTGGCGGAGTAGAACCCTCGCGGCACGGACGCGGATCGTACAGGTTCGCCGATTATATCGGACAACACATTGACACTCCGGCTCCATTCCGAGATTAGCGCTTCGCGATTCAGATCGGTCATCTTTTCCGGATGTGAAAAAGAATGACTCCCGATAAGGTGCCCCCTTTTTCTTAAGTCACGAATTTGATTCGCGTTTAAGAAACGGCTCGTACCTATATAGCCCGCCGTAACTAGAAAATAGGCGCGCCAGTCATACTCTTCCAAGAGATCGGCGACACAAGTATAGGCGCTTTCTCCCCCATCGTCGAAGGTAAGAAGAAAGGGAAGAGGGCTTTCCGAAGACTCTCCGAGCTCCGAAGCGATAGCCGGCTGCGCGTCGCGGGCTTTGACAATGGCCGCAAGATGCTTTGCAAATTCTGCGCGATCGAGCTTGTACCTTGCGGCTCCGGGGCCGAGGAAACCGCTGGATTGCCAATCGCCAGCGCCGATAACGTCATGATAGAGAAGGGAAACAGCTTTCATTTCGCGCGCTTCCGCGCCTTGGACTTCCAGCGCAGATATTTAGTCAGCCAGGGTTGACCCCAAGTAGCAGAAGGACGACCAGCAGAATTAAGGGGGACGGCAGAACCGTTGCAGATGTCCGTGAGCTTGCCAGCCAAGGCGGGCAGATTTTCCAGCACCACGCGATGCTGAATCACGATGTGTGATTCGTTCTGTTCGTCATACGGATAAGTATAGTAGCCGAAGGTCGGCCCCGTATCGATGCCTTTGTCGATGCGTAGAAGAGTCATGCCGACCCTTTCCAAATCGTCCTGGGCGAGCGCCCAGAAGCACCCGTGCGCGTTGCGGTATTCCGGACAAATTCCAGGATGCATGACAAAGGTTCCCTTAGTTGGAATGGAGAAAATGCTCTCCTTCAATAGTGTCTTGCAGCGAGCGATCACCAGGTCCGGATTCAGTTGTTTGATGAATTGCTCCGCTTCTGAGGTATTAGGGCTCGAGGTTTTCAAAACCAATGTGCCGGAGGAGAGGCCTGGATACGTGCGGCAAACCTCTTCAAGCCGCTGGCGTTCCCATGAGCGATCTCTTCTCGCCAGAAAGAGTCGGTAATAGAGGCGAAACGCCAGGACGTCCAAAAATCTAGGGGCGCCGACGCGCTTGATCTCGCGCCGCACACGACGCCAGATGCGTTTCGGCGGCTCTTGTACGAGGACAATGCCCGCCAGATCGGAAAACGAATTCAGCCAGCGCGCGAGCACTTCGGCGTCCAGCGAGGCGCCTTCGTGGCAAATCAGTAGGGTTTTCATCATGGGCAAAAATTCATGCGGTGAACTTGAGTATATCAGGCAGATAGTGTGACAATAACGCTGCGCGGGATGAAGGCGTTGTTATCCTTCGACATTCATAAAGCCCTAATGATTCGGAACTCCGGTAAGAAAGCCATTCAGATGCTCGGCAACTTATATGTTAACGCATTACTAAAACGCGAGTATCAGTCCCAACAAGAAGATCCACGCGGGCCAAATGAACGGCTTTTGGAATATAGCTTCGCGTTGAACGCTCTGTCGCTATCTCGATACACCGACATTCTTGACGTCGGATGTGGACTGCGCTTGGCCCGCTATATTAATGGGCTGCGGCTACCATGTTACGGCTGTCGACAAGATCTCAGGCTACTGGACGGATGAATTTGTAAACCACCATGTTCACATTGTTCAAGATGGCATCGTTTCCCCATAAATTACTAAATAGTTTTAAATCGTAACTTGTCTTAGCACCTTGGAGCACATCAACGAGCACGAAAGAGCAGTGGCATCGATGGCTAAGCTTTTGAAGCCTGAGGGCATCCTGATTCTTTCGTTTCGGTACAATGAACGCCAGTATATTCCAAACGTTTATAAAGGGCCTGGGTCGGGGTACGGCCGGGCTGAGCCGTACATCCGCCAGGTCTTCAACCGCGAGTGCATAGAATCCTGGCTTAGGGCGACCGGTCTCTACAGTGTCGAGCAACGCTATTTCCGGGGGTTCAGCGGCGATTTCTGGGCCTTCGGACAAAGAACCTTGCCGGGAGAGGAAGTCGGCAAACACGATCTGCACCATCTCACCGGGCTGATTCTGCGCAAATAGACGCGGTCGTGGACGTCTCCCGCGTCTCACAAGTTGGAAGCTACTTGGAAGTCGCCGTCAGGGTAATGGGAGTGGCCGGCGGAGTAGTGCTGGAGGTGCCGGTCATCGGTGCGATCTGTAGCGCCGATATGAAAGAGTTGTGACCATCAGCGCGCCGAATGACGAAGGATAGCTGGTTGTTGGTGACCGTCGCGGGAAGTTTATAGTCGATGGGCTGGTTGTGACCGCCGCCCGTTATGTAAATATCGATATTAGAGTAGATTACTTGTCCCTGAACCTCAAAACTGTTGACGTCGTATCCGGCGCCGCCTGCGGTTGAGGCAAATTTTGCGGTGATTAGATACTTCCCATTCGGTACGGCAAAATCAAAGCGCATGTCCGTATTGCCGAAATAACTCGTTTGGTATAGGAAGGCATCGGGTATCGTCGGATATGGCCCGCCATTGTTGTACGGTTTGTATCCGTCATCGCCCGTAGATGCGGCCCAGACGTTGCCCTGGGTGTCCGTATAAGGAGTTGTGCTTCCATTGATGATGCGAATCGTGCCCGCGGGAAAAACCGTGAGGCTGAGCTGCGCCTGCACCGTGGAATCGGCGTTGCTGGTGATGGTGAGGGTGGTACTGGTAGCGGCAGCCAGGGTAGCGGGAGGAGTATACAAGCCGCCGCTGGTCAGTGTACCAAGCGAAGGATTCATGGTCCAAGTGACGCCAGTATTGGAAGAGCCATGAACCCAGGCCGTCAATTGCTGCGGTGTCGTGCCGACTTGAATGTATTTCTGCAGGAGTGGTAGGCCGATGGTTACACCGGTCAGGGCAACGCGACTTTGCGCCGTGAGGCCGCCCGTAACGGCCGTGGCGACCACGGTCTCCGCGCCGACTTTAGTGTCGCCGGAGGTGGGGGAAACCATCAGGCTTGATTCGTTTACGGCTTCGAGGTTAGAAGGCGTAGCCACGGTGCTGACCTCGTCGAATGCGGCGAGCACATTGGCGGGGAACTTTTCATAGTCGATATCAATTTCCCAAGCCGTACCAATGTCAGCCACGATAACACCATATTGCTGCAGTTGCTTCAGTAGGACTTGAGCTACGGGCGAGTAGGCGGAGATGTTTACGCTTGATTTCAAGCGGAACCTAGCTCCATACGGAATTGGCCCGCCCCCATAGGCATTTCTCATGGCGGGCCAAATAAAAGAGGCGTTAACCCAGCTCGCTGGCATTGTAACTCGCAGCGCGTGGTTGATAGTTCCGCCGGTCGCCACGGCCTGCATTAGCTCCTGCATGTGTAGCGTGAGTGGCAACATATATAATGCGGCTGCGTCTGTAGCGCCATTTAGTGCCAAGACGTAGCTAGAATTGGAGTATCTGACTCCACCTTGCGAGTTGCAGGTCAAGCAAGGATTGACGGTATTAGCTCCGATCGAATAGAGGTTGTACATCTCCTGAAAAGTGCAATTGCCGGTGTCTATGGCAAGAAGATGCCGGTCTGTGCCGCCAAAAGGAGGAATAAGCCACCCACCTTCGATTCGACCGATAGGGTAAGGAGGAATTTGAAACGGCCCATTGTTGAAAGGAGTATAGGTAAACACCATATTTTGCAAAGGTGTGCTTGAATCAATGTGGTTCAACGGAAAAGCACCGTAATAATGAATGGCGTTGAAGTTTGCGACGGCCATCCACGCCGCGGAACTTGAATGTACCGGCAGGTTATCGATACGGGTGTTAAAGATATGGTTATTCGGCAGGACTTGGCAGCTTCCGTAGGACTGCTTGGCGGTGACTGAGGGAGGGGCCGTATAGAGGCCGGTGGTTGGGTTGATGGTCCCAACACTTCCGGCCGCCATGGACCAAGTGACTGGCACATTAGCGATGAATTGAAAGGTTCCGCCAGCGTTAACTGCGGGAGGCGTCGTCGGGGTAATGGTCACTTGCGCCGTCGCAGAGACGCCGCCAATGAGTCCTAGAAAAAGGGTCAATAGCCCTACAACTCGCGCATATGTATGCCCTCGCTTATAATCGCTAAGACTCTTCAAGATACTCTCCTCTCGCTGCCCTCATTGCTCGGAGGAGCGATTTGGAATCGCTGCCCCGTCACGCGCGCGAATGCCCAGTATGAGGCTTACAGGGGCCATTGGACTACTGGTCGGAAAGCCAGAAAGAGGGCAGGTCTATTAAACTGGCCAAGTACCGCACCTAAGCGTGAATCGCCCCAATTGTTCGTCGACTCTGCAATCCTCCCTTAACATCGGCTCAATTTGAATTTCATAAGTGATGTTAACTAGCCCGTATCATCTGGATGAGCATTGAACTCTTTAAGGGATCAGGCAAGAATTTGCGGAAAATCCTTTCAACTCCATGAAGAAATTGAGGTAAGACGAATGGAGTCTCCAAGTAGCGTATGCTCACCAGGCGCAATCTCGATTTTCGGGCTAAGTCTGCTACTAACTTCTCGCTGTTCGCCCGGTAATAGGTCGGAAAGATATCTGCTTCTTTCCTACCTTCATATGAGGAGACTAGCTTCCGATAGATATTTGCGGGAAGGAAGCTGGACAGAATTCTCCCGATAATGAGGATGAAATGCGAAGAAGATGGCGTGTGAATGATTAGATTGCCTCCATCAGATAGAACACGGTGCGCTTCTCGAAGTACTGCGAGGGGATCGGCAAGATGTTCGAAGACCATGTTGGAGCTGATTAGATCGAAAGACCCTTCCCTGAATGGAAGGCTAGACGCATTCGTGAGTATTTTGTTCGGTTCAGGGCACTCTTTCAAGGAGCCCTCGTCGACATCGGCGCCGACGTAAAACTCTTCATTCATAGACTGTCGAATGGGTGTCAGTGCAGGATCACTTGTTCCTCTCCCGCATCCGAGATCGAGCCACTTTCTGCCGGAAGCATGGCAACGGAGAGCTTGATAAAAGACAATCTGGTTCCAGGTCGGAATTCGTCCCTTAAATTTCATGCCTGAACACGATGGTATGCCAAGTGTCCGACCTCAATCTCTCCGAAGAGAAGATAGAATAGAGATGCGATATTAACTTCGTATACCAAGCAGCCAGCTCTCGAAATCTATATCCCCGATATTCATGGCGTCGAGAACTCTCGGAAGCAGCAGGGGGTCTGACTTCCGCTTCGCTAATCCCAATTCGCATGTCGTAGCGCTCTTCACGTGCATTTCGCGTAGCCAGGGCAGAAATTCGAGCGCGTAGTCTCCGCTGGGATAGCAGAAATGCATGGGATCGCGGCCGGTAAATTCGCGGATACACGCCCGATTGTCTCGGATTTCACGCTGAAACAGGCCGCAGTCGCGGGGTGTCCTGTGACGATGCGTGTGGAGCTCGATTTGCACGCCAGCGCTTGCGGCTACCGAGATTTCGTCGGGACTCATTATTTGGAGGAGTCTGTCTCTTACGAGGAGCTCATAGTCGATCTGGACGTTTGCCGCGAATTCAGCAGCGAAATCGTTCTTTTCCTGCGTGCTTAGGTTAGCGGTGTCCGCCCAACGGACGATCCATTGAACAACCTGTGCACGCTCCGCTTCATTGCGTATGGGCAACGACTTCCCTAGCTCGATTACTGACAAATCGGCTTGCGGGCGCTTTGATTTCCATAGAATGTAATCAAGGATCAGATTAAAAATGGGGAGGCGATATTTGGAATAGTACGTACTGACGTAGACCGTGCTCGGATAATTGAACTCCCGCAGTATAGGTAATGCCCGGCGGTAAAAGTCATGAAAACCGTCATCGAAAGTGATCACCACACTTCTCGGTGGCAGCGAGCGGCTTCTCAGCCGCTCCAAGCCTTCGTCGAGGTTCAATACATTTGCCTGGGAAACTTTTAGAAAATGGAGTCGTTCACGAAATCGATCCGGAGAAAGGTACAACCCTCCAAGCCACTCATGTTCATCATGGAGGGAAATACCGTGGTAACAGAGAATCAATAACTTGCAGTCGCGACGATTGAGGCTAGAAAGAACCGGATATGCACCTACCCCGCGCAGTATCGACAAGGCCCCCCTTTTCAAGAGCTTTTGCGCCGTCATGAGGTAACAACGTCTGCGTAGAGAGTGTCGTTTGATGCGGCCGCAAGAGCCGGCTCCCACGTCTGCTGAACTGCGCGTGAGAAAGCAATGGCGAGCCCCGTCAACGCGGGCAAGTAGAAACGGTATGCCAAGGAGAGAAAGAAGCTTGCTGAGGAGAACCCAATCAGTGAAAGTTGCAAACAAAACGCGATCATACTGATCAGCCGGGCGTCGGGCGCGAGGGAGCGTTGACTTGTGCGATACAAACGATCAAGCATCCGATAGGGAACGACGATTGCGCCGACATAGAAAAGCAGCGCCGGGATACCCAGTTCGCTAGACACTTGCGTGTACGAATTGTGGGTTTCATGCCAGTATCCGATTTCCCCCTTCTCCCGGGATGTTCGGCCTTCATAGTTCTGAAATTCACCCATACCCACACCAAACAGTGGATGGGTAATCGAAGCGAGAATACTCTGGCGTAGCGTATAATTTCGCGCTTCAGAGGACTCAATAGCACGCAACTCCTCGTCGGATAATTGCCTGCCCGGTTCAACGTGAGCGCTCAGGAAAATGGTCCCGAATCGCGCACGAATCTGGCTTGGAATCGCAATAAGCGCGACACATGACAAGACCGCGGCAATGACGGCCACAGTTATCTTCAGCCGCGGCCTGAGTTTCCATAAACAGAGGAGTAGCATGACAACCAGAGCTACCAATCCGCCACGCGAACCGGTGGTAAGAAGAAGATAAAGTCCGTAAAGCGTTAGTCCTGAAGCACCGACGCGGACCGCCGCAGATCGCCCAGAGCTCATGGCAACAATCAATAAGAATGGCAGAAGGAAAATCAGATGCGCGGCGTAGTCATTTGGATCGGAGAATGTTGTGCCCTCCAATTCCAAACGCCCGACCATTTGACCGGCGAAGAGCCGGCCGGAAATTACAACTACCGCGGCAGCCCAAGCCAAAATTTTAACCAGGCGGCTGAACTCTCCCAAGGTCAACACACACCCGGCTATGGCAAACAAAATCGGCAGCTCTGCTCGAGTCCAGATTATAGTGCGAGACAAAGATGCAGCCCTCCATGAACTGAAAGGGAGAGCGACAACCATCCAAACGCCGAAGCCGAGCCAATACTTCGCAGCGGGCCAACGCAGAGTCCGCCGAAAACCCCCACTCAAGAACACGAGAATAATCATCGGCACGGTGGTGATGATCAAGATATAAGACTTTATGCCGGTTACCAGGCCCACCAGCTCGTGTATGTCACTAAAAACCATGAATGCGAACGCCAGCGCGAAAGAAAACGCCGTTTTGCGAAGTGGTTGCTGTACCTGGGCCAACCATTGGTTCTGCGCAATCCTCAACGGTTAGAAACTCCTCGATTATCGAAAGAACGCAATTTGACTCGAACGGTTCGACTTAGACTGAACATCTATTCTAGCCTACCACTCGCGGTCAGTTTATAGAACTGACGGAGAAGACGTTCCTATGGTCAAATGAGGGTGGCGTGAACGCGCAGCTCGATAAACTCAAGCACTCATTTTTGTTCAGCGCTTCAGTAAGAGGGAGATGTCGGCGAAATTTCGATGAGACTGCTTTTTCTCACCCCACGTCCAATCTGGCCTCTTACATCCGGTAACCGCTTGCGCGACTATCACTTGTCGAGGCAACTGGCTAAGCGTGCTTCGGTAACCATAGTGGAGATGTATTCCGGAGATCAGCAGCCGAGCAAACCGCCCGACGACTCAGGATTTGAACAAATCATCAGCCTACATAGAAACGGCGGCTACACACCCGCGAAGGTTATACGGGGTCTGACCGGGCCGACGCCGATAACGGTGCTGAAATACTTTGAGCCCCGATTAGCGTCGCAGCTAACCGAGATTCTAAAGCGCGGCGAATTCGACGCTGTGCAAATTGAGGGCATCCACACGAGCGAATATCTTCCTGCGATTCGGGTTGTGTGCCCCTCTCTTACGGTTGTTGCCGACTGGCATAATATCGAATCTGAGCTCATGAGCCGGTATTCAGAAAATGCGAGGAATTGGCTAAAGAGAGCAGCAGCGAAACGTACAGCGGCTCTATTGAGGCGGAGCGAGCTTCGATTGCTGGAAACATGCCAAGTGCATACAGTGGCGAGTGAACGTGAAGGCGAGAAATTGCTCGCTTGTTTCCCCTCCGCTCAGGTTCACGTGGTTCCGAATGGGGTAGATGCCGATCATTATTCCGCGGGTGAGACCGCGAAGCTTAAGGAGAATGCCGAGGCTTCCGCCCTGAATGGAAGCCTGTTATTCGTCGGTTCTATGGATTATCATGCGAACATCGACGCAGTCCTGTGGTTCACGCGGGAGATTTGGCCGCAGCTTGCCAGCCGGCATCGAGAGTTGAAATTTGGCGTGGTTGGACGAGATCCTACCGCGGAGATCCGCAATTTGCAGTCGGAGCGGATCCTGATTACGGGCACTGTAGAGGATGTAAGGCCATACTATGCAGCAGCCCAGGCCGTCATTGTGCCATTGCGAGTTGGCAGCGGCACTCGTCTCAAGATCCTAGAGGCTATGGCTGCTGGAGTTCCAATCATCTCGACTCGTTTGGGCGCGGAAGGTATTGATGTGAGTCACAATGTCCACCTTCTGATCGCTGATAACGGTCCCGAGCTCGTTTCGGCGACTGAGCATCTCCTCGCCTCACGTGAAACGCGGAATCGGTTAGCACAAGCTGCCAGAAACAGAGTAATCGACCGTTATGATTGGTCTGTGATGGGCCAAGATCTATTTTCGCTGTACGTGAGCTTGCTGTCGAAATCTCGATGATACGTTCGGGAAGTATTCACGTCTTGGCGATGCTCGAAGCGCAAAACGTGTCAGGATCCGCTAAAGCTGTGCTGGAGTTCGCCCGCGAGGCGTCTCGAAACCGGTCAGACTCAAGCGGAATTGACGTATCGATCGTTACGTTTAGCCGGTCACGTGAGGAAAACAAGCTCACGCAGGAAATTCGCGATGCGGGTATCGAGCTGGAGGTTATTTTCGAGCACGGACGCTTCGACCAAGGCGTGATACCGCAATTGCGCGCCCTGATGAAAGCGCGTCGGCCTCATTTAATTTGGTCCAACGCTGTAAAGTCTCATTTTCTGGTGCGTCTTGCCGGACTCCATCACTCGGCAAAGTGGGTGGCGTTCCACCACGGGTACACCGCGGAGGATATTAAAGTGCGGCTGTACAATCAGCTGGATCGGTGGTCGCTCAGGAAGGCCGATTGTGTGATCACTGTCTGCCGCCCATTCGCTGACGACTTGCAAGGAAGAGGCGTTTCCGCAGATCGAATTCGCATCCAGCATATGCCGATTCGCCCTTTGGAACCTGCTTCTCGCGAACAGGTCGCGGCGCTTCGAAAACAACTGGCCATCGCGGATAATGCGCGAGTGCTGTTGAGCGTGGGGCGTCTATCCTTTGAGAAGGGCCATGCGGATTTGGTCCGAGCATTCGATTTGCTGCGACAACGGAACCCCGACTTGCCGATGCGTCTCGTCTTAGCAGGTGACGGCCCGGAGCGCTCGAATCTCCGTTTGCTCTGCGAACACCTTGGACTCGGCGCCGACATCAGCCTCGTTGGGTACCAACACGATGTCAGACCCTACTATGCTATGGCCGATCTATTCGTCCTGCCTTCCCACAGCGAAGGTTCTCCAAACGTTTTGCTGGAGGCGATGTCGATGGAGGTGCCGGTGGTTACCACGAGTGTCGGTGGAATACCAGAACTCGTTACCCATGGAAGCGACGCGCTGTTGGTAGAGAAATGTGACGTAAGATCCCTGGCCGACGCGCTGGCTCAAGTCTTGCAGAATAGCCGGCTTGCTGAAAGTCTAAGACGGGCTGGACGCGAATCCGTATTGCAGTACTCAACTGAAGCCTATTATTTGACAATCGCCGGAATATTTCGCGAAATCTGTTCGACTCGTACTGGCGGTGGTGAACTGCACGTCAGTTCGGCCGAAGCTCACGATGACTCCCAGGCATATCGCTAAGCGAATCGCACAAGGACTATGTTTAATCATAGTCTTTCCGGCGGCGCTCCTTTGTGCGTTTGGCCGAATCTCCCCACTGTACACGTTTTTCGCCCAGCTATTTGCGCTTGGCCCCGGCATTTTCGGGGATTTTCTGCGTGCCGCCTTTTATAAATACACTCTCGACGACTGTTCCATTGATACGAGGATCGCGTTTGGCTCGTTTTTCTCGAGGCGCCAGGCGATCGTTGGAGCCAATGTATCGATTGGAGCGTTTTGCGTAATTGGTTGCGCTCGGATCGGACCCCGAACGCAAATCTCGTCACACGTCGAAATACCGAGCGGACCCCACCAACACTCCCGGGGAAGCCAGGGCGATCTAGTGGGGTCTACGGATGGGGAGGTCGCGATTGGGGCTGATTGTTGGATTGGCGCTTCAGCCGTGATCCTGGCGAACGTCGGAAGCCAGTCGACGATCGGGGCGGGCAGCGTGGTAGTGAAGGATATTCCGGCAGGTGTGGTTGCCGTGGGCGTCCCGGCGAAACCCATTAAACCCTCAATAACAGACGACAGTAAACCTTTGGAGCGCCACTCCCGATGACCGCGGGCAAAAGAAGGCCCGTTCCGGTTCTCCTGATGGTCAGGGAATTGAATCTTGGCGGAATCGAACACGACGTAACCAAGATTGCCATTCATATTGACCGTTCACGATTCGAGCCTTATGTCGCTAGCTACAACGCCCATGGCCGGCGTTACGACGAACTCCAGCAGGCCAATGTGCCTGTGTTACATCTGCCACTGAAATCGTTGATATCCAAGGCGGCAGCCGTGGCTGCGTCGCGGTTTTGGAGCCACATCAGAAAACATAGGACCCAGCTGATACATGCTTACGACGCGAGCGCCATATTTGCTGTTCCACTAGCGCGCATCTTCCGCGTCCCCGTGGTGGTTTCGAGCCAGCTGGGCAGCCGCAATTTGCTGGACGCGAAAACCCACGGTCAATTGCGGTGGACTGATCGCATGGTCGACGCTGTGGTGGTAAATTGCGAAGCGATGCGCATCCACATGGTTGAGGATGAGAACGTGCCCCGTTCTCGAATTGAGCTTTGCTACAACGGTCTCGATACCCACGAGTTCTTTCCCTTGCAGGAGCCGAAGCCAGACCCGGTTTCGACCGCCTCGCTGGTCATAGGAACGATCTGCGTTCTGCGACCAGAAAAAGCGCTGGGGGTGTTGCAAGAAGCCTTCGCGCGCATTCATCATTTTGACCCCGCAATGAGGCTCCTAATCGTCGGCAGCGGACCGGAACTGCAACGGCTTCAAGAAAACAGCCGGCGGCTTGGCCTCGACGATTGCTGCATTTTTCTGCCCGCGACACCGCAGGTCCCTAAATTTCTTCGCGCTATGGACATTTTTGTTTCTTGCTCTTCCTCGGAAGCATTTTCCAACTCCATTTTAGAAGCCATGGCTTCTGGGTGCTGCGTTGTGGCCTCTCGGGTCGGGGGAACGCCGGAGCTGATCGAAGACGAAGATAGGGGACTGCTCTTTGGCGCCGGGAACGTGGAGGAGCTCGCGCAGAAACTGCTGAGAGTAATACAGAACGTCGCCCTGAGGAAGAAGTTGGGCGTGCGGGCCGCCGAATTTGCCGCCAGTAAGCTCAACATGCAAATCGCGGTGCAGCGAACCATGGAAATCTACGAAACTCTGCTGTACCGGAAAAAGGCACTTTGACGGATAATTTTCCTAGTTCGCAGGAAAAACTTCGAGAATTACGGAATCTGAGGCCCAGTAGTGGAGCGCGTCGTACTGATCTTTGCCTACCATTTTCCTCCAGAGAATGCGGTCGGAGGTGCTCGGCCTTACCGTTTTTGTAAATATCTTTCGCAGATGGGATATCGCTGCCATGTGATCACTGCGGCCGAGCCGAGTGAGCCCCCCTACCCAGATTGTGAGTATGTTCCAGATCCTTTCGTGAAAACCAGTCGTAAAGGTATCGGTTGGCAGTTGGAACGGCTCGTCCGAAAGTTTTTGATGCCTGGCGTCACTGGGATTCAATGGAGCCGATTGGCATGCCAGGCAGCCATTGCGTTTCTCGGCTCAAATCCGGACGCCCAGGTGACTATCTTTTCGACATTTCCACCCCTGGCAACGCATCTTGCGGCGTTTCAGCTCATTCGCGGCAAGAGATTGCGCTGGATTGCCGATTTTCGGGATCCGTTGCACGACAACCCCGCGGATGCCGGACTTACGAAATTTCAGCGATTTTTTTACAGGAGGTTTGAACGCGCATTCTTCGACCGCGCGGATATCGTGATTGCAAATACTGATGCGATGGCTGCGAAATGGAAAAAAGACTACCCAAGTATTCGAGACCGGGTTCACTTGATCTGGAATGGTTTCGATCCTGAGGATTCCATCAAGCCCCAGCCGAGACCGCATCGTGATTTTCAAATCATCAGTCACGTCGGTGAATTATATAGAGGCCGCAGTGTCGCACCCTTGCTGGAAGCAATTTCCAGGCTTATCGATGCAGGGCGACTGCAGTCAGGCAGCGTGCGCGTTCGCCTAGTCGGCCCCATGGAAAGCGATTGCCTTCCGAATCCACAATTCCTGACAAGAGCAAAAGACCAAGGATGGTTAGATCTGATCGCTCATCAGGTACCACCCCAAGAAGCTCGCAGCATCGCTCAAACATCGGATGGACTTTTGCTAGTGCCTCATCCTTCACCCATGCAGGTACCCGCCAAGCTCTTTGAGTATTTGCGTTTAGGAAGACCGATACTTGCCTATGTCTTGCCCGATAGTCCGATCGAACGTATTCTCAAACAGAGTGGGGTGACCTATAGCTGTGTTTATGCGGGGAGTTCACCTCAGGAAATTGATAATTCGGTCGAGAGTTTTTTCCACCTGAGAGCCGATGGCGGATCGGCGAATGAGTGGTTTACGCAAAACTTCGATGCCAAGAATCAAACGAAGACGCTTGACACGCTGATCCGTTCAATCCATCCACGACAAGGCGGAACGCTCGAAGCGGATAGATGACTTCATGAACGCGAGGTTACTGGTGTATGCGCTCGGACTATTGTGCACATCGGTTGTAGTTTGGCATGTGCGCTCTCAACGAGGCCGGCAGATCATACTGCTGGGCGCTAGCTGTGGTTTTTATGCGTCTTGGGGCCCTTGGTTCCTCGGCGCCCTTGTGGGCAGCTCGCTCGTGAACTATGTTCTGGGTCGTCAAATCCGCCGCACTCCCACACGACCATGGCTTCTACTAGGCATTGCTTTCAACGTTGCCCTGCTCGGATTTTTTAAGTATTTACCAGGAATCGTCTCTCAGATCGTTGGCCAGACTTCCACATTTTCGAGGATCGTGCTGCCGGTGGGCATGTCGTTCTGGACGTTCCAAGCGCTCAGCTATTTGCTTGATCTCTATCGGGAAAAGGAACTCGATCCAACGTTGCTGGAGTTTTGTTTGTACATGACCTTCGCTCCGACGGTGCTGTCAGGTCCGATCTGCCGTTTGCCCGACATGCTGCCGCAATTCCGCGAGTACCGACCGTTGACCCGCGCGGGCGCACAGGCCGCTGCGCAGCGCATCGGGCTGGGAGCATTGATGATGGGGCTGGCTCAGTTGCTAGGAGCGGGCCTTCGGCCGGGACATGGTATTAACAACGGTTTCGACGGCGCCGGTATGCTCGCAGGATCCGATGTGTGGCTACTTGCTTTTGGATATGGATTCCAGCTGTTCTTCGATTTTGCGGGGTACTCGCACATTGCCATCGGAGCAGCGAGCTTGCTAGGCATACGCCTTGCAGAGAATTTCGATGGCCCTTACCGTTCAATGTCTCCCTCAGTCTTCTGGACTCGCTGGCACATGTCACTTTCTTCATGGATTCGCGACTACGTTTTCCTCCCGCTGGCCACGATGCGCCGCGAGATGTGGTGGCGTCATGCCGCTCTTGTGCTGTCCATGATAATTTTCGGGCTGTGGCACAAGGGTGCTCCGCTGTTCGTGATCTGGGGAACCTACCACGGAATACTGCTCGTGCTGCATCGACTCTGGCAGCGTTTGCAACATGATCTCAATTTTCGGTGGGAAGGGACGGCACAATCTGCTTTTTCGTGGGCACTGACATTCGCCGTCATGTGTCTGGGATGGATTTTCTTCCGCGCTTCAGGCGTCAAACAGGCCTTGGGAATGTTCGCGACGCTACTGTCACTGGCCAGCTACGTCCGGCCCGTCCTCCCAACTGATCTGTATTTTCTTGTTGCTACGCTGATCCTCGGATATTTCGCGACGACTGCGCTATCGGCGCGAACGGATGCGGAGTCGCCAGTTCTGTCCTGGATCCCTATGGAGTTGCGCTACGCGTGTTATGCCGTGGCGCTCTATTTGATCGTCTTTCGCGCGGCTCAGCCGCAGGCTTTCATCTATTCTCAATTCTGATGACACACGCGATCCACACATTGCGGGTATTGATAGCAATATCCTTGTTCGTCATGGTCCTGGAAATCTGCGCGCGGCTCGATGACTACATCTCGTACCGCGCACCGATCTTGGACACGTACAGCAGCGCCAGTCTTTACGAGAACGATCAGTTTGGCAAGCGCGGCAGGCCATTTGCCCAGTATCGTAAGTGGCAGCTGAATGAATTGGGTTATCGCGGTCCGCGGATCGACAAAGATCGCATCCCCATTGTAATTTTCGGCGCATCGGAGACTTTTGGTCTGTACGAATCAGAGGGCAAGGAATACCCGCGCCAGCTGGAACGCGAGTTGAATACCTGCACGGGCAAACCCATTTATCAGGTGATAAATGTCGCCTATCCTGGTCAAACCTTATCCACGGCCACGCGGCGAGTACCGGAGATCGTTGCCCGTATCCATCCGATGATGGCGCTCATTTATGCTTCGCCGACCTTCTACATCGACTTCCCGTTGAGACGCTCGAGCGCGCTGCCCGTGCAAGCGGAGAAGCTGCCGGCCTTCGAATTTCGCATAGGCGAGCGCCTGCAAAACGTCGCCAAGTCTTTACTTCCGGAATACGTCCAGACGGGCATCCGCTCGTGGCAGATCCAGCGGTCGATAGGTTCTAAGTCCCCGATGGAGCGTTTGCCGCAGGAGGCACTCAATTACCTCGCGGAGGACCTCACCGAGATGGTGATCACATTGCGCGCCTACTGCGTCGAGCCGGCTTTGGTGACCCACGCGACGATCTTTGGTGCAGTATCACGCAGCCCCAACCGCGCTATGCTTGTCGCTTGGCGCAAATTCTATCCGACGCTGCAGGAAGACGGGTTCCTCGACCTAGAGATGAGAGCGAACCGGACTATTCGTGAAGTCGCCGTGCAGCAACAAGTCGCGCTTGTCGACATCGCAGGAGAGCTACCAGGCGATCGCAAATATTTCGCCGATTTTGTGCATTTTACAGATGCGGGAGCGGCTCTAATGGCGAAGGACTTAGCAGCCGGAGTTGAACCGTTATTACGTCGATGGTCGAATTATTCCGATAACGCCACGAGCTCAAGTACGAGCTGTAATAGTGGAAGTGCAGCGACCCGATGAGCTCCATTCAGTGTTCAGTTCCTTACCGCACTCTCTCCGAAGCTCTCTTTGCGGCAGAGCCAGATCAGACATTCGTTACCATGTGGAGAAGCGAGGACGACGTTGACACCGTGACGTTCGGTAGATTCACCTCTCTCGCTTTGGCGCAGGCCGCCTATCTTAAACAGCAAGGATTAAAGCAGGGCGATACTGTCGTTTTAATGATGCCTCAGGGCATTCCTTTGATGACCGCATTTGCCGGTGCAATGTGCGTCGGCGCGATCCCGGCTATCCTGGCGTATCCCAACTTCAAGGTTGATCCGACAAAATACCGCGCCGGACTGGCTGGCGTAACCTCAAACGTGGGCGCGAGGCTCGTAGTCATCGACGACGATTTTCCAGTCAATTTATTGGAACATATCGCGCTGACAGGCGAGTCTCGTATCGTGCGCCTGAAACCGCAGATGCCCGCGGCGCCTGCAGAATTCCGCCCGGTTGATGCCGACCCTGAACAAGTGGCGTTCATCCAGCACTCAGCCGGTACAACTGGCCTGCAGAAGGGCGTTGCGCTCTCGCACACTGCTGTGCTGACGCAACTGAACCATCTCATCGGCACGCTACAGCTCGGTTCCGACGATCGAATTTACAGTTGGTTACCCCTGTACCACGATATGGGTCTTATCGCGTGTTTTATGTTGCCGATGGTCTGCCACCTTCCGATCGTGATGCAATCACCAGTCGACTGGGTTATGCAGCCTGGAACGATGCTTGCGCTCATAACCAAATACCGCTGCACAATGGCATGGACGCCAAACTTCACACTTCAATTCTTGGCGCGGCGAGTTCGTCCGGCGGACCGCGAGGATTTCGATCTCTCGTCTCTGCGCATGCTTATCAACTGTTCTGAGCCGGTGCGCGCCGCTAGCATGGACGAGTTCCGCTCCGCATATGTTGGTTTCGGACTTCGCCCCTGCGTTCTACAGGCATCGTACGCCATGGCCGAGACTGTATTTGCCGTTACGCAATCCGGGTGGGACGGCGAATGTGGTCCCAAGCGCATCTGGGTTCATGCGGATAGGGTGCGCAAACAACAGCGCGCTATGCAAGTCGCCGACAATGCTGAAGGGTCGATTTGTTTTGTCTCTTCAGGCAAGTGCATCCCAGGCTCCGAAGTCCGCATCATCGGACCAAATGGCCGGGTCCTACCCGAAGGTGGCATCGGAGAAATCGCTATCCGCAGCGATTCGCTCTACAGCGGGTACTACAATCGCCCCGATCTCACGGAGAAAGCCCTGAAGGACGGATGGTACTGGTCAGGTGACCTCGGTTTCGTTCTCCAAGGCGAAGTGTACGTCATTGGACGAAAGAAAGACTTGATCATCGTGGCCGGCGAGAATATCTATCCGCAAGACATCGAGGAGATCGTTTCCGCACATCCCGCTATCCATGACGGCCGAGCGGTTGCGTTCGGTTGTTACGATCCGGAACTCGGTACGGAAGGAATCGTTATTGTCGCAGAGGTTAACAGCGAGACGGATCTGCAAGCCTGGCAGACCATTGAGCGTGAACTCAAGAACGCGATTGTGGGCGAGCTCGGTGTGGTGGCGCGGCGCATTTACCTAAAACCGCCGAAGTGGGTGGTAAAAAGCACAGCGGGTAAAGCCGCCCGCTCCACGACACGCGATAAATTGATCGCAGAACACCAAGAACTGCAAATCACAATTAACGGAGCGAACCTGTGAACGATCAAGCTCAACAGATCATCGATTACATCTTGAAGGAGTTAATTCGACGACCGGGTGTCACTATTTCGAAAGACACCCCTCTGGTGTCATCAGGCCTGATCGACTCACTCGCACTTGTGGACATTCTGACAAAACTCGAAGACGTGACGTGCCTGCGCATCCCTGCGGGCAAGGTCCAAGCCATGGACATGGATACCGTCAGCCGGATGTTTGACACAGCCCAGCGTGTGGGCAAACCGCGCAAGAGCTGATCCATCGTTCAATGGATTTCGATGGCGCTGACTTTGGGCCAGTTGGCGCTGCCGGTGATGAACTGAATAATGATCGTGCCGTTGCTCACCGTCACGGGAAACGACTTGTCCAGTGCGGTGAGTGGCGCTCCGGCAGCTACGATGATGTCGAAGTTGGTCAGCACAGGAGTGCCGTTGATGGACACGTTGAAGACGCGCTGGCCCACCCTGGTCCAATAAATCTCGGCGAACTTCAGCAGCACGTTGTAATTTCCATTGGGAACCGTGAAATTATACGAGAATGCCCCGTAGCGCTCGGTCTGGTACAAAGCTGGATCGCTCGTGTTTTGAATGGCGCTCGTGGTACTGCCCGTGTTACCCCCGGTGAAGCTGTTGTCGGCGCTCCACACTTGCCCCAATGTGTCCGTGTACTGACTCCCTCCTGCGTGCACCAGGAACAATCCTGCTCCGCTGCTGCCTTGGATCGTGACCACAGATGTCGCGGTCGCGCTGGTGGTAAAGTTCGCTGCCGCAGCGATGGCTTTCACTGTGGTGCTGGCATTGACAGAGAATGATCCTATGTACTTGGTCGACGCGGTAGTCGGCTGGCTGCCATCCAACGTGTAGTAAATCGCCGCTCCCGACGTCCCATCCGTGATCGTCACCGTCTGCCCCGTACTATATGTGCCAGTCCCGGGAATAATGACCGGTGTCGCTGCCGGCGGGGAAGTTTGCAAATTGACGGTCGCGGTCGCAGACTTGCTTGTGTCAGCCACACTCGTCGCGGTTACGTTTACTGCCTGACTGCTGGTGATCGATGAAGGAGCCGTATACAGCCCACTGTTGGAAAGCGTTCCAACTCCTGGACTCAGCGACCACGTCACATTCGTATTCGCCGTTCCCGTTACAGTCGGGGTGAACTGCTGCGTTTGCGAAGCAAACAGATTCACCGTGGTGGGACTGATCTGGACCCCTACACTTGCTCCTTGGATTTCAATGGCGCTGACCTTGGGCCAGTTGGCGCTGCCCGTGGTGAACTGAACGGTGATCGTCCCATTCGTCACCGCCACCGGAAACGACTTGTCCACCGCCGTTAGCGGCCCTCCCGCAGCAACTATAATGTCGAAGTTCGTCAGCACCGGCGTGCCGTTAATGGATACGTTGAACACACGCTGTCCGACTTTGGTCCAGTAAATCTCAGCGAACTTCAACAGCACCGTGTAGTTTCCATTCGGAACCGTGAAATTATAGGAGAACTGCCCCCATCGCTCGGTCTGATACAGAGCAGCATCGCTCGTGTTTTGAATGCTGCTCGTTGTATTGCCCGAGTCGCCCCCACTGAAGCTGTTATCCGCACTCCACACCTGTCCCAACGTGTCCGTATATTGACCTCCTCCGGCATGCACCAGGAATAATCCCGCTCCGCTGCTACCTTGGATTGTGATGACGGATGTCGCTGTGGCGCTGGTGGCAAAGTTCGCTGCCGTAGCGATGGCCTTCACGCTTGTGCTGGCGCTCACAGGGAATGATCCGATGTACTTGGTTGAGGAGGTAGTCGGCTGGCTGCCATCCAGCGTGTAGTAAATCGCCGCTCCCGACGTCCCATCCGTGATCGTCACCGTCTGCCCCGTACTATATGTTCCCGTCCCGGGAGTAATGACGGGCGTCGCTGCTGGCGGAGTGATCGTATACGTAGCGGTCGACACGTTGCTGTTGAAATAGCCACTTTCCGCAGCCCTCGCTTCAACTGTCTCCGACGCGTTCACTGTAATCGGCCCACTGTACGGCGCGGAAGCGGTAGTCGGTGTGGAGCCATTGGTGGTGTAGTAGATCGTCGCGCCCGCGGTGGTCGTCGCCATGGCCACCTGCTGCGCGGCCGTATAGGTTCCGCTTCCCGGACTAAAGGTTGGGGCCGCCACTTGCGATTCGATGGTGTAGGCAGCGCTGGCCATCGCACTGGTCGAATAACCGGAGGCCACGGCTATCGCTTTGATGGTCTCCGTCGAACTCACGGTCAGCGCTGAAGTGTATTGCTGCGTCGATCCTCCTACACTTGTCGCTGGTACCGTGCCGTCGAGCGTGTAGAAGATGGTCGAACCTGGCGTCGAATCGGAAATGCTGACCGTCTGCGTACCTAAATAGGCTCCTCCTGGCAGACTGAACGCCGGCGTCGCTGAGGGCGGGGAAGTTTGTAAATTGACGGTAGCCGTCGCAGACTTGCTCGTATCCGCGACGCTCGTCGTGATTACGCTTATGGCCTGATTGCTGGTAATAGAGGAAGGCGCCGTATACAGCCCAGTGCTGGACAGCGTTCCCACAGCAGGACTCAGCGACCAAGTCACATTCGTATTTGTCGTTCCTGTGACCGTGGGCGTGAACTGCTGCGTTTGAGTAGCAGACAGATTCACGGTTGTCGGGCTGATCTGGACCCCTACGCTTGCTCCTTGGATTTCAATGGCGCTGACCTTGGGCCAGTTGGCGCTACCCGTGGTGAACTGAACGGTGATCGTCCCATTGGTCACTGCCACCGGAAACGACTTGTCCACCGCCGTCAGCGGCCCTCCGGCAGTGGCCACGATGTCGAAGTTCGTCAGCACAGGGGTGCCGTTAATGGATACGTTGAACACACGTTGCCCGGCTTGAGTCCAGTAAATCTCGGCGAACTTCAACAGCACCGTGTAGTTTCCATTGGGAACCGCGAAATTATACGAGAACTGCCCCCATCGCTCTGTCTGATACAGGGCAGCATCGCTCGTGTTTTGAATGCTGCTGGTTGTATTGCCCGAGTCGCCACCGGTGAAGCTGTTATCCGCACTCCATACCTGCCCCAAGAGATCGGTGTACTGGCCTCCTCCGGCATGCACCAGGAATAATCCCGCTCCGCTGCTGCCTTGGATCGTGATCACAGACGTCGCTGTGGTGCTGGTGGGAATGTTTGCTACTGCAGCGATAGCCTTTACTGTTGTGCTCGATCTAACAGGGAACCATCCTGTGTACTTAGTTGAAGACGTGGTCGGCTGGCTGCCATCCAACGTGTAGTATATCGCCGCCCCGGAAGTCCCATCCGTGATTGTCACCGCCTGTGCCGCCGTGTACGTACCGCTCCCCGGAGCAATTACTGGTGTGGTCACCTGCGTTAGTGCAGTGTACGTTGCACTTACTATCTGGCTTTCTAGGAATCCGGGGCCTTCGGCAATCGCCTGTATCGTTTCCGTCGTAGTGACCGTTATCGGACCAGCGTAAACCGACGAAGCTGTAGTAGGCGTGCTGCCATCCGTCGTGTAATAGATTTGCACACCGGAAGTCGATTCAGTGATGGTCACCTGAACAGACTGCTTAGAGGGATTGAATGCCTCACTGCCGGGACTAATAACCGGAGTCGCTGCTTGCGTTAGCCCATTCAATAATCCGTACACACTGACTTGATACTCTGCGCCGACATATACTTTCCCGTTACTAACCGTTGGTACGGCGAATTTCACCGCATTTCCTGGATTGTCGCGCGCCACATTTTGGTCGCTCGAGTACAGTAAATTCGCCACGTTGCTCGCGTCATGGGCGTACAGAATTTCGCGGCCTTGCGAATCAAAGGCATCGGGTCTTATATCCCACACGATCCCATTTGTGGCTCCGTTCGCGGAGACCGTGGGTGTTGCACCTGGGAAGTTAAATTGTTCCACAGAAGTGGATGTCGGATTCGCAGAGATAACCCCGTTGGCAATTGAAAACGCTTTTAGAAAGTCTCCGCTACCACGAAAGTATAAGTTTCCATTCCAATACCCCGGCATACTCCACATACCGTCGACAGTCGCCTGCTGTTGCGGATCCGTGGTGTTATTGGGGTTGTAACCTCCTAGATTGCCTTGGTTGAGCACATATACGCGGCCTGTTTTACCTGCCTGTGTCAACAGGTGCTGCCCACCACTCACCGCATCAGGCAGCAAGAGCAGACCGCCCGATGCTTGATCCATGTCGTTATTATTAAGCGTGGCCTGATCAAAAGGCGTGAAGGCATCTTTGATGGTCGGGACGCCATTTGTAAGGTCCAACCTAATGATGGAATCACCGAAATCCATCGTATTGTTGTATGGGATGACCGCGTCGAATGTCCCATTACCCGTCGCTGTGAACATCTGTCCGTACGGATGGTTCGTTGGATCTGGAACGTTCGCGGCCAGCCCAGCCCCGGACATCCAGATTCCCGACGATTGCTGATTTGGGGACGCGCACCAAGCTCCTGTTTGCTGCAGCGTGCTGGCATTGTAGGCGAGGATCCAGCCGTGCCAAGGCCCATTGTCCTGGTGAGCCCCGAACCCGAAGTAGACAATCCCATTCAGTAAGAGGAGACCAGTGCGTTGGTTCTCCCACAATGGGTCAAAGTTAAGTGTGCCGCCTGCGCTTCCCGTTCCGTTTCCGAGTACCGAGGCCGCGATTGTTGCCGGCCCGCCGAACTTTTCTGCTCCAGTGGTGATATCTAACGCGTGCAACCGTTGCACGTATGTCGGGCTCTCCTTAACCTTCCCGACCACGTAGATGGTATTCGTCGTCGGATCAATCACCGGCGTACCTGTAATCCCAATCTCTGGGACTATATCGTCGGTGCTGACATCGCCACTGGGCATTGTCGTTGCGTTAGGGGCCGCTCCATGAGCCGCATCCAGCAAGGTAGCCTTCCACAGCGGGGTTGCGTTCGCGCCCTGATCATTATCTGCATCGAACGCATACACGCTGTCATGTTCTGTGGCGATGAACAATACATTGTGTTTGGTGCCTGGTTGGGAGGTGCCGGCACCCATCGTTACCCCGACCATATAGAGCGGTTGTGCGTAGACGTAGCCATCAACGTTTCGGGAAAACAGCTTCCCGAATAGACTTGAATTCACATTTGAGGGCGTGAGAATTGTCTCGTTCGTGTTTGCGCCCGTTCGCGAGTTGTCATAGTGCTGCGTTACAACATTTGTTTGCGCCGCCACGTTATGTACTAAGAACAACAACAAGGCGCCGCAAAACAACGTCGCCTTGAAGAAGTGACGGTTGCTATGAGCTTGTTTGGGAGCGAGAATTTTGGACGGGCAATCTCCTGCACGTTCGGACTGGAACATGGATGTTAGGGCCTCTTCAAATGGTGATTCGTTGTATTGCCGTCGTGCTTGGATTGCTACCAGCCCACGAGCAGTTCCTTAAACGGCTTGTCCCTGAGCTGAAGGTAGCGGGACTGAAATACAGCCGCTCACAGGCCTTCAAACGACACCCTCTTGGGATGTCAGTGCATCCCAAGGGCCAACTTAGCTGTTGAAAATAAAGATGTTAGCGTTCCCCAGGAAAACCATATTGCGCAAACTATGCAGCTTCTTGCCGAATTCTTGTCGAATTTTTCACATATTCACTGCAGTTCAATGATCCATCCCCTGGCGAGACATTGCAGTAAGGCCATTGAAGCAGGAATCCAAACCAATGTTTCCGCAACAAGCAGCACGCCGGGAATTGAATCGGCGTCGGCGTCTCAATTTACCCGTTCCCATGTAGTCTTCTGCTCACCGAAAATTGATCGCCAAAATCCAACCAAAAAAGCGACGTGTACGGTGAGCAAGAAATACGCCAGCAACGCGTAACGAGCGTTCTTCATCCTTTGATGAAACACAAAGCCTAGTAACGCCCAGAAATAGAACAGCAATTGAGCCGCGAATACTCCACGATAGATGGGCGTTCTAAACAGAAAAGCGTTGCTGACAAGCATCGCAAACAAGAAGAACGGAACGAGCCAGCGCAGAAGTTTGTGTGAAAAAAAAGCAAATCCTGTGAAGCCGCGGAGGGAACCCAACTCAATCCTACGCAATGCTCGGAAGCTGCCAACAGCCAGTCTCGCGCGCCGTGTAAATTCTCCCTTCACACTTTCCGCAGAATAATCGGTGGCAACGGCTTCCGGATCCTCGATCACTTTGTAGCCCAATTTCCGGGCGTTCATCGGAATCAAGAAATCATCAATCAAATCATCCGCTCGAAGTGGAACAAAACATTTTCGTCGCAGAGCATAAATTGCTCCGCTCGCATTGAGGGTCGCACCCAAACGCGATTCCATGAGCCGCAGCATTCTTTCAAACCGCCAGTACGTTCCCTCAGTTCGCTCAGACTCTTCATTTCCCAGCAGTTGTACAGCGCCGCAAACGGCCCCAATGCCAGAGTCGCGGAAATGGCGGACCAGGTTGGAAACTGCATTTGGAGCAAAGAGTGTGCCAGCATCGGAGAATACCAAAATGTCGTGCTTAGCCCGCTCGACCCCGTAGTTAAGAGCTATGGGCTTGCCGGAGCGCTTGGGAAGTAGAACGATTTCAGCCAACGATCCAGAAATAGAACTTAGGAGCTCATTTGTCCTGTCGGTTGAGCCATCCGACACGAAGACGATCTGGAGCTTTTCGATGGGGTACAGGGTCTGACGCAGATTGGCAAATTTCCTCGGTAGTTGAGATTCTTCGTTGTGTGCGGCAATGACGAACGTTACTCCGGGCAGGTCTTCCCCACTGACGGTAGAAACACGCCGGTCGCGGCGACTCCGCAAGTAAAGAATGTCTCTATACGCTTGAACAATCGCATAACAAAGAAACAAAACGATGGGATAGATAAAAAAGATGTAGCAAACCAAACCGAAACAAACCCAAAAAATCGGTGGAAAAATGTGAGCGAATGCGCTCATCGCCCGCCGCGTCCAAGCAGCAAGATCTTCATGGTTCTGAACAAAATCAATAAGTCGAGTCCAACAGAAATGTTCTTGATGTAGAAGAGGTCGTACGCAAGCTTTTCCTTGTTGTCCTCAATCGTGGCGCAATAGCCGCGGTTGATCTGTGCCCAGCCTGTCGCTCCTGGCTTGACCACCCAACGCTGGCGATAATACGGAATTCGCTCCAGGCATTCTTGCTCTTGATTTGGGACGAAAGGCCGGGGGCCCACAAAATGCATATCGCCGCGGAAAATGTTGAACAGCTGCGGCAGTTCGTCCATACGAGTTCGCCGCAGCAACTTTCCGACGCGCGTAAAACGCTTGTCACTGGCTTCGGCGGGGCGGTGGTTGTCATCCTGGTCCGCACCGTCCACCATGGTCCGAAACTTGTAAAGCGTAAAAATCTTACCGTTTTGGCCAACGCGCTTCTGCCGAAAAATGATCGGGCCGGCGGAGTCTAGGCCTATTGCTATCGCGCTCAACACCATCAGCGGCAGCGAAAGGATCAAGCCAACGATACATAACGTCAACGAGAAGATGCGCTCATAAATCAGTAGGGCTCCTGACACGCGAAACCCCGGGGAAAATAACAACCAACTCAAACGGAGGGATTCAATCGGAATCTTCCCGGTGACCACCTCATACACTTCGGCGCCGTCCTGTATCCGGACGCCACGGCTCTTCAATTGCAACAACGCTTCGACAGGAAGTTTTCCCCTCCGTTCGCCCATCGCCACGATGATCCGATCCGGCTGGTAGGACTCGACGGAAAGCAAAAACTCATCGAGATGTTCTTTATCCCAATTCAATGGCGTCTTTGCGTCGCCATTTTCGATGCCCTGCAAATGTCCGACTACTCGAATACCCAATTCCGTGCGCGAATCCAGTTCTGATTTAATGGAACTGGCCAGCGTGCTCTCACCCAGAATTAACGTGCGCTCCGCGAACTGGGGCAGAGCATTGAATTTCAGAAACAAGCGGCGCCAAAGGAACAGCAGCAGGGCCACGAAAATGAACCCGACCAGAAAAATTCCACGACCGAGTTCAAGAGGTGGATAGAAATAGTAAAGAACCGCGAGCAGGATGCACACGGTGCCCAGGGTTTGAATCACCCGCGTGAGCACTTCGCGATGATTCCTTATAATCGACGAATCGTACAAGTCGAAGTAATACATACACATGATGAAGGCCGCCGCTACCACGAAAATCTTGGCAAAACCTTGCTCATAGTTAAGCATGAGCGTGGCGTCGTTCATCCCCAGCCGCGCAATCGTCGCGGCCACGAAGGCAAGGCCTATTAGGCATGCCTCCGATATGCCCAGAAAAAGGGTGCGCGCGGGGAAATAAGCGTGGAGCAACCTGATCAAGCAACGACCTCCGGCTTTACTTCCGAAACTTCTTCATCTACTTCTGCACTTTGAGAGCTGTAATGCCGGTTATAGTAATTGGCATGGTCAAACTCCGAAGCCTCATTGAGCACAACACCAAGGAGCTTGGCATTGTCGAGGCCCGCCAAACCCTTCCTCAAAGCCGAAATCGGCGCCACCCCTTCTCGAACCACTAGGAGCGTGCCATTCACCCATCGCGACCAGAGGTTGACATCCGCCATTGGTAACAACGGAGTCGAATCGACCACAATCCAATCAAAATAGCGAGCCAACTGCGTAAAGGTCTTTCCGAATCGCCCCGATTGCAAAATATCCGAAGGTTGATCAAACGCTTTCCCCGCCGCCAACAACCACAACGGCAGGCCGTTCAGCTGGTACATGAATTGGGTGATGTCCGCTTCCGGTTGGGACCACCACTGGCCTAGCCCCTTTGAATCGTCTATTCCGAACATCGAAGTCAACGCCGGCTTGTGCAAGTCCCCCTCAATCAACAACACCTTCGAGTTGGAGCGCCTTGCGAGCGTGAAGGCCAGGTTTGCTGAAACCAAACTCTTCCCCTCATTGCTTGCGCCGCTCGTCACCTGTAGCGACTTTAGGTCTCCGTTCTTTCGCAAATTCTCGATACGTGTGGCCAGAACGCGGAATTTTTCCGCGCCTAAACTCATCGGTTCGGTTAGTGCGACCAAATGCGCCGCGGGTGATACGCGCACATTGACAGCCTGGGCTCCTGCCAACCCTGATGGCTGCGTCGGCACGACGCTCGGTGCTGTCGGGACCGGCTTCGACGGCTCGGCACCAATCGATTCTGCTTGCCGATTTTCCCGTTCTGACTTCCTTAGGGCTTCGTGTATTCGACTCACGATGATTTCGCTCCACCTGAAATTTATTTGTGCTTCCCGTTGCTTCTAACCTTTGTAAAAAGAGTAGGCATTTCCGATTACGATGAACAGAAGCACCGCTACCACGCCCGCCCGGTCCAACCAACGGAGCCGCACCAGACGTGCGTCTTCTTCTGGTGTACTCAATCGAGGAATACCCACGAGTACACGCGACGGGACAAGACCCTGAAGATCCTTTTCTCGACGCACTCGGGCGTCCGTAACTTCAACAATAGCGGTCAGAATGGCGCCCAAAGCTACACCTAACAATAGGCCGCCAAGGCTTACGTAGAGATGGTTTGGGGCGGAAGGTTTGTATGGCAGGCTGGGCGGATCGATAATCCGGAATTGTTCGCCCTGCTGGCGTTGTTGCAGGCTCGTGGCCAGCTGCGATTGCATCTGTTTCTGGAGCAAGGAATTATAGTTGGCCTGCGACTCCTCGTAGCCACGTGAAATGTCCGTCAGTTCCTGTTCCGTTTGCGGAGTCCCGTTCAAGCGCGCTTGGTACAGAGTCATTTCTGACTGTATTTTTGCTTCCTGCTTGTGAAGATTCTCGATCTCTAACTGATTCGATTTCAGCTGACTCTGGATCTGCATCATCGGGCTTAGTGTCCCAGTCCGTATCGATGCCTTACGCGGTTCAGGCTCTTCGGTCTCTTTGTCCGCTTGCTGTTTGGCGACAATTTCATCTTCGATCTGTTTCTTCAGTTTTTCCGTCTTGGCGATGTTGCCCTTAAGCGCCACCACGTCCGGATAGCTATCGGTATACTTCGATTGCGCATCCGCAAGCTGTACGCGTAAGACTTTGAGTTCATTCTCGAGCGCCTCCGGCGGCGTCGCCGGCGAATCTCCATTGTTCAGGCTATCCTGCACTGACTGATACTGTTGCAAAAGGGACTGTAGATAGAGCTTCTGCTGCTCGGCCGCTTCCACCGCGTGCTGGGTAGCTTGTAACTGAGACTGCAAGCCCGACATGATTTGGACATTGCTCGGAAGCTGGGTGGGCAAGGATCCCAGGTGCGTGGCCTTGAATGCTCGCACCTTTGCTTCTTGTTCCGCCAGTTTCGTTCGCGCATCCGCAAGTCGGCCGTCGAGAAACTCCGTTGTACTCTCGGACAGCTGTTGCTGTGTCTTAAGATTTTCGTCGATGAACAGTCTAGTCAGTTCGCTGTTAACTTGTTGTGCAAGATCCGGTGAACCCGCAGAGTATCGAATCTTGAACGCTGTAAGTTCGCCCGGGTGCCCAGGGGCCTGCACCAGCTCGATTTGTATATCCTTGCGCATTTGATCCACGGAGTCGGTTGACTGAAACTTGCTCGTTAAGCCACCATCTCGTGTGTACAGATGAAAGCGGTCAATCGTGGTTTGCAGACGCGTGCGGCTCAAAATCTGTTGCGTCATGCTTTGCAGGCGTTCTTGAAGACTAACGGATACGTTCGGCACTACATATTGCTCGGGAACCTTTTGTTGTTCTATCAATATCAAAGCGTCGGATTGATAGGTTGGCGGCAACAGCCAACTCACTACCCAGACAACGAGCCAGCACACGGACAAAGGCAGCAAAATCCACCAACGCCGGCGCCGCATAACGGCCCAATAATCATTCAGGCTCGGTGCCTTGGGATCTTCTACTTCCTCAAACATTTCTACCTCCCGATTGGCCTTGAAAAACCGTACGATAGTGACACACCGGCCAGGTCATGATTTCCGCTACTCAGCCCCGCAATGGTCCCGCTTTGATTCAACCTCTCAAAAAACATATTCATCGAGATCTTCGAAAAAATTCGCCTGCTCAATCCTAGTGTAGCCGAATAGGTTCGAAGCTCACTCGCGCCCGTCTTTACCCCAAGCAGTTGATTGTCCGCCGCCGCACCATCGATCCGCATGCTCCAGTTGGGGCTCAGTTTCCAGTTAAAGCGAGCCGACCCGGCATTCAGTTCCACCGCTCCAGTAACGCCCCCTCCGTCGCTCACCGCGCGTGAATAATTCAAAACCATGGCGCCGCGGCGCCCTGTTATCTGATAGATCGCTCCAGCTGACCAGGACCAACTGTTCTCCCGGATCGGGATCGTCACTATCTTGAACCCTACACTCAGATTCACTTGGTTTGCAATTTGCACATACTGAGGTCCGGCGTACAAAGTAAGATTCATGTTTGGCGCCAGCCGAATCTGATCGAAAACAGAGAACGAGTGCGTCGTGGTTCGAGCGTTTACCTGTTGGAACTTCAGTACCTGGCCGCTGTACTGAAGGCCCACTTGGTTTCGCGGGGTGATTTGCTGCGCGAGGTAAGCCTGCCCTGAGACGGCCTGAGAACCTATCAACGTTCCGTTCGTTGAACCGCTCGATGCGCTGCCATAGTGGTTTAGACCGTAGTTCCCGCTCAAACCCACCGTTGTGTGCTGACGCGGTTGGTAGGAATACTGAACCTGTGAAAAGTTCGCTGTACGACGCACGCTAGGCAGAAACACGCTTTGATTAGGAGCAACGACCGGGCCCGGCGCCGTTCCAAACGGCTGCGAACCAAATTGCTGGAATGGATCGGTACTCAGGATGTAGTTTTGCTGCGCTGAGAAGGCACTGTGTTTCGATACCAGCCAGGTAAAATGGCCACCAAACGCGTTCGTGAACTGATCGGGGAAGAGGCCGTTCTCGCTGATGTCGACACCCGGACTATAACTCAATCCGTAGTCAAATCGCCGAAACGTCTGTGCCACAGAAAAGTCCGACCTGAAAGAGTAGCCAATATCCGAACGCTTCGGTATCGATGACAGAAGAGCGTTATCGTCATATCGCGCTCCTGCGTCCAGCCTTGCCGAGAATATGTTTGAGCGGCCCGCTTCGGCACCGGGAATTGCCGTTGGCATTTGGCCGCTAGCCACTGCTGGCACATTGGGCTGCGCGGACCCAAACTGTCCGCGAACTTTGCTTGGCGCCAGCAAGAATAAGACGCCTGCCGCGATTTGCATGTGTCTGTGTGCCATCAGCCAATTCTCAAACTACGGAACGACGATCGTATCTCCAGGCTTCAACGTGATGTCGTTCTGGGGATTTTTGCCCTTAATGGCATCCTTATAGTTAAACGGCAGCTTCGCTCGTGTGCCATCCGGCATTGACCGCAACACATAAATCTTCGTTTGCTTGGCGAAGTCTCGAAACCCGCCGGTCAACGCAATGGCGTCCAGCACAGTCATCGATCCAACCAACGGATATGCTCCCGGCTTCGCCACCTCGCCGACCACGTTGAAATGGTGACTTCGCGGATCGGTCACAATCACTGTGACTTCCGGATTCGCGATAAAATCTTTCAGACGTTTACCTATATCATCTTGCAACTGCAAAGGAGTCATGCCGCTCGCCTGTATCTCCCCGATCAAAGGCAAGGTAATCTTTCCGTCCGGTCGCACCGGAATCGCCCGGGAGATCTCTTTTTCCTTCCAGACGTCGATATCCAGTACGTCGTTCTCGCCGATCACGTAGGTCCTGTTGTCCACCTGCGAATTGCCCTGAGCCGACGCAGGCTGCGCACTCTTGGAGGGCGCTGCCGACTCCGCTGCAGCCGTGTCAGTCGTCTTTTTGGGCTCCTGCGCCATTGCGGAAAGCGCTACCATCGCCGGCAAGACTAGCAGCCACTTCCCACCTCTTAGAATTGCGACCCGCATTTCCTTCTCCTCTTTCTTCATTTCACTCATCGCTAAGCTCACTGGACGGCGGACTTTTCCGGGTGTTGCGCGTTGGCAAGCCGGCTTCCTTCAACTTATAGAGCAATGCGCGATAGCTGATTTCCAGTGCGCTCGCAGCCCGTCGGCGGTTCCAGTTGTGAGCTTGCAATGCCTTGACGATAATCTTTCCTTCCAACTCGCGAACAGCCTCACGCGTCGCCTTCTTCAGCGAAAGCATGGTGCTGTCTACACCT
>Ga0210409_10000440_pt1 | contig 69531 bp, 54 predicted proteins | sample IncBWH17MmetaG_FD_161649 | JGI IMG/M metagenome (GOLD analysis project Ga0210409, IMG submission 161649) | Forest soil microbial communities from Barre Woods Harvard Forest LTER site, Petersham, Massachusetts, United States - Inc-BW-H-17-M | ecosystem: Environmental > Terrestrial > Soil >... | reverse complement strand
CAATTGTAACAAATTCGAGGCCGAGGTCACGCCAGCGCGGCAGCCAGTGTTCAAGAGCTGCAAGCGTTCGCGTGCGGTCGCCGTTCAACTGGCGGTGCGTGCCGTCGTGAAGGCAGAGAACATCGCCCGTGCCGCTGGCGGGCGAGGACTCATTTCCCAAGCTCTGCTGAGCATGATGCGCGATCGGCTGCATGCGCTCAATCAGCCATTCCGCTGGCTTTTCCCGCCAATCTCCGGGAATCAGCGTCCACATCACGGTTTGATAGCCGAGCTCGCGAGCAGCAGGAATCACCCAAGGATTCCGGAGGCCGAACGGCGGGCGAAACCATTTGGGCGGCGCGCCGGCTGCGTGTGAAATGGCGTCGTGGCACAGGCGTAGCTCGACCCGGACCTGCATGGGGCTCAGCCGGAAAAGATTCAAGTGTGTTTCCGTGTGATTGCCCACGACGTGTCCGCGCGCAACGGTTTCTTTGACCAACTCCGGACATTCGCGGACGAATTTCCCAATAAGAAAAAAAGTCGCCTTCGCATTGTACCGATCGAAAAGATCGAGTAGCTTGGGCGTGATTGCGGGATTCGGCCCGTCGTCAAACGTGATCGCCAGCTTGCGCGGCGAATCGGTCCGGCAAATCGTGCGCCCAAAGATCTGTGCGCGCGGATACACCGCTCCGTAGGCCGTGAGACCGGCCGCAGCCGCGATGGCAACGGCGGGTGCTTCGATCAGCAGCGAGTTCATGCCAGATTCATCCTTTAATCATCACAGCAACGCGCGCCCAGCAAGTCCTGATCCCTTAAGGCGAAGCCAAAATAGAGTCCCTGATTGTACCAATTTGGTTCGAATTCAGGGGCGTGTCCCTTCAAGGGACACCTTTCCTTGTCCCGGAACCAAACTCTTCGCAAGTAAAAGAATTCAAGCAACTTAAATCTTGCATGCGGCCGATACTCAGGCTGGGATGGCCTGCCTATTGCAGTGGAAGTGGTTGTCGCCGTGTGCGAGGAATCTACATTTGGCAATCCGAAAAGCCCTGCGGGCTGGAGACCGCTCCACTTTCGGTTACCGCTGTTGCTCTGGTTCCTCGTCGCAGTATCTCAGTTGTGCTTGCCGATTCGCGCACAAGAGCGGCCTCCCGCATGGCAGGCAGAAGTCAGGAAATATGCCGAAGCGCAAGACTGGGATTCGGCGATGAAAATCGTCGACCGCGAGCTCGCGCGTGCTTCGCAAGACATGGACGTGCGTGCATGGCGCGCACGTGTTCTGACGTGGTCCGGACGGCTGGCCGAAGCAGAAAAAGAATATCTCGAAATTCTGAAGTTCACCCGAAACGATCCGGACAACTGGATGGGGCTTGCGAGCGTGTACATGCGCGAAGGCAGACTAGAAGATGCGTTGCGGTCATTGGACCGCGCTGTGGAGCTCGATCCGAAACGCGCGGACCTGCGGGCCGCTCGAGCGCGGGCGCTGCGCGCCATCGGGGAACGAAACGAAGCTCGCACGGAATTTCAAAACGCGCTGAACCTGGACCCCACCAGTTTGGAAGCGCGCGCCGGGCTGATTTCCCTCCGCGGCGAACCAAGACACGAGCTGCGCTTCGGCCAGGACAATGACCTCTTTAATTTCACGAGCGCCAATCAAGACGGATGGGTCAGCCTGGTATCACAGTGGACGTCGCACTGGGCCACAAGCCTTGCGGGAAGCTTTTACAACCGATCCGGAATCCGCGCAGGAAAATTTTCGGGTGCCATCACCGGACGCTTGAACGACTGGGGAGCTCTGACGGTAGGCGGGGCTTCGGGGCATGACAACGGGGTGATCCCGAAGAGCGAGGCTTTTTTCGACCTCGACCACGGATGGAAAATCACCGAAAGGAAACTTCTGCGCGGCTTTGAATTTGTCTACGGACAACACTGGTATTGGTATCAGGCGTCCCGGATTTTGACGCTGAACGGCACCACAATTGTCTACCTTCCCGGGGAAACCACGCTATCGCTGGGAGCGACGGGCGTGCGCAGCACGTTTTCCGGAAGCGCTGCGGAGTGGCGCCCTTCAGGATTTACCAAGCTGGGCTTTCCTCTGGCGAATTGGGACCAGAAGAGGCTTTCCGGAAATATCTTCTTCGCCGTCGGTACCGAAGATTTCGCTGAAATCGATCAGATCGGGAGATTCGCATCGCAAACCTACGGGGGCGGACTGCGTTTCCAGCTCAGCGCGCGTCAGGACGTCACGGGCTTCGCTTCGTATCAGAAACGTACGGGGGACAAGATAGATACCAGCTTTGGATTGAGCTATGGAATCTATTTTTGAAAGGCTTTGGAGGGTAGGGCCGGCCGCGCTTGTGGTAGAGGCCATCATCGCGGCCGCTATAGCGAATGGAGTATTGCTGGGGTTCATTCTGCTTCGGCGCTGGTACCGTAAGCGGTATTTTGCCAGGCGCGACGCACGCGTCTTCGAACTGCGCAAGGAGTGGGACCGGCTGATTTCCGGCGAGATCCCCTATGAGACCTGGCGCCGGAGTTCCTTCGACCGGCGCATTGTCGAAAGCATCGCGCTGGACTCACTGGAGGCGGCGGGGGCAGAAGAGTCGGCTCGTCTCCTTACCTTTCTGCGAAAAAGCGGCCTCATCGAGAAACGTATTTTTGAGGCTCGTAAACTCACCGGGTGGCGGCGCATGCGCGCGCTGGTAGCGCTTGGGCAAACGCGCGCGCTCGAAGGCATTTCAGCGCTGGCTCAAGGCCTGCGCGACCGCGATCTGGAAATACGACTGGCGGCGCTGCGGGGCCTGGGGAGGATGGCCTGTCCACAGGCGGCGGAGGAAATACTGGCCTGGGTGGGCGAAAGTGGATTGTGCGTGCCGGCGCTGCCGCTGCAGAGCGCACTGATTCAGTGTTGCGCGGAGCGCCCTCAGCTGCTGATTCCCTATCTGCAGCATGCACAAGGCCCGCTGCGAGAGGTGTTGGGCCGTGTGCTCGGCGAAGTTGCCACTCCGTCGCTCAGCCTGGACCTGCTGCAGTTTGTCGGGGACGACCTCGATGAACTGCGCGCCGCCGCGGCCCGCGCGATGTCTCACGCGGAACGGGGTTTGGCCTTCGACGTTCTAAACGAACTGGTTCGCGATCCCGTCTGGTTCGTGCGCTTGCGCGCGCTTGTAAGCCTTGGCGAGCTTGGCGATCCCCGCGCGATTCCCGATCTGCTCGTGGGGCTGACGGATTCGCATCGGCTGGTGCGGTTGCGTGCTGCGGAGGCTCTCGTAAAGCTCGCCGTGCCGATGATTCCAATTTTCAAGCAAGTGATAGCGACGCGGGATCGCTACGGGCTGCAGGCCTATTTGACCGCGCTCGAAAATGCCGACTTGCGCGGGAAGCTGGAGGAGGAACTCCAGGCTGGCACGGCAGACAGTAACGAGGAGAAAGAGACTCTGCTGAGAATTTTGCAGACGGGTGTGCTGCGGGCAGAGGAACTGGCGATGGCGGAGAGCGCCCCGCCAAAAACGGCGTTGCTGTCGTGATCCGGCTTCTGGAATTTTCGAATCACGCGCTCTTCTGGTATTACCTGGCCAGCAATATTTCCTATCTAGTAATGCTCATCGTCGCGTTGAAGACCAGTGCGGTGCACCAGCGCAGGTTAAAAAGCCATCGCCTCGAGTGGTACAAAGACTCGCCGCTGGCGCCCCCCATCACCATCATTGCCCCCGCGCATAACGAAGAAGGATCCATTCGAGTGGCCGTTCGAAACCTGCTGGAACTGGAATACCCGCAGCTCGAGGTCATCGTTGTCAACGACGGTTCGGAGGACCGCACGCTCGAGGAGATGAAGAAGGAGTTCCGTTTGCGGCCGGTGCGGGCCGTGTACATACCCGACGCGAAGAGCGCCCCGGTGCGCGGTTTGTATCGCAGCCAGCTAAACACAAGTCTGCTGGTCGTTGACAAAGAAGCCGGCGGCAGCAAAGCGGACGCGGTGAATGCGGGCTTGAATGCGGCAACCTCGCCGTACGTTTGCATTGTGGACGCCGATTCGGTCCTGGAGCGCGACGCGCTGCTGCGAATCATGGTGCCGATTATGGCGGACCCGAAACTCGTCGTGGCTGTGGGTGGAATCATTCGCGTCTTGAATGGGTCGGAGATTAAAGGGGGACATTTGCAGCGTGTGCGTCTGCCACGCAAGAGCATTGAAGTGATTCAGGTCATTGAATATCTGCGCGCGTTCTTGATCGGGAGAGAAGCGTGGGGACAGGGAAACATGCTGATGATCATTTCCGGGGCGTTTGGCGTGTTTCGAACGGACTTGGTGCGCGCCGTTGGCGGCTATCGTTCACAAGCGATTGGCGAGGATTTTGACCTGGTCGCCCGCCTGCACCGGCTTCTGCTGGATAAAGGTGTGGACTACCGTATCCACTTTGTCCCGGATCCCATGTGCTGGACGGAAGTCCCCTCGGACCTGAAATCGCTGGGCCGGCAGAGAGCACGCTGGCAAAAAGGCCTTCTGGATGTGCTCTGGCCAAATCGGGATATGCTTTTTCGGTCGCGTTACGGGAGAATTGGTTGCTTTGCGCTCCCCTATCTGTGGCTGTTTGAGTTCTTCGCGCCCATCATCGAGATCGCTGGGATCATAACGATCATTCTGGCGGCTTGTTTGGGTGCACTGAGCCGGGAATTCTTTCTGCAATTTCTTGTGTTTGGCTACGCATTTGCCACGGTAATTTCCATCGGTTCCGTCTTACAGGAAGAGATCACCTACAAGCGGTACAACGACTGGCAAGACGTTGCCCGGCTTGTCAGCTACTGCTTCCTCGAGCATTTTCCGTACCGCCAATTGCACATGATCTGGCGGCTGCAGGGCCTTTGGCAATACCTGCGCGGTGACCTCGCCTGGAAACCCTTAAAGCGCAAGGGCCTCGAGTCCGCTGCCGGCGGCTAGGCACGCACTGCCCCGGTCCGCAACTCCGCTGGCTCCCGTCCGCTCAGCTATGGGATTCGAAACAAGCCGTGTGCACCGCTCAGCAACTTCCCGGCACGTTGTTCGCACGTCTTCACGGCTCATCGCCACACGTCAGGCGGGCAGGCCACGGCGGGCTTTCAAATCGGCGAGGAGGCGGTCTACCTCGGAGTCACGGTCGAGGCGCGTGAGGCGCTCGGCGGTATCGTCGGTGATCAATTCGACTTCAGCGCTGGCTACCGCTTCGGTGTGATGCACACGGTCCTTGAGCCGGTCAAACGTGGCGCTCTTGGAATTGTCGCCCATGGCGGTTTGCGCGCGCGCGGCTTTGCCGAGCGCGATGCTGCGGCGATGACGCGCGAGGAGCAGATCGCGCTTGGACTTGGCTTCGTCGAGTTTCTGTTCGAGTTTCACGAGCGCCCCCTTCAGCGTTTCTACCTGCGCTTTCTGGTCGTCCACCTGTTCGCGGTAACTTTGCGCCAGCCGCTGGGAAGTGTGGAAACGATCGAGCGCGGCGCGCGCCAGATCATCCTGTCCTTTGTCTACGGCGATTTCCGCTTTGCGCATCCAGTCCTTGCCAGAGTCCTCGTTTTCTTGCCACTTCTTCTCCAGCATGTGCTGGTCGGCAATGGAAACCGCCACCTGGGTCTTGACCTGGAGGTATTGATTCTCCATGTCAAGGATCACCTGCTTGATCATTTTTTCCGGATCTTCGGCGCGATCAACCATGTCGTTGATATTCGCGCGAATCAAAGTGCTTACACGTTCCAAAAGTCCCATGATGAATCTCCTTTCAAGATCCTGATGCTACGAACCACTCGAAACTTTTCAAAAACGCTCCTGCCTTTTGCAAATACGCTCAAGGCAAGAGGCAGACGCCGCAAATTGCCGCGGCGACCTTCGCAACGCACGGCAAAGATACGAAGCTGAGAGCGACGATTTTTTCAATCAGGTATGCCGCGCAACTCCAGAAGTGGCGGACCAAAAAACTGAACGCCACCACCGCGAGAATCCAAACGACGAGAAGTTTTTCGTTCATGGTCATTGCCATCCCCCAAGACCATTCGGCGTCCGTGGCGGGCCCTTGCGGGCCCGCCAGGGACGGAAGCGATCGTTAGGCGTTCCTGCCCGGGGCCTGCGGCAGCTCCGGCTTCGGCGCTTTGTCGCCGATCATGCGGACTTTGCTGAGCAGCTCCGACATTTGCATGCCGGAGAGCGCTTCGAACAGCGCGGGCACTTGCGCGGCGATTTTCGTGACGTCGCCGGTCAGTTTGTAGGCGCCGGCGGCGTCGCCATTGCCCGTGGAAACGATGGTCACCTTGTCCACTTTGCTGAGCGGCTCGGCGAGAGCGCGCACGATTTCCGGCAATCCGGTGAACAATTTGTCGATGACGGCAGCCTGGTTGTATTCCTGGAAGGCTTCCGCCTTTACGTTCATGGCCTTGGCTTCGGCTTCGCCCTTCTTGAAGATGATTTCGGCTTCGGCTTCACCTTGCGCGCGAATCGCGGAGGCGCGGCCTTCGGCTTCGGTGATCGAGCGTTGACGCTCGGCGCTGGCGAGCGTTTCGATGCGCTGGCGCTCGACTTCCGCTGGTTTCAATACCGTAGCGATGAGTTCGCGCTCGCGACGCTCGATTTCCGCGATCTGCACCTTCACTTGAGCTTCGCGCTCGACTTGCTGCACCCTCACCGACTCGGTAATCACCTGCTGCTGCATGATGTTGGTTTCGATTTCGTAGGCTTTGTCGGCGGTGGCCTGGGCCTTTTTCGTCATTTCCAGGTAGCTGGCTTTCTTGAGGTCCAGGTCGCGTTCGGCTTCGGCCTGTTTGGCGAGGGAAGCCGTTTCAGCGGCAACGCGTTCCATATCTGCTTGGGCTTTGGCGACGGCGGAGGCGCGAGTCGCTTCGGCGCGCTTGATGGCGATGTCGCGGTCGGCTTCGGCGGCGGCCACTTCGGCGTCGCGCTTGATGCGTGCGACGTCGGGCCGGCCCATGTTGGTGATGTATTCGTTCTTGTCGCGTACTTCCTTGATGGTAAAGCTGATGACTTCCAGCCCCATCTTGCTCATGTCGTCGGCGCAGGTGGAGCGCATGCGATCGCCAACCATTTCCGGTTCCTTGACGATCTGCTCGACGGTGAGCTGGCCGATGATTCCCCGGAGATGGCCTTCCATCACCAGACGAATTAAGGCCTCGCGCTGTTCCGGCCGCTTGGTCAGAAACTGCTCGGCGGCCGTCAGGATGGATTCCTTGTCGTTCTTCACCTTGATTTGTGCGACGGCTTCGACGGTCACGGCGACGCCCTGCTTGGTATACAGACTTTGCTGCGGGGCGACGTCAAACGACATCAACTCCAGGGAAAGTTCCCGGCTTGTCTGGACCATCGGAAAGATCAAAGCGCCCTTTCCGCAGTAGACTTCGGTTCCTCCCATGCCGAACCGGATCAAAGCCTCATTCGGCCCGACTTTGCGATACATCTTGGCGATCACGACCATGATCATCAAGAGGCCCAGAACGAGAAGCCCCGCGATGACCACCACTTCGTTTGGCAACCCGAACATAAATCCTCCTTTTCAACCCTTCCGGACTGTTTGTCTAAAACATCAGTCCGAGAAATCTTTCACTTCGAGAATTCTTCCCATCTCTTCACGTAGGCAATTCCCTTTTCGTAGCGCTCGATGACCACCTCAGCGCCTTTCTCGATCTCTTTGCCGTCGTCGCAGCGCGCCCCGGCGCACCGCCGGACTCCCGCGAGCGAGAAAATGATTTCGCCCGTGCCGTTCTCCCGGATCGGCATGCTGATAGTCCCGAGCGAGCCCTCCATCCGGTAGTCTTCACTCTTCATCGGGGCGTCGGTGGAACTCATGAGTTTCACCATGAAGCGGAAGACCACCCATCCGGCCGCCAAGCCGGCGCCGGTAGCGATCAGAAGGCTGACGACGGCGAGAAGGTGCGAATGCCGGGTCAGCAGATAGCCCGTTCCGCCGAACCACGCCAGGAACGCCATCGCCGACGACGCGTTGAACCAGGAAATGTGCGAGCCGCCCTTGAGCCCGCCGTGAGAGGCGCCCGCGCCGCCGTGGTGCGCCCCATGAAACGGCAGGTGCATCTTGAATGGCAGATGGAGGTGCACCGCGCCGGCCATGAACGAAAGCACGCTCAGCGAGAAGCCCACCAGGAAACAGAGAAGATAAAAATCAGACCAGGTCATAACACACCTCGAGCGCGACGATTTCTTTGCGCAACTTGCGGTTGCGGTGCGCGGGCCGGGATTCGAGACGCGAACCTACTGCTTAGTTCTGGAGAGTTGCTGGCGGCGGATGACCGCTGCCTGTTTGGCCGTTCTTGCCATGGGTCCCAGGATGCAAAACCTCCGACAAGCGCTCGGCAAGATCGGGCGTGCGGAGAATTTCCGCGAGCAGCAGAATCGCTCGCCGGGAGTCTTCATGCTGCGCAATCGCAAGAAGCCCGCGTTGCAGCTCTGGATCCGCCGTGAATTGCTCGGCGCCGGCGAAAAGCCAGGAATCCACTTTCGCGTCAATCGCACGCAATTCCGACTGAAGCCCGGGCGTGTACCCTTCGGGATCATCCACGAGAAAACCGGGATAGACCCGGAAGAAGCGCGCCAGAAGCTCCCGTGTGGTGTGGGTCAGGTGCGGCCGGGCCCCGCTCTCGATTTGCGAGAGATACGCCTGGCTCAAGCCGCGGCCAATCTCGCGCTTCATCGCGGCGGCCAGCTCCTGCTGGGTCATCGAGCGGCCCAGGCCACGGAGCGAACCTTCGACGGAGCGCAGGGAGCGGAGTTTGTCGCCGAGTTTCATTGGGAACCTGCCTATTGCAATCTGCAAATAGAATATTACATTCTGCAATTCTGTCAAGCGGAAAATTATCCTTGTTTTCAATTACTTACAGACATCCCTTGGATTGCTTGCTTATTCCGGCTTGCGCAAGGACTGCAGATCGATTCCCAACTGCTGGCACTTTTTGTAGAGGTGGCTGCGCTCCAAACCCAGCGCGCGTGCCACATTGGTCATGTGAAAATTGTGCCGGCGAATTTCGGCCAGCATCACTTCCCTTTCGAATGCTTCCGTGCGTTCCGCCAGCGTGCCATTCGCATTTCCACTCGCCGCCGCTCCACTTCCAGCGCTGGCTTCCGAGGTTGGCAGAATCAGTCGAACGTCGGCCGCTGTAATAGTTTCGTCCGCAGCAAGCAGAATAAGCCGCTCCACAATATTGCGCAGCTCCCGCACATTTCCCGGCCAGCCGTACTTGCTCAATTCAGCGATGGCGTCTTCCGCAAAAATCTTCTGCTTCCAGCCGTTTTGCGCCGCGACTTGCCCGGCAAAATGCGCCGTCAATTCCGGAAAATCCTCCGGTCGCTCCCGAAGCGGCGGCAACGCAAGTGGAAAAACATAGATGCGGTGAAACAGATCGCGGCGAAACGCATTCTGCTTCACCAAATCTTCCAAATTCCGATGCGTGGCCACAACGACACGCACGTTCACGCGAACGGGTTTGTCACCGCCCACGCGCTCGACCTCACCCTCCTCCAGCACGCGCAGCAGCTTCGCCTGCATCGCCACCGGCATATCGCCGATTTCATCCAGAAACAGCGTGCCGCCGTCGGCTTGTTCGAACTTGCCGACATGCTTGGCCGCGGCCCCGGTAAAAGCGCCCTTTTCGTGACCAAAAAGTTCGGATTCGATCAATTCCGCAGGAACTGCCGCACAGTTCAACGTGATGAACGGACTCTCGTGCCGCGGCGATTTCTCATGAATGGCTCGCGCAACAAGCTCTTTCCCCGTGCCCGTTTCGCCCAAAATGCACACACGGGTCTCACTGGCGGCCACGCGTTCGATCTGAGCTATCAATTTCTTCATCGCCGGCCCCGAGCCAACGAGTTCATGTTTCCCCAAGCGATGGCGCAGCTCGCGATTTTCATCTTCCAGGCGCGAAAGCCGCAGCGCATTGTCGACCGTCAGCAGCAGCTTGTCCGTCGAGAGCGGCTTTTCCAAAAAATCGAGCGCGCCCAACTTCGTGGCCTTCACCGCCATTTCAATATTGGCCTGGCCGGAAATCAGGATGATGGGAGTTTTTACGACTCCCGCCTTCTTCAAGTCTTCGAGCAGCTCCAAACCACTTCGCCCAGGCATCACCACATCGGAAAGAATAAGGTCAAACGTTTCCGTCCGAAGAAGTTCCACAGCGCGCGCGGCATTATCACAAACGGTGGCTTCGTGTCCGGCCAAGCGGAACGCGCGCGAAAGCGAGGCCAGGGTGTTTGGGTCGTCATCAACGAGAAGCAGATGGGCTTTGCGCGGCAAGCATCAATCCTTCGGTGAGCGCTAATCGGAAGCGGCAGCCAAAGTCGGCGGCGTGCTTTTCGTTTCAGGAGCAGCGTCTTTCGCAGTGATGACGACGCCAGACTGCCGCTGCGGCAGATCTATTCGAAACGTAGTACCGCGCTCCTCGGAGCTAGTCACGGAAATCGCTCCGTGATGGTCGCTCACTACCGACTGCACAATGGCAAGCCCCAGCCCGGTTCCCTGCAGTTTCGTCGTGTAGTAGGGCGTGAACAATCGCGAACACTCTTCCGGCGTCAGCCCCTTGCCGGTGTCGGCCACTTCGATTCGAACGTTGCCTTCGTGCTCCGACGTCCTCAGCGTAAGCGTCCCGCCGGCCGGCATGGCATCCAACGCATTCAGAATCAAATTCTGAAACGCGCGATGGAGCAAATCCGGGTCCGCATCAATCTCCGGCAAAGCATCGGCCAGGAACAATTCCGGGGTAATCGTCGGTTTTCCCACTTCGTTGAACTGCGGTTCAAAGAGGCGCACGGCATTTCGCAGCGATTCATTCACATTCACGCGCGCAAATTGCGGCGCCGGCATTTTCGAAAAATCGCTGAAGCGCGTAACGATGGTATTGAGATTCGCCAGCTCCGTCTTCAAAGTCGCCGTGGACTCGTTGAAGACTTCCAGGAACTGCTTGGCCTCCAGCTTGCGAGCCTTCTGCAGATTTTCCACCGTAATTTGCATGGGGAAAAGTGGATTGCGCAGTTCGTGAGCCAGCCGCCGCGCCAATTCGCGCCATGCAGCCACGCGCTCGGTCTGCACCAGCCGCTCCTTCTGCGCCGCCAGCGTCTCTGTCATATGATTGAAGGCCTCGGCAAGCTGTCCGATTTCATCGCCGCCGTGCACGTCAATGTGCGTGTCCCATCGTCCAGCGGCCACCTCGCGTGCGCCCTCCGCCAACTCTTCCACCGGCTTGGTGATGCGCGCCGAAATCCAGAACGCCATCAGCAGCCCGACGAACAGCGCCCCCGCGCCCACGGCCACCGCGATCTTCACAATTTTGTTAGTCAGGAGCACAAGTTCCTTGCGCGAGCTCCCCACCAGAAAGATACCCAGCAATTCATTGTTTCTGCCCATCAGCGGGATGGCGTGAAAGGCCTCTGCATCGGCCGGATCGCTCGACCAATCGAGCGTCCGAACCAGCGGATGCGGCTGCTTTTGAATCTGCTCGACGAGCGGAGCAAAGCGCTCCGGTTGCTCGACGTCCCCTTTCGCAGAGATGAGCGCCGTGGGAACAAAGGCCGGTTCCAGATTCGTGTAAATCAGCGTGCGCATTCCGGCCGGTAGCACCAACGATTCCAGGAATTTCTTATCCAGCCGGCGGCCGCCCACGATGTAAAACGGCTTGGGAACGTTTGGCTGCGTGCGAACCACCGTCAACGACAGCGCCACTTCCGTCGGCAATTCTTCCCGCGACAGGAACGCCGGCGCCGTATTCCAATCGGCCGTAGAGGTCAGCCAGTCATTCTTGTAACCCACGCGCGCGGGGTACTGAGCCGAGGAAATCAAGGTTCCGTCGTTATTCACGAATTCCACGAAATCCAGCCCATGGTCTTGCGCCGCGCCGTTGGCATCGCGCACGTAGAGAGATTGGTCCGCGTTGGGTCGCCCCAGGTCAATCGCCATGCGCAGCGTCACTTCCGCGTTCGCGATGTTTTCCACCTGGCGCGCGATTTCTTCTCCGCGCTGCGCAAATTCCTTGTTGAACTGCGCCACCAGCGCTTCGGTGCGCTGCGCGTCCATCTCTTCGAAAGCCTCGCGCGTATAGTGCGTCACGCCGTAAGCCACCACCGTCACGGAGGCAAAAATGATGAGCAATACGATGAGCAGCAATTTTGTTCGAAAGCTCATGGTTTAGCTCCGGGGAGTGCGGCGGCCGGCGGATTCGCCGGACTCCCGGTGGCGTTCGAATTGCCAACCTGCGCCTGCGCGGGTTCTGGTGAATCAAGCCACACATCGGCGAGGTGCCATTCGCCCCAGCGCGCCGGCATCCAGTCCCGAACATTCTGACCTAGTCCGACATATTCCGGCAATGCGACCAGCGGCAGAACGTGGCGTTCCTCTAATAATTTCTTCTCGCGCGCATAGAGTTGTTCCGGGTCCGTCGAAGACACGACGCCCTCGCTGGAATCGCCAAGATGAAACGCAGACGCGAACGATTCCAGCTCGACGCGCGAAGAGAGCGTCGAGTAATGCCAGGCAAAAAGATGCAAACCCGCGAGGGTATCGGTGGAACTCGCTGTGGCGCTCGCGCTGTGCGACGCGGTCCGGTTTACAACCTGCACGGGAATCGCCGCTTGACGCGCATTGATCGCCACGCGCTCTCCCAAGAGCTTTGGCAAATCACCCGGCGCGTCCACGCGCAGGCGTAGCGGCTCCCTGCCGCCAGCGGCGTTTGCGGGAAGCGCGGCGCGAATTTCTCTTGCGCGTGCGATGTTGGTCTCCATCGTGAAGAGGAAAGCATATCCCGAGAGCCACTGCGGCAAAAGGGCTGCCGCAGGTTCGGCTTGCTTCTGTAGCAACACGTTGGCCATGGTCTGCCGGTCGAGCGAGAGTGCAACCGCCTCCCGCAATTGCGCGCCCACCGCCGCAGGCAGCGCTTGGTCGAAACGCAGTCCATATAGAATGACCGGCGCCGACGACCATACGCGCAGATTATCTTGCATGGCGCGCCGCATCAGATCCGGGGACACTTCGACCAGATCGGCCTTCCCCAACTGCAGATCAAAGAGTTGCCGCAGCGGCGGGACGCCCAGCGTCACATCAATCGCATCCAGAAAAGGTCTGCCCGACCACGTCTCCTCATTCGCGCGGAAGCGCAGATGGCTGAGCTTCCCTTCGCTTCGCGCAGGCGGCGTGTTCGAGGCTTCAGAAAGCGCGGAATCCGACTTGTCCGCGCTTTTCGAATTCTCTCTCGACTCCGACACAAAAAACGGCCCCGTCCCAAGGAGCGTGCCATCCGGCTGCACGCGATAGACAAAAAAGCGTCCCGACGCTAACTCTTCGAGTAGATCCGGCATGGCAACCGCCGTTTGAATCACCACGCCAGTCCCCGTCGCCGTAATCTGCTGTCCATTCGGGAGCAGCGGCTGGAGTGCACCCACCACGTCCGCTGCCGTGAGGACCGAACCATCTGAAAACTTCACTCCCGCGCGGATTGCGAATTGCCAGCGCTTGAACGCCGCATCATGAGTCCATTCCGTCGCCAACTGCGGCTGAAATCGCCCGTAGTTGTCCAGCACCACCAAACGGTCAAAAATAAGTACAGCCAATTTTTCGTCCGTGGCCGCCTCCATCGTTCCGGCCATCCATTCCCTCGGATCCAGCGACACGGATGCGGCGCGCAATTCTACTCGCAGCGTTCCGCCACGCCGCGGGCTCGTCGCCGAGAGCGCCTCCAGGGCAAGCAAGAGAATTCCACTAATTAGGGCAAGAGATCGATAGCCGATACGCTTCATAGCGACCTGTCTGCAGATTGCGGGCAATGGCAATGGCGCCTGCGTTGGCAGAGGCTTCGTCCACGATTCTCGCCCCCGGGGAGTGCAACGCAATCACTGCACCTGCCAGTTCGATTGGGGAAGAGACAGGCTGAGCCTGGCGTTCATGGATCTCCACTGCTTGAATCGTATCTGCATGGGTCCAGTCCCCTTTCCCCGTAACCAACAACTGCCAACCATGCCCGCACCCGCTATGAATGCTGGCAATCTCACTCCCCCATCCCGAAAAAACGGAAACAGGGTCCGCACTCTCCTCGTACAAGCGCGCCAAACCGTCCTGTCCTGTAATGACGATTCTCGTTGCCTCCGCCGGCCCAAATTGCGTCATGGAGAACCATAAGCCCATCTTTTTGTGCGTGACAGCGAGCGGAGAGACAGACCGCACTGGCATAGGCTCTCCATTTTTTTCACAGCTCCAACCTTTGGCATCCTGCAGCGAAATCCGGCACAGCTCCCCCGGCAGGTAGGCCGCCTCGCTGTCAACGTCGAAAGTGAGGAACCCTCGAGGTTCGCGAATGGAAGAACGGCGAACCGGAAGACGTTCGGCCCCCATCGGCACCCAACGGTCACCCTGCAATTCGTAGGAACTAATCCCCTGGAGCCCGAGGGCCTGGGCATGCCGATCGTTGCCGGCCAGGACCACGTCCACCATGGGAGCATCCTGCGAGAAAAGAAATTCCTTGTGCAATACGAGGCTGTACATTAGCTCTGCGACTGGAGCGCCCTCAATTGGCCCCAAGGGTTCCATGATCGTATCGGAGTTTTCCTTTCGCCGAATCTGAACGACCCCTAAGTACGACGAGGTGTTTTCCGTCACCGTCAGTACAACGGACGCAGCAGCGTCCGCAGGCAAAACCTTGGCGCCATACTGTTGTAATTCTTCCTGAAACGCGGCCGAGAGATTGGAAAATTCCTTTCCGCGCAAAGTGGAAAGGTTTCGTACTTCGTAGGTGACAGACACTCCGTGAAGAGTTGACGCCACCTTGCGAGCCAGCACGCGCGCGGCGTCTTCGAGGGAATCCGCGCGGGCATGAATCGGAAGGAAAAGGAGCGCGAGTCCTAAAGCAAGATAGGAAAGAACAGTGCCGAGAAATCGCGGCGAGGACAATTTTTGCTTGGCGGACACAGGGTTCCGGGTTGATGATATCACGGCTGCAAAACAAGGTCGGAGCGGCTCTTGGACCTTTGCCACGGCGTTGTGGCGAAAAGCTTCGGGCAAAGGAGTTTTACCGAACCAAAGTCAGTATCTAATACAAGCGAAACGAATTGCCCCGGTCAGCCGTCCATTTAGGAAGCCAGCTATTCCCGGGAACCCATCTTTCAGGAGCGAACGGAATGAAGCCAATGCCCATGCGAGTGAACGTCTTATTGTGGCTGAGTTTGGCACTAGTGGTCTGCCTGACGGCTACGCCGGCAAAAGCGCCGGCGCAAGCAACCGCCGACCAGGTGCCGGACGGCCCCACAAAGCTTCTCCGCTTTGCCGATATCTCGAAAGACAAGGTCGTTTTCGCCTATGCCGGCGATCTCTGGGTTTCTTCGCGCGAAGGCGGCAATGCGCGCCGGCTCACTTCGCACGTGGGCGACGAGCTTTTTCCGAAGTTCTCGCCTGATGGAAAATGGATCGCCTTCACCGGCGAATATGACGGCAACCCGGACGTGTACGTCGTTTCGGCGGAAGGCGGCGAGCCGAAACGCCTGACGTTTCATCCTTCGAACGACATCGTCCTCGGCTGGACACCCGACGGCAAAAACATTCTGTTCCGCTCGGACCGCTTCAGCGCCCCCCCGGGCCGCTACACAAAGCTGTTCCTCGTCTCTCCACAAGGCGGCACGGCCAAGCCCCTGCAAGTTCCGCGCGGCGATTTAACCTCGTTTTCGCCCGACGGCAACAAAGTCGCCTACATCGAAACCTCCCAGGAATTCCGTACCTGGAAGCGCTACCACGGCGGCTGGAACCTGCCCATTGCCATCTACGATCTCAAGAAAAACTCGTATGAAGAACTGCCCAAGTCCACCGGAATGGACATGTTTCCGATGTGGCACGGCAATTCAATTTATTTCATCAGCGACCGCGATGGCGTGATGAATCTCTACAGCTACGACCTCGGCTCCAAGCAAACGAAAAAGCTCACCGACTACAAAGAGTACGACATCAAGTGGCCCAGCCTCGGGCCCGACGCCATCGTCTACGAAAACGGCGGCCTGCTCTTTGAATACAATATTTCCAGCGGCAAGACGCGCAATCTCCCCATTGTGGTGCGCGCGGAGGACACCGAAGCGCGTGCAGAGTTCAAGAGCGTCGCGCAAAACGTCGGCAGCTTCGCGGTTTCTCCTTCCGCGGCCCGCGCCGTCATGGAAGCTCGTGGCAACATCTTCACCGTTCCTGCCGAACACGGCAGCATCCGCACACTGACCACGGAACATTCGAGCATTCATGAACTGAATCCCGCATGGTCGCCGGACGGCAAATGGATCGCTTATCTCTCCGACAAAACGGGCGAATACGAACTCTACATGCGCCCGCAAATGGGCGGCGAGGAGACGCGCATCACCACCGACGGCGGAATCTACCGCTACGGTCCGGTTTGGTCGCCGGACAGTAAGAAACTTCTCTATTGGGACAAACTCCACAAGCTCTGGTACGTCAGTGTCGAGAATAAGAAGCCGGTCCTCGTGGACGAGGCGGGCTACGGCGACATCACCGACGGAAGCTGGTCGCCGGACAGCCTGTGGCTTGCCTATTCGAAACCGCATCGCCGCGGTTCGAACGACGTCTACCTCTATTCGCTCGCCGCAAAGAAAATCGCCGGAGTTTCCGCCGGCTTTTACAACGACACCAATCCGGTCTTCGATCCCAGCGGCAAGTACCTCTATTTCATTTCTTCGCGCTACTTCTATCCCAGCATCGGGCAGCTCGACCAGCGCTACAACTACTACACGACCGACGGCGTCTTCGCTCTCACGCTGAAAGCCGACGAGGCCTCTCCCTTCAAGCCGCAAAGCGACGAGGAAAAGGCTGCCGACGAAAAGAAGGATGAGAAGAAAGAAGATAAAGATAAGAAGGACGATAAGAAGGCCGATGCCAAGGCGGGTGACGAACAAAAAGATGAAAAGAAAGACAAAGAGAAAGAGGAGAAGAAACCTGAGCCGGTAAAACCCATTCAAATTGACCTGGAGGGCATCGCCTCGCGCATAGCGCCCGTGCCCGTCGCTCCCGGAATCCTCAGTGGCCTCGCCGCGCGCAAGGACAAATTCTTCTACTTCGCCACGCCGCAAGAAGCGCGGCAATTCGGCACCAACGACCGGGGTCCCAAGGGCGTCCTCCACGTGTACGACATCGTGAAACGCGAGGACAAACCCCTGCTCGAAGGCATTGACGGCTACGACCTCGACAAAGATGGCAAAAAGATTCTCTACAAAGCCGGGCCTGTCTTCGGCATCGTCGAGGCTACGCCCGGCAAAGCCAAAGTCGGCGAAGGCAAGCTGAACCTCGGCGAAATGCAAGTAAAAGTGGACCCGCGCGAAGAATGGCGCCAGGAGTTCCACGAAGCATGGCGCATCGAACGCGACTTCTATTGGGATCCCGCCATGACCGGCCACGATTGGAAAAAAATCGGCGAGCGCTACGAAGCACTCTTGCCATGGGTCGCGCACCGCAGCGATTTGAACTACCTGATCGGCGAAATGATTTCCGAGCTAAGCACCTCGCACACCTACGTGGGCGGCGGCGATCAACCACAAAAGCCGCACGTCAACGTCGGCTTGCTGGGCGCCGATTTCGAACCGGACGGCGGATATTTCAAAATCACGAAAATCTATCCCGGCGAAAACTGGAACGACGCCACGCGCTCTCCGTTAACCGAGCCCGGCCTCAAAGTAAAAGCCGGCGATTATCTGATCGCCGTGAACGAGCAGGAAGCGCTTTCGAATCAGGACGTGTATTCCTACCTCCAGGACCTTGCCGGAAAACTCGTCACTCTGAAAATCAACAGCAAACCGTCCCGCGAAGGCGCCTGGGAAATCACCGTGAAACCTGTCCCCAACGAAAGTGGCCCGCGTTATCTCGGTTGGATTGACGCCAACCGCCGCAAAGTCGAAGAGGCCACGGGCGGCCGCGTCGGCTACATGCACGTCCCGGACACCAGCATCGCCGGCATCATTGCCTTCGACAAACAGTTCACGGCGCAACTCGATAAGGAAGGCATCATCGTTGACGAACGCGATAACTCCGGCGGCCAGATTCCCGACTTCTACACCGAAAAACTGAAGCGCCAATTGCTCGCGGTAGTCGCGCCGCGCGACACGAAAGACATCCCCTGGCCTCCAGTGGCGATCTACGGTCCCAAAGTAATGATCGTCAACGAACTCGCCGGCTCTGGCGGCGACGCATTCCCCTGGTTTTTCCATCGCGAAAAAATCGGCCCCATCGTTGGCACGCGCACCTGGGGCGGCTTGGTCGGCATCGGAACGTTTCAGCCGCTGCGTGACGGCGGCTTCGTCACCGCGCCCGGCTTCGGCTTCTGGAGCACCGACAACGGCGGCGAATGGGTCGTCGAGCAGCACGGCGTCGATCCCGATGTCGTCGTGCCTCAGCGCCCCGACCTCGTTGTCGCCGGCCACGATCCGCAACTCGAAAAAGCCATCGAACTGGCCAAGGAAGCAATGAAGAGCTACACACCGATTCCGCCAAGACCAAAGTATCCGGTGGCCAAGCAATAAAAACCCATTCCTAACTCACGGTTCTCACTCACAAACAAAAAGGGCCGGCGAACAACCGGCCCTTTTGCTTTGCGCGCGCGGCCCTCAGCCGCATCCTTGATTCGAACGCCACTTCCATTTCTAAACCGCTAGCCGGGTGGCGCGGTCCGCGATGCCGACAGAGGAACAATCTCTGGCTGATCTGGTCAAGCGCGGCGGTGCTTGCCTTCCGACTCATGATCGTTCCTCCTTTCCAGCCTCGCGTCCCGGGCCACCTACAGGGGTTTTGGCTAGCGGAGCCCAGTAGCACAGGCTCTTAGCCTGTGCAAATCTCCGAATCGTCCTACGGCCTCTTCGGCTGCCGTTTCTGCGCCGAAACCGTCGGCGTCCCATCCTCCGACCCATCGTCCGCCGAACTGCTGTTCACACCCGAAAACGCCGACCGCATCACGTCACTCGCAAAAAAATTCTTCCCATCCATCGGCACCATCATGATCTGCAATTTGTCCGACAGCCGCTCCGCGATAATCTTCTGAATCAGCATCGGATTCGACTTCAGCACCGCCGCCTCAAACTTCATCCGCTCGGAATCCGCCGCAGCCGTCACCCGGATGCGATTCGCGTCCGCATCCGCAGTCACGCGAATCCGATTCGCCTCCGCGTCCGCCAAGTTCTTCTGCCGCTCAATCTCCGCCTTGCTATCAATAATCTTCGCCTGCGCCGCCGCTTCCGCGTTCTGCAGCGTAGACTCCTTCCGCGCCTCCGCTTCCAGCTTGCTCTGCTCGATCTGTTTCTGTTTCAACGGCAGCGTGTACTGCATCGCGTCCGCTTCCGCCTTGGCCTGCAGCACGCGCACCTGCGCCTGCGCCTCCGCTTGCTTCACGTCACGCGCCTTTTGCGCTTCCGCTTCCAGCTCCGCGATCTTCACTTCTTTCCCCTTGATCTCCGTCTCCGTGCCAAGCCGCTCGTTCTCCTGCTCCTTCAACAAAAGCCCTTCCAGCCCCTTCGCGTATTCTTCGGGCAGTTTCAAGTCGCGCAGCAACACTTCGCGCACCACGATCCCGTCGCTAGCCAGCCGCGTCGTAATCGCCTCCGCCGCCTTGGTCCTCAGCTCTTCCCGCTTCGTCGCAAAAATTTCCCGCGTGATGTAGTTCGGCGCCAGTTGCCGGTAAATCGTCGAAACCACCGGAGCCACCACCTGCTCCCCCACCGGCTGCGGCAGATTCGTGTGAATCGAATCCAGCCTCTTGGGGTCCAGCCGGTAGCGCACAGAAACCGCCAGGCCGATGTTCAGCCCTTCGCGCGCCTGCACCGTCAGCACATCACCCTTTTGCTTGGGATTTTCGGCCACCAGCGTCGAGTACACCTGCTCGCGCGTGTCGTAAATCGCCACGGAATCCACCAGCGGCGTAACCACGTGCACGCCGGGATACAAAGTACCGGGCCGCGCGCCCCAGATTTGGCTGACGCGCACGCCCGCCGCTCCGTCCGGAATCACCACCACACTCTCCGTAACCAGAATCGCCAGCGCCCCCGCGATCACCAATTGCAGCGCCAGCCTCCAGCGCACCGGCCGGAAAGGGCGCCGAGCCAGCGCACCCACCTCCGCCCCGCCTTCCTCCGTTTTCCCCCGCGACAACAACCGCCTTAGTTGCTCCGAAAGAAAAATGTCATACGCCACCAACGCCCCCGCGCTCCCAAACAGCACCGCCCCCACCATCGTCAACAAATATTTCAATGCCACCATCGCCTAACTCCCTTCCGTTCCTTTGGTAGGACAGACATTCCTGTCTGTCCTCTTAGCTCTCGGCCAAATCCCAGTAGCACAGACACTCTTGTCTGTGCTCTTCGCATCCGGCCAGTTCTACGCCATGGCGGAGTGGCGACCGCCACCCCCACCGCTAGCGTAGGGCCGGGCAAATCCTCTGCAGCTCAGGCCTCCAGGCCTGAGTCTTTTCCGCTCCGGGCCGTTCATGCGCCGCCAATGGAGCGCCCATACCATCGCCAAGCTCACCGCATCCCCGAATACGCCCGCGCCACCCGCACCGTCCCATATCCCAACTCCGCCTTCCGCCCAGGAATCCGCCCAGCCGTAGCCGGCCGCATCACCCAAAACGCCCCGCGCAACAGCATCCAGTTCAATCCCGCCGCAGCCCCAACCGCAAACATCGTGGTAACCACCAGCGTCGCAAAATGCAGCACTGCGATCATGACGTGCCTCCAAATCCTGCGATCAGTTGAATCGCACGCCCATGCCCGATTTCAATGTATTGGTAATAAACGACTTACAGGAAGCCTTGCCCGAAATTCCGTGGCCCACGTTACACGTCGTGTCGCCACAGACGCGCCCAGTCACCATAAGCGGCTGAGCAGGCGCTTCATCGAGAGCGATTCTTTAGGTAGCTCACTTAGAGCGGTGTAGAAGCATCATGGTCAGCCCAATACCAGCAACCGCCAAGAGGCAGGCCGATAGAACATGAAACAAAATCCTTACTTTAGGCCATAGCCACATCGGCAATTTGTCGGCAAACTTGTCGCTCCACGTCTCGTCCAGCCGTGGCGGTAGATTTGCTTCATCGGACTCAGGTTTCCAGCGCGAAGCAATCCAGGTCGCTCGGAGGTTAGAAAGAAGCAACCCCGCTATGGCGACCCTAATCACGCTCGGCCCACCGGCCACCAAATCCGCAACATACATAACGAGGACGACTGCCGCTGCATAGCGGCTACGTTCGCGCACGCCCACGCCACCCAGATAGTAAAACAGGAACACAAACACGCCGACGACTGCATGTCCTGCGGCAGCGGACATAACAAGGGAAAGAACTGCGACCAGGGCACACACCCAGTAACCCTGTGCTCCCAGGTAATCCACGTCGCTCCCAGTTTGAATGGAAGGCCAGAATAGACTTTTAAGGCGGCTCTCGGTCCGCGGAGTCGAATCGGACAAGCCAAGCGTTTGCATGGCCAAGATTCTTACACAAATCATTAACGGGAGACCAACTTTGATAACAAGGTCTGATACCAGCTAATTTCCCAGTGCCCGACTACCGGCAGTTGCAGTTGTCGAGGAGCCCGCCTCACACGCGGGGACGTGCGATCAGCTTGACGTACCACTGGCCCTTGCGCTGCACGAACTCCACATCGTCGCTAGATCCCGGCCCATGGACGCGCGTGCCCCACGCGCGCGAGCCTTCGACCTGTACGTCGGTCAGCGTCTCATTCTGAAATAGGCGCATGCTGATTGATCCGCCGCCGCTCGCACGTCGGCTGTAGGCTTCGAGCGCGGCAAGAAACGCTGGCAGGTTCGACACCGCGGCCAGGCCGCGCTTCATGGTGTCCCGCTGGTTCATCGTGGCTTCCCTGCCGGGCATCTGCATGACGCGCCGACCCGCACTCATTAGATCGTCGAGTGGAAAGCGGTGCTCCTCGCAAATCCGACGGACCTCCTCATCGGCGTCATCAATGCGTGCACCCAGAACCAGGGCAACCGCGTTTGCCGCGACTCGCTTGAGGTCGTTCACGTCGAGACAGGCAAACACCTCGAACAGGTCGCCGCGAAGCATCGCAGCTTGCGCGTGCTCGAACGCCGCCTTCGGGGTCTCGCGACTCATACGGGTCGAAACCTACCACTGAGGCTATAGAACACAAGAAGTTTTATTCCTTTCCTGGCCTGGACTCTTGTAACGACAGGATAAGAGCGATTGCTACGCCAAGCGATATGGCTTTGGTTTGTTGGCTCATGCGCTTCCTTCTGGCATAACTTCATGCAAGTGGATGCAGCGAGTAGCGGTTATCGGAGAATTGGAATCAATGGTGTAAGCTTCCGGGTGTTGCTGTCGACGCAGCACCGGAGGTTTCTTTGGAGAAAAACCCAAACGCTATGCTTGCACTGCTTTGGGCTGGCTTTGCGTGCGGCATCCTGGACATTACCGCCGCGCTGGTGGTCTATGGCTTCTTCGGGCTCAAGCCTATGCGCCTGCTGCAAGGGATTGCTAGCGGATTGCTGGGGCCGAAGGCATTGTCCGGCGGGCTCGCGACCGCAGTGCTCGGCGTCCTTTGTCACTTTCTCATCGCCTTCGGGGCGGCAGCTGTCTTCCTAGTGGCGAGCCGGGTTCTTGGTTTCCTGATAGAACACGCAGTGGTTTCAGGAGTTCTGTATGGTGTAGCCGTCTATTTCTTCATGAATCGCATTGTGTTACCGCTCTCCGCCGCGGCCAAACGTCCGTTTTCCCTTCAGATGATGGTTGTCGGCGTGGTCATACACATCTTTTGTGTCGGGCTTCCCATATCTCTTAGTGTGCGTCGATTTTCGAGATGATCGAGGCTTGCCGCTCGATCGCGCGTCGTTCTCATTTGATGGAGTGATCCGGTCTGTGGCTTGCGGTTATCGGACAAATGGTTCCAAGGTCTCATTTAGAGGTGAAACCAAAGGTTGCGAAATTCCTCAGTGAAGCGGTTCACCCTGCCAAATGACTCCGCTTTCATCCGAGAAAGCTGCATAGCGCGGTTTCGCCGTCGTGTCTTCCAGTCGTAGGTCGTAGCCCCGGCCATCGGAATGAATGTTTAGCCGCAAACCGTATCCAGGCAAGATTTCTGGCATGTCAGCGAAGCGCAGGTTGACGTCCTGCGGGTAAAATCTTGCGAGCCATCCGTTCAAATATTCTTGCTGATCTACCAGAAGGGTCGGCCATGCTGCGTACGTGCCGTATTTATAGATCTCCGGTACTTCGGCTGTGTTAATTGTCCTTACGAGGCCCATACAGAGTGCACGGTGGAGTTTTTCCTGGTCCGTTTTCTCGGCGTTAGTGGAAGCGTCCTGGGCGAATTGAGGCGTCAGAATCCCGAGAGCCAACACGAGCAAGACCGTGCTCAACAGGATACGATGTTTCTTCATGTGGGTTCTCCTTTCGATACGCCGGGTCACAGGGATAACTGGAGTTTACGCCCAAAAACGGGCGGGTGGCGGATCCTCAGCGATTTAAGCTCGGATTCTGTTTTTCGACAAGCACGTCACACTAGCGCGGCGCCATGGTGGCGACTATTAGAATGAAATAGGCTAAGGCCAGCAAGCCCCCTCCAAAAAGCTGCCCCCACTGCTTCCTGCCAGGCCGCAACTGGAGAAACCCGGCCATGCAAGCAACAATGAGCAGGAAATGGGCCACGCCGCCAACCATCACCATCAGCGTATCCGGCCGGCTCACATGGCCCGTGCGCACCAGTGACCAAAACTGCCCCGCTCCGGCCTGGAAAAGATGCGTCACGAACAAATTGAGGACGTTCCAGAGCACCGGGATGATCACCCCAACGCCGAATCCCCATGCACTATTTCGGCGAGTGAGTACGAGGACCGCTACATAAATCAGCCCCTGGAACAAGTGCAGCAGGCGAAGCTGCGGAATAAAGACAGCCGATACTATTAGGGCGAATAGGAAGAGTCCAACTCCAACAGCAATGGACACATGGACCCAGCGGGACCCCGTTACCGGATTTTCTTTCATACCGCTCTGTACGGCGAAACAAGTCGAAAGGTTCCAAAATGGGACCACTCCGGTCAGTACAAAGCGCCGTGGGCGCACCACAATTTAGCCCAGCCCGTAAGGGCTGGGAATCGTAGCGCAAAAATCCCAAGCACCGGAGGTGCGACACCTCTTCGACGTGTGGATCGCGGATATTTCAATACACACTGCGCAAACACGTGGAAGGCTTCACGACGTCAGCCCCGGCTATCGACTTGGTCATAAAACCTTCACACTTCGGCGCACAGTATTCAAAAATGCGGGATGATCGCCTTCTAGGGCCCCGGACTGACGCAAGACCGTCTTGCCTGAGAGACGAGCAACAGGTAGCAGAGAATGAATTGGATCGCGAGCACCGTAAGTCTCCTGGCGTTAGGCACCGGCACTCTTTTTTATGCTTGGCGGGGCCATCTCTCGGGCGAACTCGCTATGGCACGTTTCTTTCGGATGTACCGGCCTAACCGGCAAGACAATCCTTTCGCTTTCTACTTCTATCTCGTCCTCCTCATCGTGGTGGGCAGCGTTGAGATTGTCTGGGGAATCCTTATATTCTTCGGTCTCCTAAGACCACTTCCCTGGCGCTGAGCCTACGCAACTTAGATCGAATGTGTCTTTCCATTGGCTGGTAAGGGAGGATGCGACTCCGTTCCTAACGTTCCAACGTTCAAACCTTCTAACGTTCAACGGTCTTGCTCCCCCCGCCTCACCTCCCGCATCAACCCATCGTGCATCTCAATCTTCGCCCGCATCAGGACACGCGAGCGCCCGCGGCGAGCAACGTGACGACATATGGCTACGACACGGAATTCATTCGCTCAACCTTCGAAATGGGCACAATACGGTATTATGGGCCCGACATCATTACGATGCGGTGGGATGGTGCTTCAAATGGCAGGCACTCAGCATCAGGTTTTGCTTCCAGGACGCGATCCCAAGGAACTCGTACTTACATTTGCAGGGAACATCGTCAAACTCCTTGGAGTTCAGATGTACTCCGGGAGGCCGGTCCCTGCGATCGCAGAACTGATTTCCAACGCTTGGGACGCAGACGCAAAAAAGGTCGAAGTAAAGTTACCTCTGGATGAATCCTGGTCCGCGAGCAATCCAAATCAGATCATCGAAGTTTCTGATGACGGCAACGGGATGACTTGGGAGATGGTCCGCGAAGCCTACCTTGATGTTGGCCGTGACCGCCGTGAGGCGGAGAAGACCGACAGGTCGCCCGGCGGGCGGTTGCTTCAAGGTCGAAAGGGCGTGGGAAAACTGGCCGGGTTCGGCATCGCCGACATTGTGGAATTACAGACCGTCCATAAGGACCCGGACCCAAAATTAAAGAAGCGCGTCCTTATTTGGTTCAGGCTTTCTCTGTCGACCTTAAGAAAGCGAAAAAAGGTCCTGCACCAGTGGAGCTGATCTATGCGGGTCCTATCGGTCAAGCTCCCGAGGGTGGCCGGAAAAAGAAGGGAACAACAGTTACGTTGCGACAGTTGCCTGAGAAACCTGCATTAAATTCTGAAAGGTTTCATCACAGCATGGCGCAGAGATTCCTGTTCATCGGCCCACAGTTTCGACTGCGAATTAACGGCGAAGACCTCCGTGATGAAGACATAGAACTTCAGTGGCGATGGCCAAAAAAAGACTGGGCGACGGACGGGATTGAAGGCTGCGGGCCTGTTAAATACTGGATTGGGTTTACCGAGCAACCGCGCAAACAAAACGAAGGCGAATTGAGTGGGATCCTCATCTACACGCGAGATAAAATCTCGCAAGAAGCCACGTTCTTCGAAATCAGCGGTGGTGTGACGGGCCAACATGGGCTTCGGTACATGGTTGGCAAGGTCAAAGTTGAATGGGTCGACGCCGGCATCGAGTCTCCAGACTTGATCGCAACTCATCGAGGCTCGATTGCTTGGGAAAGCCCACAAGGGGCCGCCCTCCAAGCATGGGGCCAGAAGCTTGTAAGAAAATATCTCGTCGAGTGGGCAAAACGACGTACAGAACTCCGCGAAAAACAATTCACAGAGATCCACCCTCACCTAAAAAGCCGCATTGAAAGGCTAGCGCCCTCCTATCGCGAAGTAGCCTTACTATTTGTCGACAAATTTAAGTCTATCGAGATGGAACCAGGGGAATTCGGGGACATTTTGTCCTGGTTCCTAGACGCACTCGAGAACGCAACCCTCCGGAGCATCCTTCAAAAACTCCGGGAAACCCCGACTGGTGATCTGGTCCAGCTTGATGAACTCCTGTCCAAGATGGAGATTCGAACGGCAGTCACCTTGCTGCAAATCATTGACAGTAACCTCGCCGCGATCGAGACCCTTGCAGAAATGCATCGCAGCGACGCAAAAGAGCGCGGTGTACTTTCGAAGCATCTTGAAAAAAATCCGTGGCTTATCGACGTAACCTGGATGCTCAATAAGGCCGAAGGCAGAGTCGCTACGTGGATTCGGGAGCAATTTGGGCTCAACGACAAGGATGGGCCGGGCGACGACGATCGAGTTGACTTTTTCTGCGTAGGAGTCGGGGGCAGCTTGCACATTGTGGAGATAAAGAGAGGAGCTTACGTCGCAAAGAAGGAAGACTTCCTTCAGGCCGAAAAATACCTGACGTATGTCGAAGATCGCTTTGACCAACTCACAGACGCAAAAGCCATCAAATATTCCCACATCCAGAGTCACTTGATAGCCGCCGAGCTGAGCGCGGACGCCAAGAAGATAAAGGAGGCCTACGCAGACAAGGGATGGGTGTTCTTTACCACCTGGGATGACCTCATCGAAAGGGCCAGGTTAGGTCACCATCATTTTAGACAAATCTTGCAGAAGAAGGCCGAGGAGGCAGAAGACGCTCTGGAGGCCTCACAGGACCCGAAAGCAGCCGCCGCAAGGAGCAATTCTAATCCAAAGCACAAAGCTAAGAAGAGCCCTCGACCGCACAAGAAGGGGCACAAAAAGTGAGTGCCACCAAACCAATCGCCATAGATTTATTTGCTGGTTGCGGCGGACTGACACGAGGAATACGAGAGGCCGGGTTCAGCGTCGCTGCGGCGGTAGAAATCGACCCAAGCGCCTCAAGGACATACAAGTGGAACAACCGAAAAACTCGTCTATTCGAAGAGGATGTTCGCAAAGTATCAGCAAGAGATTTGGTGCGAACTGCTGGGACCAAACGAATTTCGCTCCTGGCCGGCTGCGCCCCCTGCCAGGGCTTTTGCTCCCTGACGGCAAAACACAAGCGCGAGGATCCACGTAACGAGCTACTGCTGGTCATGGGCAAGCTCATTAAACAGATCAAACCGAGAGTAATCATGATGGAGAATGTTCCGGGGCTCGCCGATCGCGGTCAGTCCATATTCAAGAAATTCCTAAAGTCCCTACGTGCGCTTGGGTATCAATACGAATGGCGAATCGAACAAATGGCAGACTTTGGGGTTCCTCAATCGCGACGACGGCTTGTCTTACTGGCCGGCCGCGGATTCCAGCCCGATTTCCCCATTCCAACTCGCGCCCGTGGCCGAATCCGGGCTCAAAGCTCAAGCCGTGGAAGACGGTAAGACAAGCGATTTGGAAGAAGCCCGCTCCAGTGACCCTGCGCGCTGCAATGTCAAATGGTGGCCCTCTCACTAACAATTGGCATGTTGTCCGCAACCTACAACCTCAAACGAAAAAACGGCTTAGAGCCGCCCGGCCCGGGAAAACATGGCTCTCCGTTAGCGAGGCAATTCGACCCGATTGCCACCGGCACGGCTACGACGGCTTCACAAATGTCTACGGACGGATGTCTTGGGATCAGGCATCGCCGACCATCACGGGTGGTTGCACTACGCCTTGCAAAGGGAGATTCGGCCACCCTGACAGGCGCCGCTACACGATCTCGGTCCGCGAGGCGGCGTCACTCCAAACATTCCCGGATTCATATCGCTTCAAAACAGACCATATCGAATCGGTGTGCGACCTCATAGGAAACGCCGTTCCGCCTTTGTACGCAAGACTGGTGGGCCGCCAAATAATGAAGGCCATACGTAAACGCGGAGGGAAAAAACGCGCAGCCCGAACATGAGCACCTGGCCAGGCAACGCGCAGAAAGAGCGCACGAGCTTCGGGGGCCTTACTCGTGGCCAGCTCATGTCACGCGTGAGGAGTGAAGGAAATAAGACTACTGAGAAGCGACTGGCTTCGCTACTCCGACGGCTTGGCATCCGTGGATGGCGTAAGCACCTACGCCTTCCTGGGAGACCTGACTTTGTGTGGCCTCGAGCGATGGTCGCTGTCTTCGTCGACGGCTGTTTTTGGCACGGTCATAACTGTGGGAAGAACCTCACCCCCGTGAACAATGCAAGAGAGTGGCGACAGAAGATCCGCAAGAACAGGGCACGAGATCGTCGGGTTGCCCGTGAGTTGCGGCGAAAAGGTTGGTCTGTCGTCCGAATATGGGAATGCAAACTCGGCAATAGCAGTGAGGCATGCGTCGCGAGAATTCAAAGGTCAATAGCTAGACACCGTGGATAATCTCGGGCCAATTCTGCCCATGGGCGCGCCCTCCTGCCCCATGCCCAGGCGGGGGATACGCGTACACTGCACGCTTGATGAATGCGAACCGTGGAGAAGACTCAGGCTTAACGGCTATTGTAATATCCTGCGGTATGCGGTGACTGCACTAGGGGGACACCTTCGATGAGCCTTTATATATTCTGCGACAACTCAAATATTTTCCTTGAAGGACAATGGGCCGCGGGAAGGGCAGAAGGCAAAAGAGGACCTCACCCTGAATTCAGGATTGACTACGGTCAGTTGATTACGGTATGTGCCAACGGTAGGCCGGTCACGCAGGCCAGCCTATACGGCTCAGTACCCCCCGACAATGACTCATTATGGAAGGCCATTAGGGCCCAAGGATGGAAGGTCAAGACGCTTGAGCGCAACTACGCTGGCAAGGAGAAGGGGCTCGACATCGAGATCGCATTGGACATGAACGATCTCTCGAAGGATGTAGAACCTGGGACGATGGTTCTCCTAGCGGGAGATGGAGACTACCAGACTCTTATTCCGAGATTGCAATCCCGAGGCTGGAAGATCGAGATTGGTTTTTATCGGAATGTGGCCCAATCCATACTCACCCTAGCGGATGGGTACATTTCGCTCGAGGATCGACTTCATGAAATTCGCTTTAAGTGAATGGTCCGTCCACGACAGGGCTTTTGACCTTCCCTCGACTTCCAGCAACGCGCCTCTGTCCCGTTCGCGCATCCAATTGCAGACAAACCACTTATAGTTATCACTTGACAATAGGTACGGACCTGCTATAATGGTCTTGTTGTTCCGGCGCTGATCCATGGCGCCCGGCCCACATGCCCTCGCCCCGTGCGGTCCTTCTAACTCCCTCAAAATCATCAGCCCTCATCCAGTTACCTTCTTGCCAACAGTCCACGTCCGTAAATCCTTTAGATGCAACACTTACAGTCCTCCTCGCAAGTGCTGCAAACAAAAGACTTACCGGAAATTTAAATCCTGTAGATGCAACACTTACAAAAAACCGGGGGGTAGGGATCTCTGCCACCTCTGCACTTCCTCTGTGCTCGCCGCGTCTCTGCGTTGGATCACGTCCTCCTCGTTTCAACTCCCAAACCCAACTCCAAGACGAACTCACGTTTCTCAGCCATCCGTCAAATGACCAAAATCTATCCCGCTCTTTCGTTTCAACCACTTACAAATTGCCCATTTTCTATCCCCTTTGTTTTGACATTCATCCATGTAATGGGGGGTGGGGGAGTGCATTTCTTTTTTCCCAACGTTCAGATGCGCCGCCTGCATCCCGGAAGCAGTTGGGGGACGTTCAGACGTTCCGAACGCGTTGTGCTACGCTAATCTTGAGTCCAGACATGAACCGCGGATCAGGCTTACGCATCGGCAAAATTCTCGGAATCCCCATCTACCTCCACTCCACGTGGATCTTCATCTTCGCGGTGATCACTTACATCATCGCCCAGCAGTTCAAGGAACAGCATCCAGCCTGGTCGGTCACCCAGCATTGGACCGTCGGCGTCATCACCAGCCTGCTCTTTTTCGCCTCGGTGGTCTTCCACGAGCTCTCCCACAGCGTCGTGGCCCAGCACTACAAGATTCGCGTTCTTTCCATCACGCTGTTTCTCTTCGGTGGATTGGCGCGTATCGAGCGTGATCCTTCCAAGGCCATTCAGGAATTCAACATCGCCATTGCCGGACCGCTGGCCAGCGGCTTCCTCGCCGCCTGCTTTTTCGGCTTGACCAAGCTCTTCCCCTACAGCCAAACGGTCGGAGCACTGGCCACCTGGCTCTGGCAGACCAACGCTATGCTCGCCGTTTTCAATCTGTTGCCGGGATTTCCGCTCGATGGCGGAAGAATCTTCCGCGCCATCGTTTGGGGAGTGACCAAGAGTTTCGAGAAAGCAACTCGCGCCGCCGGGTCCAGCGGAAAAATCATCGCCTACGCCCTGATCGTCGGAGGCGCCTGGGAAGTTTTTCACGGCTACGTTCAACAAGGGCTCTGGACCGCCTTCGTCGGCTGGTTCCTTCTGAACGCCGCCCAGGAAAGCGTCACTCAGGTAGCCATCCGCGCAAACTTGGCCGGCCTCAGCGCCGCCGACGTGATGAGCCACGAAGTTCCCACCGTGGACGGCCACATCACGCTCGAGGATTACGGCGCGGAAGTGCTGCGCACCGGCCGACGCTGCCACATCGTTCTGATGGGCGACCGCCTCTCCGGCCTGATGAACGTCCATTCCCTGAACTCCGTCCCGCGCGAGGAGTGGGCCCACAATTCCGTCCAGTCCGCCATGATTCCGCGCGAAAAATCCTGTGGACCTCGCCCGACGAGCCTCTTCTCCGCTTGCTCGAGCGGCTCCTCACCACGGACATCAATCAAATGCCGGTCGTGAGCAGTTCTGGAGAAGGCGATTCCCATGTCATTGGCATGGTCACGCGCGATTCGATTCTCCGCGTGGTGCAAACGCGCACCGAGCTCGGCCCACTCGCTGCGGAGAAATGAATGGATCGCAGAGAAGTAGTGAATTTGAGCAAAAGATTTTTGAGGGTTTTTCTTTGCGAAAGGAAAAAACTAATCCGCAACCGCTGATTGTGCGCTGATCGAATTATCACGCAAGCCGCGCTGCTGGCGGCTTTCCAGCAAGACACGCACTCCATGCCGCGGCCTCAGCGTGATGGACGCCAGCGGCACCACCGGATGATTCGCCACGAGGCGCAAGCGAAACTTCTGCGCGATCGTCGCCAGAAGTAGCGCCGCTTCCATCAGCGCAAAAGAATTTCCGATGCACTGGCGCGGCCCGCCGCCAAACGGGAAATACGCGAACCGCGGCAATCGTTTCAGCAGGTCGCCTTCCCAGCGTTCGGGAAGGAATTTTTCCGGCGCGTCATACCAGCGCGGATCGCGGTGCACGACCCATTGCGCCATGGCCACGCCCATGCCCTTTTTCACCGTGTAGCCCGCGACTTCGTGGTCCTCGGCGGCGAGACGCGCCATTCCCCACGCGGCGGGATAAAGCCGCAAAGATTCGGTAATGACGTGCCCGGTATAAGCAAGTTTTGGCAAATCGTCGAACGAAGGAGGTCGGCCGCCGAGAATAGAATCGAGTTCAGCATGCAGCTTTGCCTCGACTGCGGGATTTTGCGCGAGCAGCCACCACGTCCAGGAAAGCGTGCTGGCGGTAGTTTCATGTCCCGCCAAAAATAAAGTAATGGTTTCGTCGCGAAGCTGCTTGTCCGTCATGCGCGAACCGTCTTCGTCTTGGGCCGCAAGAAGCATGGAGAGCAGGTCGCCGGCATCGCGGCCGGAAGCGCGGCGCTCCGCGATAATTCGATAAAGAATTTTTTCGATCTGCGCCACTTCCCTTTTCACGCGCAGATTCGTGGGCGTGGGCACCCAGTGCGGAATTAAAATGGTGCGGCGAAAATCGGCGCCGATTTCGAGCAACAGTTCGAGCGATTTGCCGACCTCGCGCGCGTCGCGTTCGACGTCAGCGTCGAACAAAGTTTTTCCAACAATCTGCAGCGTCAGCCGCATCATTTCTTTATGCGCGTCGCGCTCTTCGCCATCGCGCCAATCTTCCAGCAGGCGCTGCGTGTACTCCACCATGGTGGCCGCATAAGAAGCGATGCGCGCGCGGTGAAACGCGGGCTGGGCGAGGCGGCGCTGGCGCAGCCAGAATTCTCCTTCGCTCGTTAATAATCCTTCGCCAAAAACGTGGCGGTTCGCGCGAAGCACTTTTCCTTTTGTAAATTTTCGGGCGTTCGTGACAAGCACGTCTTCGATCGCGTCGGGATGATTGATGAAGATTGATTTGAATTTCAGGACACGCATTCCCGCGACGTCGCCATAATCGCGCGCGAGCTTCGTGAAGTATTCGAGCGGATTCGCGTTGAGCGGGCCGAACGACCAGCGCTTCAAACCATCGTTCGGCCCGGGAGGAAATTTGTTGCGGGTCGCGCGCTCCATGCAACGATGCTATGCCCGCGTTGGCATTGCGTCAACGCGGTGGGTGCTGGAAGGGGTTAAGTTTCGTGCGGGCGCAGCGCGCGGATTCGAAAGCCGCCGCGCCGAAGCGCGATTGTAACGCTTGAAAATCCAACTGCTGTCAGCCTCGCGGACACCGTCGCGGGTGCTACCGGCACGAACGTGCTTCGGATGTGCACTCCTCTATGCAGCCAGCCATCTTGAATATCGAGTGCAAGAAAGACTCCGCCTGGGCGAAGCACGCGAAAGACTTCGGCGAAGGCGCGATCCTGCAGTTCTTTCGAACGCAAGTGATGAAGCATTAGAATCGCAATGGCTGAGGAAAAAGTCTTGTCTGGAAACGGCAGGCTCGCCGCGTCACCTTGAATCACGCTGCTATTTGAGCCGACGACGCGCGCAGCCAGGTTGGCGGCGAACGCGTGATCGTATTCGAGACTTGTCACGCGTGCCGCGCGTCGTTTTAGCTCCTCCGTCGCCGCGCCGGGCCCCGGGCCCAGTTCAAGCACATGCGCGCCGAGATTCGAACCTTCGAGCAGCCAAGGCAGAAGTTGCCGCTGCGTTACATGCCGCCAAAACGGAGATCCGCAGAACCATGTTTCGAATCGATTCATTGATAGCTCAGATGGTGCAATGGACTGACGACTGTACCGCAAGCGCTGGAACTTAGTTAAGTAATGTGCGGATCCGGCGAAGAGAAGATGCAAACTGATCGGCGTTGTAGGCGGAGGGATTTTCGAGTTGTTGGAAGAGGGAGTTGATGGCGGCGCGGACTTCGGGGGCGTTGGCGGGCTTGGCGTCTTTGCTGTAGGCGATGTATAGCGAATCGATGGCCATGGTGGCTTGTTCGGCGGCGCGCTCGTCGGCAAGTGAGATGTTTTCGGCGTCGCCCGAAATGGTTTGCAGCAAGCGCAGCGCAACGGCTTGATCGTATTGCATCGTCGCGAGGCGTTCCGCGATTCGCTGGGCTAATGGTGCGGCGGCAGACGCGGCCGAGGCAACGGCGTTGCGGTCGGGATTGAGCTTGCTCATTTCGCCGGAAACGGAGAGCAACTGGCGGTCGAGTTCCGGTGCGCTTGCGGAATCGATCTGCTTCGCGAGCAAACGAAAGACGGTGTATCTGGAACTGTTCCACGCTGGATCGCCTGGACGCCGCCCGGCATAGCCGTGCTCCTGGCGCCAACTGTCTTTCGCCGGTCCAAGCGCGTGATGGCACGCGAAACAAGAAAGTTCGGAGTATTCCGGCCAAACATCTTTTTTGTCGAAGCGTTCGCTTCTTGCGCGCCACGTCAGGCGCTCCATTGCTGCGCGCAATTGCACGGCCTGGCCGGTGCTCCATTCGCGGACGCCAACCCAAGCTGCGTCTTCGATGGGTTTGCCGGGCTCCGATTCGCGCGGGACTTTCCAGTGGCGCGGCATCACGGCGGAAAACGAATCGAGTTCGAAATAGAGATCCGGGTGGCCTGCGGCGATCATCTCGTGATCCACAAATTTGTTTTTTGTCCCGAGATGGCATTCGAGGCATTTCTCGGTGCGATGAATCACGTCGCGCGTGTCGGCCATGCCCAGCGCGACGGATTTCTCGTGCGGCCACGAATGCGTGGTGTGAGGACCCAGCCATGCCGAGGCCGGTCCATGGCAGTTCTCGCAGGAGACTCCTTCGGAGGTTTCGAATGCGCGGCCGCGCTGCTCGGGCGGAGGATTCAACGCGTGACAGGCAAGACACTTCGGCGCTTCTTCGGCCTTCGCGCCGAGTTTCAAAATTCGCGCCATGCGTTCGCCGACGTCGCCGGTCAGCGCCTGGTAGGCGCGGCTGTGCTTGTCCTGGATGATCCAGGTCGAATACTCGTTTTGGAAAATCCGGCTGCCGGCGATGGGCTTTACACTGCCGTGACAACTTGTGGCCGCGCAGGAACCGGGACCGATGTATTTGATGGGCTCACTCTGGGCGGAAAGCAAGTTTGGGACAGCCAAAAACGATGCGCAGAGGAAAACGCGAAGGATGCAGAGGTTGGAGATTTTGCGCATTCGGTGTGCCGGCGAATCTGTTTGCTTATATCGTTTGCGCCGAGGGGAAGTCAACGGGCCGAGTTGCCTTTTTCGCCGCGCGTCACGAAAAGGCAAAGGGGCGCTATTTACAGCGCGCGCTGCTGCCAGTAGTATGCAGGGGAATCAGCACGCCACTTTGCGCCGCGCATCGCAGTCGGAGCATGACCGGCGCTTTTCTCGCGAGACGGGGCGCCGTGATCTTCGACGAGCTACGGGCCATCCAGCTTCGCTATGGCTTCCTGCCAAAGGCGGAACTGGAGGGCCTCTCACAACGCACCCAGACGCCACTCTACCAGATTCATAGTGTCGCGAGTTTTTATCCCCATTTTCATCTTGTGCCGCCAGCCAAAGCGGAGATTCGCGTGTGCGCGGACATGAGCTGCCGATTGAACGGCGCATGCGAGCTTCGCGCGGATGTGGAGCGACGATTCGCGGGATCTCGCCCGGAAGACGCGCAGATTCGCGACGTCTCGTGTCTGGGGCGGTGCGATCACGCTCCTGCTGTATCCATCAATGATGCGATTTTCACGGATGTGACCGGGGAGCATGCCGAGCAGGTCGCGCGCCGCGCTATGCGTGGGGAAGACATTCATGAGCCGCATCCGGAGCAGGCGCGCGTGGAGTGCAAGGCGGATCCGTATGGCAGCGACGGCTCGCAAAACGAACGGTATGGCGTTGTTCGAAAGCTTGCACAATCTCGAGCGTTCGATGACGTAATTGCGCAGCTGAAAGCGGCCGAGCTGCGTGGGATGGGCGGGGCGGGATTTCCTACCAGTATGAAGTGGGATCTGGTGCGAAAAGAGGCTGACCCGGTCAAATATGTCGTCTGCAACGCCGATGAGAGCGAACCGGGGACGATCAAAGACCGTTTTATCATGACGCACCTTGCGCATTTGCTGATCGAGGGAATGATCATCGCAGGGGTGGTCACCGGCGCAAAGCGAGGAATCCTTTACATCCGGCATGAATATCATCTTCAGGAAGAAATTCTTGGTGAGGAGATTCGGCGGTGTTATCGCGCGGGGCTGCTGGGAAAAAGCATTCTTGGGACGCCGCTCGCGTTTGAGCTGGAAGTTTTCGTCAGCCCCGGGGGATACATTTGTGGAGAAGAATCCGCGTTGTTGGAGGCGATTGAGGGGCATCGCGCGGAGCCGCGGAACAAACCACCATTCCCGGTACAGGCAGGTCTCTGGCAAAAGCCAACCGTCATCAACAACGTCGAGACGTTTATTAATGTTCCGCAGATTCTTGCGCGCGGTGTGGATTGGTTTACAGCGCAAGGCGCCGGGGGTTCGCGGGGGTTGAAATTTGTTGGCGTCAGCGGGCACGTGGCGCGGCCGGGCATTTTCGAAGTGGCCATGGGGACGCCGATGCGCGAGGTCATTTTCAAACACGCGGGCGGAATTCGCGGCGGCCGGCAATTGAAAGCGTTTGCGCCGTCCGGTCCGTCGTCGGGTTATCTTCCTGCTTCGATGGTGGATGTGCGGCTGGATTTCAAGGCGCTGGCCGAGGCTGGTTCGATGCTGGGCTCCGGGGCGATCGTTGTGTGCGACGACAGTACTTGTATGTTGGATATGGCGCTGGCCGCTGTGCGCTTCTATCGGAATGAATCGTGTGGCAAATGCGTTCCCTGCCGTGTGGGCTCGCAGAAAATGACAGATATGCTGGTGCGGTGGACGCAAGGGGGATTGCTTGAGTCGCAGTATCGCGCGGACCTTGCGCTTCTTGAGGAATTGTCGCAGGCGATGAGCTTAACTTCGATCTGCGGGCTCGGGCAGATTGCTCCTGCACCAATACAATCGGTGCTGAAACATTTTCGCGCGGAAATTGATGCTCACGTTTTGCAAGGCCAATGCGCGAGCGGGATTTGTTTTACGGCAGCTGCTCGCGCTGGAGAGGCACAGCGCGTTGGGATTCGACCCTGATATGACGACTACTGCCACACCTCCGGGAATGGTGGATATTACGCTGGACGGGAAAACCGTGCGCGTGCCTGCTGGAACGAGCGTTTTTGACGCTGCGCGCATGAATGGCATTAACATCCCCACGCTTTGCCACTTGCAAAACCAGACTCCTGTGGGTGTGTGCCGCCTTTGCGTGGTGGACACTGGCGCGCGCGTTCTCACTGCTTCCTGCGTTCGAACGGTCGAGCCTGGGATGAAGGTGGTCACCAATTCCGAGAAAGTTCTGAATGCGCGCAAGACGTTGCTTGAACTGATGATGTCCGATCATCCTTCACCCTGCGTGCGCCAGCAGAATTCGGGCGATTGCGAATTGGAGATGCAGGCGAAAGCGGCAGGGGCTTCTCAACCGCGCTTCGCGAAGCGCACCGTTGCGCGCGGCAAAGACGATTCGTCTCTGGCGATCGATGTGGATCACGACGCCTGCATTCTGTGCGACCGCTGTATCCGCGGCTGCGATGAGGTGAAGAGCAATTTTGTTCTTGGGCGCATGGGCAAAGGATATTCGGCGGGCATCGCGTTTGATCTGAATTCGCCGATGGGGGATTCCACGTGCATTTCTTGCGGTGAGTGCATGGTTTCCTGCCCCACGGGCGCGCTGACGAATAAGAGCGTTGTGGGTACTTCGATTGCGGCGGGGCCTGATGCGCAAGGATTCGAGGCGGAAGACCTCCTGCAGATTCCAGTGTTCAAGGGAGTTTCTGGAACATTTCTGGAGCTGAATCGCGGCGCGATCGTCAAGAGACGCTTTCGCAAGGGTGAGCTTATTTGCCGCGAGGGAGAATTCGGGTCGACAGCGTTCTACATTCTCGAGGGGAACGCCAAAGTGTCCATTTCTACGCCTATCGCGCACGTGAAGACGCAGGGCGGGGCGAAAGGATTCTTTAAGCGGCTTACCAGCACGCTGGTCCCGCGCGAAGAAGACAAGCGCGCGGAAGAAACGCGGGACAGAACGATTCCGATTGATGCTTCCGTGGATCTCTCGTATGGCAATCCCGTGGCGGAACTTGGGCCCGGCGATCTGTTTGGCGAAATGACATGCATGAATTTTTATCCGCGGTCGGCGACGGTGGTTGCGGAATCGGATGTGGTCGCGTTCGAAATGCTGCGGAATGTTCTGGACATCATGCTGAAGAACAAAACGTTTCGCGCGCAGCTCGATCAGACTTACCGGCGGCGCGCTCTGGAAAATCATCTACGTGGCGTGCCGATGTTCGCGGATCTCTCGGCTGATTTCATCGAACATTTGAAGGAAAGCGTGGAGTTGCAACGGTTTGCTCCAGGGCAAACCATCGCGGTGCAGGGCGAGCCGGCGGACTGTTTCTATCTGGTGCGCATTGGCTTTGTGAAGATTTCGGAGAATTATCCGGGCGGCGAGATGGTGCTCGCATATCTTTCGCGCGGTGATTATTTCGGGGAAATTGGGTTGCTCGGCGGAGGGATTCGAACGGCGACTTGCACGGCGCTGGACCACGTCGAGCTTGTTCGCATTTCCGGCGACGATTTCCGAGACATGGTTGAGCGTTTTCCGAGCGTTCGAACGGGGCTCGAAGCCGTTGCGGCGGAGCGGCGCGCGGCGAATCAGCAGCGCATGCAGATGGTTCACAGCGTTCCGATCGAACAATTTTTGTCGCAGGGATTGATGGAAGCGCAGAGCTTGCTGATTCTGGATTTGCAGAATTGCACGCGGTGCGATGCTTGCGTGAATGCTTGCGCGGACGCGCACGATGGCATTACGCGGCTGGTGCGAGATGGATTGCGCTTTGATCAATACCTGGTGGCGACCAGTTGCCGGCAATGCCGGGATCCGCTGTGCATGGTGGGCTGCCCGGTGGGCTCGATTCGAAGGCGGAATTCGCTGGAAGTGATTATTGAAGATTGGTGCATCGGGTGCGGGCTGTGCGCGCAGAATTGTCCGTACGGAAATATTAATTTGCATCCCTTCGAAGTGATGGTGGACGATCCGGAGCGGGCTGGGCGGAAGAAGGCGGCGATCAAGCAGAAGGCTACGTCGTGCGATTTGTGCACGCATTTGAAGGAGCCGAGCTGCGTTTATGCGTGCCCGCACGACGCGGCGCATCGCGTTGATCCGAGAACATTTTTCGCCGAAATGCTGGGGCAGGGCCCTGCGAAATGAGAATGGACAAGACCCAACGCGGCTGGGCCATCGCGTCGCTCGGGATTCTCGCGGCATCGGCGATTATTTACGTCGTCTATGATTTCAATTCTCCGCAAGGACCGATAGGCGGCAGCACGATTGGCCTGACTTTTGGCGTCATCGGTTTCGCGTTCATGATTTTCGCGGCGCTTCTTGGGGCTCGAAAGCGCGTTCCAACTTGGCGAGTTGGGCGCGCGCAGGCCTGGATGCGCGGGCATCTTTGGCTAGGTTTTCTGGCGCTGCCGATTATTCTGTTTCATGGGGGATTTCATTTTGGAGGGACGCTCACGCGGGTTTTGATGTGGCTGCTCATCATCACTGTTTTTAGCGGGGTGTTTGGGGCGGTGCTACAACATTATATTCCGCGGCTGATGACGGCGGAGGCGCCGCTCGAAACGATTTATGACGAAATCGGGCATGTGCGCTCGCTGCTGCGTGAAGAGGCGGATCGCGCGATCGAATCGGTCTGCGGACCGATCGGGCTGAGCAAAAGTTCGGACGCGGAGGTTCGGCGCGCAGGCGGGTTCACGGCGTTGCGCGCGATTGCCGCGTCTGCCGTTCCGCTGAGGACATCGGCTGCGGTCAGCGCGGGTGCAAGCGCGGCCGTTGCAGCGGCGCCGGAGATTATTTTGTTGAGCGAAGAGGAAAGTGCGCCGCTGCGGCGTTTTTATTTGCAGGAGATGCGGCCGTTTCTCGAGCATCCGGAACGGCGCGGGCAGCGGCTCGGCGATGAGCAGAAGGCGGTGAGCGCGTTTGCGGGGTTGCAAACACTGCTGCCTACCGCGGCGCGCGCGACTCTCGACGATCTCGCGGATATTTGCGATGAGGCGCGGCAGCTTCAGCGGCAGGCGCGGCTGCACCATTGGCTGCATGGATGGTTGCTGGTGCATATTCCACTTTCGCTTGCACTCATTCTGCTTGGCGCGGTTCACGCGGTGATGGCGCTGCGCTACTAACAGGAAAAACGTGGCACGCACACGCACAACGAAAAAACTGGCGCAGCGCATTGACCTGAATTATTTCAAGAGGCCAACGCCGCTGAAGCGCGCGAAATTCTGGCTCAGCGTGCTGTTGCCGTTGCTGGCGCTTTTGTGGATTGCGGAACGGACGATTTTTAAGGACTCGCGCGTTTACAGCAGCGGGCGGCTGTCGGAACCGCATGCGGTGCTCGAAAAAGAATGCGCAGCGTGCCATGTGCAACAGGCGGGGGCATTTTCAGCGAAGGCTGCGGACAACGCTTGCCTCGCGTGTCACGACGGGCCTATTCATCACGCGAATCAGACGAAATCGCCGGAATGCGCTTCTTGTCACATGGAACATCACGGGCGCGTGAACCTTCGAGCGGCCAGCAATCAGAGCTGCGCGGAATGTCATGCGGATTTGAAAACGGCCGGCGGCGCGGCGCATTTCGCATCGCATGTACACAGCTTCGAGGATGGGCACCCAGAGTTTGCGGCGCTGCGTAACGGTGCGCGCGATCCGGGAACTATCAAACTCAATCACAGCATCCACATGAAGCCCATTCGGCGGGGGCCGAATGGGCCGATCGTCAATCTGGCGTGCCGGGACTGCCACCGGCCGGCGGTGGTTTCTGCGACGTGGGCGTATGCTGATCCTCGATTTGTTGATTACACGCCTAGTTACGCGCGTAAAGTCCTCGATGCTTCGTTCGCGGAAAACTCTACGACACTGAAACCGGGCAGACCGATGAGCGGGCGCGAATTGATGGCGCCGGTGAAATTTGCCACGGCCTGCGCTGGTTGCCATTCACTGGCGTTCGACAAGAGGTTCGAGGAAGGCGTTCCGCACGATACGCCGGAAGTGATTGATACATTTCTGCGCCAGAAATTCGCGGCGTACATCGCGGTGCATGCGAATGAGTTGCGCGAAATGCAAAACCCGGACCGCGAGCTGACCGGCAAAAGGCTGCCGCCGAGCAGTCGCGTCGTGACGCCCGGTCAGTGGGTGGCCCAGCAGGTTGCCATCGCGGAAGAGTTGTTGTGGCACAAGACTTGCGCGCAATGTCACACGGTGACGATGACGGCGCTTCAGGATACGAGAGTAGCACGATGGGAAGCGGCGAACGCGCAAAGCAGCGGACGCGGGCCAAATGGGCAAGCGGAAAGTGTTGTTGGGGAATCCGGGCCGCGCCCGACGGTTGCGACAGCCAAGATCACCACGCGATGGATGCCGCATGCGAAATTCGATCATGCGGCGCACACGGGATTTACATGTGTGAGTTGCCACGCGAAGGCGCTGACGAGTACGGAGACCAACGACATTTTGTTGCCGGGGATTGCGACTTGCCAGAAGTGCCATGCGCCGGGGGCGGAGCACGCGGAGGCTCGGTGCTTCGAATGCCACACGTATCATGATTGGTCGAAGCGGAAGGAAGTGACGCCGACGTTTACGCTGCCGGCGCTGCGAACGGGACAGATTCGGGGTGAAATTCGCTCGAACGATGGGAGATAGAAATGCGCGCGGGGCGGAAGTGGATTGCCCGGGATCTCAGCGCGACTGCAGATCTTTCAACTGCTCAGCGGCTCACTAGTTGCATCATGTGTTCGGGATAGCGCTGACCGGCGGCGACGCCCTTGGGGGCGACTTCATCGATGCGTTTCAAATCTTCCGGGGTGAGCGTGACACTCAGTGCGGCGGCGTTTTCCTCGAGATACTTTCTGCGTTTTGTGCCGGGGATGGGGAGGATGTCTTCGCCTTGGGCGAGGAGCCAGGCGAGGGCGAGTTGGCCGGGCGTACATTTTTTCTCTTTGGCGATGGCTTCGACGCGGCGAACGAGATCTAGGTTTTTGTCGAAATTTTCGCCTTGGAAGCGCGGGGAGTTGCGGCGGTAATCGTCGGGGGCGAAATCTTCGAAGCGCTTGATCTGGCCGGTCAGGAAGCCGCGGCCAAGCGGGCTGTAGGCGACGAAGGCGATTCCCAGTTCGCGTGTGGCGGCGAGGATTTCGTCTTCGGGATCGCGGCTCCAGAGGGAGTATTCCGTTTGCAAGGCGGCGATCGGGTGCGCTTTGTGAGCGCGCCGGATGGTGGCGGCAGAGGCTTCGGACAAGCCGAGGTGTTGCACCTTTCCGGCTTCCACTAAACCGGCCATGGCGCCGACGGTTTCTTCGATTGGAACATTCGGATCCACGCGGTGCTGGTAGTACAGATCGATGCGCTCGACGCCTAGGCGTTTCAGGCTGGCGTCGCAGGCGGCACGAACATAGTCGGGCTTGCCGCTCACGCCGCGAACGGCGGGATTAACTTTATCGCGCACGATTGCGAATTTTGTGGCGAGGAAAACTTTATCGCGAATGCCGCGAATGGCCTTGCCGACGAGGATTTCGTTGTCGCCAAAGCCGTAGACGTCGGCGGTGTCGAGAAAGGTGATGCCGAGTTCGATGGAGCGATGAATGGTAGCGATGGATTCCGCGTCGTCGCGGGTTCCATAGAATTCGGACATGCCCATGCATCCCAGACCCATCGCCGAAACGAGTGGTCCGTTCTTACCAAGATGACGTTTCTGCATAAACTCGCCTCTCACCGGTGAATTCATAAGTTCCGTAAGAAAGTTTCCTCTCGTTGGATGTACTGCTGGCCTGTTCGGATACAACCGGGCCCAGCTAAACAAGATGTTGCAGCCTTCGCTACAATTAGAACGCGTGCGGAGCGCAAAGCCTCTCAAAACTGGCTTTTGATGCCTACTGAAACCAAAACCGATTCACCGCCTCCGGCTTCCCCGGCCGCAGCATCGCCGAGTGAACATGAGGGCGCGGCGCGTGCCTTCTGGCACGTGCTCACGCGCTTCGATCGTTCGAAACTCTCGCCTTATCAAGCGCTTCGAAATTCCGTTGGCGTCGTGCTTCCGATCATCGGGGGATTCGCGCTCAATATGCCGCGCGGCGGAGTGGTGGTAGCCAGCGGCGCCCTGAATGTGTCCTACTCCGACGGGAGCGATCCGTACGCGCAGCGCGCCAAGCGAATGCTGACTTCGAGTTGTTTGTGCGCCCTCGCGGTCTTACTTGGCGCGCTCACAGGGAGCCAGACTATCGCCGCGGTGATCATGGCGACGCTATGGGCATTTTTCGCCGGAATCCTGGTGGCCATTAGCACGACGGCGGCCGATCTTGGGGTGATCAGCCTGGTGACGCTGCTGATTTACGCGGCGCAGCCGCTGACGGCGCATCAGGCCGTGGTCTCCAGTGGCCTCGCGCTCGGCGGGGGACTTCTGCAGACTGCGCTATCGATCGCGCTTTGGCCCGTTCGGCGTTACGAGCCCGAGCGGCGCGCGCTAGGCAACTTCTATCTCGAACTTGCGCGCGCGGCGCAACAGCCGGTCATTCCCACTTCCGCTCCTCCGGCGACAGCGCAAAGCGCGCAAGCACAGGAGGCGCTCTATGGGTTAGACCGCGACACGGCGCTGGAGGCGGTGCGCTACCGTTCGTTGCTGAATCAGGCGGAACGGATACGACTCAGCTTGCTGATGCTCTCGCGCCTGCACCTTCGGCTGCGCCGCGAAAACTCTTCCCACGCCGCGGTGCGAATTCTGGATGAGTATCTGAAAACCGCAGCGCAGGTCCTTGAAGCCACAGGCGATTCCCTCAATACGGGCATGGCGATTGCGCGGTCGAGCGAGTACCTTCTCGCGAGCGAAGCACTTACGCGCGATCTGCGCCAGGGGACGGAGAGCGCGCCCGCTTCCTTCCTCGCCGCCGTCGCCAAGGACGCGCGCGTTCAAATGGATGCGCTCAACGGCCAGCTACGGTCCGCGCTGGAGCTGGCGATGAACACCACTCCCACAGGCCAAGCCGCCTTCGAAAAACAGGAAGCGCAGCAGCCGTTGTTGCTGCGGTTTAGCGGAAAGATCGCCGCGCTGCGCGCAAACTTAAATCTGGAATCCTCGGCGTTTCGCCACGCGGTGAGGCTCGGGGCGATGGTTGCGGTGGGCAACATACTGGAGCGCGGTTTCTACTGGCGGCGATCGTATTGGCTGCCCATGACGATCGTCCTGGTGCTCAAGCCGGAGTTCACGACCACATTTAGCCGCGGCGTGCTGCGAATCATTGGAACCATCGCCGGACTCTTTCTGGCCACAGCGCTCTTTCGCTTTTTCCCGGTTACGATCACGATGGAGATCATTCTGATTTTTGTTTTTACGCTGATGCTTCGCTGGGTGGGTCCAGCGAACTATGGAATTTTTGGCGTGGCGGTCAGCGCGCTGATTGTACTTTTGATCGCCATTACGGGCATTTCCCCGAGCGAACTGATTTGGGCGCGGGGCATGAATACGGCGGCGGGAGGCGCGCTGGCATTGCTCGCGTATTGGGCCTGGCCGACGTGGGAGCGCACTCGCGTTTCGGAGCGAATCGCGCAATTGCTCGATGCATACCGGGAGTATTTTCATGGTCTTGTGGAATTCCATCTTCGGAGCGGAAAGGCCGATGAGAACGAATTGAATCGCGTGCGCCTAGCCGCGCGCAGGGCCCGCTCGAACCTGGAAGCTTCGATGGACCGGCTGAGCGCCGAGCCCGGCACGACCGCGCAACAGATGGGCCAGTTGAATGCACTGCTGGCGAGCTCGCACCGCTTTATACATGCGGTGATGTCGCTGGACGCGGGCTGGATGCACACACCTGCGGTCCCTGCGCGGCCAGCGTTCCTGGCATTCGTGGCGGACGTGGAGAAGACTCTTTCGCTGCTCGCGGCGGCACTCCGAGAAACACCCGTGCGGCAAGCCGACTTTCCGGATTTACGCGAGGATCATAACCAATTACTGCAATCCGGTGATCCCCACGCGGAGCGTTACGCGCTCGCGAATGTCGAAGCGGACCGTATTACGAATAGCCTCAACACGCTGCGGGAGCAGGTGCGGGCATGGGCGCGCTCGGAAAAAGCAGCCTAAAGAGGACATGGCACTCCGGCGTGCCCAAGGCGTTCGAAAGAGTGACATAATGCGCTACAGCAGTAATGCGTGGGCCAAAGATGAAACGACACTTGCTGACAATTTTAATGAATCTAGTGGCCGCGGTGATCAGCGGGGCGATATTCGTGGTCGCGCTGTTTCATCAATTTGCGCTGGTGGAAGTGGCAGCGAGTATACTCACGGGGCTGCAAGTACTTTTCCTCAGTTCCTCGATTGGCGACCTTCTGGATGAAAAGAAGGAGCCTAACCGTGCCAGGAATTCGGCGGTGGTGCTGGTGACGGTGTTTTTGGTGACGTTTTATTCCATTACGCGGTATTTCCACTAGAGCGAGACTCCGAAGTTAGGACGAAAAGAGCGAACTCCCACTCCTGAAGGGGTAAGCTACAGCAGCGGTTGCGTCAACGGCGCTCGCAAACGAACTGGTGAGACTATGCGACTTCGTTGGTCATCAGGAAGAGAGGGCGCATTTCGAAGCTGGCATATTGAGGACGGAGGCGGTCGGTATTGTATTGCTCCTTGACGTTGACGACCTTTTTCGTCGAGGTAACGGTCTCAAGCGGAATGTTGTCGTAGTGGCCGTTCTTTAGGACGACGAGTCGGCCGCTGATTTTTTTCAGGAGCAAGTCGAGGGCGAGATTGCCGTAGGCCATCGGCGCGATGGAATCTATGGCGTCGGGGTCGCCGCAGCGCACCAGATAGCCGAGTTTCTGGGCGATAACGTCGATTTTTTTGCCATTGTTGAATTTGGCGGAGATGTCTCTCACCCTTTCGGCGACGATATCGCCGATCCCGCCAAGCTTTTTGTGGCCGAAGGCATCGGCCGCGTCGCCTTCGAAAACCATTTCGCCGCCTTCGAACATGGCGCCTTCCGAAACGAGCACGATGGAATACTTGCTGGGATTTTTGCGGCGATCGGCGACCAGCAGCTCGGTGAGATGCTCGATGTTGAACTTGAATTCGGGAATGACGCAGCGATTGGCGGCACCGGCCATGGTGGGAAGCATGGCGGTGAAGCCGGCGTAGCGGCCGAAAACTTCGAGGACCATGAAGCGTTCGTGGGAACCGGCGGAAGTGCGCAAGCTGTTGACCATTTGAATGGTGCGCGTGACGCAGGTGCTGAAGCCGATGCAGTAGTCTGTGCCGGGGACATCGTTGTCCATGGTCTTGGGAATGCCGATAACTTTGAAGCCCTCTTTGTGCAGCCGAACGCCATAGCTCAGCGTGTCATCCCCACCTATGGGAATGAGGGTATCAATACCGAGCCAAGCAAGGTTTTTCAGCACTTCGGGCGTGAGGTCGTTCTTCTCGGCGGTGAATTTGTCTTTCAGATGAGCGGGAACACTCGCCTTGGCGACGCGGCCGGGATTGGTGCGGGAAGAATGCAGAAAAGTGCCGCCGGTGCGGCCGGCACGATCGACGATTTCCTCGTCGAGGAGGAAGAAATTGTCGGAGTTGTCGAAGTCCTTCTCGCGCACCATGTCCACGAGGCCGGCCCAGCCGTGACGAATGCCGATAACCTGGTAGCCCTCGCGGATAGCGCGAAGAGTAACGCCGCGAATGGCGGGGTTGAGACCGGGAACGTCACCCCCTCCGGTCAAGATACCGATAACGCCTTTTTTAGTGCTGCCGTTTGCCATGAGTCTAAAGGTCGACCTTTCGTGGGATGCCGAACAGGAAATTATCGCCTCAAGCGCGAAATTTAGAAAGAGCAGACCCACGTTTTTCCGAGAGGGCACTGCAGCGAAAAATCTCATCGAGTGAATCGGGAAATTCAATTGGACTTGACCCAGGCCGGCCCCTAGATTGGAGGGTCTCCGACCCGCTGAAGGCAGCGGGGGAATGTGCGTCCGACTAAGCGGCCTGCGGCGACCAGGCCAGCTGCCGGGTTGCGGAAAGTTCGATGACCGCCACGGCGTTACCTTCACGAAGTCGAGTGCAACCCTCGTTTGTCCGCTACCAGTTTGAGACCGCGTATGACGAAATGTTCAGCGCCCCGGGTGTGCCGCGCGAGCACTATCAGGCGCTGCACCGCACGCTGCTGGGGCTGCCGCAAGAAGAGCTGCTGAAACGGCAGCAGGCGGCGGACCTGACGTTCCTTCACGAGGGGATTACCTTCACGGTGTACGGCAGCAAGGAGGGGACGGAGAAGATTTTCCCGAACGACCTGGTGCCGCGGATCATTCCGTCTATCGAATGGGCAAAGATTGAGAAGGGGCTGACGCAGCGATTGACGGCGCTGAATATGTTCCTACGGGACATCTATCACGAAGGGCGCATCCTTTCGGAAGGGCTTGTGCCGCGGGAGCTGGTCTACAGTTGCAAGCATTTCCGGAGGGAAATGCGCGGGTTGAACGTGCCGCGGGACATTTATGTGAGCATTTGCGGGACGGACCTGGTGCGTTTGCCGGACGGAAACTTTGCGGTTCTGGAAGACAATCTGCGGGTGCCGAGCGGCGTTTCCTACATGCTGGCGAACCGCAAGGTGCTGAAACGCGTGTTCCCGACGATGTTCCGGGATTATGGCGTTTGGCCGGTGGACCATTACCCGCAAGCGCTGCTGGCCACGCTGCGGAGCTTGACGCCGGAGAATTGCCAGTACCGGCAAGATCCAACGACGATTCTTTTGACGCCTGGCGTGTCCAACTCCGCGTACTTCGAACATACCTTCCTGGCGCAGCAAATGGGGATCGAGCTGGTGGAAGGGCGCGACCTGCTGGTGCACGACAACGTGGTGTATATGCGGACCACGGCGGGGTTGCGGCGCGTGGACGTGATTTACCGGCGAGTGGATGACGACTTTTTGGATCCGCTGTGCTTCCGGCCGGATTCTATTTTGGGAGTTCCGGGGCTTTTCAACGCGTATCGAGCGGGAAACGTGACGATTGCCAATGCCATTGGGACGGGCGTGGCGGATGACAAAGCGGTTTATGCGTATGTGCCGGAGATCATCAAGTTTTATTTAAACGAGGAAGCTATCCTGCCCAATGTGCCGACTTTCTTGATGACCAACGGCAAGCACCGCAACCACGTACTGCAAAACCTGGAAAAAATGGTGGTGAAGGCGGTGGGGGAATCGGGCGGGTATGGGATGCTGATCGGGCCGCACAGTACAGAGCAGCAGCGGGAGGAATTTCGCGCGCGAATTCTGGCGGAGCCGAGGAACTATATCGCGCAGCCGACGCTCTCACTGTCTTGCGCGCCGTGCCTGATTGATGGCGAAGTGGAGTCGCGGCACATTGATTTGCGGCCGTACATCCTGATGGGAGAGAAAGTGACGCTGGTGCCGGGAGGGTTGACGCGGGTGGCGCTGCGAAAAGGATCGCTGGTGGTGAATTCGTCGCAGGGCGGCGGGAGCAAGGATACCTGGGTGCTGCGTGAAGGCAACGGTGAAGATCGCGTGGCGAAAATCCCGAGTTTCGAACGCAAAGCAGGCTGAAAGAGCATGGGAACGATGAGGCCTCCAAGAAACTATTTCATGAAGACATTCCGGCGAGAGGCCGGGATGCTTTCGCGCGTGGCCGACAGCTTGTACTGGATGAGCCGGTATCTGGAACGCGCGGAGCATACGGCGCGGCTGGTGGATGTGGAGTTGCAGTTGTGGCTGGATCAATCGCCGGAAACGGGAGCGGGGCGGTGGAGGTTTTTGCTGGAAGGATTGCATGCGCCGGGCGCGAAGGGCGCGGTGGACGCGGCGAAATTGATGAATGCGCTGGTCTTCAGCCGGACGAATGCGTCTTCGATCGTGTCGTGCATCGCGACCGCACGAGAAAATTTGCGGCATGTGCGGGAACAGTGCAGCTCGGAAATGTGGGAACAACTGAACCGGCTATACCTGAATGTGATGCAGACGAGCCCGGATGAAGCCTGGATGGTGAAGTCGCACGGGTTTTTCAGGGCCGTGCAAGAAGGCACGCACCTTTTTCAGGGAATTACCGACGCGACGATGAGCCATGGCGAGGGCTGGCAATACATTCAGCTGGGGCGGTACGTGGAGCGGACGGATACGCTGGCTTCGTTGATGGAAGCGCATTTCAAACGAAATGCCCAGCCTGCGGAACAAGTGGTGGAAAGCGCGGAGTATCTGGAATGGGTGGCATTGCTGCGAAGCTGCCTGGCGTTTGAAGCGTATTGCAAAGCGTATACAGCGGAGATCCGGCCTTTGCGCGTTGCGGAGTTTCTAATATTGACGCCGGAGTTTCCGCATTCGGTGCGGTTTTCGGTGGATCGCATCAATGCGGCACTGCACGTCATCGGGGATTTGACGGAGCGGCGGGAGAAATCGCCTACGCGCATTGCGGGAAGGTTGCGGGCGCAGCTGAGCTTCAGCCAGATCGAGGAGATCATGGTGCAGGGGCCGCACGCGTATCTTGAGAATGTTCGAAGTGAATGCGCGGCGATTCACAGCGCGATCCACGAGATTTATTTTGATTATCCGATTGAGTCGGAGATGGCGTCGTAGTTTTTCGAACGGAGCGATATGGCGTATTCGGTGCGGCACATCACGCGGTTTCGGTATGAGCCGGCGGTGCGGGAGAGCGTGATGGAGGTACGGCTGCAGCCGCGAACGGATATGCGGCAGCGGTGTCTTTCCTTTTCGCTGGACGTGAGTCCGCGCGCCAACATCATGATGTACCGGGATTTTTTTGGGAATGCGGTGCACCACTTTGACATTCCGGGACAACATGAGCTCGTGGAGGTGGCTGCGCAGGCGATTGTGGAGGTCCAGCCGACAGCACCGCCAGTTGCAAGCGAGGCGTGCAGTTGGGAGGAGCTCGATGCGCGCGTGGCGGAGGGGGATTACTGGGAGATGCTGCTTCCCAGCCAGTACGCGCGGCCGACGGAGCTTTTGGAAAAGTTGCGAGCTGAGCTAAAGCTTCGGCGGCAGGGAAATCCGCTGGAATTGCTGCAGGAATTGAATATGGAGCTGTATGAATTCTTCGAGTATGCGCCGAACACGACGAAAGTGGATTCGCCGATTGATGATGCGCTGCAGGCGCGGCGGGGAGTTTGCCAGGACTTTGCGCACATTATGATTGCGCTGGTGCGGCAGCTGAAGATTCCGTGCCGGTATGTGAGTGGGTATTTGTACCACGAGGACAAGGTGAAGGACCGCTCACCTGCTGGAGCGACGCATGCCTGGGTGGAGGCTTATCTGGGGGAGTTGGGGTGGGTGGCGTTCGACCCGACGAACAATTTGCCGGGCTGTGAACGGCATATTCGAGTGGCTGTGGGACGGGATTACGCCGATGTTCCGCCGACGCGCGGCGTGTACAAGGGAGAAGCGGCCAGCGAATTGAGCGTGCTCGTGTCCGTATTCCCGATTGATGCGCCCGAGCCAGAGGAATTGCCGCCGGTGATGGTGATTCGTTCGAAACCATTGAATGGGCCGTCGAGTTTGGCGTTTGACCACCAGCAGCAACAACAGCAACAACAATAAAAGTATCGCCTAAAGTTCGATGCGCGTGCCAAGGACGGCGAGAAATTTCGCGAGCCAGGCAGGATGCGCGGGCCAGGCTGGCCCGCTGACGAGATTTCCGTCGGTGATGGCTTCGGTCATGGCGAGATTGACGTACGTGCCGCCAGCACGGGTGACGTCGGGTCCGACGGCGGGATAGGCGCTGCACTTCTTCCCTTCCAGAACGCCGGCGGCGGCTAGAATTTGCGCTCCGTGACAAATGGATGCGATGGGTTTCTTGGCTCTTGAGAAGTGTTGGACGATTTCGATGACACGTGGGTTGAGACGGATATATTCGGGAGCGCGGCCGCCGGGGAGGACGAGGGCGTCGTACTCTTCCGGCTTGATTTGATCGAAAGTGGCGTTGAGTGCGAAATTGTGGCCGCGCTTTTCGGAGTAGGTCTGGTCGCCTTCGAAATCGTGAATGGCGGTGCGGACGGATTCGCCGGACTTTTTGCCAGGGCAGACGGCGTGAACGGTGTGGCCCACCATCAGCAATGCCTGGAAGGGGACCATCACTTCGTAGTCTTCGACGTAGTCGCCGACAAGCATCAGAATGGATTTCTTGGACATGAGCACCTCCGGAAAACGAAAAGGATAGCAGAAAGAAGATCCGCGGCCGAAACCGCGCGGTACACATGCAAGCAGAAAAAAATAAGGGCGGCCCGGTGGATCAGGCCGCCCTTTGTATCAGGGTACGATTACGCGCCTGAGGGAGCGTTGATTTGCGGCGCGGCGGCGACGGACACATGCTCGGTGGAATCCTGAATGGTGAGGCGGTCGGTGCGCATTTTGTCCCATTCGAGCAACGTAAGGCCATAGGAAGCGAACAGGCGGCGGATGCGCGCGGAGTCCCAGCGAAGAACTTTTTCGAGCACGGGGACGAGGACGCTCATGGCGTTATCGCTGATGACGGTGCGCTTGGCAACGCGTGTGATGAACTTGGCTTCGGAGACGGCGATTGTAAGCCCGTCATACTGATTGACGTGCATCATCACAGGAATATCGGAGCTGCCGTCGCCCATGTAGATGATTTGGTCATGGCTGATGCCCAGGGTCGCGCGGAGTTCCTCGAGCACAGTGATTTTGCCCCAGCCGGCCGAGGCGCGAATGATGGAGTCCACTTCGCCAGTGGCTTCGTTATAGCGGAACCGCGTCCCAAAGATACGTTCCGGCGGAACGATGCCTTCTAGCGCCGACTGGATAATTTCCTGTGGCGCCGCGGAGATCACGTTGAAATGAAACTTGTAGCCATCCGCAAGGTTTTCGAGCGCGCGCGCAAAGAGAGCGACGTCGTTCTTCAGGCGGATGCGCTTGCCGGTTTCCGCGAGGTGTTCGCGGCGCACGCGGCGGAAATCCGGGTCATGGAGAATCAGGTAGCTGAGTTCCGCGCCCTGTTGGACGAGGTTCATCTCCGCCAGGCCCTTGACCTTGTCATGGAAACCGTTAAAGCCGATGAGTTCGCTCAGTACGACTCCAGAATCGTTGAAGCTGAGCGTCTGGTCGAAATCGCTGGCCAGTAAGAATTGTTTAGTCATGTACTAGTACTCCTGTTGCTGCCTTTCTTGGCGGGTCCGCCCTGGGAAGCCTCCCGCACTCTCTCTACAAACACGATACCCGCGTTACTCCCCAGGTGCCCCACGAATTATTTTGATGGGTGCTATGCGTTAAAAGTGTGAACGATTCATTATACCTTGATTAGATGTGCTGGAGCTATAAAAGGTTAAAAGGAAAGGAGATGGGTGTTCCGGAACGCAACATAATGCGGCAAGTTTCGTGGGCAGAAAGAGATAGGCATGGGCGAATACAAAGCGAATTCTTGGCCGACGGGCCATTTCTGGGGTTGGCCGCGGGTTTGAAAAACGGGGGTATGTACCTGGGCTTCGGCAGCCACCTACAGGCCTAGGGCGTCCATTTTCGGCTTCTCGTAGACGTCGTCCTCCCCGGGGTAGCGAAGGCGGTCCTCAAAGCGGCCAGTCTCCTTGGCCAGGGCCCAGACCAGGCTTTCGCCGGCAGGGAGCGTTTTCGGCTCGCTGCGAAAGACGGGATCTTCGAACGCGAGCGAGGCGTCAATCCATTGCCACCCGGCCGATTCGAAAGCATTCATAACGTCGGGAAGCACGAAGGCATTCAGCGGGTTGAAATGGACGAGCAGTGTGTGGCGAATGTCGCGGCCGAGAACGTCCAGTGCAAGCTGTCGGTAGAACGCCGCGCGATCCAGGAGATGCGCAATCAAGTAATCGCGATACGGGGCTATCGGCGACTTCGGGTCTTTGCCGAGCCGATCCACGAAGCGCTGGCTGACGTACCAGTCGGAAGCGTCAATCGTGACATGGCCAACGCGGTAGCCGCGCTCCTTGAGCAAAGCGCGAAAACGGTCGCGCTTTTCCGCAGTGTCGCCTTCTTTCAAAAACGGATAGCGGAACAACGCAGTGCGGTTGCGGTAGGGGGCGATCACCTTTTCATTTTTCAGGAAATCGACGGCAAAGTCGGCGTAGCTGGTTTGCTCGCCATAAAACTTATGCGAATAAGAATGATTGCAGATGAGGTGGCCCGCCTGGTCCCAAGCAGTGACGAGCTTGGTGCCGTCCGCCTCATCCACGCGCATTCCACAAACGAATAGCGCGGCACGGACATCTTTCGCGGAAATCGCTTTCAAGATGCGTGCGTTCGCTTCCTGCCAACGCACCACGGAACCGAGCGAGAGCGTGGGATCGTCCATTGTAAGAGCGACCTGGGGACGCACGGAATTGTTGGGAGTAGTTTTTGGCGCAGTGCCTTGCAAAGAAAAAAAGGCGCGAAGTTCAGGCGGAAGGAATTGCGAGTAAGTCGCGATCGAGACTGCTTTTACTGCGGAAGAGAGAAATCTGCGACGTTTCATGTCGGCGACCTCAGTGAAAAGAATCCAGCCACTCCCGGGCGCGAGTGAAGAAAGAGGTGAATGAAGATAAGGAAGTAGATGAAGGCGATGTGGAACGAGGTTGCTCCACAGCGTCATCTGCGACGACGTAGGATTCGCCCGTGCGCGGGTGAATGTAGAGAGAGCGCATTTCCGGGCGGTTGAGCGGGCGGGCGCCGCGTCGGCCAAAGACGGCGAGCTGGTTTCCGGATTCATCCACGGCGCGGTCGCGGTCAATGCCTTTGGAAATGGCCAGCGCAGGGCCGCGTGTGCGCGCCGTGGCGATGAGTTTGGGTGTCGGGCGCGGGCTGAAGCCGGAGAAGTGCGCGGGGTCGTCCCACGGAGAGAGGATTTGCAGAACGCGGAGTCCGTTCTTCCCGTCGGCAACAAAAGCGAACGCGCTGGCGGCGACCATTCCTATTTTCACGTCGTTGACATCATTGAGCCGGCCTTCTGCGCTGAAAGTCTGATCCAGTTTTGGCGCTTCGGGTTTTTCAACGTCAACAATCGCGAGCCCCTGCTTCCCTGCTGAGACATACGCGAAGGTGCGAGCGACGTAAACGTTGCGCGCATCTTCGAGGGGAACAAGCACGTTTGCGATGCCCTTAGGCTGGGAAAGATCGGTGACGTCGAGAACCTTTAGGCCATCGTGATCTACGACAAAGGCGTACCGGAACTGCACGGCGATGCCGCGGGGATCGTTGAGCGCAGGCGCGCCGATACTGGCCGTGACGCGCGGGGCGAGCGGATTGTCGAGATCCACCACCACCAGAGTTTTGTCCGTAAGGATATAGGCGTATGTCCCAGCGATGGCGATGCGGCGCGCGCCTGTGAGTACGCCACCAGGATTGAAAGCCAAAGCACGTTTCAGGAAATTGTTGGCGGGATTGCCGTCGAGCAGGGTCCCAACGCCGGGACTCTTCGATTTCAGATCGGGGTTGCCAATGATGACCAGTCCTTCTTCTTTGTCAGCGACGTAAAGGAAACCATAGAGCAGATGAATGGCCTGCTCCTCATTTTCCGTCAACTGCTGTCGAAGCGGATCGAGGGCGAGTGTCGCGGGAGAAGCAACGGCCAGAGCGTTTTTCGTCGGAACGTAAAAACGCTGGCCGATCGGGGAAACCGGTGCGGTGGACATTTTTTCCGAGAAACCCTTGTTATCAATGTTGGCGATGTCATAGACGCGAAGGCCGCCAGGCCCTAATGCAGCGTAGGCGTATTCGCCGCGAGCCTGGATGTCGAGGACGTTGCCGGTATGTTCAGCAGAAGCGCTGAGTTCGCGATGATGCTCAAGGAATTTCTTGTAATTGTCCGGATAGGCGATGCGCTGCAGATCGCTGCCGTAGACAGCTTCCGGCTCGTCGTGTTCCGCGACGGCGACGGCTTCGAACCCCTTCTTGCCCGTCGCCACGTAAACGTAGCGGCCCATGAAATTCATGAAGTTGGTGCCTTGCAACAGCAACTGCGCCATCCAGGCGTTGTTATCGTTCTGCGCGGAAACATGGCAATCGGTGCACTGCTTCGTTTCTTTCGCGCGTACCGTGTGCGGCACGAAGGTGGAAAATGCCTGACCGGAAAAGCCGGGGGAGGAAATCGTTTGTTGCGTGTAGTAGAGCCACTCGCGATTGGCATTTTGCGAGCTCACCAGCACCGCGCAAGAGGAGCGCGCGGGAGCGACGCGATGGCCGGTGACCGTGCCATCCACGCCGAGCATGTAAATATCATCGCGAAGCACCTGGAAGTTGTAGCTGGTGTAATTTCTCGTGAGCAGGCCTTCGTTGTGAAGCATAGGCTTGCGCGCGTTGGCGGTCATCTGCAGATGACAACCGAAACAAGTGGGCGTCCATGATGTGTGGCAGGAATAGCACGTCATGCTGCTATTCGAATGGGCGAGGGTCGCATCGTCGCCCGGCGTTTGCGACGGGACGAAGCCGTCTTTGTTCAGTAATTTTGCTCGCATGGATTTCAGGTTGAAGTGCACGTTGCCGGGAGTAACCGTGTCCACGGTCTGAACGATTTCCCATTCTTTATTTTCTTCCGACATCGAGCGTTGAATCACTTTGTCGCCGCGCCATTCGAATCGCCGCAATCCCCACGGCGTGCGCAGCGCGTCCAGATGGCGACCGCCTTCCGGAGCCGCGGGGCCGGATGTAATGAGCGTAGCTTTCCTTCGAACTGTTCCGTGGCAATCAATGCAATCAATTTCCACCGCAGCCCGCGGCTCACCATATATTTTCCCGTTGCCGTGATTGTCCTGGGCGAAGTGGCAATCGTTGCACTGCATCCCTTTTTCAAGGTGGATGTCCGCAAGGTGGATGGCCTTCCCGAAGCGGTCCGGATCGTCAAAGGCAATTTTCTCCCCGTCTTTATCGAGCCAGTTCCCTTTGCGGTCGTGATTGAAAACGGAGCGGAAAACCCAGCCATGGCCGTGGAAGTCCGCGAACTGCGTGGTCTTCAGTTGTTTGTTGAATTCTGCGCTGCCTGCATTTTCCAGAAACTTTTCATCGCCCCAGAGTCCGCGAACGGCCGCCCCTTCCGGATTCCTCACGAACGATTGGTAGCGCCGCTCTTCGGTAGGGTTGCGCTGCTCTTTCGGATACATCTTATCGCCGTCGATTTCGTTGTCCCACCAAGTGAGCCCGAAATACGTGGTGACCATGTTCGTTCCGGGATGAATGTGGCAAATCATGCATTGGCTCGACGGAATCGAGCGCGTAAACGTGTGTTTGATGGGGTGGCCGGGTTCGTTTTTCGAAATCGTGGGATCGGACGAAGCGCTGAAGCCGGAGTGACCAAATCCCGCGTATGCTCCCGCGTGCACTGGATCGCGGTCGTTGGCGTAAATGACATGGCAGGCGGTGCAGCCGCTGGCGCGGTAGTCGCCCGGATGATCGTCAGTGCCGGGGAGCGACAGAATCGGATCGAGCAAGCGCGTTTTCTGCAATCCGAAAAAAACGGGATCGGTGCGAAGCTCTGTGCCGAAGCCGCGGTCACTGAGTTTGTCATCCGGCTTGCCGGGATCTTCTTCGCGGGTGGGATTGCCGATCTCTGCTTTCTTTCGCCCGCCACGTTCAAAAACTCGCAAGACATTCCCGGGTTGTGAAGTTTCCCAGCGAAGGAGAGGATCTAGTTCCGGCAGGATCCCTTTGGCACGCGTCTCTTCCGTCGTCGGCTTGGGAAACGTCTTGATAGACTGTGGCTTCCCCTGGCGATCGTAGCTTTCGCCGAAGTGCGTATTTTTTGCGGGATAGCCACCGTTATTGTAAAGCGCCGCGCCCCACAGCAACCCGGCGTGCGTCATCATGCTGGTGGAAACCGCGCGGGTTTCGGCCGCGTGACAGCCAACCGCGCCGCAAGTTTCTGGAGCCACGCGCAGATCGCCAGGGTTGACGAACTTAATGTACTCGACGGATTCCTTCAGCCACTTCGTGTAGGTGCGCTCGGGAAGCGCAGAACGATTTCGGAAAGACGGATCGCGGGGCTGGACGTGCGCTTTCTCCTTCGCAGAAATGTATTCCGCGGAACTCGCCGCCACACCGGGTGCTACGGAGATCGAAACGTTGCCGCCGTGGCAATCCGTGCATCCGAGGTGAACGGTTTTCGTCGGATGCATGGTTGGCTCATCGGTCGAGGTGTGGCAGGAAATGCAGCCAGCGGATTTGTGATCGGCTTCTTCCTGGGACTGGCCACGGAAGGTGTTTGACGTTTCTTCTTGTGACGCATGAGAACCGGGAGACGCCGGAGCCGAGCGTAGAGCAAAGGATAAAGATAACGCGGAGACGCAGAGTGCGCTGAGAACTCGCAGAGAAGAGGAAACGCGTTGGCGTTTGTTGGTCAGCATCCGCGCATGTCAGAACGTAAACTTTATGGAGCCGAAAAGCGAGAACAGCGTGCGGCTCGTGTAAATGTCTTTGAAACCCTGGCCCGGCTGAAGAGCGGAGGCGCCGCCGGTGAGAACAATATTTTCAGAGAGCGGTGGACGGTATTCGACGCCGATGCCGAAGTCTTCGCCAATCGTGTGGCGAATGGGCGACTGAAAAAGAATGAATTCCAGCGGCTCGGTGCGTTCGAATCGAAGAAAGTTAAAGTTCGCGAAACCTTTCAGCTTGGGTGTGACGTCAAAATCCGCGCCGGCGTTCGCGAGAAAGATACCGGGGTTGACGAAATTGGCCTGGCCTTCTTCTTTGCTGGAGCGGAGGGAAGGAATCAGGCTACCGGACGAAGTCAGCAGAATGCCCGAACCCAGAAGCCGAATCGCTTCGCGATTCCAGAAGCTGAAGAGGCCTCCGGCAAAGTTGGGGAGATCATCGATGGCATCGAAGCCGCGCGCCCGGCCATCGCGAGGGTTGGCATCCCCAGAAGTGTAGAACGTCGAAACTCGGTAGCGGATCCAATCCTTATCGTAAGAAAGTTCTACAGCAGCCATTTGCGCGTTGATTGTGACGGGCCTTCCGGCGATGGGATTAAACGTATCTTTTCCCACGGCTTGGTAAAAAGCGTGCGTGAGATTCAAGCGGCGAATGTGGCCGCTGCCCAGCCAGCCGAAGTAGCCAACGCGTATGCCGTGGAGAATCGGGCCGGCGCCGGGATTCTGATTGATCACGTTGCCGACCGGCGCGGGGCGAACCAGAAAGCCATTGTCGTCGAAATGCAGGCTGGGATCGTCTTTGTTCCACGCACCGACGAATTCCGCGGTGTAGCCGGGGAAAAAGAAATCCTGCAAGTACACATTGCCGAGAACAACCTGCTGATGGCGGCGGTCGAAGGTGTTGAGGCCGCTGTTGGTGTTTTTCTCGAGAAGGTGAAAATAGGCGACATTGTACTCGATGCGGTCGGAATGAAGATTGCCGAAGATACGCAGCGCAGGCTGCTCGTCCACGAAAAGAAAACCGCGGAAGTCGGCGTTGAACTGCTGGATGCCCGCGCGCGCGGAGATGAAATCGTAGTTCGGCCCAAGATCGTGGAGTTTCACTTCGACGAAGGCTTCCTGCAGGCCGACGTGATAGTCGAAGCGATTGGTTCCGCTGCGAGGGCTGGGACCCACAATGCCCAGTTCTCGCACATCCAAATCGTTCAGGCTGAGCTCGGGAGTGATTCGAATGCGCCAGTCCACGGGCTTGAAAGAAGCGTCGCCGTGAAACAAATCAAAACTGAAGCGCAGCGTTTGATCGAAGAACGCTTGTTCGCCTTGGCCGAAGAATCCAGAACTGCCGGGCCGTGCCGAGCTGACGTTGCTAGGGGAAGGAACGCGGCGGCCATCGAAAAAAGTCTCGGAGGAAGCCGTGATGTTTAAGAACGTCTGTTGGCCGAACAGTGCCGGCCAGATCGGCTCGTCGCCCTTGTAGCGATTGCGATTGAAAGGATCGTACCAGTGGGGCTTGTTGTAAATATACTCGCCCTTTTGCGAATAGCGGCGATAGTCGGGTTGCTCGAGGGCCCAACGGTTGGGAACGGTGTTGTAGATGTCCGCGACGGGAGGCAGCGCGTCGGGCGAAATGTTTTCGATGTAGTTGGGATCGGAATCGAGACGATGGCGAAACTCGCGATAGGTGCCGAAGGAAGGTTGCCCTTCGGCGGAAATCGCGGGACCGAGTTCGGGGAGACGCGGGAGCCGGGAACGCGCTTCCATGGCCGCAGCGGTGACCAGGGAGATTTCCAGGGTCACGACCTCGTTAGGTTGAAGAACGAGATCGGAAAGAACGAACGGCGCGTAGTCTTTGGCTTCGGCGTGAAGCTCGTAATGACCCGGCGGCAGGGGGAAGAGGCGAAAGACGCCTTCCGCCGAGGCGGTGCCGGAAAAAAGCTGCCCGGACTGCAAGTTGCGCAAAGTAAGGGTGGCTCCAGGGACAGGCAGCGCGATATTGGAAAAGCCGGCATCGCGCACGATGCCGTCGAGGGCGGTGGTGTTTTGCGCTTGCTGGCGGGGAATGCGCGCGGGCGGACCCTGTTCATGGGATTGCGCCGGGGATGAGGTTTGCTGCCGTGGAGCTGCAGAGCCGGGCGTGAAAAAAAAGAACAAAAAACAGCAAGCCGCGCAGAACGCGCGTCGCACTGGCCGCGGAGGGAAGAAGTTCATGCGCTCGGCCTGAATGAATTGCTGAAAACTCGGAATCGCGTACTAGATAACAATATCGAGAAGAAGCGAGCAACAGTTTTCCCGACAGGAGAGACACATTCGACAACGCGGACTGACGCTTCGGTCATTCACCAGTACGCGGCAAGAGGAAGGCAAATTCGTTGAGCGGCCGCAAACGATTGTGATACGAAGAAATGTACTCCCGCGATGAAAACAGTTCACAAACTTCGCAAGCCGGTGGAATCCCGGCACGCGCTGCAAGCTCGCCAGAAGACGCTGGCGCTGGGCGTGGCTTTGGCATTGGGCATTGCCGGGACGCTGTTGATGCTGTTGATCGGATGCGGGGGCGGGAGCAGTACGAGTGTTGTGCCGCCAATCATTCCGCCTGTGCAGGCACTGCAAGTGGCCGACGTGCAAAATGTTGTGACCGCGGCAGTGAATTCCGTGAATGTGGACATGGTGGTCGCGGTGGTGGACCGCGCGGGATTTGTGCTAGGAGTGTTTCGAACGCAAAACGCGCCGGCCACGGCGATGGGAAATTTCGGGCAAACGCAAATCGCGAATGATGTGGCTGTGGCGCTCGCGCGAACGGGCGCTTTTTTCAGTAACGACCAAGCACCGCTTTCTTCAAGGACGGTGCGCTTCATCAGTGGGATTCATTTCCCGCCGGGCGTGGTGAACCAGCCGCCCGCCGATCTCTACGGGATCGAAAACACGAATCGCGGGTGCACGTTGATCAACAATCCGGCATTCGAAAACGGGATTCCTCCTTCGCTGGCGCTGGGCGGCGGATTCGGGCTCGGAGTCCTCACCGGGAAAGATCACGTTAACGATTCGAACGCAACCGCGGTGAATCCCGGCGGCGTTCCCATCTTCTATAAGAATGTTGTGGTCGGCGGAGTTGGCGTCGTGACTTCCTCGAACAATTTGAATGTCGCGGAATATGCTGCATTCACTGGCAGCACCACACAGCGCGGCGGCGCGGGAGACAGTTTTGGCCCCACGCCCGCGGCGCCTGGACTCGTTTTTATAGGCGGCATTGCGCTTCCTTTTGTGGATCAAACTTCGCGGCCAGCCGGTTTTTCCGCCGGCCCGGTTGCGGGCGCAGGAAGTTTTTTGGTGGCGCCCGCAAACAGCCAGGGACAGCCGCCCGAAGGCGACTTGGTCACCCCGGCGACGGGGCCGTTGGGAGGATTGAGCGCAGTTGACGTGAAGCAAATTTTGAACAATGCGGAAGCTACTGCCAACACAACTCGCGCTGCCATTCGCTTGCCTTTGGGTTCGAAAGCACGGATGGTGATCGCCGTTGCGGATCTGGACGGAACCATCATCGGTTTGCGGCGCATGCAGGATTCCACGGTCTTCAGTATTGACGTGGCCGCGAGCAAAGCGCGAAACATGGTGTACTTCAACAGTGCGTCGCGAACGGCAGCGGATCTGAACGGCGTGCCGATGGGCACGGCCGTCACGAATCGCACCATTAGTTTTGGTGCGCAGCCACTTTATCCGCCGGGGATCGACGGTTCGACCGCTGGGCCATTTTTCAACCTGTACACGATGGACCTGGCGAATCCCTGCACGCAGGGGTTTCAGAGCGGGGCGGCGAATTCCAATAAGAGCGGAATCGTTTTCTTTCCTGGAAGCGCGGGATTGTATCGCAACGGGGTTCTCGCCGGCGGGTTGGGCGTAAGCGGCGACGGTGTTGACCAGGATGATTACGTAACAAACGGCGGAACCGCCGGATTCGAAGCGCCGACGAATATCCGCGCCGATCAAATCATGGACGAGGGCGTGCGGCTGCCCTATTTCAAATTTCCCAGGAATCCTACCAACTAAATCCCAAAATCAGCGGTGACGCGCCTGCTTCTTGCCGCGAGCAAGTTTGGTCAGTGCTTGTGTGTAGGCCTTGATGGTTTCCGGAACAGCCTGGCTGAAAACAAACTGTCCTTCGCGGCGGCAGTCAATCAGTCCAGCTTCGCTCAAAATCTTTAGGTGGTGTGAAACGGTTGCCGGAGTGACCCCGCGCATCGAGACGATCTCGCCGCAATTCATGTGGTTGTTGTTCGAGATAGCTTCAAAAATCCGGAGGCGCGTTTCGTCGGCCAGAGCTTTCGATATTTTTTCCACCTGGGCTCGGTTCATGGGGTCCCCAAGGAGTGTAACGGACATCTCCGCTTCCTGCCAGGGAGACTCCGGCGACAGAATCCGCCCAAACAATCATGCAACCGAATACTTCGATGTTCATCTAATTATCGAAATGCGGAAAGCTCGGGAGGCGGGACAAAGCAAGTAGCGGCAAAAGGCTTTCCAAATAAGGCGACCGAAACAGGAGACAACCATGAAGAAACTCGAAGGAAAAGTAGCAGTTATAACTGGGGGCAACAGCGGCATTGGCCTGGCGACGGCGAAACGCCTGCAGGAAGAAGGCGCGCGCGTGGCAATCGCAGGTCGAAGCAAGAAAACACTCGACGAGGCGGTGAAGTCGATCGGAAACGGCGTGGTGGCGGTGCAGGCGGACGTGTCCAAGCTCACGGATGTGGATAAGCTATATGCGGAGGTTTCGAAGAAGCTTGGCAAAATCGATGTGTTGTTCGTGAATGCGGGAGTCGCGAAGTTCGCTCCGCTTGCGGACACTTCGGAGAGCCTGTACGACGAAAACTTCGATACCAATATCAAGGGAGCGTACTTCACGATCCAGAAGGCGCTGCCATTGCTGAATGACGGCGCATCTATCATCTTGAACACCAGCGTAGTGGACAGCAAGGGCACGGTGGGCGCCAGCGCGTACTCTGCGACAAAAGCAGCGCTGCGCTCTCTCGCGCGAACGGCAGCGGCGGAACTGGTGGGGCGCGGCATCCGTGTGAACACGGTTGCACCCGGACCGATTGTCACGCCCATCTTTGGAAAGACCGGACTTCCGAAGGAAGCCATGGATGAGTTCGCAAAGGAAATCATGGCAACGGTGCCCATGAAGAGGTTTGGGCAGCCAGAAGAAGTAGCAGGCGCGGTAGCGTTCCTGGCTTCGCAAGACGCGTCGTACATCACTGGCGTCGAAATCAATGTGGACGGCGGCTTGGGACAGATCTAAAGGCTGGTTCTAGAAGTGCAAGACAAAAGAGGCGGGCGCAAGCTCGCCTCTTTTTGTTTTCGGGAATGATTTCATTTTGCGCGGCCGGACGGGTCGGGGGACGTGGCTGAATTCACGTCCAGGAACCATTTGTGCGCGGTGTCATTCGGCGAGTAACAGTTGCCGTCGGGGGCATATTTCGCGGGGCAGCGCGCGGTGAACTCTTTGCGGCGGGGCGACTGCGCGAATTGCCATACGGTTGCATTGCCGATTCCGCTGGAGGACGGTGAAGGTGGATTTTCTGGGAAGGCGCAACCGGGCGACGGCGGACAGGCGTCGTTGTAAGCCCAAATGACGAAGTCGTGTGACGCGGCGTTGTCACGAATGTCATCGGCAGTGGTGATACTCAAGCCCGGGCTTTCCTTGACTGGCATGCCCGAGCAATAGACGCCGGAGCTGAAACCTGCTTTTGCGAGCTCGTCGTGCCAGGCGTGAAGATAGGCGTGGTAGGTAGCGGGCAGACGGCCGCCTTCTTCGATATCGAGAAAAATGATTGTGCCGGGAGCGAAGGCTTCGGTCTTCGCGGCGGCGGTGGCATTCTTTCCGTCTTGGGCCCCTTTGGCTATCGCGCCCGCCGCATTTTTGAACTCCTTGCTATCGCGGCCGCGGTAAAGAACCAGAAAACCAAAACCCTGTGCGTGGAAAAGCTCGCGCTTTCCGCGCCAGGTGTTTGTTTTTTCTCCGGGCGGCGGGCTGAGCCAGAAACTGGCGAACGTGAAGGTTTTGCGAAGGACGGGAAGCGCCGCGTCGCCGGGATAAATATTGCGGTCAAAGCCAAGATAGAAACTCTGCGTGCTCTTGGGAGCCACGGCAGCCCGAGGGGAAACACTGAGAACTAAAAGGATCGCGCCGGCTAAGAGGGCGATCACAGGAAAAGTGCCTGTCGGTGGTTTCGCTCTGCCTTCAATCACCGAATTATTGCTAGAGTTTTGCATCGCAAAGTCGGCAGCTGGGCTGCCGCGCTCCAAGTTAACCTTCGCGGAGTTTGTGTCCGGCGAGGTTGCCCAGGCCATCATACGCCGCGTATTTGTAAGTTTCACTGAGCGTGGGATAGTTGAAAACCTGCTCGATGAATTCATCGATGGTCAATCCGTTGTCGAGAACCATCATGCCGATGTGAATGAGCTCGGTGGCGTTTTCGCCGATGATGCTGACGCCGAGAAGTTTTCTGTCCCCGCGGGCGAAAATCAGCTTGAGCATTCCCGCGGTGTCGCCGGTGATGTGGCCTCGCGCATTATTTTCGTAAAGCGCGCGGCCAACGACGTAGTCAAGTTTCTTTTCCTTGCAAGATTCCTCGGTTTCGCCCGCTGCTGAGATTTCTGGAATGGTGTAGATACCCATGGGCAGAAGTGAAGCGACGCGCTCTTTGTATTTGAGATGAAACGCGTGACAAACGGCGACGCGGCCCTGTTCCATCGAAGTAGAAGCGAGCGCGGGGAAACCGATCACGTCGCCCGCCGCGTAAATATGGGGAACGGCGGTGCGATAGTGTTCGTCCACGGGGATGTAGCCGCGCTCGTTGAGCGCAAGGCCAGCTTTTTCCAGCGCGAGGCCATCCACGGCGGCGCGGCGTCCTGCGGCAAAGAGCGCAGCGTCCGTTTCGAGGACCTTGCCACTCTTCATTGTCAAGCGCACGCCAGTGGAAGAGTTTTCGATTTTGACGGGGCGCTCGTTGAACCAGAAATGCATGCCGAGTGCCGCCAAGCGGTCGCGCAGACGATCGCAGATTTCATTGTCCAGAAATGGCAGAAGGCGGTCGCGGCCGTCCACCAAGGTGACGTCAACTCCGAGTGCTTTGAAAATGGAAGCGTATTCACAGCCGATGACGCCGCCTCCGATGACGGCAAGACTCCTCGGGATGCGGTCCATCTGCAGAAACGTGTCGGAATCAAAGGTATGAATGTCGTCGAAAGCAATCTCCGAGGGCCGGTGCGGCTTGGAGCCCGTAGAGATGAGGACGACATCGGCTTTCAATCGCCGCGTGCCATTCGCTCCCGAAACTGCGATGGTGTGCGGGTCTTCCAAGACAGCTTGGCCAGGGACAAGCTCAATGTTGTGGAGCGCGAGATTTTTCAGGATGCGCTGCCGCTCCATATCCACCACTTCGCGTTCGTGATGCATGAAGTCGTGGACAGTGAGATTCTCTTTCAGCGAGTAATCAATTCCGTAGAGGCCGCGCTGCTTCAAGCCCGAGAAGTAAAGCGCGGATTCGCGCAGCGTCTTGCTCGGGACCGTACCAGTGTTGATGCAGCTTCCACCCATATACTCGGCGCGCTCAATGACGGCGACGCGCTTGCCGAAGTAGGCAGCCTGCGCGCCGCCCTTTTCGCCAGCTGGGCCACAGCCAATCACGATCAGGTCAAACGTGTCGCTCGCAGTCACGCAACCCTCCCCAGGCGTCCCAGAGCTGGACTAGCTGGCCGTGTCCGGGAGGATTGTAGGAGAACTGGGGCGTTGACGTCGAATTTTCTTGCCGGCGGTAGCCGAAGAGTCTCGTACTGATAGGCTTTCCTTCCACTCCGCGGTGTTTTTGACGAGGAGTTTGGAATTGCGTGAAAAGAAACGAGTTGAAATTTATCTAAGTTAGGGCAACGATTTCAGCAGATTTTGCGCCTGCACATTTGCAGGATCCAAGCGCACAGCGGTTTGTGCATCGGCTCGAGCCAATGCCAATTCGCCTCGCCGCTGACGAATTATGCCCCGGTTCGACCAGGCCCGTGTGTCCGCGCGAAACTCTTGAATTTCGGTATTGAGGAGTTGGAGAGCTTCTTCATCTTTTCCAAGTTTCATGAACTGCGCCGCCAAGTTGACGGCGCGGAAGTCATAATTGAGTTCGCCTTTTCCTGTAAGGGACAGCGCCTTGCGGAGCAAGCGGCAGCCTTCCTCATCGTTGCCCATCAGCGCCTCCGTGAAGCCGTAAGCTTCCAGTGTGGTGGGATCATCGGGATAAATGCGCAGCGCCACGAGGAACTCTGCGCGAGCCGCTTCGAACTGGCCATGGGTCATGTACACAACGCCAGCATTGCTGTGAATCTTGGCGCTGCCGGGAACAGAGTGCAGATCGGAGAGAAATAAGTGAGCGTTGTCGCGCCAGTCGCGGTTACGGAGAACGGTGCAAAGGCCTAACCCTGTAGCAACAATGGCGAGCACTACCCAAGCCAGCGGCGCATTTCGGTTTTCGAAATGAATCCAGAGCAGCGCGATGGCAAGGCAGAAGCCAGCGGAGGGGAGATAGGCCAGTCGCTCGCCCATGATTGTACCGGTAACCGTGAATACGTTCGCAGTCACGGCGAAGGCTCCAAGATAGATGCCGCCGGCCAGAGCCCAGGTGGTGCGGCGGGTCCAAAGAGCCCAAGCCCAAGCTGCCAGCACGAAAATAGTTGCAAAGGCCGTGGGCGCAGTGTGTTTCCAATTCGAGTACAGAAGAATTCCGTTGTAGGAATAATCGTATGACAGCGAGACAGGGTAGAGCTGCAGACCCACGTATTTCCAGGCCACGCGGAGAGCGTTGAGAATTCTGAGATGATCAGGAAGCTGGCTGAGCGGGTTATTGTAAAAAGCGACCGGAAGATCGCTGAAATGGCCGCCCTTCAACGTCCAAAACACAGCGAGGTATAGCGCGGTAACGCCCAGGATCGAGGCATAACGAAGAAGCGGCTTGAGCTTGCCGCGCGCAACGTCGCCTACCAGCACGAGACCCAGAAAAACTACCGCGGATTCCTTGGCCATCACGGCGAGAAGCAGGCAAAATAGGACGGAAACCGGCCGGTCGCGCAAGTGCAATAGCCAGGCAGCTAGAACAAATCCAGCGGCGAGCAACTCAGAACATCCGATGGCAGAAGCCACCGCTTCCGTATGGATGGGGTGAACGGCGAAGAGCAGGGCAGCCGCAAACGCAATGGTGGGAGCATGGGGAACGGATTCTAGAAGCGCTCGCAAAAGGAAATAGAGCAGCAAGGTAACGGCTGCATGCAGCAAAATGTTGAAAAGGTGGTAAGCAAGAGGATTGTGACCGCCGGCGGCCCAGTTGAGGGCAAGCGCTGCAAAGGTCACAGGGCGAAACGCGTTGGCCCTGGCGGGATGGAAGAATCCTTGGATCGAGGGGCTGGTCACGATCGGATTGTGAAGAATGTAAAGCTCATCATCATAAGCAAAATCGTTGAGTAGGGTGTTCGCGTAGACCAATATCGCCAAGGCCAACAGGAGTCCGACGCGCGCCCGTTCGTTCACTTAACGCCAACCCATTCGGAGATTTCGGTTCATGACCGCAGTTTAGGTCCCAGGGAGGAGAATCTGACGGCTCAAAAAATGGTAAGGCCGCGGTCGCGGGGATACAAGAGATTGTCTATCGTCGGGTGACGATTTGGGAAACCCGGATGCTAAGACAGAGCCAGAACAGGGCCATGGCATACCAGCCTTCCTCCAGAGCGAATTCTCTCACTCCCGCTACGCGGCGGTTACGCGGCGAACGAGAACACGTCAACTAGTTCAAAACAAAAAAGATAAATTGGTGCCCGGGGTGGGAGTCGAACCCACATGAGGAAAAATCCCCGGAGGATTTTAAGTCCTCAGCGTCTGCCATTCCGCCACCCGGGCAGGGCAGATAAGAAAAAGTAGCATGGGCGGGGAAAGCGCTCAATTCAAATCATGGGCGCAGTCCGAGGGCTGGTTGACAGCAGCCAGTTTTCAGTTTTAGTAAGAAAAGAATGGGCTGTTCTTTTTCTGGACTCCGCGACGCTATCTTGGGTCTCGCGCTTGGCCAGCCTAGAGGATCAATGGACAGCTGAGGAAGAGAAAAATGGAAACGCTTCAAGAGGCGGATTCCGGGATAGCGTTTAGGGCGAGTCAAGGCCGACCAGCCAGCGCCGCCACTCCGAGTAACAAGCCGAGTCCGTTTTAGCGTAAAATCTCTGGACCCGTTCTGTCGCGCGGGGCATCAAAGATTTGTCCGAGACCTGCGGGTGTCCTTCTGCCCGCCACGGGAGCGAATGTGAGCCAGGCGAAAACGCAACTGGACCTCGAGCAACTGAGCATCAATACGATACGGACGCTGGCAATCGATGCGGTTCAGCAGGCCAATTCCGGACATCCCGGCGCGCCAATGGGTCTTGCGCCGGTGGTGTATGAACTGTGGCAACGCTATTTGCGCTATGACCCGGCGGATCCTACCTGGTTTAACCGCGACCGCTTCGTGCTGTCTGCCGGGCATGCCTCAATGTTGCTGTACGCCACGCTGCACTTGACCGGAGTCCGAGCCGTCAACGCAAAAGGTGAAGTTACGAACGAACCCGCCGTCTCGATGGAAGAGATCAAGCGCTTCCGGCAAATTGGCAGCAAGACGCCCGGGCATCCGGAGTCGCATATCACGACCGGTGTGGAGACAACGACCGGGCCGCTGGGACAAGGCGCGGGAAACAGCGTGGGGATGGCGATTGCCAGCAAGTGGCTGAGTGAAAATTTTAACCGGCCGGGGTTTGAGATTTTTAATTTCAACGTCTATACGGTTTGCGGAGACGGGGATTTGATGGAAGGGGTGGCGTCGGAAGCCGCGTCGCTGGCGGGGCACCTGAAGCTTTCGAATCTTTGCTGGATTTATGATAACAACCGAGTAACGCTGGACGGCCCGGCGGAGTGGTCGTTCAGCGAAGACGTGATGACGCGCTTTGTCGGCTATGGCTGGAATGTGACGCGCGTGGCGGACGCCAACGACCTGAGGACGCTGGGTCATGCGTATGAAACGTTTCTGAAGACAAAAGACCGGCCGACACTGGTAGTGGTGGACAGCCACATTGGGTATGGATCGCCACACAAGCAGGATTCCTACGAAGCGCATGGCGAGCCACTGGGCGAGGCGGAAGTCAAGCTGGTGAAACAAAACTATGGCTGGCCGGAAGATGCGAAATTTTTGGTGCCCGACGGCGTTTACGATCAGTTTAAGAATGGCGTGGGCAAGCGCGGTGCGGAAGCACGTGCGGCGTGGAATGCAAAATTCGAGGAGTACAAGAAGCAATTCCCACAGCAGGCCGATCAACTCAACCGCATGCAGCACGGGCAATTGCCGGATGGCTGGGACAAGGATTTGCCGAGCTTCCCCGCCGATCCCAAGGGAATGGCCACGCGCGAATCCTCCGGAAAAACGCTGAATGCGCTGGCGAAAAATATAGCCTGGCTGATGGGCGGCTCGGCAGACTTGGCCAAATCCAACAAGACAAATCTGACATTTGAGGGCGCGGGGGAGTTTTATCCGGATCAGTTTCGCGGACGCAACGTGCACTTCGGTGTGCGAGAACACGCTATGGGTGCAATCGTCAACGGAATGACGCTTTCGAAACTGCGGGCGTTCAGCGCGACGTTTTTTAATTTCAGCGACTACATGCGCGCCAGCATGCGGCTGGGCGCGCTGATGGAAATCCCGGCGATGTACATCTTCACGCACGACTCTATCGGCGTGGGAGAAGACGGGCCGACGCACCAGCCTATCGAACAATTGGCGTCTTTGCGCGCGATGCCAAATATGCTGGTTCTGCGGCCAGGCGACGCAAATGAAGTGGTGGAAGTGTACAAGATCGCTCTGCAACACAAGCATGGACCGTCCACGCTGGTGTTCACGCGTCAAGTCATGCCGACGCTCGATCGCACGAAATATGCTCCCGCTTCCGGAGTAGCGAAAGGCGGTTACGTGCTGGCTGATGCGGCGGGCGGAAAGCCGGATGTTATCTTGATGGGCAGCGGAAGCGAGCTTTCGCTGTGCGTGGAAGCTTATGAAAAATTGAAGGCGGAGGGCATCAAGGCCCGGGTCGTGAGCATGCCTTCCTGGGAACTTTTTGAACAACAAGAGGCGGCTTACAAGGAAAGCGTTTTCCCTGCCAACGTAGCGGCGCGCGTATCCGTGGAGATGGCGTCCACATTTGGATGGGAGCGCTACGTCGGCCTGAAGGGCAAAATCATCGGTATGCGCAGTTTCGGCGCATCTGCGCCATTGAAGGACCTGCTGAAGAAATTTGGGTTTGAAGTAGAAAAGGTCGTGGCGGCGGCGAAGGAAGTTCTGGGAAAGTGAGCCCGCGATGAAACTGGTGATTGGCTCGGACCACGCTGGATTTCAATTGAAAGTAGCCATGGGCGATTTGTTGCGTTCTCTGGGGCACGATGTCCTGGATGTTGGCGCATTCAATGAAAATCCTTCCGATTACCCGGACTTTGCCGAAGCGGTGGGCCGGGCAGTTCTGGATGGGAAAGCCGAGCGCGGCGTGCTCATCTGCGGCAGCGGGGTCGGTGCAAGCGTGGCGGCTAATAAGCTGCCCGGGATTCGCGCCGGCATGTGTCATGACACGTATTCAGCGCACCAAGGCGTGGAACACGACGACATCAACGTGCTGGTGCTGGGCTCGC